>Ga0207642_10000517_pt1 | contig 11822 bp, 7 predicted proteins | sample KBSMisM22_FD_184309 | JGI IMG/M metagenome (GOLD analysis project Ga0207642, IMG submission 184309) | Miscanthus rhizosphere microbial communities from Kellogg Biological Station, Michigan, USA - KBS Miscanthus M2-2 (SPAdes) (version 2) | ecosystem: Host-associated > Plants > Roots > Rhizosphere... | reverse complement strand
CAACAAGGGTGTGAACGGATTTGTGAACGAAACGCGGCGGAACGGACGAGACACGGCCGAATACGGCGTGATGACTGAGATGGGTGATTGGTCCTGACCTGCACGTTAGAGACCGAGGAGAAGACGTAGGACTGTCACCGGTTAGCTCATAACCCAGAGGTCGCAGGTTCGAATCCTGTCCCCGCTACCAGCGGAAATGACCCCAGAGGTGCGACCTCTGGGGTCATTTTCATGCCGCTTGTGAACGGATTTGTGAACATCAGCCTTTGCTGATCATCCTGAGTGCTCTCGAATCTTCCTGGTAGTGCATGCAGAATCGAGTTGTAGTCAACGAATCAAGGTTGCCACGAGCCTGGACAGACCGCAGTGGGCGGTGTTCGAGCGTTAGAGATGTCGCGGGGCCGCGCCGCACCGTTAAGCCGTGTCGTCCCAGTCGGATGACACCGCGTCGACGAAGGCTTGATCGTCGCGGTCTTAAGCACCGGCGGTGGGGAAACGGGCGATAGCGCATGTCGGGTGGCCGGCGAGCCTCGGTGCGATGGCTGCAGATCGCGCGAACCGCACGGACGGCTACGACCTAAGAACCATGGTGACCGGGTCCGCTGGGGCGTGACGTTCAAGGTAACAAGCAACGCGCAATCTTTGAAGATCGAGGCGGCCGCCCCCGAGCTCGTCAGCAGCTGTGGTGAGGAATTTCTCTACTGGGATCAAGACCCCACGGCTGATGAAGGCTATACGGGCTCGTCTTCGGCGGGGGAGTCGTCGTCTGTGGCCAGGTGGTGCAGGACTCGTTCGTTGAGGGCGGCGAGCATGTCGAGCTCAGCCGGGGTGAGCAGGTCGATGAAGTTCCGGCGGACGTCCTCCACGTGCCCGGGCGCCGCCTTCTCGATGGCGGCGCGGCCAGCCGGCAGCAGGCAGACCATGGTGCTGCGGGCGTCGTCGGGGTTGGGCTCGCGGCAGATCAGCCCGTCCTTCTGCATGCGCCGCACCTGGTGGGAGACACGGCTCTTCTCCCAGCCCAGTGTGTTGCACAGGTCGCGGGCGGGCATGCGGTCCCCGTCGTGACCCGAGAGCACCGCCAGGATCTCGTAGTCGGCCCCGGACAGGCCCGATTCCTGCAGGCCCCGGTTCAGGTGCACGTCGAGCTGATGATGCGCGTGCTGGAAGGCCCGCCAGGCGCGGTCTTCACGAGGGCTCAGCCAGTTCGGTTCCATCAGCCTCCATGCTACCCGATTGGTTGACTCATCAACAAACACGGCTTAAGGTGGAGCTGTCAACCTTTTCGATCGTAAGTCAAGACAGGACACCTCATGAGCAGCATCAGCATTATCGGCACCGGGAACATGGCCCGCGCCATCGGCGCGCTGGCGGTAGCGGGCGGCAACACCGTCGAGGTCACCGGCCGCGATCAGTCCAAGGCCGCTGACCTGGCCAAGGCTCTCGGCGGCAGCGCCACGACGGGAGAGTTCGGCGCCGTCCCGGCCGGGGACATCGTCATCGTGGCCCTGTTGTACGCGAATGTCGTTCCGGTCGTCGCCCAGTATGGGGACGCCCTCGCGGGCAAGGTCATCGTCGACATCAGTAACCCCTTCAATTCCGCGGCCGACGGGCTAGCCATCCCCGATGGCACCTCGATCGCGCAGGAAGTTGCCAAGGCGGCCCCGGCCAGCGCCAGCGTGGTGAAGGCATTCAACACCATCTTCGGTGTTGTCCTGGCCCAGGGCCGGCCGCTCGACGTCTTCATCGCCGGCGACGACGCGCGCGCCAAGGCGGGCGTGGCGGAGTTCATCGAGAGCCTCGAGCTGCGCCCGCTAGACGTCGGCGGCTTGAACATGGCGCACTGGCTGGAAGGAACGGGCCTGGTCGTGATGGGCCTCGCCCGCCACGGGGTGGGGAACTACGACTTCGCCCTCGGCGCCACGTCCCCGGCTGAGCCGCGCCGCCGCCGGTCCAAGCAGTGAACGAGCAGGGGCGCCGTGCGCCCAAATAATGGTTGATGGATCACCGAAAGGATTCGCAATGTCAGATATCAGTCGGAGGCCGATGTCGCCGCTGCTCTGGCGCTGGTCAGAAAGATCCGCGTCTATCCGCTCGCAGAGGCGGAGAACCCGCCCCAACAGCGGTTCATCGACATCCACGGCAAGACCTTCAATCGCATCACCACTTTCGACGAGCGGTTCTTCGAAGGCCTCAACCGCATGGTGCAGGACGAACCGGTCGCCGAGCGCGACCTGCTCGCCATGGGGGCTCTCAAGAGCATCGGCATCGAAAAGGGCAAGGAGTTCACCCCCGACGACGCCACCATCGGCCTTCTCCGAGACGCCGCTCGGGAGCAGCTCGCTGTCTTCGTGGAGGGGATGAAGGCGTTCGGTGAGAAGTGGTGGACCGATCGGACCTGGAAGCTTCCGGATGTCCGCGGCGTGAAGACGAATTTCAGCTACATCATGGGCGACTACCTCGACGTCGATGCCCGGGGGTTGTCGAACTTCGCTGCGTTCGGATTCCCGAAGCGTGTGGGTCAAGGCGGAAGCATCGTCTACCTCGTCACCTTCCTCGACGACCACGGTGAACCGATCACCGGCCAACGGTCATACCGGCTGCACGTTCCTCCCAACGTTCCGGCCAAGCAGTACTGGTCGGTCATCGCGTACGACGCCGAGACGAACGGTTTCATCCGCGAGTCGCCGGTCGTTGGTCTCGACTCATACAACCAAGCAATGCAACGGAACACGGATGGGTCCATTGACCTCTACTTCGGCCCGGAGGCCGCAACGGGCAAGGAGTCGAACTGGATCAACACCACCCGGGGTCGCCCCTGGTTCCCGGGCTTTCGCTTGTACAACCCCGACACTGCGTTCTTCGACAAGCTTTGGGTGCTACCGGACCTGGAGCAACGGAAATGACAAGGTTCAGTGAAACCAACAGCAACACCGCCACGGTGCGAACTCATTGTGTCGCCATCGCCCATCGTGCGTGGGTCTCGTGCTGGCGGGCGAGTTGGTCGAAGGTTGCCTCGCTGATGTCGACGATCACCTTGACGATCTGGCCGGTGAACGTGAACGGCGATTCGTAGAGGTCCGAGACCGGTGAGCAGGTGTCGCAGCCGACGTCGAAGGTTTCGTTGGGGGTGAAGTAGCCGGCCACTTGCTGCTCGAATCGACCTTCCCCGGCGGTCGTCGTTCCGATCCGAAGGGTGACGTGTCCGCCCCCGCCGGCCGTGTTCTCGTCGTCCACGGTGACTTCTGCTGACAGCACGTGGCGGCCTGGTGGGATTTGTTCGGTGGAGGTTACGCGGTAGTGAATTTCGTTGTAGTAGTTGTGTTCCCAGTGAAGTCTGCCGTCTTTGACGAAGAGGGTGTAGCCGCCGGAGATGCCGCCGCAGCACACCAGCACGCCTTCGGCGCCATCGGGGGGAATCAGCACGTCGGCGGCCAGGGTGTGGTGGACGTTTTTGGTGTTGGGTGAGGAGCGTTCGCCGATGCGGACGGTGCCGGGCAGATATTCGAAGTGTGTCTTGCCGCGGATGTGGCTGGGCCGCAGGCTCGGGTCGGCGCGTTGGGCGAAGCGGTCGTCGAGTGGCAGCACGTCATATTTGGCGGCCTCGGCCATGAAGCGATCCTGCAGATCGCGCAGCTTCTTCGGGTCCGCGTCGGCGAGGTCGTCGGCTTGGGAGAAGTCCTGCTCGATGTTGTACAGCTCCCAGGTGTCATCATCGAAACTGGCGCCGCCCGCGGTCAGCCACGGCAGTCGGCCGTGCAGACACCCTGCCACCCAGCCGTCGTGGTAGAGCGCGCGGTTGCCGAGCATCTCGAAGTACTGGGTGATTCGCCGGCCCGGGGCGGCCTCGTCGCCGAAGGTGTAGGCCATGCTGATGCCCTCGATGGGCTTCTGCGGGACACCATTGACTTCGCGGGGTTCGGGGATGCCGGCGACCTCGAGAATTGTTGGGGCGATGTCGATCACGTGGTGAAACTGGGATCGCAGCCCGCCTTGATCCGTGATGTGTCCGGGCCACGACATCACCAGACCGTTGCGGGTGCCGCCGAAGTGCGAGGCGACCTGTTTCATCCATTGGAACGGCGATGATCCCGCCCAGGACCATCCGACCGGGTAGTGATTCTCGAATTGGGCGCTCCCGATCTGGTCGATGTGCTCGAGCATCCTCGACACATCGTCGGCGAGCCCGAGTTGGGTCTTCATGTTGTTGAGGGTGCCGGTCAGCGACCCTTCGGCACTGGGCCCGTTGTCGCCGACGATGTACATGATCAGGGTGTTAGCCCGTAACCCCATCTGTTCGATAGCGTCGACCACCCGGCCGACCTGGGCGTCCGCGTGTTCGAGAAACCCGGCGAAGACTTCCTGCATGCGGGCGAAGAGCCGCTTCTCATCCGGCGAGCAGGAATCCCACGCCGGGATGGAGTCCGGCCGTGCCGTCAGCTTGGTGTCCTTCGGCACCACGCCGAGCTTCTGCTGGTTCTCGAGGGTGATTTCGCGTTGCCGGTCCCAGCCGTGGTCGAACGTCCCCCGGTACTTGTCGGCCCACTCTTTTGCGACGTGGTGGGGCGAGTGGCAGGCGCCGGGCGCGAAATAGAGAAAGAACGGCTTATCCGGTGCGGCGGCGTTTTGTTGACTGATCCAGCCGATCGCCTTATCGGCGATGGCCTCGGAGAAATGCCACGCCGGGTCATCGTGCGGCGGCTCGACGGGTGCGGTGTTCTCGTACAGGGGTGGATGCCATTGGCTGGACTCCCCGCCCTGGAATCCGAAGAAATAATCGAAGCCCTTACCGACCGGCCAGCGGTCAAACGGACCGGGCGCTCCCAACTCGTGGTCGGGGGTGTTGTGCCACTTGCCGAACGCCGCGGTGCTGTACTGATTGCCTTTGAGGACCTCGGCGATACACGCCGCCTCGCGGGGCCAGGATCCGTCATAGCCTGGGAAGCCGGTGGCCATCTCCGTGATGACCCCAGTGTGGACCGAGTGGTGGTTGCGACCGGAAAGCAGCGCCGCCCGTGTCGGGGAGCACAGCGCCGTGGTGTGAAACCGGTTGTAGCGCAAGCCATCCTCGGCCAGCCGCTGCAGCGTCGGCGTGTCAGCCGGGCCGCCGAAGGTGCCCGCCTGGCCAAAACCCACGTCGTCGAGCAGAACCACGACCACGTTGGGCGCCCCCGCTGGAGGTGACGGAACCGAGATGACGTCGGCCTCCGAGTCGGCATAAGTGCTGCCGATCAGCCCCCGAAAACGCGGCGCGGGCAACGGTAGGACGTCCGATAGAAGCGGAGCACCCCGAGGGAGGTCCGGCGTCGCGGCCGTATCTGTCTTCGCCTTGCTCATTGGTGACCCCCAACTCGTCATGCCGACTGCCCTAGATTCCGCAGTGGCCTTCCACCGGGCCACGGCGGCGATTCTCGTCCCCAACCCGTCCGCCCAAGGCGACATCCGACGAACTCGTGTGCGCGCGACGTTGACGACGAGCCTGGGGAGTCGACGCCAGGCCACGTCTTGAAATTGGACATTTGGATGAGACGAATCGCAGTGGACATCACATGAGACAGGGTGTACTAGCGCAGTTCAGCGAAGTGTGAACGGACGCAGATCTTGAGAAGCTACAACTCGTCAAACAACAACAACAGTTTTTTCGTGAAGCATCCCCGGGTGGACAAAGCGTAAGCATGTAAACCGCTACGTCCGATCGCGCGTCGGGTCAGTCGTCGCGGAATAGACCACATTCGAGCGTCTCGAAACTTGGTGTCGGAAATGGCGCAGCGATATGACGGACATCGCTGACCAGCGGTGAAACGATACTGACGTGGGCGGCACTGGGGACGGTCGCGGCGCGGTGACAGCGTCGGGGCTGTCGTGTGGGTCGTGTGGCACCAAGCTGCCGCTGAACTCCAAGTTCTGTAACGAGTGCGGTGCACCGGTCACACAGGTCAGCCGATCGGCGGAGTACAAGCAGGTGACGGTCTTGTTTGCCGATGTTGTTCATTCGATGGCCATCGCGGCGGCGGTGGGTGCGGAGCGGTTGCGCGAGATCATGGCCGACCTCGCCGACCACTGCGCAGCGGTGGTGCAGCGCTACGGCGGCACGGTGGACAAGTTCACCGGTGACGGGATCATGGCGGTGTTTGGTGCGCCGGTGGCGTTGGAGGATCACGCAACACGCGCGTGCAGGGCTGCATTGGGCCTTCAGGAGGAGGCGAAGCGGCTTGCGGTCGACCTTCATGACCGCGACGGTGTGGAGTTGTTGCTGCGGGTGGGACTCAATTCCGGTCAGGTGATCGCGGGTGAGATCGGTTCTGGGCCTTTCGGTTACACCGCCGTTGGTGAACACGTCGGGATGGCGCAGCGGATGGAGTCGGTCGCCCCGCCTGGTGGGGTGATGCTCAGCGCATCCACGGCGCGACTGGTTGATGACGCAGCTGCTCTAAGTGAACCGGAGATGCTCCGCATTAAGGGTGCCGACCAGCCGGTGTCCGCCCGTCGGCTGTTGGGTATTAGGGAAGAGCATCGCGCCGTCGGGCGTACTGAGTCGAATCTTGTTGGTCGACAGTGGGAAATGGCCGCCGCTGAGGGCCTGCTGCAGCGCGCGGTCGACGGCCACGGCGCGGTGGTCGCCCTGGTGGGGTCACCGGGCATTGGAAAGAGTCGTCTGTCGCGCGAGATCGCCGCGATAGCAGCTGCTCGGGACGTCGACGTGTTCACCGCTTACTGCGAATCGCACACCACCGACATTCCCTTCTACGTCGTGGCGCGGCTGCTGCGTGCAGCCACCGGCGTCGATGGTCTTGACTCGCGGGTGGCCCGTGATCGAGTACGCGACCGCGTTCCCGACGCAGACCCCGAGGACTTGTTGCTCTTCGATGACCTGCTGGGCATCGCCGATTCCAATGCTCCTTTACCGGCAATTGATCCTGATGCCCGGCGGAGGCGGTTGACCGCGCTGGTGAACGCCGCGTCGCTGGCTCGCCAAGCCCCAGCGGTCTACGTCGTTGAGGACGCCCATTGGATCGACGAGGTCAGTGAGTCGATGATCGCCGACGTCCTCACCGTGATCCCACAGACTGCGGGGCTCGTGCTGGTCACCTATCGTCCGGAATATCGCGGCGCATTGGCTCACGTGGAGGGTGCGCAATCCATAGCCCTTGCGCCGCTTAGCGATTCAGAGTCCGCAGCACTGGTCTCGCAGCTGCTCGGGGCGGACTCCTCAGTCGACGGGGTGGCCACCATGATCGCCGAGAAGGCCGCCGGAAACCCGTTTTTCACTGAGGAGATAGTGCGCGACCTGGCCGAGCGCGGCGTCCTGCGCGGCAACCGCAGCGCATACGAATCAACCGCCGATGTTGCCGAGGTCAGCGTGCCAGCGACCCTGCAGGCGACCATTGCCGCCCGCATCGACCGGCTTGACCCGGCGGCCAAGCGCACCCTGAGCGCAGCCGCAGTCATCGGTTCGCGGTTCAGCCCGGGCCTCCTTGAAACCCTCGGCATTGATCCTGTCCTTGGGGAGTTGGTCGGCGGCGAGTTCATCGATCAGATCACCTTCACCCGACAACCCGAGTATGTGTTCCATCATCCACTTATTCGCACCGTGGCCTACGAATCGCAGCTGAGATCCGATCGCGCCGAGTTGCACCGGCGCATCGCGGCCGCGATCGAATCACGTGACCCGGCAGCGGCTGATGAAAATGCCGCCCTGATAGCCGAGCATCTGGAAGCCGCCGGTGATCTGCACGCCGCCTACGCCTGGCACATGCGTGCCGCAACGTGGTCGACCAACCGCGACATCAGTGCGGCGCGACTGAGTTGGGAGCGCGCCCAAAACATCGCCGACGCCCTACCCGCCGATGATCCCAACCGAGCGGCCATGCGCATCGCTCCTCGCACCATGTTGTGCGGGACCGCCTACCGAGTCCATGAACATGTGGCCGGCGCCCGCTTTGATGAGCTCCGCGAGCTGTGCGCCGCCGCCGGGGACAAGGCGTCACTGGCCATCGGCATGGCCGGGCTGGTAACTGATCACGCGTTTCAGGGCCGGTTGCGCGAGGCGTCGCAGCTGGCATCGGAAGCCTGGGTTCTCGCCGAGTCGATCGGCGATCCGTCCCTAACGGTGGGACTGTCCTTCCCCCTGATCTACGCCGAGATTCAGCACGCCGAGTGGACTGACGTGCTGTGGTGGTCACAGAGGGTCATAGACCTGGCCGATGGTGACCCGTCTAAAGGCAACTTCATTTTCGGGTCTCCCTTGGCGCTGGCCTTTGCATCGCGGGCTATGGCCGGTTGGTGCCTGGGTCGTCCGGGATGGCACGACGACCAGCAGCACGCCCTGGCCATGGCCCGCAGCGCCGACCCCATGTCCTACGCGATGGTTGTCACCTACGTCTACTTCCCGGGAATACCCTGTGGCGCGCTGCGGGCCGACGATTCCGCGATGCGCGAGATCGAGGATGCCCTACGGATTGCCGAACGATCCGGTGATGATCACCCGATGTGGATCGCCCGGATGACGCTGGGCGTTGCGCTGGTACACCGCCAAACGGCTCCCGAGCGTGACCGCGGACAAAAGCTGCTGGCCGAGCTCAGCGACGAGCTCGTGAGCCGGGGATACCTCCTGTCCAATTTACCGATCGTCGACGTGTACTCGGCACGTGAGAGGGCTCGGCGTGGAGATCGCAATAACGCCATACCGGTCATGCGCGCCGCCGCCGACGACCTGGTCCGCGAGGGACAGCTACTGCAGTGGGGCATTCCAGCGACGGGTGTTCTGGTGGAGACACTGCTTGACCGCGGGACCGAGAGTGACGTGGCCGAAGCCGAGGCCGCGGTCGAGCGGTTGGCGACCGCGCCAGCCGATGAGGCTTTGGTAATACGCGACATCTGGCTGCTGCGACTACGAGCGCTACTGGCCCGAGCACACAGCAACGAGAGCGGCTATCGCGACTGTCGGGATCGGTACCGTGCCATGGCGACATCGCTCGGCTTCGAGGGGCACATTGCATGGGCCGAGGCGATGCCATGACGGTGGTCAGTCCGAAGGGCTGCCCACCTTGTCGCGAAATAGACGAGTTATGAGTGTCTCGAAAATCCGTGTCAGAGTCGGTACGCACTCCGCTAAAGTCCCTGGCCGCTGAGCCAATCATGGATTCGTTCGGCGACGTTGGGCCATCCCGGCTCAAGCATCATCATGTGGCCCATATTGGGAAAGAACTCGGCGTCAGTGTGGTAAGTCCGTGCCGCAGCAGACACGTCCCCGTCAGTTCGCGAGCCGTCTTCTGTTGCGCCAAGAACAAGCAACGGTGCGGTGACAGGGCGAGCATCGGGACGACGGATCATTAGATCCAGCCCGGCGCGCGCGCTTTCGGGCTGCACACGGGCCGCGCAGGACTCGACGATAGGTTCGGGCGTATGCGAGCAGAACAGTTGTTCACGAGCCAAGGTCGGCGTGTTGAAGAAGTCAGCGGAGCTGCCGACGGTATTAGCGTTCAACACGATCCGTGGATGACGGCGGAGCATGCGCAACGTGATACGTCGTATTCCCTGCGGCGTGCAGGGTGCCATAAGGACCGCAGCGGGGGCATTGCGCTTCTCTAGGTACTTCTGAACGACAGTGCAGCCCATGGAGTGTCCGATGAGCATGGACTTGGCACCGAGCATGTCGACGGTGGCGCGTACATCGTCCACGTAGTCGGCGATGGAACACGAGTTCAGCGGCTGAGACAGGGTGCTCGCACCATGGCCGCGCAGGCTGACCGCGACGGCACGAAAACCTCTGTTCGCGAAGAAGTCCAGGAAGTGCTCATCCCAACACCATGCGGCCAGGTTTCCACCGTGAACGAACAGCAGCGGCACGGGATGCGATTCGGTGGAAGATCCCTTGTCGATCACTTCGAGCATCGGTCCGCTCCCCCCGGATCAAGATCGCCCCCAGGAATGGTAAGTGACGGGACGAGCGCTTTGCCGCTTTGCGCGCATTGTCACCTGGCACTGGAGCCGAAGGGCGGCGACCGCCGGGGGTTGACGACCCCGGTCTCGAAACAGACCGGTTACGTGAATCCGAAATTCGGTCTCGAAACGTCGGTCCGTCAATCAACGCGCTCGGAAGTCACAAAGATGCTGGCCTTTTCCGCTGGATCGCAGGTGCCAGGCGCTTAGTGTCCCGGCATGGATCGCATTTGGCGGTGGGCGTGGGACCGGTACGGTGCAAGGTATTCGTGGGCGATAACGGTGGTCGGGTTGCCCATCCAGCTGTCGATCTGGCTTTTTGCGTCGTTTGTCGTTGTCGCCTTCGAGAAGTCCGACCGCTACGTCGAGGCGGCTGCTGTAACCGTTGTCGCGGTGCTGGTGATGGAGTATGGGTATTTTCTTCCTGGCGTGGGGCGGATTCGCCTGGTGGAGCGGTGGGCCGCTGGCCGGGAGGTCGATCTGGAAAGGGCATTGGCCGCCACGTATACCTACAGCCGACAGGCGGTTTTCCGAATTGTGCCGGTCAACGCTGTTGGGGCGGCGGTGCTACTGGTTGTTGTCGGCGGTATCGCAGGCGCGAGTTTGTCGCGCCTAGTCCAGTTCGGAATCATGGGCGCTGTCACTGGGGCTGCCATCCAGCTGCTCGGAGTGCACACCTTCGTGGAAGCCGCGATGCGACCGGCCAGGACTGCCCTCGCCGGTGACACCGGTATCGGTGACTACCTGCCGCGTACTCGACCGACTTTTGCCGCGTGGTCGAACCTGTGCGTGCTCGCGACTGCGTTCATCTTCGCCTCTTCAGGCGCGCTGCTGGGGGTCGTGGTCCGTCAGGCCAGCGAGGTCCCGGTGCTGTGCACTGTTATCGGGTTGGCAATGACGCTGGGCTACGGGGTACCGAACACGGTCACCGCCTCGTTCGCGCCGTCACTGCGACCTCTTCGCGACCTCGCCGAGGGAACTGAACGAATTGCAGCTGGCGACTACGGCCAACGGCTGCCGGTAGTTCAAGATGATGACCTCGGCGCGCTGGCGGCGTCGTTCAACCGCATGCAGGCGGGTTTGGCTGAGAGGCAACGACTTCAAGCCGCCTTCGGCACCTACGTCGACCCCGTCCTCGCGACGAAGCTCCTCGAACAGGGTGACGATGTCTTCACCGGCGAGCGTCGCGAAGTGACAGTGATGTTCGTCGACATCCGCGACTTCACCCCCTTCGCCGAAGCCAACCCTGCCGAGGATGTCGTGGCCCGACTCAACGCCTTGTTTGAGATCGTGGTGCCCGCCGTCGTCGATGCCGGTGGGCATGTCAATAAGTTCCTCGGCGACGGCGCACTCGCAGTCTTCGGCGCACCTAATGATCTTGCGAATCATGCTGATGCAGCGGTGGACGCGGCTGTGCTGATTCAGCGTCTGGTCGCCGAGCGGTTCGGCGGGGACCTTCGGATCGGGATCGGAATCAATACCGGTGTCGTGATCGCGGGCACCATCGGCGGTGGAAGCCACCTTGAGTTCACCCTGATCGGCGACGCCACGAACGTCGCCGCCCGTGTCGAGCAGCTCACCAAGACAACGGGCGACGCGATCCTCCTGACGGAGCAGACCGTCGAAGCTTTGGCTAGCGGACTGTCAGGACTCACCGACCGGGGATCGCATGCGTTGAAAGGTAAGTCAACCGCCGTCCAGGTCTTCGGACTCGACCCAAAGAGCCACGTCTCGAAATAGAAGACATATGAGGGTCTGACCCGAAAATCGGATGGTGAGTGGGCAGGCCGAAGGCAACCCGGCGGAGCCGGGTCATGTTGCGCGGCTGTGGGTTTGGGGTCAGGCGGCGGTGTCGGTGATGACCGCTTTGCCGTTGCGGATGG
>Ga0207642_10000432_pt1 | contig 12637 bp, 9 predicted proteins | sample KBSMisM22_FD_184309 | JGI IMG/M metagenome (GOLD analysis project Ga0207642, IMG submission 184309) | Miscanthus rhizosphere microbial communities from Kellogg Biological Station, Michigan, USA - KBS Miscanthus M2-2 (SPAdes) (version 2) | ecosystem: Host-associated > Plants > Roots > Rhizosphere... | reverse complement strand
TCCAATACCTCGCCGACCGTCCCGACGCGCCGGACTACGCGGCACGCATCGATGCCCTTGTCGCAACGCCGACGCTGTTGATCGACCTTCTAGCGGAACGCATTTCCAATCCCGGCCCACTGCTCGAGATCGTCACGCGTCAGTACTACGAAATCCGGCGGCTCGAAGATGTCAAGACCTTCGAACAGGCGGGTGGCCAGTTCGTCACCGGCAGTTACGAATTGGCCGGACAGCAGTTGTATCTGGTATCGACGGTCACAGATCGTGAGCGGTTGTCGGCGACTCTGCATGCCGTCGACGCGATCGCCGGCCCCAACGCGGACAACCTCGTCCTCGACGTCTATCTGTCCTGGCCGGACGCCCCGACCGACGGCAACCGACTTTCCGCTGAGTTACGCGACGTTCTTGCCGAGCATCCCAGCGCGACCAGTTGGCGCCGTGTGACCGTGACGGTGGTCGGCCGCGAACTGCATCAGGTGACGTTCCGTGCCGCGCAAGACGGCGGCTTGGCGGAGGACCTGACAATTCGGGACATGCACCCGCTCACCGGGCAACGCCTTGATTTGTGGCGGCTGAAGAACTTCAACGGCACTCGCCTGCCCGCCGCGGAGGGCACCTACCTCTTCCACGTGGTGGCCAAAGAGAACCCTGCCGATGAACGGCTCATCGCACTGGCCGAGGTCCGCGATGTGACCCCCCAATTGAACGAGGCCGGCGAGGTGCTCGGGGTCCCGGAAATCGAGCGCACCCTGGCGGCGTGTCTCGACGGCATTCGCCGCGCGCAGGCTCGGCGGGGCAAGCGGCGGCTCGACAACAACCGGGTCGCGCTGTACGTGTGGCCAGTGCTCGACATCCGCACGCTGCGTGGCCCCGCGATGGTGCGCCGCATCGCACCGCTGACGATCAACGCCGGACTGGAGGAGATCACCATCCTGGCAAGCATCCGGGATGACGAGTCGGCGGAGCCGCGGCGAGTGGCGATTCGCTTCTCGTACACTCCGGGCGCCGGTGTCGCCGCGAATGTGACGGATCCGCCGACCGAGCCGCTGCGGCCTCTCGACGAATACGCACAGAAAGTGCAGCGCTCGCAAGCCCGCGGCTTGGTCTACCCGTACGAACTGATCCCGGTTCTCACCGGCAGCGACGGCGAGTTCGTCGAATACGACTTCGACGAATCGGGCGAATTTGGACCGGTGGACCGGCCGTATGGACGCAATACCGCCGGGCTCATCGTCGGCTTGGCGACGCGGCGCACGCCTCTGTACCCCGAAGGCATGACCCGGGTGGCCATGTTCGGTGATCCGACGAAAGCGCTTGGGACGGTGGCCGAAGCCGAATGCGCCCGGGTGGTCGCGGCGCTCGATCTCGCCGAAGAGCTGTCCGCACCGGTCGAGTGGTTCGCCCTTTCCTCCGGCGCCACCATTTCGATGGAAAGCGGCACCGAGAACATGGACTGGGTGTCCCGCGCCCTTCGCAGAATCATCACATTCACCCAAGACGGTGGTGAGATCAACATCATCGTCGCGGGAATCAACGTCGGGGCGCAGCCGTATTGGAACGCCGAAGCGACGATGCTGATGCACACCAAGGGCATCCTGGTAATGACACCGGACAGCGCCATGGTCCTGACCGGCAAGCAATCCCTCGATTACTCCGGTGGTGTGTCGGCCGAGGACAACTTCGGCATCGGCGGCTACGACCGTGTGATGGGGCCAAACGGCCAGGCGCAGTACTGGGCGCCCAACCTTCAGGCGGCGTGCGACATTCTGTTCACGCACTACGACCACGCCTATGTCGCTCCGGGAGAACGTTTCCCGCGCCGCGCGGAGACTTCGGACCCGGTGGACCGCGACGTTCGCGACTACCCGCACGACCATCCGTCCAGCGACTTCACGACCGTCGGCGACATCTTCGCCGATGCCACCAACAAAGACCGCAAGAAGCCGTTCGACATTCGGACGGTCATGCGTTCGGTGGTCGACCAGGACCATCCGGTGCTCGAGCGGTGGGCCGACATGGCCGACGCCGATACCTCCGTGGTGTTCGACGCTCACGTTGGCGGAATTCCGGTGTGCGTCATCGGCATCGAATCGCGGGTCATACCCCGCAACGGCTGGTGCCCGGCCGACGGGCCGGACCAGTGGACGTCGGGAACCCTCTTCCCGCAGTCCTCCAAGAAGACCGCTCGCGCGATCAACGCCTCGAGCGGGAACCGACCACTGGTGGTGCTGGCGAATCTTTCGGGTTTCGACGGTTCGCCGGAGTCACTCCGGCGGACCCAGCTCGAGCTCGGCGCCGAAATCGGCCGGGCCATCGTCAACTTCGACGGACCGATCGTTTTCGCCGTGGTTTCGCGCTATCACGGCGGAGCTTTCGTGGTCTTCTCCGGCGCGCTGAACGAGAACATGGAAGTGCTCGCGGTCGAGGGATCGTTCTCCTCGGTTATCGGTGGTGCACCCGCGGCTGCGGTGGTGTTCACCCGAGAGGTGAACAAACGTACCGCAGCGGACCCGGCGGTGAGCGACCTCGAAGCGCAACTCGCCGCCAGCACCGACGACGCCGCACGCGCCCGCCTCGGGATAAAGCTCGCCGACACCCGGACCGCGGTACGTTCGGACAAGCTCGGCGAGGTGGCCGCGGAATTCGAAGCCGTGCACAACGTCGAACGCGCCCGCCAGGTGGGTTCCGTCCACTTGATCATCCCGGCGGCGCAATTGCGCCCGAGCATCATCGCGGCTGTGGAGCGTGGGATGGCTCGAACACAGGAGGCACTTGCCCACTGATCGGGACTGGCCCCGTACGGCGCCGTTGACTTCCAGGCCTGTCGGGACCTGTCGGTTCAGAGCACCTTCGCTCCGTACATCTCGCCGAGTGGATCGGCGATGAGCTCCAGGCGCACGCCGTCGGGGTCGCGGAAGTACAGCGAGACCTCGCTGTGTTCGGCAAGCTCCACTCCTGCGTCGATCAGCTTGGTGCGCAGGTGATCCCACCGCTGCGGGTCAACGCTGATCGCGACGTGGTGCAACCCGCCCAACACCTCCTGGTAAGGACCAACGTCCAGACCCGGGAAATCGAAGAAGGCAAGGAGATTGCCGTTGCCGATGTCGAAGAAGAAGTGCGACGAGCCGGGATAGTCGCGGTTCTCGATCAGCTCGGTCAGCGGGAACTCGAGTACATCTTGGTAGAAGCGGATGGTGCGTTCGACGTCGCTGCTCACCAGTGCGGTGTGGTGCAGACCGCGCGCCGATGAGGGCGGCCGGGCGCCTTCGGGCTTGAGGTACCGGTCGCGAAGACGTGCACGCTGCTCCTCGAACCGCGGAGTTTGGTCTTCGCGAAGGTTGCCGACCATCGACGTCTCCTTGACTTGTCGCGATCTTTCTCAGCCCAATCAGTGTATGCACGCCGGACCGTTGCACTTCAGCCAGCTCACACGACGTATACGCTCACTGCGTGATCCCGGATACTGCGGATCCGCTGCGGTTCAGCACCGTGGGTCTGCCGGAGGATCAGCGCATCGCATTGTGGGAGGACCACAACGCGCAAGCGCTGATCGCGGTGCGCTGCCGATCGCTGCAGGACACCACCTTGGAGGCAACCGAGATCAACGTCGCGCTGCCGCAACTGCAGCTTGCCCGCGTGCAGGGCAACCCGCATGTCGTCGAACGCACCGAGAAGACAGTCCGGCAGACACCGTCCGACGCCGTCGCGTGCTACTTCACGCTCGCCGGTGAGGCGTTTTTCTACCACGACGATGGCGTGCGCACGGTTTCGCCGGGCCAGGTGATCGTGTGCGACGCCGATCGGCCGTTCATGCGCGGCTTCTCTCATGGCTTGGAGGAGCTGGCCATCAAGGTGCCACGGCAGGTGTTCGCCGATCTCAGCGGGACTGCCGTGCCTACCGAGCCGCTGGTGCTTGACTTCGCCCGCGGCGACGTGCACGCCAGAACGCTGGCCCGGCTCGTCGGCCGCGCGGTGCGTGCCGACGCCGCGGTGCCAGTCGACGAGGCAACGCTGCTGGACCTGCTGAGTGGGTTCGTCTCCGGCAGGCCCGCCGGTCTAGCCACCGCGCACCTGGCGGCGGCCAAGACCTACATCGAGGAGCGGCTCACCGATCCCAGGCTCAGTGCCGCCGAGGTCGCGCGCGGTATCGGTATCAGCGAGCGACACCTATCCCGGGTGTTCGCCACCGGCGGGATGAGCATGCCGCGGTACATCCTCCGCCGACGCCTGGACCGTGCCCATCGGCTGCTGACGGACGGACCCGAATTCGGTGTCGCCGAGGTCGCATACCGCTGCGGCTTCACCTCACCAGCGCGGTTCTCGCACGCATTCAAGGAGCGCTTCGGTCTACGGGCCACCGATCTGCGCCATCGAGCGCGGGCCCGCTCTACGGCCTGAGTCGCGGCCGGACCCCGCTTGCGCGGGGCGGCCACAACTTCCGGTTTCCGCCAAGTCGGCCGTCAATGCTCGTGCCGGGTGTGCCGCTGCTCACACACTGGCAGCACATCCACCCCGACTGATCGATGAAAGGTGAAGCAGATGGCCGAATTCAACGACGGGATGGCCGAAACCCGACCGCCGCAGGCCGCCACCGTGACGACCGATGTGCTGATCGTCGGGTCGGGCCCTGCCGGCGCATCGGCGGCACTGTTCCTGTCCACGCTTGGCGTTGACAACATCATGGTCACCAAATACCGGTGGACGGCCAACACCCCGCGGGCGCACATCACCAACCAGCGGTCGATGGAGATCTTCCGCGACATGGGAATCGAAGACCAGGTTCTCGCCGACGCCACCGAGCACGCGCTTGTCGGCGATACCGTGTTCTGCACCGCGATCGCCGGGGAGGAGATCGGCCGCATCCACACGTGGGGCACCAGGCCCGACCGGGAAGGTGACTACCAACTCGCATCGCCCTGCCTCACCGTCGACATCCCGCAGACCTACCTGGAGCCGATCCTGGTTCGCAACGCGACAATGCGCGGCACCCAGGCCCGGTTCTCCACCGAATACCTGGCGCACCGACAGGACGCCGACGGCGTCGACGTGGACGTACTGGACCGGCTCAGCGGTCATCGCTACACCATCCGCGCCAAATACGTGATCGGCGCCGACGGCGCCCGGTCCAAGATCGCCGCCGATATCGGATTGCCGTTCGCCGGGGACATGGACATCGCCGGATCGATGAACATCACCTTCAAGGCCGACATCGCCCGCTACGTCGACCATCGCCCGTCGGTGCTGTACTGGGTGCTGCAACCGGGCTCCAACGTCGGCGGGATCGGGGCCGGCCTGGTGCGCATGGTGCGGCCGTGGGATGAGTGGCTCGTCGTGTGGGGATATGACATCAACGACGAGCCGCCCGCCGTCGACGAGGCTGCGGCAACCCAGATCGTCCGAAACCTGCTGGGCGTGCCCGATTTGGACGTCGAGATCACCGGAGCGTCGTTGTGGGGCAACAACGAGATGTATGCCACGCACCTGCAGCGTGGGCGGGTATTCTGCGCAGGCGACGCGATCCACCGCCACCCGCCGAGCAATGGGCTGGGCTCCAACACGTCGGTGCAGGACTCCTACAACCTGGCCTGGAAGATCGCCGCGGTGCTGAACGGCCAGGCCGCTCCGGCACTGCTGGACACCTATTCGGCCGAACGCGCGCCTGTGGCCGAACGAATCGTCAAGCGGGCCAACAAATCCAGTCGCGAGTTCGTGGGGCTGTTCGAGGCGCTGGGCGTGCTCGAAGCGACCACCGAGGCGGAGATGGCGGCCGCGATCGAGGAACGGAAGGCCAACACCCCACGAGGCGTCGCCAAGCGCGCCGCTCTGGTGTCGGCGATGGATTTGAAGAACTACGAATTCAACGCCCACGGTGTGGAACTCGGCCAGTTCTACGAGTCGGCGGCGGTGGTATCCGACGGCAGTATGCCGCCAGTGCCGACCCGTGACCCTGACCTCTACTACGAAATGTCAACGGCGCCAGGCTCGCATCTACCGCACGCCTGGGTCGGGGACAATACCCGGCGACTCGCCATGATGGACCTGGCGCCCTACCGGCAGTGGACGTTGATCACCGGTATTGCCGGTGACGAGTGGGCCAGTGCCGGTGACAAGATCGGCCACGAACTCGGTATCCCGGTACAGACCGTCGTGATCGGCCCCGGTCGCGAGGTCACCGACCTCTACTACGACTGGTCCAAATTGCGCGAGGTTGAGGAGAGCGGCGTGCTGCTGGTGCGACCTGACAAGCACATCGCTTGGCGCGCAATGTCGTTGCCGCAGGACCCGGAGGACGCGTTGCGGACCGCGCTGACGACCATCCTGGGCCGGTGATGCCGACCATGCGATTCGATCACCAAACCCTGCCCCAGCGCGTGCGCTTCGCCTCCGCCGCGGCCGCGGAGAATCTGAAGGATGCGCTCACCGAGCTGGGTGCGAGGCGAGTGATGGTGATCGCCTCGCGCGGCCAGCGCGTCACCGCGGAGGCGATCCTGGCCGGCGTGCCCGTCGCACACTGGTGCGAGGAGGTCGTCATGCATGTTCCGGTCGAGGTGGCGCAGCGTGCCCGCGACGCGGCCCGGGACCACGACGTCGACGCCCTGATCAGCATCGGCGGCGGCTCGGCCACCGGCCTGGCGAAGGCGGTCGCGCTGACCACCGGGCTGCCGATCGTCGCGGTCCCGACGACATACGCAGGCTCGGAGGTCACTCCGGTGTGGGGGATGACGGAGGCGGGGCGCAAGGACACCGGCACCGACCTCAGGGTGTTGCCGAAGACTGTCGTCTACGACGCCACGCTGACCCAGCGGCTGCCCGTCGACCTGAGTGTCGCGTCGGGGCTCAACGCGCTGGCCCATTCCGTGGACGCGATGTGGGCGCCGCGGGCTGATCCGGTGAACGCGGTGCTGGCGGGCGAGGCGATCCGGGCGCTGCGGATCGGCCTGTCCGCAGTTGTCGAGGAGCCAACCGGCCTGGATGGCCGCGAGCACACCCTTTACGGCGCGTACCTTTCGGCGGTCGCGTTCGCATCGGCGGGCTCGGGCCTGCATCACAAGATCTGCCATGTACTCGGCGGCATGTTCGACCTGCCCCATGCGCCGACGCACGCCGTGGTGCTGCCGCATGTGCTGGCGTTCAACGCACCCAACGCGCCTGCGGCCGAACAGCGCATCGCCGCGGCGTTCGACGCGCCGAGCGCGCTTGACGGCCTGACCACACTGCGCGAGGCGCTCGATGCACCACGCACCCTTCGTGACATCGGCATGCCGTCGGACGGTATCGCCGCGGCCGCGGAGGCGGTCGTTGCGGCAGCACCCGCAGGCAACCCGACCCCCGTCACTACCGACTCCATCTCCGAACTTCTGCGCGCCGCCTGGGCGGGAAAGGAACTCCGATGACATCCCCCGTGACAGCCACTGAGACGACGGAGGTGGCCGCCGAGCAGTCGGCGCGCGAGGCCGCCTTGACCGAGCGGGTGCTTCATTCTTTCGACGCCTGCGCGCAGCCGCGGCTGCGGGACGTGATGCAGGCCCTGGTACGGCATCTCCATGACTTCCTGCGGGAGGTGCGGCTGACCGAGGAGGAGTGGGCGGCCGGTATCGCGTTTCTGACCGACGCCGGGCACATCACCGACGACACGCGGCAGGAGTTCATCCTGCTCTCCGATGTGCTCGGCGCGTCGATGCAGACCATCACGATCAACAATGCCGCCCATGGCAACGCCACCGAAGCAACCGTTTTCGGCCCATTCTTCGTCGAGGGCAGCCCCCGCGTCGACATCGGCGGCGACATCAGCTTCGGCGCCGCCGGTGAGCCCTGCTGGGTGGAGGGCACCGTCACCGACGTCGACGGCAATCCGCTGCCCGGCGCGCGGATCGACGTCTGGGAGGCCGACGAAGACGGCTTCTACGACGTGCAGTACGACGACGAAAGGACCAGTGCGCGCGCACATCTGTTCGCCGGCGCCGATGGCCGTTATGCGTTTTGGGGACTGACACCCACGCCATACCCGATCCCACACGACGGCCCGGTGGGCCGGATGCTGGCGGCGACCGGGCGCTCGCCGATGCGCGCATCGCATCTGCACTTCATGGTCACAACACCCGGATATCGCACGCTGGTGACGCACATCTTCGTGCGCGGCGACGAACTGCTGGACTCCGACACCGTGTTCGGGGTGAAGGACTCGCTGATCAAGGACTTCGTCGCGCAGCCGCCTGGTACACCGGCGCCGAATGGGCGCGACCTGTCCGGTTCGGGATGGTCGAAAGTTCAATTCGACATCGTGCTGGCGCCGCGTAGTGCGTGAGACCGCCTGCAAACCTTCGTATTCCACACGATCGTGGCCGCTCTCGCTGAGTCGGTGACCCGTCCGCGGCGCAGGTGTGTTGCACGGTGATCGAGTCGGTTCGGTTCCTGCTCGACGCCATCGTGCAATGCCAACACGCACGCCTGCTGCCAGCCGGCGACCCGCGCGAGATCGCCGGACCGACATGGACGCTGCTGCACGGTACCGCCACTCTGACGATAGGCAGCGACCTGAACATGTCGGCATCCACGAGGATCCACAGGCGCTTCTAGAGCGTGCCCGTGATCGTGATCACCGCGATGGATGGCTCCTAGAAGATGAATTGGCAAGGCGAGCAAGTCTGATCAGGGATCCCCACCCCCATACGGCAACGCCGGGTGGGAACGATCCCCAGTTCTGTAGTCGGATCGATCCGCGTCGGGCCCAGTGTGCACAGCTGCTCTGCCCTGCCTTTCCAGGCTTGCGCTGCATCGGACCGATTACGTCACCGCAGACACCCATCTGGTTACTCCGGCTATCCGGTAGCCAATCTGTGAACCATCGACGGCCGTCATATTGAAAGTGCGCACGCCTGAGCACCTTTGGTGTCTATTGCGGTGAGGTGGGTGTCAACGCGCGGGAAGCCGCGATCTGCGGCTCGGCCCACACGGCAACCGCCCAACCGCCCGGGCTAGGTTTAGACCCGTGGCGCGCTTTCGGGACCGGGTGGCGATCGTGACCGGCGCCGGAGCACCGGGTGGCATCGGTGCGGCGGTCGCACGCGCGTTCGTCGCGGAGGGCGGCCGGGTGGTGCTGGGCGCCACCTCCGAACGCGTGCATCAGCGGGCCGCAGAACTCGGCGACGCGGCCGTCGGCGTGATCGCCGACCTGACCGTCGACGGGGCGGCGGACAGTCTGGTGCGCGCCGCGTTGGACCGGTGGGGCCGGATCGACGTGCTGGTAAACAACGCCGGCATGACGTCGGTGTCATCGGGTTGGGACACCGACGACGACGTCGCGGAGATGTCGCTCGCCGCCTGGAATGCGGCGCTGGCCCGCAATCTCAGTACGGCATTTCTCATGTGCCGGTCGGTGGTGCCCCTGATGACAGCGGCCGGATACGGGCGAATCGTCTCAATCGGGTCGACCACGGGCACGGTGAACGCGATGCCTGGTCAGTCGACCTACACCGCCGCGAAAGCGGGCCTGGTGGGCTTGTCGCGGGCACTGGCCCTGGAGGTCGTCGGAGCCGGCGTCACCGTGAACATCGTTGCGCCAGGCTACATCTCCACCGATTCACAGTTACCGTTCGAAGCCGCCGCCGCGGCGGCGGGACCGATCGGGCGCAGCGGTACGCCGGAGGAGGTCGCCGCGTGCGTGCTCTTTCTCGCCCACGAGTCGGCCTCGTTTGTCACCGGGACGGTAGTGGTAGCCGACGGCGGCCATGGTCTGCCGGAGACTTGGCCACGGCCCTGAATTCACCGCAGCCCTGAGGTTCACCGGCGGCCGTGGCGAAGGGCGACCGCGGCCGGCCTGCAGCGGCACGGCCATGGCTGATCTCCGTCAGCTCGCGAGGAGCTCTTTGAGGACGTCGTCGATGAACTTGATGTCGTCGGGGTTCGCGCCGCCGCCCGCGAAGTGGCCGTAGACGCCCGGAATGACGCGCAATTCGGCGTTCGGGATGTGGCCGACCGCGAACTCCTCGTCCTCGGGCGGGAAGTAGAGGTCTTTGAGCGCTGGCACCACGATCGTCTTGGCCTTGATGGTCTTCAGCGCCGCGACCTGGTCGCCGTCGAACCCGCGGCCGGGCGTCGCGCCGACATTGCCGTTCTGCCAGGTCCACAGCATCGTCAGCAGGTTGTTCGGGTCGCGGCGGTCGAGGAAGAAGCCCTCCCAGAAGCCGACGAGGAAGTCCTCGAGCGAGCAGTAGCCCATCTTCTTGTACTCCTGCTGCCAGTAGAAAGCCTGCGAGAAGCCCCAGCCCGCATACACGCGCGCAGCAGCGCGCAGGCCTTTGACGGGCTTCTCGGTGTACCAGCCTTCCTTGAACGCGGCGTCCGCCGTCAACGCGGACTTGACGCCCTCGAGGAACACAATGTTGTGCTCGCTTGTCTTGGACGAGCCGCAGAACGGCAACGCCCGCTGGACCATGTCCGGATAGCTGACGGCCCACTGGTAGGTCTGCCCTGCGCCCATCGACCAACCGGTCACGAGCGGGAGCGTCTCGATCCCGAACGAGGTCACAAGCCTGTGCTGCTGCTCGACTTGGTCGTAGAAAGTGACGCGCGGGAAGCGCGCGGCGTTGTAAGGCGGCGGCGTATTGGACGGCGAGCTGGACAGCCCGTTGCCCAGCATGTTCGGGACGATGATGAAGTACTTGGCCGGGTCCAAGGCCATGCCGTCTCCGATCAGCCACTCGTTGTCCCAGTGGCGCCCCGAGTACCACGTCGGGTACACGATCGCGTTGCTCTTGTCGGCGTTCAGCGCACCGTACGTCTTGTACGCGAGCTTGGCGTCGCGCAGCGTCGCGCCGTGCTGCAGCGTCACATCGCCGAGATTGAAGATCTCGTAGTCCTGCGGGAACTCATCCATCGGAAGGGCACCTCCTCGTCGTCGAAAGCACCTGCTAGCGCATCATCGGCACGTCCGGCACCTGATGGATTATCGGTAACTCCGGTGTGTATCCGAAATGCCTTGATGCGTCTGATGATAACGAACATGGATGGGTTTTATTGGTAACCTGCGCCTTTGGCCGTGCCCGTCGTGATGCGGCATCGAATCACAGCCCTGTGCACAAGCTACTTGCAACCATTCGAACCCCACGCTTCTAGCAGGCGCTGATCGACACCGACCCGAACCGGGTGCCACCGTTGGCGCTCCGCCGTCCTTGGCTCCCAGAGCGACGCAGAATTCACTCGGGTGGCCGCCGAGGCTGCCCACACCGCACCACCACGGGAGAACGGCGGCAAGCAGGACATCAAGAACTTCACCAAGGGGACCAGAGTCTTCTAGCCGGTCTTCGTCGACGGCGCGAACCTCTCGGTGGGTGACCTGCATTTCTCCCAGGGCGACGGCGAGATCACGTCCTGCGGTGCAATCGAGATGGGCGGGTTCATCGACTTAGGCGTCGACCTGATCAGGGGCGGCATGGAAACCTACGGCGTCTCCGAGAACGCGATCTTCATGCCGGGCAACGTCGACCCGCAGTACAGCCAGTGGCTGGGGTTCTCCGGCACCTCGGTCAGCCCGTTGAACGCCAACGGCTCGTAAGCCCATAGTCCGAAATTGCCACGCGGAGCCGGTCTGGCGCGTTGGCGTCTCCAAGTCGTCATCAATTGATGACGACTTCGGGAAGCAGGTACCCCCTCGAGTCGGTCGTTGGTGGCGTCGCGCACATCCTCGCCCACGGCGACTCGGTGCCGCAGGACCAGACCCCCAACAGGTCCGGGGTTCGCGCTACTTCTGCACGCCGCCTGGGCGGGAAAGGGTCCGCCGAGCAGTCGGCGCGCGAGGCCACCTTGACCGAGCGGGTGCTTCACCAGTGCGCGCGCACATCTGTTCGCCGGCGCCGATGGCCGTTATGCGTTTTGGGGACTGACACCCACGCCATACCCGATCCCACACGAAAGCCCGGTGGGCCGGATGCTGGCGGCGACCGGGCGCTCGCCGATGCGCGCATCGCATCTGCACTTCATGGTCACAGCACCCGGATATCGCACGCTGGTGACGCACATCTTCGTGCGCGGTGAAGAATTGCTGGACTCCGACACCGTGTTCGGGGTAGATGGACTCGCTGATCAAGGACTTCGTCGCGCAGCCGCCTGGTACACCGGCGCCGAATGGGCGCGACCTGTCCGGTTCGGGATGGTCGACATCGTGCTGGCGCCGCGTAGTGCGTGAAACCGCCTGTAATCCTTCGTATCCCACGTGGTCGTGGCCGCTCCGGGCAGCACGCGTTGCAGGAGTCTGTCTAGGGCGACACCGGGATCGTCGTCACCGGAACCTGACCGGAACCCCTACTGCCGCCTGAGGATCCGCCGCCGCTTGACGAGCCACTGCCGCTCGACGATCCACCGCCGCTTGACGGCGCCTCGATCACCGGGGCCGGCACAGGCTTCTCAATTACCGGAGAAGGCGCCGGGGGGATCGCAGGCTCCGGCGCCACGGCGGGCGGCGTGTACGCAGGCGCCGGTGGCGGGGTGTACGCAGGCGCCTGCGACGCCGGCGCCGATGGCGGGGTGTACGCGGGCGCGGGCGTGTACGCAGGCGCCTGCGACGCCGGCGGCTCAACTGGCGTGATGGGGACGACCGACGACGGCGACGACGGAATCGGCGACGGCTTCGACGACGTGG
>Ga0207642_10000428_pt1 | contig 12682 bp, 12 predicted proteins | sample KBSMisM22_FD_184309 | JGI IMG/M metagenome (GOLD analysis project Ga0207642, IMG submission 184309) | Miscanthus rhizosphere microbial communities from Kellogg Biological Station, Michigan, USA - KBS Miscanthus M2-2 (SPAdes) (version 2) | ecosystem: Host-associated > Plants > Roots >... | reverse complement strand
ATTACCTGCGGATCGCCGTATGCCGCGTGCAATGCCTCCGCGTCACGATCCGGATCCAAGGGAGCCAACGACAGCCGGGCAGTCGTCAGCTCCACAACGAGAAGGCTAGTCGCCCGGGTCAAACCGGAACACCGTGAGCTTGCCGGCCAAGGCCGCGAACTCGTCGGGAGCTCCGTCGCGCACCAGGCCCGCGCGCTTGGCGAAGCCGACGCCGACGGGTACCTTGGCCGCGAATGTCCGCAGTACGGGCCGTGATTCGGCCGCGTCCAGTTCGATGATCTTGACGCGTCGCGATCTGCGTCCGCGCGACAGGGTCCCCGCGCCTGCCGCGCGTGCGTTGGACGCCCAATCGGCCCCTGGGTAGCCCGCTACCACGTAGAGGCCGCCGTCGTGCTCGAACGGTGTCATCGGCGTGCTGCGCGGCTTTCCGGTCTTCCTGCCCGGCACCGTCAGGACCATCGCGGGGCCTGTCGTGATGCCGAACTTCTGGACCGCCATCATGAACTTGTTCATCGGTTTGAGGTAGCGCGGCGGGCGGAATTCCGACATTGCTTGTCTCCCTTACTGGTTGGTGAAAAGTGCGCGATGGGCGGCCACGCCTTCTGCGAACGTCGTGGCGGGCCGGCCGAGAATCTTCTCCACCTCGTGTGTGACCAGTGCAGGCTTTGACACCGTCGCCTCCAGAAACGCGATGTAGGCGTCGGCGAATTCGGGTGAGAAGCCCAGGCCGATGAAGCGCTGGCGCACAAGCTCTGCAGGCACTTCCTGGTAGCGCAGCGGGCGATCGAGAACCGTGCCGATCACCCCCACCAACTCCGTATTGGTGAAGGCGTGCGGTCCGGTCAAGGGGACCTTGCGGCCCACCAGTTCGTCGGTGAGCAGCGCCTTGGCCGCCACGGCGGAGATGTCGCGGTCGACGATCGGTGCTGTCGATGCCGTCGCGTACGGCCCGTTGACCACGTCGCCTGCCTGAATCTGCGGCGCCCACATGCCGAAGAAGTTGGTGATGAACACCGTTGGGCGCAGACTGACCCATTCGAGGCCGGAGTCGACGGCGAGCTGTTCGACCTCCTTGTTGCGGTCACCGCGGAAGCGCGACGGCTGGCGCGAGAAGTCGTCGTCGGCGTTGATGGCCGACAGAGCAACGAGGCGCGTGACCCCTTCGCGGCGGGCCTGGCGCACGACGGACTCGAGTTCGTCGCCGAGTGCGCGCGAGTTGAGGAACACCGCCGAGGCCCCCGGCAGTCCCTCTGCCATGGTGCTGACAGCGGTGACGCCGTCCGGGAAGCGCGCGGTGTCCGGCTGCCGGGTGACGGCGCGGACCTCGACGCCTGCTGCTGCGAGTTCGGTTACCAGTGGGCGGCCGACGTTACCGGTTGCGCCCGTGACAAGAATTGCGGTCATGAAGGCAAGGACGACGTCGCGCCGCGAAAAGTTACATCGCTGCCCGTGTAACTTTTCGCGCCTGCGCTTCGTCATGACTGCATGAGCGATTCACCGTCGGTCGAAGTGGCGTGGCGCAGCCACCGTCCGTACTTGGTGAACCTCGCCTATCAGATGCTGGGCGACGTCGGGGAGGCCGAAGACATCGCGCAGGAGGCTTTCCTTCGACTTTCGCGCGCCGACCCGGCACAGATCGATGACATCCGCGCCTGGCTGACCGTCGTGGCGGGGCGGCTGTGCCTTGACCAGCTGCGGTCGGCCCGCGCCCGCCACGAACAACCCGATGAGTCAGGTGCTCTCGATGTCATGCCGTCGCACGAGGCCGACCCCGTCGACCGGGTCACGCTGGACGACGAGGTCCGCACCGCGCTCCTGGAGGTGCTGCGGCGGCTGAGTCCCGGTGAGCGCGTGGCGTTCGTCCTGCACGATGTCTTTCAGATGCCGTTCGAGGAGATCGCCGAGACGGTGGGCAGGCCCGTCGGCACCTGTCGCCAGCTCGCGCGGCGGGCCCGCGCCAAGTTCGCGGGGACGTCGCCGCGGCCCGCCGACATCAGCGACGCCGAGCATCAGGTCGTCACCGAACGGTTCATCACGGCGTGCGCGAACGGCGACCTGCAGGCACTGACCGCCGTGCTGGATCCGACCGTGTGGGGCGTGGGCACGATCCTCGGCGATTTCGCCCCGCCGCCCCAGATCAACCACGGCCCCGAGGAGGTGGCAACGAACCTGTTGCGCTATCTGCAGGGCGCCACACTGGTCGCAGGCCCGATCGGGGAACCGGTGCTGCTCGCATTCGCCGAACGTCGGCTGTTCGCGGTGCTGGTGCTGACGGTGCGCGACAACCTGATCATGAAGATCGAGGCGACGGTCGATCCGTCTGCGGCTAGCCGTAGGTGAATGAAAACGCTTGCAGCCCGACCACAACGGCCGGGCTGCGTGCGTATTCGGTTGTGGCAGAATCTAGTTGGCCGGAGGCATCAGCACCGTGTCGATCATGTAGACCGTGGCGTTGGCGGTTTGGACACCGCCGCAGACCACCGACGCGTTGTTTACCTTGAGGTCACTGCCGCCGCCGGAGACCGTGACGTTGGCGCCCTCCACGGTCTTTTTCGCGCCGATGACCTGCGAGGGGCTGGCCTGCCCGGGGACCACGTGGTAGGTCAGGATCTTTGTCAGCAGCGGCGCGTCGGTTTTCAGCTTCTCGATCGTCGCCGGGTCGATCTTGGCGAACGCCGAATCGGTTGGCGCGAACACGGTGAACTGACCGCCGTTGAGCGTGTCGACGAGGTTCACGTCCGGATTGAGCTGGCCCGAGACCGCCGCGGTCAACGTGGTGAGCAACGGGTTGTTCGACGCCGCCACCGCGACCGGGTCCTGCGCCATTCCGGTGACCGAACCGGGGCCGGTGGGCACCTGCGCCGCGTAGCCCGAGCAGCCCGGACCGACCAGCTCCGCCTGGGCGGTGGTGGCGGTGGCCAGCGACAGACCTAAAGAGGCGGCCGCCGCGAAGCCGGCCAATCCGAGTGCCTTCTTCTGGATGTTCATGGACATTCAACTCCTATAGGGCGTGACGGCGCTGGATCGTTCCTGGTTACCCGCGCCGTCGGGTGGTTTCTACATCTGGTATTCGGAGCCGACCGGGCGGCGGATGGGTCAGCCGTAGGTGAACGAGAACGCTTGCAGCCCCTTGCTTAAGCGCACCTCAACCTGGCCGCGCTTCACCTCGTTATCCGCGACGATCTGGCGTGACTGCGGGGGCCCGCTGATCGGTACAGTCGTGGTCTTGCCGTCCCGTGTAACTGTCACGGTGCCCTCGCCGCCGGCGACGATATACACGTTCTTGGCTTTATATTTCAACGCGATGGTGGAGTTGTCGGACTCCGCAGTGGCACCTTGGTAGTCCAACTTCCACCGACCTCGATAAGCGAAACTGTCGTCCGCAAGGTCCGCGGGGTAGTTGAAGTCCGCGGTGCCCTCGTCGTAGACGTCGGTGCCGCCATAGTTGACCATCTTGCCGACGCCGAAGTACGTCTCGGGCGTCTGGCCGGACGTCGGCGTGGTGTCGACGGACTCACTGGGCGCAGGCAATTCGATGTCGGGATTGGCGTCGAGGAGCAGTTGCCTGATCAGGGTCTCAGTGACGTCGTAGTCACCTTCGCCGAACTTGATGTGTCGCACGGTCCCATTCGCGTCGATCAGATACTCGGCGGGCCAGTAGCGGTTGCGGTAGTTCGTCCACGTCGACAGGTTGTTATCGAGTGCAATCGGGTAGGTGATGCCCAGATCGGCGGCACCGCTGACGACGTTGCTCTGGACCTTCTCGAACGCGTACTCGGGGCTGTGCACCCCGATGACCTCCAGTCCCGCATCCTTGTACTTGTCGTACCAGTCGGTGACGTGCGGAATGGCGCGTTGGCAGTTGATGCACGAGTAGGCCCAGAAGTCGATCAGAACGACCTTGCCGCGCAACGACTTCAGGTCGACAGGTGCGCCGCCCGGGGTGTTCAACCAACCGTCGATACCCTTGATATCCGGTGCGGTGCCGCAGCTTTCGAGCTCGCTGGCACCGTTGGTGCAATTCGATAGTGCCCTGTTCTGGTCGTTGACCAGGCCGCCAAGGTTGAGCTTTTCCTGAATCTCGTCGGACGCCACGACCCTGTCCTGCAGCCCGCTGGTGTAGTCGGGGATGGCTCGTTGCAGCATGGCGGGCACATTGAACACCAGCGCGACCGCGAACACGAGCATCACGATGCCGCCGATCATGCGGATCCGACGCTGGTGGCGCCGGAAGGTGCCGACCCGCTCGGCGACGCGCTGACCGGCCAGCGCGAAGAACAGCAGCGGCAGGGCGGCGCCGATCGCGAACGACACCGTCAACGCGACGGTGCTCAGCCCGATGGATCCGGTGGCGCCGGCGACCACGATGGCCGCCAAAACCGGCCCGGCGCACGGCACATACAGCACACCCAGGGCCAGACCAAGGCCGAATCCGCTCTTGCCCTGGCCAACCTGAAGCTGTGGAATGCGGGCGAACGGCTTTTCCAGGATCTGCTCGACCCGGGGAAAGATGAGGCCTAGGCCGATGGCGGTCAGCGCGACCAGCCCGGCCCACCGGATCGCGTCCTGCGGAAGATGCAGCAGCGACAGCAGCGCGGTTCCCACCAGGGTGACGAGGCTGAAGCTCAGCACCAACCCGGCGATCACGCGATATGGCCGCAGCGTCTCATCGAGGGAGCGTTTGGGTTTGACCGCCGTCGCCACACCGCCGGATCCGGTCTCGGCGGGCTGATCTGTACGGGCGGTCTGTGCGCCGGAGAAGAAGATCACCGGGAGGACGGGAAGGATGCACGGTGAGATCCCGGTGATCAAGCCACCGAGAAAGCCGATCAGTACGAGTGTGAACATGTCCGCTCTTTCGTAGCGCGAGCTGGGCCCTGCTCGCGCGAGGGCCCAGCTCGGGTTGGTGACCTAGGCGGCCGGGGGCATCAGGACCGTGTCGATCAGGTAGACGGTGGCGTTGGCGGTACGCACTCCGCCGCACACCACGCCGGCATTGTTGACCTTGAGGCTGGTGCCCATGCCGGTGACGTTGACCTCACCGCCCTGCACCGTCTTGTGCATGCCGGTGACCTGAGCGGGGCTCGCCTGCCCGGGCACCACGTGGTAGGTCAGGATGCTGCTCAGCAGGTTCGAGTCCGTCTTCAACTTCTCGATGGTGGCCGGATCGATCTTCGCGAACGCGGCGTCCGTCGGCGCGAACACGGTGAACTCGCTGCCGTTGAGGGTGTCGACCAGGTTCACGTTCGGATTGAGCTTGCCCGAGACCGCTGCGGTCAGCGTGGTCAGCAGCGGATTGTTGGACGCCGCCACCGCCACGGGATCCTGCGCCATCCCGGTCACCGACCCGGGCCGGTCGGGTTCTGGGCCGCGTAGTCCGCACAACCCGGCCCGACCAGGTTGGCGCCGGGATCCACCGGTTGATCCATGGGCTTCGGTGCGGCGCTGGTGGCGGCAATAGTGGAGCTTGCGGGCTCGGCCGTAGCCGAGGTGGAGGTGTCGCCCGAACACGCGGACAGACCCAGGACCGCGACCGCGGCCAGGCCCGCCACGGAGATTGCTTGACGCTGAATAACTTTCATGACGTTCTTGCTCCCTTGTCGTGACGGGCTACCTACCCGCCCTCTGCACTGACACCAAGGATTCGGCGTGACGCCCGTCACGGATGGACGCGGCCGCGCCGGCGTCACATTTGCGTCACTTTTACCCAGCGGCGAGTGTGGGCTTGTGTCACGCCTTTCTGTGTCAAACGTGCGTCGACCACACACTCGGCAGCTAGGCAACGCGACAGAGCTACGCCGTGGGCACCGCGGCACGGCACAATAGGTCGGTGAGCAGAACCCGAGTACTGATACTCGGCAGCACCGGCTCCATCGGCACCCAGGCGCTGGACGTCATCGCCGCCAACCCCGACCGCTTCGAGGTCGTCGGGCTGGCGGCCGGCGGCGGCAACCCCGGCCTGCTGGCCCGGCAGAGCACCGAGACGGGCGTGACAAACATCGCCGTCGCCGACGACGCAGCGGCCGCCCAGGTCGGCGATGTCACCTACGCCGGGCCGGACGCCGTTACCCGGCTCGTCGAGAACACCGAGGCCGATGTGGTGCTCAACGCCCTCGTCGGCGCGCTCGGACTGAAACCCACGCTGGCGGCGCTCGCCACCGGCGCTCGGCTGGCCCTGGCGAACAAGGAATCACTGGTCGCAGGGGGGCCGCTCGTGCTCAAGGCCGCCAAGCCCGGCCAACTCGTTCCTGTCGACTCGGAGCACTCCGCGATGGCCCAGTGTCTACGGGGCGGCACCCCGGACGAGGTGGCCAAGATCGTGCTGACCGCGTCGGGCGGGCCGTTCCGCGGCTGGTCCGCCAAGCGGCTCGAGGACGTCACCCCAGAGCAGTCCGGGGCGCATCCCACCTGGTCCATGGGTCCGATGAACACGCTGAACTCGGCGTCGCTGGTCAACAAGGGTCTGGAGCTGATCGAGACCCATCTGCTGTTCGGCGTCCCGTACGACCGCATCGAGGTCGTCGTTCACCCACAGTCGATCGTGCACTCGATGGTGATCTTCACCGACGGGTCGACCCTTGCGCAGGCCAGCCCGCCGGACATGAAGCTGCCCATCGCGCTGGCGCTGGGATGGCCGTCGCGGGTCCCTCAAGCGGCCCTGGCCTGCGACTTCACCACCGCCTCGACCTGGGACTTCGAGCCGCTCGACGCCGCGGTGTTCCCAGCGGTGGACCTGGCGCGCGAGGCGGGCAGGAAGGGCGGCTGTCTGACCGCGGTCTACAACGCCGCCAACGAAGAGGCCGCGGAGGCGTTCCTTGCGGGCCGCATCCGATTCCCGGCGATCGTGCGAACGATTGCCGAGGTCCTGCGCGCTGCTGACCAGTGGGCCGCCGAACCCGCTACCGTGGAAGACGTACTCGATGCGCAACACTGGGCCCGCGACCGGGCAAAGGGCGCAGTATCCCGGGAGGTCGTCACCACCAAATGATGATGTTCATCATCGGCGTCACGCTTTTCGCCCTCTTCATCTTGGTGTCGGTGGCGTTGCACGAATGCGGGCACATGTGGGCCGCCCGCGCTACCGGGATGAAGGTGCGTCGCTACTTCGTCGGCTTCGGCCCGACGCTGTGGTCCACGCGTCGGCCCAACAAGCTCGGCTACACCGAATACGGGGTCAAGGCGGTCCCGCTCGGCGGCTTCTGCGATATCGCGGGCATGACCGCGATCGACGAGATCGCCCCAGAGGACAAGCCCTACGCGATGTACCGGCAGAAGACCTGGAAGCGGGTGCTGGTGTTGTTCGCCGGCCCGGGCATGAACTTCGTCATCGGTCTGGTGCTGATCTACGGCATGGCGCTGATTTGGGGACTTCCGAACCTGCATCCGCAGCCGGCCGCGTACGTCAGCGAAACCTCCTGTGTTGCACCGGAACTCAGCAAAGGCCAGATGGGCAAGTGCGAGGGAGTCGGACCGGCCGCGGCCGCGGGTATCAAGGCCGGCGACATCATCGTCAAGGTCGGCGACAAGGACGTGAAGAACCCTGACGAGATGGTCGCGGCGGTGCGGGCGCTGACCGGGCCGACGCAATTCGTCGTCCAGCGCGACGGGAACCGGTTCACCACGATGGTTGACGTCACCCACACCCAACGCTGGACCTCGGACACGGCTCAGGCTCCAACCACCGTCGCCGCTGTCGGGATCGCCGCCGCCGAGTTCGGGCCCGTCAAGTACGAGCACTTCAATCCGGTGACGGCGGTACCGGGAACCGTGGCCTTCACCGGCGACCTCGCCGTCGAACTGGGCAAGTCGATCGCGAAGATCCCCACCAAGATCGGCGCGCTGGTGCACTCCATCGGCGGTGGTGAACGCGATCCGGAAACACCGATCAGCGTCGTTGGCGCGTCGATCATCGGCGGCGACGCGTTCGAGCACGGTTATTTCATGGCGTTCTGGTTCTTCCTGGCTCAGCTGAACTTCGTGCTCGGCGCGATCAACCTGGTGCCGCTGCTTCCGTTCGACGGCGGTCACATCGCGATTGCGTTGTTCGAGAAGATCCGCAATATGATTCGGAAGGCGCGCCGCATCGATGCCGCGCCGCCGGTGAACTACCTCAAGCTCATGCCAGCCACCTACGTCATCTTGGTCGTGGTGATCGGCTATATGGCGCTTACGGTGACCGCTGACTTCGTCAACCCGATCAGACCGTTCCAATAGGAGGCATCGATGGCTCCCGGCCAAGAAATAGGTCTAGGCATGCCGGCACCTCCCGCCCCCACACTCGCGCCGCGCCGCAAGACGCGCCAGCTGATGGTCGGCAAGGTCGGCATCGGCAGCGAGCACCCCATCGCCGTCCAGTCGATGACGACGACCAAGACCCACGACGTCAACTCCACCCTGCAGCAGATCGCCGAACTGACCGCGTCCGGCTGCGACATCGTCCGGGTGGCGTGCCCACGGCAGGAGGACGCCGGCGCGCTGTCTGAGATCGCCAGGCACAGCCAGATCCCGGTGATCGCCGACATCCACTTCCAGCCCAAGTACATCTTCGCCGCGATCGACGCCGGTTGCTCCGCGGTGCGCGTAAACCCCGGCAACATCAAGGAATTCGACGGCCGGGTGAAGGAAGTGGCCAAGGCCGCGGGCGACGCGGGCATCCCGATCCGGATCGGCGTCAACGCCGGCTCGCTCGACAAACGATTCATGCAGAAGTACGGCAAGGCCACGCCTGAGGCGCTGGTGGCAAGTGCGCTGTGGGAGGCGTCGCTTTTCGAGGAGCACGGCTTCGGCGACATCAAGATCAGCGTCAAGCACAACGATCCGGTGGTCATGGTCGCCGCCTACGAGCAGCTGGCCGCGCAGTGCGACTACCCGCTGCACCTCGGCGTCACCGAGGCAGGCCCGGCGTTCCAGGGCACCATCAAGTCCGCGGTGGCGTTCGGAGCACTGTTGTCCCGTGGCATCGGAGACACGATCCGGGTATCGCTGTCGGCGCCGCCGATCGAAGAGGTCAAGGTCGGCAACCAGATCCTGGAGTCGCTGAACTTGCGGCCGCGGTCGCTGGAGATCGTGTCGTGCCCGTCGTGCGGGCGCGCGCAGGTCGACGTCTACACGCTGGCCAACGAAGTCAGCGCCGGCCTGGAGGGCATGGACGTGCCGTTGCGCGTCGCTGTGATGGGCTGTGTCGTCAACGGTCCCGGTGAAGCGCGCGAGGCGGACCTCGGTGTCGCGTCCGGTAACGGCAAGGGGCAGATCTTCGTCAAGGGCGAGGTGATCAAGACCGTGCCGGAGGCTCAGATCGTCGAGACGTTGATCGAAGAGGCCATGCGAATCGCTGAGGAGCGTGCTTCCGATGATCCAAGCGGTTCGCCGGTTGTGACCGTAAGCTGAACATGGCCCTGTGAGGGGGGTCACCGCCCGGGTCGGAAAGAGTCTCCATGTCGGCTCCGCCGCTATTTCGCCACGTCGACGAGCGACGGGTGTCGGTGGTCCGTGACGCCGCGGCGGTTCGCCAGGTGCTCGACGAGGACCCCGTCGGTTCCTGCATGGTGGCTTCCCGGGTGGCCGAGCACGGAGTCGAACCGTCTGCAATCGGCGGTGAGATGTGGACGCGGCGGCGGGTCAGTGAATCGCTGTGCTACGCCGGCGCGAACCTGATTCCGTTGCGCGGCGACCTCAACGATCTGAACGCGTTCGCGGACAAGGCAATGAGCACCGCGCGGCGCTGCTCGTCACTGGTGGGTCGCGCCGAATACGTGATGCCGATGTGGCGGCGCCTCGAGCATGCCTGGGGCCCGGCGCGCGACGTGCGCGAGCATCAGCCGTTGATGGCGTTGAGTACAGCGCCGCAGTCGCCGATGGACCCTGCCGTGCGCTCGGTTCGCGTCGACGAACTCGACGCCTATCTGGTGGCGGCCATCGACATGTTCATCGGCGAAGTCGGCATCGATCCGCGCATCGGCGACGGCGGACGCGGATACCGGCGGCGGGTGGCGGGGCTGATCGCCGCGGGCCGGGCATGGGCGCGCTTCGAGCGCGGCCAGGTGGTGTTCAAGGCCGAGGTCGGATCGCAGTCGCCGTCGGTGGGGCAGATCCAGGGCGTGTGGGTGCATCCCGATTGTCGGGGCCACGGCCTCGGCACCGCGGGCACCGCGACGCTTGCCTCGGCGGTGGTCCGCAGCGGCCGCATCGCGAGCTTGTACGTGAACGACTTCAACACCGTGGCCCGCGCGACTTACGCGCGCATCGGATTTAAGCAGGTCGGTACATTCGCGACCGTCCTTCTCGACTAGCGTCTCGCTGTATGACGGAGCAGGACAGCAGGGTAGAGCGCAGGGACATCGCTCGCGCTATGGTGCGGGCGCTCGAGTGCAGGCATGAGCTGCTCGACGCCATCGTCGAATCAGAGGACTACGACGCCGCGATCGAGGCCATCGCGACCTTGATCGGCACATCGCTGGTCGCTGCCGAAGCGGTGCTGCGGCTGTCGTTCGACCGTCTCACCAAGGTCTCGCGGGACAGGATCGCCGCCGAACTCGAGGATCTGAACAGCCAGCTCAGTTTCATGGCCGAGCCGTCGGTGAGCCCTGGACAGAACCTCGTGCTGCGGCCGTTCGCGGCCAGCAAGGACCGCGACATCTTCGCCGCGCGCACCGACGACGTGCGTGCCGCGGGCGACGGCTCGGGTGCGCCGGCAGGTGATCTCGACGACGAGATCCGCGCCGCCGTCAGTCGCGTCGACGCCGAGGAAGCGGCCTGGCTGGTCGCCATCGATGGTTCGGAGAAGGTCGGCATGGTCTTCGGCGAGCTTGCAGGCGGCGAGGTCAACGTCCGGATCTGGATCCACCCCGCCTATCGCAAGCGGGGCTACGGCACTGCGGCGCTGCGCAAGTCACGCTCGGAGATGGCCGCCTACTTCCCGGCGGTGCCTCTGGTGGTGCGCGCGCCGGCCGCCGGGTCGTGACGCCGAGTTCTGCTTGAGGGCTGTGCTCGTCGAGATCGACGTACTGGCGGATCCACTCGCACTCCTGGCGCCCATTTGTCCGTTTCGGCGAAATCGGTGCGCCTCCGCGCAATTCAGGTCTCGGATTCGTAACATCAGCCTCAATGGCAACATGGCTCTCAACAGCATCACGCGCGGCCAGTCTGCTGACGGTCGCCGCGGTGGTGGCGACGCTCAGCGCGTGCACCCCGAAACCGAACGGACCCGAACCCACCGCCGCGAAGTTCTTCGCCGCGCTGGCGACCGGTGACACGGCGGCCGCCGCCTCGCTCAGCGACAGGGCCGCCGACGCCAGGGCCGCACTGAACGAGGCGTGGGCCGGGCTACAGGCCAGCCGGTTGGACGCGCAGATCCTCGGCTCGAAGTACGCCGAGGACACCGGCAGCATCGCCTACCGCTACACGTGGCATTTGCCGAAGAACCGGACCTGGTCCTACGACGGACAGCTGAACATGGTCCGCGACGAGGGCAAGTGGCAAGTCCGGTGGAGCGCAACGGGGTTGCATCCGCGCCTTGGCGAGCACCAGACCTTGGCGCTGCGCGCCGACCCGCCGCGACGGGCATCGGTCAATGAGCGCGGCGGGAGCGACGTGCTGGTGCCCGGCTATCTGTACCACTACGCGCTGGATGCGAAATCGGCGGGCGGCGCACTGATGCCGACCGCGCGGGCCGTGGTCGACGCGCTGCGGCCGTTCGACAACACGCTGGACCCGCAGCGGCTCGCCGAGCAGGCCAGCTCGTCCGAGGACCCGCTGAGCCTGATCACGCTGCGCAAGTCCGATCATGACCGGGTCGCCGGGGCGATCGGGGCACTGCCCGGTGTCGTCGTCACGCCGCAGGCCGAGCTGCTGCCCACCGACGAATCGTTCGCACCCGACATCGTCAGCGAGGTCAAGGACGCGGTCGTCGGCGAACTCGACGGGGAGGCCGGCTGGCGCGTGGTCAGCGTCAACCAGAACGGCGTCGATGTCGACGTGCTGAACGAGGTGCCGGCTGCCCCGGCGCCATCGGTGACGATCAGCCTCGACCGGGCCGTGCAGAACGCTGCTCAGGGCGCCGTCAACACCACCGGCAAGAAGGCGATGATCGTGGTGATCAAGCCGTCGACTGGTGAGATCCTGGCGGTCGCGCAGAACGCTGCCGCCGACAGCGAAGGACCTCTTGCCACCACCGGCCTGTTCCCGCCGGGGTCGACGTTCAAGATCATCACCGCGGGCGCCGCCATCGACCGCGATATGGCGACTCCGAATACCCTGCTCGCCTGCCCTGGCACGATGGACATCGGCCACCGCACCATCCCGAACTACGGCGGTTTCGACCTCGGCACGGTGCCGATGTCGCGGGCGTTCGCCAATTCGTGCAACACCACCTTCGCGGAGCTTGCGAGCAGGATGCCGCCGCGCGGGCTCACGACGGCCGCGGCCCAGTACGGGATCGGCCCGGACTACCAGGTCGACGGCATCACCACGGTGTCCGGCTCGGTGCCGCCGACGGTGAACCTGGCCGAGCGCACCGAGGACGGCTTCGGTCAGGGCAGGGTGCTCGTCAGCCCGTTCGGGATGGCGCTGGCCGCTGCGACAGTCGCAGCCGGGAAAACGCCTGTGCCGCAATTGATTGAGGGTCGGCAGACGGTGGTCAACGGAGACCGCACACCGATCACACCGAAGATGCTCGACGGGTCGG
>Ga0207642_10000390_pt1 | contig 13155 bp, 9 predicted proteins | sample KBSMisM22_FD_184309 | JGI IMG/M metagenome (GOLD analysis project Ga0207642, IMG submission 184309) | Miscanthus rhizosphere microbial communities from Kellogg Biological Station, Michigan, USA - KBS Miscanthus M2-2 (SPAdes) (version 2) | ecosystem: Host-associated > Plants > Roots > Rhizosphere... | reverse complement strand
GGTGGTGTCGAACCTGCACCTGTGGTCGCGCGTGCAGGAAGCGAAGCGTCGCGGGGCCAAGGTCGTGGCGATCGATCCCTACCGCAGCCTCTCGGCGGAGAAGTGCAGCCAGCACGTGGCGCTGCTACCGGGCACCGACGGCGCGCTCGCGCTCGGCATGATGCACGTGCTGATCGCCGAGGACTTGATCGACCTTGACTACGTCGCGAAGTACACCGTCGGCTACGAGGCGCTGCGCCAGCGGGTTCTCGAGCGCTATTCCCCGGAGTGGGCCGCGCGCGCCTGCGGCCTGAGCGTCGGCGAGGTGGTGCAGCTCGCGCGCGACTACGGCCGCACGAGGCCGGCGGCGATCCGGCTCAACTACGGCATGCAGCGCCACGCCGGGGGCGGTATCGCAGCGCGCACCATCGCCTGTCTCCCCGCCTTGATCGGGGCCTGGCGCGAGCCCGCCGGCGGGATCGTGCTCACCACCGCCGATTTCTATCGCTTCGACCACGCCGCGCTGGAGCGTCCCGACCTCCTCGCCGGGAGGCGTCCGCGCGTCATCAACCAGTCGAAGCTCGGCGACGCGCTCACCTCGGCCGAGCCGCCGGTGCGCGCGATCGTGGTCTACAACAACAACCCGGTCGCGGTGTGCCCGGACTCCGACAAGGTGATCGCGGGGTTCTCGCGCGAGGATCTGTTCACCGTGGTGATGGACCACTTCCAGACCGACACCGCGGATTACGCCGACATCGTGCTTCCCGCGACCACTCAGCTCGAGCATTACGACGTGCACAAGTCGTACGGGCACCTCTACGTGCTCGGCAACAACCCCGCCATTGCGCCGGTGGGCGAGTCGCTGCCGAATTCGGAGGTGTTCCGCCGGCTCGCCGCGCGCATGGGCTTCGACGAGCCGTGCTTCCGCGATTCCGACGAGGATATATGCCGCACGGCGCTCGGCTCGCACTTTGACTGGAACGAGCTCAAGCAGCGCGGGTGGCAGCGCCTGTCGAAGCCCGAGCGCTTCGCCCCGTTCGCGCAAGGCGGCTTCCCCACGCCGTCGGGCAAGTGCGAGCTCTACAGCTCGGTGCTCGAGAAGCAGGGCGTCGACCCTCTGCCTTTCTACAATCCGCCCGCAGAGGTGGCTGACGAAGCGCTGGCGGGGCGTTTCCCGCTCGCCTTCATCTCGCCGCCGGCGCGCCACTTCCTCAACTCGTCGTTCGCCAACCTTGCGCGCTTCAGAGAGTTCGAGCGCGAGCCGCATCTGGACATGCATCCAGACGACGCCGCGGCGCGCGGTATCCGCGAAGGCGACCGCGTGCGCGTGTTCAACGCCCGCGGCGGCTACACGCTCAGGGCGCGCGTCAACGGCAAGCCGCGCCGCGGCGTGGTGGTCGCGCCCTCGGTATGGTGGAAGAAGTACGCGCGCGACGGCGGCAACGCCAACAACGTCACCTCGCAACGCACCACCGACCTCGGCGGCGGCGCCACGTTCTACGACTGCCGCGTGCAGGTCGAGCGTGTCGACGCATCTCTTCCTTAGCCCGCAGCTCGGGCGCTACGGCTTTCCAGAAGGCCATCCGCTGTCCGTAGACCGGCAGGGCGCGTTCTGGCGCCGCGCCCGCGCGACTGGCCTCGACCGCAAGGTGACGCTGGCTGAGTCTCCCGCGGCGCCAAGAGAAGCCATCCTGCGTTTTCATACTGCCGAATACATAGACCGTGTCGTCGCTGCCTCGCGCCAGGGCAGCGGCTACCTCGACTACGGCGACACGCCGGCGTTCCCCGGCTGCTACGAGATCGCCGCGCACGTGGTCGGAGCCGCCCTCGAGGGCGCGCGCCGCATCATGGCGGGCGATGCGCGACGCACTTTTCAGCCGATCGGCGGGCTGCACCACGCCAGGCGCGGCGGCGCTGCCGGCTTCTGCGTGTTCAACGACCCCGGCGTCCTGATCGAGGCGCTGCGGGCCGAACACGGCTTGCGCCGCGTCGCGTACGTCGACATCGACGTGCATCACGGCGACGGCGTGTTCTACGAGTTCGAGCACGACCCCGACGTCGTCTGCGTCGACATTCACGAGGACGGGCAGTTTCTCTATCCCGGCACCGGCAGCGTTCACGAGACCGGCTGCGGCGCGGCCGAGGGCACCAAACTCAACCTGCCGCTCGCGCCGGGCTCGGGCGATCGGGAGTTTCTGCGCGCGTGGGAGAAGGCCGAGGGCTTCGTCGACCGGGCACGTCCCGAGCTCGTCATCCTGCAATGCGGCGCCGACGGTCTCGCCGGCGACCCGCTCGCCGACCTCCGCCTCACGGCCGCCGCGCACGCGCATGTCGCGCGGCGCCTGGTCGCGCTTGCCGAGCGCCACGCCCGCGGCCGTCTGATGGCGTTCGGCGGCGGCGGCTACAGCCTGGAAAATCTCTCGGCGGCCTGGTGCGCGGTCCTCGAGGTGCTGGTTGAGCCGCGCTAGCGCCCTGCGCCGGGTCGCGCGCTTCCTGCTCCCGTACCGGGCGCGCGTGGCGGTCGCGCTCGCGGCGCTGGTGGTCGCCGCCGCCTGCTGGCTCGCCCTCGGCCAGGGCGTGAAGCACGTCATCGACGGCGGCTTCGCCGGCGGCGAGCCCCGGGCGCTCGACCAGGCGCTCGCCGGAGTGCTCGGCATCGCCGCGGTGCTGGCGCTCGCCACGTGGCTGCGCTTCTACCTGATGATGAGCCTGGGCGAGCGCGTGGTGACCGACCTGCGCCGCGCGGTGTTCGGACACCTGCTCGGCCTCGAGCCGGCGTTCTTCGAGGCGACGCGCACCGGCGAGGTCATCTCGCGCCTGACCAACGATGCGACGCTGCTTCAGCAGGTGATCGGCTACGGCCTGTCGATGTTCCTGCGCAACGCGCTCATGATGGCCGGTGCCGCCGCGATGCTGTTCGTGACGAGCTGGAAGCTCGCCGCGCTGGTGCTGGTGGGCGTGCCGGCGACGCTGCTGCCGATCCTGCTGCTCGGCCGGCGCGTGCGCCGGCTCTCGCGCGCGAGCCAGGACCGCGTCGCCGAAGTGTCGGCCTACGTCGACGAGGCGGTGCACGAGATTCGCACCGTGCAGGCGTACGTGCACGAGGACGCCGATCGCGCGAGCTTCGGACGCTACGCCGAGGCGGCCTACCGCGCGGGCGTGGCGCGCGTGCGGCAGAAGGCCTGGCTCATCTCGTCGGTCATGCTGATCGCCTTCAGCGCGGTCGGGGTCATCATGTGGATCGGCGGACACGACGTGTTTGCCGGGCGCATCAGCGCCGGAGAGCTCTCCGCGTTCGTGTTCTACGCCGCGATGCTCGCCGCGGGCGCCGGCACGGTGGCCGAGGTTTGGGGCGAGCTGCAGCGCGCCGCTGGCGCCGCCGAGCGGCTGGTGGACCTCCTCGACACAGTGCCGAGCATCGTAGCCCCACCATTACCAATCCTTGTGCCCCAAGTCGGCAAGGCACGGGCGATCGAATTCGATGAAGTGAGCTTCGCCTACCCTTCGCGTCCCGGCGCTCCGGCGCTGCATCGCTTCGGGCTGAGCATCGCGGCGGGCGAGCACGCCGCGCTGGTCGGTCCGTCCGGCGCCGGCAAATCGACGCTGTTCGCGCTGCTGCTTCGCTTCTACGACCCGCAGCGCGGGGCGGTGCGCATCGACGGCGTCGACCTGCGCGACATGGACCCGCGCGTCGCGCGCGGCCTGGTCGCGGTGGTGCCGCAGGATCCGGTGATCTTCGCCGCGAGCGTGCTCGACAACGTGCGCTACGGCAGCCCCGGCGCCGGACGCGACGAGGTGCTCGCCGCCTGCGAGCGGGCCTTCGCGCTCGAGTTCATCGAGCGCCTGCCGCAGGGGCTCGATACCGCGCTCGGCGAGCGCGGCGTCACGCTCTCCGGCGGGCAACGCCAGCGCCTTTCGATCGCGCGCGCGCTGCTCGCCGACCGCCCGATCCTGCTGCTGGACGAAGCGACGAGCTCGCTCGACGCCGCGAGCGAGCTCGTGGTGCAGCGCGCGCTCGAGGCGCTGGAAAAGGGCCGCACGACCCTCGCGATCGCGCACCGACTCGCCACGGTGCAGCATGCCGACCGCATCATCGTCATGGAGCGGGGCACGATCGTAGCCGAAGGCAGCCATGCGGAGCTCATGCGCGAGGGCGGGCTGTACGCGCGACTCGCCTCGCTCCAGTTCCTGGGCGACCTGGGCGCGCGCAACATCGAGCGCGCGGCGTAGCTTGCGCGCACTGCTCGTTCTAATGCTGGCCGCGGTTCTGCCGGCACATGCGGAAACCGTCAAGGTCGGCTCCAAGCGCTTTACCGAGTCCTACATCCTCGGCGAGTTGCTCGCGCGCGCCGCCGGCGGTGAGCACAAGCCAGGGCTGGGCAATACCGCGATCCTCTACGAAGCGCTGAAAAACGGCGCCGTGGACGTCTATCCCGAGTACACGGGCACCATCGCGCGCGAAATCCTCAAGACCGAGGAGAGCCTCGATCTCGCGCAGCTGAACCGGCGGCTGCAGCCGCTCGGGCTCGCGGTTTCCGTGCCGCTGGGCTTCAGCAACAGCTACGCGCTGGGCACGCGGTTGCCGCTGAGGACGATTTCCGAGCTGGCGAAGCGGCCCGAGGCCCGCATCGGCCTGTCGCACGAGTTTCTCGGCCGGCGCGACGGCTGGCCGGGCCTCAAGCAGGCGTATCGCTTGCCGCAAACGCCGCGCGGCCTGGATCACGGCCTCGCGTATGAAGCGCTCGCCGCCGGCGAGCTCGACGTGATCGACCTCTATTCCACCGACGCGAAGATCGAGCGCTACCGCATCGGCGTGCTCCAGGACGACCGGCATTTCTTTCCGTCCTACGACGCGGTGCTTCTTTACCGCGCCGACGCGCCGAAGCGATTCCCGGAGGCTTTCGCCGCGTGGAAGAAGCTCGAAAACCGGATCGACAACGCCACGATGGTGCGCCTCAATGCCCAGGCGGAGATCGACAAGGTGCCCTTCGCGCAGGTCGCCGCGGAATATCTTGGAGGCGACAAAGGGGGACGGCGCTCGTTCTGGTCGGCTTTGTTCGCGCCGGACTTCGGGCGCCTGCTGGCGCAGCACCTCGCGCTGGTGTTCGCCTCGCTCGCCGCCGCGATCCTGGTCGGGGTGCCGCTCGGCATGGTCGCGGCGCGGCAACGCTGGCTCGAGCAGCCCGTGCTCGTCGCCACCGGCCTGGTCCAGACCATCCCATCGCTCGCGCTGCTCGCGTTCCTGATACCGCTGACCGGAACCATCGGCGTGTGGCCCGCGCTCATCGCCCTGTTCCTGTACGCGCTGCTGCCCATCACGCGCAATGCCCACGCCGGCCTCGTCCAGGTACCGCGGGGATTGATCCAATCCGGCACCGCGCTTGGCCTGACGCCTTCCCAGATCCTCAGGCACGTGAAGCTGCCGCTCGCGCTGCCCACGATCATGGCCGGCATCAAGACCTCGGCGGTGATCAACGTGGGCACCGCGACCATCGCCGCGTTCATCGGTGCGGGCGGCTTCGGCGAGCGCATCTCGCAGGGCCTGGCTCTGAACGATCACGCGGTGCTGCTCGCGGGCGCGCTGCCCGCCGCCGCGCTCGCGCTCGCGGTCCACGGCCTGTTCGAGGCGATCGAGCGCTCGCTGTGGCGGTTGCCAAGGTAGAATCCGCCCACCTTTTTCCCGGAGAAGGTCCCTACATGCTGATCGGAGTTCCGCGCGAAACCGCGGCGGGCGAGAAGCGCGTCGCCACCGTTCCCGACGTCGTCGAGAAGCTGGTCAAGCTCGGGTTCAGGGTCGCGGTCGAATCGGGCGCAGGCGACGCTGCGAACTTCCCCGACGAAGCGTACCGCGCGGCCGGGGCGGAGATCGCCGACGCGGCGCGCATCTGGGAAGGCGCGGACATCGTGTTCAAGGTGCGCGCTCCCAGCATGGCCGAAGTCGCGCGCATGCGCGAAGGCGCCACCCTGGTGAGCTTCATCTGGCCGGCGCAGAACCCGGAGCTGCTGCAGGCGCTCGCGGGGAGGAAGGCCACGGTGCTCGCGATGGACAGCGTGCCGCGCATCTCGCGCGCGCAAAAGCTCGACGCGCTGTCGTCGATGGCGAACATCGCGGGCTACCGCGCGGTGATCGAGGCCGCTCACGCCTTCGGGCGCTTCTTCACCGGGCAGATCACCGCCGCGGGCAAGGTGCCGCCGGCGAAGGTGTTCATCATCGGCGCCGGCGTGGCGGGCCTCGCGGCGATCGGCGCGGCCTCGGGCCTCGGCGCGATCGTGCTCGCCAACGACACCCGGCCGGAAGTCGCCGACCAGATCAAGTCGCTCGGCGGCGAGTTCGTCGGCGTGGACTACGTGGAGGAGGGCTCCGGCGCCGGCGGCTACGCCAAGGTCATGAGCGAGGGCTTCCAGAAAGCCCAGCGCGAGGTATTCGCGGCGCAGGCGAAAGTAGTCGACGTGATCATCACCACCGCGCTCATCCCGGGCAAGCCCGCCCCCAAGCTGATCACCGCCGAGATGGCGCGCTCGATGCGTCCCGGCAGCGTGATCGTGGATCTCGCCGCGGAGCAGGGCGGCAACTGCGAGCTGACCGAGCCGGGGCAGCTCGTGGTGAGGCACGGCGTCTCCATCATCGGCTACACCGACCTTCCCAGCCGGCTCGCCAAGCAGTCGAGCACGCTTTACGCCACCAATCTGCTGCGCTTGAGCGAAGAGCTGTGCAAGGCGAAGGACGGCAAATTCAACGTCAACATGGACGACGAGGTGATCCGCGGCACGACGGTGATCAAGGATGGCAACGTCACCTGGCCGCCGCCCGCGCCCAAGCTCTCCGCCGCGCCGCCCGCCAAACCGGCGGCCGCAAAACCCGCCGTACCTGAAAAAGGAAAAGCCAAGCATGGAAGCGCGGGTGCGCCCGCCTCGGCAAGGGCAACGGCGATCGCGTTCTTGGTCGCAGCTGCGCTCTTTGGGTTCCTGGGCGCCTACGCCCCGCCGGCGTTTCTCGCCCACTTCACCGTGTTCGTGCTGGCCTGTTTTGTCGGCTACATGGTGATCTGGAACGTGACGCCCGCACTCCACACGCCGCTCATGAGCGTGACCAACGCGATCAGCAGCATCATCGCGATTGGCGCGCTGGTGCAGGTTGCGCCCTTCCAGCCGGGGGCAGGCGCCGCCGACCGGCCCACGGCGTGGATCGTCGGGCTGGCGGTGGTGAGCATCGCGCTCGTCGCGGTCAACATGTTCGGCGGCTTCGCCGTGACGCAGCGCATGCTGCAGATGTTCCGGAAGTAGGGCGCCGCCATGTCCCCGACGCTCCTGACGGCGTCCTACCTCGCGGCGACGATCCTGTTCGTGCTCAGTTTGGGAGGCCTTTCCAGCCCGGAGACCTCTCGCCGCGGCAACCTCTACGGGATGATCGGCATGGCGATCGCGGTGCTCGCCACGGTGCTCGGCCCGCAAGTCACGCGCACCGCCTATCCGTGGATCCTCGGCGCGATGGCGCTCGGTGCCACGATCGGGCTGTACGCCGCGCGCGTCGTGAAGATGACGCAGATGCCCGAGCTGGTCGCGCTGATGCACAGCCTGGTGGGCCTTGCCGCGGTGCTGGTCGGCTACGCGAACTACATCGACCCGGCGGCAAGCGCCGGCTTCCAGGGCGCCGAGAAGACCATTCACGAGCTCGAGATCTACATCGGCGTGCTCATCGGCGCGGTGACCTTCTCCGGCTCGCTCATCGCCTTCGGCAAGCTCTCCGCCCGGATCAGCGGGAAACCGGTGCTGCTCCCCGGACGCCACTGGATCAACCTCGCCGGCCTGCTGGTGGTTCTGTGGTGCGGCGGCTGGTTCGTCGGCGCGCACCCGGTCGACGAAGGCCTGAAGCCGCTCGCGATCATGACCGTCATCGCGCTCCTCTTCGGCGTCCACATGGTGATGGCGATCGGCGGCGCCGACATGCCGGTGGTGGTCTCGATGCTGAACAGCTACTCGGGATGGGCGGCGGCCGCGACCGGCTTCATGCTGAGCAACGACCTCCTGATCGTCACCGGGGCGCTCGTCGGCTCGAGCGGCGCGATCCTCTCGTACATCATGTGCCGGGCGATGAACCGCAACTTCGTCAGCGTCATCGCCGGCGGGTTTGGAACCGGGGGCGGAGCACCCGCAGCCTCGGGTGCGGCACCGGCGGGCGAGGTCCAACCCGTTTCTGCAAGCGAAACGGCCGAGCTGCTGCGCGGCTCCAAGAACGTCATCATCGTTCCCGGCTACGGCATGGCGGTGGCGCAGGCGCAGCACGCCGTCTACGAGATCACCAGGCTGCTGCGGGAGAAGGGGGTGAACGTGCGCTTCGGCATCCACCCGGTGGCCGGCCGCATGCCCGGCCACATGAACGTGCTGCTGGCGGAGGCGAAGGTGCCCTACGACATCGTGATGGAGATGGACGAGATCAACCAGGACTTCGCGGACACCGACGTCGCCATGGTGATCGGCGCCAACGACATCGTGAACCCGGCGGCGCAGGAGGATCCATCGAGCCCGATCGCCGGGATGCCGGTGCTCGAGGTGTGGAAGGCGAAAAACTCGATCGTCATGAAGCGCAGCATGGCCTCGGGCTACGCCGGCGTCGACAATCCGCTCTTCTACAAGGACAACAACCGGATGCTCTTCGGCGACGCCAAGAAGATGCTGGACGAGGTGCTGGGCGCGCTGAAGGCCTGAGGTAGTAGGCTGAGCGTCCAGACGCTAGACTCGGGCCGGTGACCTCGCTCAGGCGCGTGGCGCGCTCGGCGCGCGAGTTCCTCTCCCGCAAGCTCGAGCCCGATGCGCTGAAGATCGGCGTGTCGGCGCGCCTGTTCCACCCGCAGCCCGACGCCAAGGGCATCCAGTCGAAAACGCTGCAGTACCTCGAGCAGTCGGTGGCGCACTGGGTCATGTCGCGCGACGTGCTGGTCTTCATGGTGCCGACCGTGGACAAGGACGGACTGATCCATCGCAGCGAGGTGCGCCTCGCCGACTACGCGCGCGTGCTCGACGGCCTGGTGCTGCAGGGCGGCGCAGACGTGAGCCCTTCGTCGTACGGCGAGGCGCCGCTCGATCCGCAGTGGGCCGGCGACCGGTTGCGCGACGTCTACGAGATGGAGCTGGTGCACGAGTTCATCGAGGCGGGCAAGCCCGTGCTGGGCATTTGCCGCGGCGCGCAGCTCATCAACGTGGCCTTCGGCGGCACGCTGTACCAGGACATCCGCACGCAGCTTCCCGAGTCGCAGGTACACGTGACCGACGCCTACGAGAAGCACCGCCACGCGATCCGCTTCGAGCCCGGCTCGGGCCTTTCGCGCCTGTACCGCGGCGCACAGCAGCCGGTAGTGACCTCGATCCACCACCAGTCGATCAGGGCGCTCGGCCGCGGCCTGCACGTCGAGGCCTGGTCCGAGCCCGACGGCGTGGTCGAGGCGATCCGCGGCCAAGGCAAGGGCTACGTGTTCGCGGTGCAGTGGCATCCGGAATTCCACCATCCGGGGGACCAGGCGACGCTCGACAGCGCGCCGATCCTCGAGGAATTCCTCGAGGCGGCGCGCGCCGGCTGATGGCGACCGAGTACCTTCCGCGGCTGCCGCTCGCATTCTCGCAGGCGGCGCTTTTCGGCGCCCTGGTCATCGTGGGCCTCGCCGCCGGCGAAGCGCTGCGCCGCTACGCCTCGCTGCCGCGCATCACCGGATACGTGCTCGCCGGCGCCGCGCTCGGCCCGCACGCGCTCGGCCTGATCAGCGACGACATGCTGTTCGACCTGCGTCCGCTGGTCGACCTGTCGGTCGGCCTGATCGTGTTCGAGCTCGGCTTCCGCCTCGACTTCAAGTGGCTGCGCGCGAACCGCTGGCTCCTCGTCACCGCGATCGGCGAGGCGCTGTTCTCGTTCCTCGGCATCTTCGCGGTGATGGTGGCGTTCGACTTCCGGCCGGTGCTCGCCGCGATGGCGGCGGCGGTCGGCACCGCGACCTCGCCCGGCACGGTGCTGCTGGTGGCCCACGACCTGCGGGCGCAGGGACAGATCACCGAGCGGCTGCTGCTCTTCACCGCCGTGAACAGCGCGTTCGCCTACGTGCTGCTCACCCTGCTGCTCCCGTTCCTGCATTTCGAGCACCAGGCGAGCTGGCAGCAGGCGTTCTTCCACCCGCTGTACCTGCTGTGGGGCTCGCTGGTGGCGGGCTGGCTTGCCTGTATCCTGATGCTGCGCCTGGCCGCGTGGCTGGGCAAGAGCGAGGAGCGGCAGTTCATTCTCATGGTCGGAATGGTGGTCGTGACCGTCGGCATCGCGCACGCGCTCAAGCTTTCGGTGAGCCTCGCCCTGCTGACGCTCGGCATGCTGGCGCGCAACCTCGACCGCGGCTACGCCGTGCTGCCGGTGCACTTCGGGCACGGCTCGCAGCTCTTCTTCGTGATCCTGTTCGTGCTGGTCGGCGCGAGCCTCTCGTTCTCGGCGTTCAGCGCCGCGGCGGCGGCGCCGGTGGCGGCGCTGATCCTGGTGCGCTTCCTCGGCAAGGGCGTCGCGCTGCTCGGCTTTGGCCCCCTTTCCGGCATCCGCCCCGGCGGCGCCGGCCTGCTCGCGCTCGGGCTGCTCCCGCTCTCGGGCTCGGCGGTGGTGATGGTGCGCGACACCACGCTACTGTATCCCGCGTTCGGCCGGGAGCTTGCCGCGGTGGTGCTCTCCGCGGTGGTGATCCTCGAGCTGATCGGACCGCTCGCCACCCAGTTCGCCCTGCGCCGGGCGCGGGAGGCGCATCCCGATGGATGAGCTCGCCTTCGGCGCGTCGGCGCCTCTCACCGTGGGCGTCGAGCTCGAGCTGCAGCTCGTGCGGCCGCACGATTTCGACCTGGCGCGCGATGCGGACGAGCTCTTGCGCCGGCTCGGCAAGCGCAAGCTTCCGGGCGCGGTAAAGCCCGAAATCACCGAGAGCATGGTGGAGCTGAACAGCTCGGTGCATGCGAGCGCGGCGACCCTCGTCGATGAATTGGAGACAGTCCGCGATGCCGTGCTGCAGGACGCACGCGTGCTCAACGTGCGCATCGCCGGCGGCGGCTCGCACCCGTTCCACGACTGGGCCGACCGCCGCATCTACCCGACCGAGCGCTTCATGCACGTGGTCGAGCGCTACGGCTACCTCGCCAAGCAGTTCACCGTCTTCGGCCAGCACATCCACATCGGCTGCGCCGGCGGCGACGACGCGGTGTTCCTCACGCATGTCCTGACGCGCTACGTGCCGCACTTCATCGCGCTCTCGGCGGCCTCGCCCTTCTACCAGGGCGAGGACACCTCGTTCCAGTCCTCGCGCCTCACCGCGGTCAGCGCGTTTCCGCTCGCCGGCCACATCCCGTTCGTGCGCGACTGGGCCGAGTTCCTCGAGTACTTCATGCGCATGAAGGGGTTCGGCATCGTCGCCAGCATGAAGGACTTCTACTGGGACATCCGCCCCAAGCCCGAGTACGGCACCATCGAGATCCGGGTGTGCGACACCCCGCTGACCGTGCGTCGCGCGGCGCTGCTCGCCGCCTACGCCCAGGCGCTCGCGGCATGGCACCTCGAGGAGCGCCCGCTCGAGCCTTCGCGCACCACCTACCTCGTGAACAGCCACAACCGCTTCGAGGCCTGCCGCTACGGCCTGCGCGGCACCATGGTCGATCCGTACGCCAGCCGCAAGACCGCCATCGGCGAGGACATTCTCGCGACGATGGCGAAGATCGCGCCCCACGCCGCGCGCCTGGGCTGCGGCGCGCTGGTGCACGAGCTGGCGGCCGGCGTGCGCGCCGGCGATTCCGATGCCGCCTGGCTGCGCGCCCGCCACGCCGCGCGGGGCTCGCTCGCCGACGTGGTGCGCGAAGCCTGCACGCGATGGGAAAAAACCGGGTAAACCGGAATACACGGACGCTTCAGACTGTTCTAGAATCCGCCGCAAGCTCGCCCGGGGGCAGGACAACAGGATGGCGAGCGTCCACTAGATAACCTCACCGAAGGCAGGAGGAGTGATGAACACCCAGCAAGACAAGCCGCAAGCCGCGCGCCGCAAGTTCCTGACGGGCGCCGCCGGCGCCGCAGCAGGCACTGCCGCGCTCGGTTTCCCGATGATCGCCAAGGCGCAGGGACCGATCTCGATGCGCTGGCAGAGCACCTGGCCGGCGAAGGACATCTTCCACGAGTACGCGGGCGACTTCGCGAAGAAGGTGAACGACATGACCGGCGGCGACCTCAAGATCGAGGTGCTGCCGGCCGGCGCGGTGGTTCCGGCCTTCGGCCTGCTCGATGCGGTGTCCAAGGGCACCCTCGACGGCGGCCACGGCGTGCTCGTGTATCACTACGGCAAGCAGAACGCGCTCGCGCTGTGGGGCTCGGGGCCGGCGTTCGGCATGGACGCGAACCAGCTCCTCTCCTGGCACAAATACGGCGGTGGCAAGGAGCTGCTGCTCAAGCTCTACACCTCCATCGGCGCGAACGTGGTGTCGTTCCCGTACGGCCCGATGACCACGCAGCCGCTCGGCTGGTTCAAGAAGCCGATCACCAAGGTCGACGACTTCAAGGGCATGAAGTTCCGCACCGTGGGCATCTCGATCGACGTGTTCACCGGCATGGGCGCGGCGGTCAACGCACTGCCTGGCGGCGAGATCGTCCCGGCGATCGACCGCGGCCTGCTCGACGGCGCCGAGTTCAACAACGCGAGCTCCGACCGCATCCTCGGCTTCCCCGACGTGTCGAAGGTCTGCATGCTGCAGAGCTTCCACCAGAACGCCGAGCAGTTCGAGATCATGTTCAACAAGACCAAGTTCGACGCGCTCGCGCCGAAGCTGCAGGCGATCATTTCCTACGCCGTCGACGCGGCGTCGGCCGACCTGTCGTGGAAGGCGATCAGCCGCTACTCGCAGGACTACATCGAGCTGCAGACCAAGGACAAGGTCCGGTTCTACAAGACGCCGGATTCGGTGCTGCGCGCACAACTCACGGCGTACGACACCGCCGCGTCCAAGAAGGGCGAGGGCAACGCGCTCTTCAAGGAGATCGAGGCGTCGCAGAAGGCGTTCGCCGAGCGCGCGGTGAAATGGGACATGGACAACAACGTCGACCGCCGCATGGCGTACAACCACTACTTCGGCGCCAAGCCGGCCCCCGCGAAGAAGGCCTGACGACACACTGAGCCGAGA
>Ga0207642_10000388_pt1 | contig 13189 bp, 8 predicted proteins | sample KBSMisM22_FD_184309 | JGI IMG/M metagenome (GOLD analysis project Ga0207642, IMG submission 184309) | Miscanthus rhizosphere microbial communities from Kellogg Biological Station, Michigan, USA - KBS Miscanthus M2-2 (SPAdes) (version 2) | ecosystem: Host-associated > Plants > Roots > Rhizosphere... | reverse complement strand
GCCCGCTGCGCGGCCACGAGCCCGGCGTGCGGGGCGTTCACCGGCGGGATGAGGAGCGGGACGTCCGCCTCCATCCGGAAGGTGCTGGCGGCGCTCACCACCGGGAGCTCGGCGGCGAGTCGCGGCTCGAGCTCTCGCGCCACGTCCGACTCGACGGCCGAGAAGACCAGATCCACGCCGCGCGCCGGCGCGCCCGGATCCTGGAGGCGCATCGCGGCCACCTCTGCGGGGATGGCCTCGGGGAGGAACCAGGCGCCGGCCACCGCCTCGTCGTAGCGCTTGCCGGCGTTGCGGGGCGAGGCAGCGATGGCGCCGATCTCGAACCAGGGATGATCTCGAAGCGCCGAGACGAACTGCTGGCCGGCGATGCCGGTGGCGCCCACGAGCAGGGCGCGAAGCTTGGCCATGGGTGCATTTTGCACTACAAACCCGCGATCGCTCCGGCGCCATCGCCAAGTGGTAAGGCAAGGGTCTGCAAAACCCTCATTCCCCGGTTCGAATCCGGGTGGCGCCTCTCCCTGACGTGACTCAACCCACCGGGACAGGTGTGGGCAGGGCGTGGCTCCTCGCCCTCGCCCTCGCCGGGTGCGCGACGCCGCGTCCGGCTCCGCCCCCTCTACCCCCTCCGGAGGTGACGGTCGCCCCCGCGCCCGAGCCTCCGGTTGCGGGCCCCTCGCCGCTCGACGTGCCGCCGCCGCCTCTCGACGTGCCGCCGCCGCCCTCGGCTCGACGGCTCGACGTCCGGGCGGGCGAGCCCACCGTGCCAGTCCGCCTGATGGAGAACCGGCGCGAGGTGACCTTCGTCCCCGGCGGCCGGGTGCGGCTCTTCCTGCAGGGCGAGCCGGAGAAGATGGTCGAGGCTCCGGGCGGGACGCCGCTCGTCGTGCGCTGGCTCGGGGGCACCCCCGCGGACCGCCGCTTCCGCGTCCAGGTCACCGAGCTCGCGTGGGCGGACAAGGATGGCATCGCCGCCGAGCGCGCGACCTGGGAGGCCCGCGGGTTCCAGGTGCGGCTGGAGCAGCTCGGTCAGGTCTACGGCATCGTCGGGAAGATCCTCGACAACCGGAAGGTGCTGGTGCTCCTCGAGCCGGCGCTCACCGGGGCCGAGGCCGCCGACCGGCAGGCGGAGCTGGTCCGCGGCTGGGGCGCGCGCACCACGCTCGCCGAGGAGGTGCAGACCGCGGCGTCGGTGCGGCTCCGCCTGGACATGGCGGACGGCACGCCGCTCGGCACCAGCGAGGGGCCCATCCGGGCGGAGACCCCCGGCGGGGAGGGCTTCGAGGTCCGGTCGGTGGAGTTCGCGGTGGGCTACCCGAACCACGGCTTCGAGACCCGCGACTACCGGGGAGGGTTGTCCTTCGCCGCCGACGCCTCGGGCACCATCGCGGTGGTGAACACCGTGTCGCTCGAGGACCTGCTCCGCGGGCTCGTGCCCTCGGAGATCTTCTCCGCCGCCCCCGCCGAGGCGTTGAAGGCGCAGGCCGTCACCGCGCGCGGCGAGGTGCTGGCGAAGGTCGGCACCCGGCATCTCGCCGACCCCTACCTGCTCTGCTCCGAGCAGCACTGCGCGGTGTACCGGGGCCGCAGCGGCGAGACGCCGGCCACCAACGCCGCGGTGGAAGCGACACGGGGCCTCGCCCTCTTCTCCACCGAGGGACGGCTGGTGGACTCGGTCTACAGCGCGGTGTGCGGCGGCCACACCGAGGACAACGACGCCGTCTGGGGCGGCGTGCCAGACCCCAGCCTGCGCGGCCGGCCCGACGTGCTGGAGGCCGTGCCCGGGCTGCCCGACCCGCGGCGAGCCCCGGAGAAGTTCCTCGCCTTCGACATTCCGGCAGCGTGCCGGCGGGGACGCTTCGCGCAGCCCACGAAGTACCGATGGGAGAAGCGGTTCACCGCGCAGCAGCTGGACGCGCTGGTCGATTCGCTGAAGGTCGGGTCGGTCCGCCACCTCCAGCCTCTCGAGCGGGGCGCGTCGGGTCGGGTGCGGCTGCTGCTCGTCTCCGGGACCCGCGGCGCCACCGAGCTGCGCGGAGAGCTGACCATCCGGCGGCAGTTCGGGATGCTCAACAGCGCGCTCTTCGTCGTGACGGAGGAACGGGACGGCCGGGGCAACCCCGTGGCGTTCGTCTTCCGCGGGGGTGGGTGGGGGCACGGCGTGGGCCTCTGTCAGACAGGGGCGATCGGCCGCGCGGAAAGCGGACAGGACTACAGGGCGATCCTCCGGCACTATTTCAATGGCGCAGAGGTCGTGCGTATTTACGAGTAGGACCCGACCCGGGGCCCCTTGGCCACGGGACAGCAGGGTGCCACCCTGGGTGGAACAGGAGTCCCTTTCCGGGGTTATGTAGGACCACGTGAGCCCGTCCGGAGCCATCCACCGCCGCCGACGCCGCCGTCCGGCTGCGACCGCGCTCGTCGCCACGCTCCTGGCGCTGCTGTTCCACGCCAGCGTGCTGGGGCTCCTGCTCCTGATGAACTTCGTCTCGGTGAAGTGGCCGGGCGGAGACCGGATCCGGCCCAAGCCCCAGGCGGTGACCCTCCGGAACCTCGACCCCCGCGCCTGGGCCAAGAACCGCGGCCAGATCCGGGAGCAGGAGCGTCCCGAGCCCCAGCGCCGCGCCGAGGCGGCCAAGAAGCCCGAGCCCAAGGACGAGAAGAACCCCAAGGGTCAGGTGGTCGACGTGGCGCCGGGCAACGAGCAGGAGTCGCCCGACGCCAAGTTTCTGGCCGAGAAGAACAACCGGGTCGACAAGGAGTCGAAGGCCAAGGACCAGACGCCGTTCTACCGGAACGCGATGCCGCGGCAGACCGCGACCGAGGAGCGGAACACCACCGGAAAGGACGCCGCCTCGCAGATCGTCGTCCAGGGCAACGGCGGGACGGGACAGGACCAGCGCCCGGCCCAGAAGGGCGGCGGGCAGCGGCCGGTGTTCGACGTGCCCACCCTGAAGCAGCGCGACCGGATCGCCCTCAAGGAGCAGACCAGCAAGGGGCCCGGGGCGAGCGTGCGGAACCAGGGCGAGAGCGCACCGCTGCAGGGCAACTCCGACCGGCTCCGGGTCGACCCAGGCCGTCCCGGTGAGGAGGGGGACCAGGGCAGCGCCGGGAAGGCCGGGCTCCCCACCCTCTCGCAGCTGATGCCGAGCAGCGCGGCGCTGGACAAGATCATCGGGGCCGCGCCCAACGACCACCTCGACGTCGACCAGGGCGAGGGCACGTTCCTCAACACCCGGGAATGGAAGTACGCGACCTTCTTCAACCGGGTGAAGCAGGCCGTGGGACGCAACTGGGACCCCAACGAGCCGCTCCGGCAGCGCGACCCCACCGGGGAGATCTACGGCGGCCGCGACCGGTACACGATCCTCAACGTGACGCTCGGGAGCGACGGGCTGGTGAAGGACATCCAGGTCCAGCGCCCGAGCGGGGTGGATTTCCTCGACGAGGCGGCCATCGTCGCCTTCCGCCGCGCCCAGCCCTTCCCCAACCCGCCACCCGGCCTGATGGGCAACAACGGCTCGGTCACCTTCCCCTTCGGGTTCTATCTGGAGACGGGCGGCCGGCCGCTGATGCGGATCTTCCGGAACAACTGACGGGTTCCGGCTGATGGTTCCGGGACCGACCGGTGATTCAAACGACGATCGCCACCGGATCCTCGCCGGGACCCGGTGGCAATCGTCGAACGAGGGAGTCGCTTACGGACCGCAGACGCCGGGGACGGTCCCGGCCGCGAAGGGCTGCGTGCTCCGGTCGATCGAGCTCAGGAACCTGACCAGCTCGGCCCGGTCGCTGGCGCCGGTCAGGAAATCGGTTCCGCCCGAGCCTGCGCTCCGGTGGGTGACGTTCTCCAGCACGTCGGCCAGGGTCGCGGCCGCTCCGCTGTGGAGGTAGGGCGCCGAGGCGAACACCGAGATGAGCGAGGGGACGTTGAAGCCGAGCTCTCCCCGCGCCTGCACGTTGGCCGCATTGTTGGCCCGGATCTCGTTGCTCACCCCGTCGGTGAAGAGAGTCGGGTCGAAGGTGCCCACCCGGCAGAGGAAGCGGATCAGCTGGGCGTCCACGATCTCGATCGCAGCCGGTGGAGGCGTGAAGTCGATTGCGGAGATGGTCCAGTTGGGCCCGCCGTGGCAGTGCTGGCATCCCGCGGCCGCGAACAGCTGCCGGCCGTAGGAGACGTCCTGCCCGGCCAGAGGCGAGATTGGCGCCCGGACGCCGACGGCCAGGTAGGTGGCGATGGCGTCCAGGTCGGGATCGCGACCCGTGTTCGCCACCGGAGCGAGGTCGGGGATCATCGCGAGCCCCGCCGCTCCTTCCAGCAGACCAGGCTCGCGGATGAGGCCCCCGCCACCGGAGACGGCGCGGATGTTCCGCTCGAAGTCCTGGACCTCGTCCCGGATGCCCGACCAGTTCAGCGCTCGCATGTGCGAATCCGGGAGGACGGGTGCACCGTTGACGATGACGGCGGCGCCCGAGGGGAAGGTGCTCTCCATGGAGATGGCCTGACGCGGACCATCCGGGAACATCCAGGTCACGCTGTCGGTCAGGGCCTGCGGGTGGCAGCTGTAGCAGGTGCCCCAGCCGGTATCGGACATCAGGCCCGCGGGTCGGACCGAGTTCGGCTGGGTACCGGCCGGCCCAATGGCCGTGTTGAAGAGGTACTTCCCTCGCAAGGCGATCCGGTCCACCTCCGCCGTCGGCAAGTCCGCGGACTGCAGCCGCGCCAGGGTGCGGTACTTCGTCGGATCGACTCCGGAGACGTCGACCACCGCCACGTCACGGGACAGGAAGTCCATGACGTACGCCCGGGTGTCGGTGGAGCTCACGACCACGCCGCGTGGGTTGTGCCCACCGAGGAGGTCCTGGGGATCGTCCTGGAGGATCTCCTGCGGGTCCTTGAGCTCGATGCGCACGATGTTGTCCGGGTCCTGGGCGCTGGCCGGGGGATGGATGCTGGCTGCCCCGGTGCCGTCCAGCGTGACCCGGAGGAGCCGGTTGGTGGCGCCCAGGGCGACGAATCCCTCCGCTGCCGAGCGCTTGAAGGCCACCATGAAGGGGTTGGTGTTGAAGAGCTTCTTGCCGGCCGGCTCGAAGTTCACTCCGGCGTTCATGTTCAGCGTCGCGAAGGCCTCCACGTCCCGGGTGGTGTCGATGACCGCCAGGCAGCTCTGCACGTTCACGTTGAATCGGAACGGCCCGTTCGGGGAGGAGCAGGTGCTGGTGACGTAGGCGAAGTTTCCGCGGATGACGATCGACTCGAGCAGGTTGGGGAAGGCTCCGGTGGTGGTGTCGAAGACCACGGGATTCGCAAGCGGTCTGCGAGCCAGGGTGTTCCCGTTCGACTTGAAGGCAGCGCCGACATCGGCCAGCGGGTTCAGGGTGACAGTCCCGATCACCCTGTTGGAGTCGCCGTCGATGACCGTCACCCGGCCCTCCCGACCGTCGTCGGCTCCCTCGGTCTGAGTCCGCGGACGAGGGTCGTTCGCCCGGGAAGCCGCCAGGAACTGGGTGACGTACACCTTCTTCCCGTCGGCGGTGATGGCAATCCCCCGAGGCTTGCTTCCCACGCCCTCGATGGTCCGGGAAACCCGGTAGCTCCGGGCGTCGATCACCGAGACGCTGTCGGACGAGAAGTTCGAGACGTACAGCCTCTTGCCGTCAGGCGTCAGCGCGCAGCCGAAGGGCTCGCTCCCGACCGGGATGGTCTGAATGACCTCGTACCGCTGGCCATCGATCACGGAGACGGTCCCGCTCGCCATGTTGGTGACGTACGCGATGACCTCGTCGTGCCCGCGGTTGCGCGCCTCCTGGATGGCCACGCACCAGGGCTCCTTTCCGACCTTGATCTCCGCCACTCTCGGGTACGCCTCGTTCGACACGTCGAAGACCGAGACCGAATCGCGGTCGGGGTTGACGCTCCAGATGAAGCGGTCGTCGCTCGTCAGGGCGATCGGACTCGAATGCGTCGGAGCTGCCTCCTTCTTCGGCGGCTCGTTTCGAAGCGGATCCGGCTCCTCCGACGTGCCTCTGCTTCCACTGCACCCTGCAGCCAGGACGACCACACACCACACCCAACCTCGTTTCGTATGCATGCTCCTCCTCACGATCGGAGGACACGTGCAGGTCGCGAGCGGTGCAGGTGCTCGAATAGAACAAAGAAAACAGATGTCTCATCTGCAAGGTTCTACGACTCTCGTCGTGTGCTGGTCGTCCGGCGGGGAAACTGAACGAGCGGTACGCATTCCGGGCGATTGGAGGAGAGCCGAGACTGAAAGATCTCGCCCGACTGGAGTCAGACGTGCGGAGCCTGTCCCACCTCAGCACGCATCGGCGGCGTCGGTACGCGACAGTGAATGCCGACCTGGGAAACCCGCCCGACTCCCCGGACCGTCCGCTAGGCGTAGTCCTCGATGGGCGGGCAGCTGCAGATGAGCTTCCGGTCGCCGAGGACGTTGTTCAGCCGCCCCACCGCCGGCCAGAACTTGCTCGCCCGCACGAACGCGGACGGGAACGCCCCGAGCTGACGGGAGTACGGGCGGTCCCAGCCGTCCGCGGTGGCCACCTCGGCGGTGTGCGGGGAGTTCTTGAGCACGTTGCCCTCGCGCGGCTGCCGGCCCGCCTCGACCTCGGCGATCTCCTTGCGGATGGAGATCATCGCGTCGCAGAACCGGTCCAGCTCCGCCTTGCTCTCGCTCTCGGTGGGCTCGACCATCACCGTCCCCGCCACCGGGAAGGACACCGTCGGGGCGTGGAACCCGTAGTCGATGAGCCGCTTGGCCACGTCGTCCACCTCGATGCCCGCGGACCTCTTCACGCCGCGGAGATCCAGGATGCACTCGTGTGCCACCCGGCCCCGCGCGCCCCGGTACAGCACCGGGAAGTGCTCGGCCAGGCGGGTGGCGACGTAGTTGGCGGCCAGGATCGCCACCTCGGTCGCCCGGGTCAGCCCCGCGGCGCCCATCATCCGGATGTACGCGTAGGAGATGACCAGGATGCTCGCGCTGCCCCAGGGCGCGGCGGAGACCGGCCCGGTTCCCTGCGCACCGCCGACCTTCACCGCCGGGTGCCCGGGGAGGAACGGCGCCAGGTGCGCGGCGACGCAGATCGGGCCCATGCCCGGACCGCCGCCGCCATGCGGGATGCAGAAGGTCTTGTGGAGGTTGAGATGGCAGACGTCCGCGCCGAAGTCGCCCGGCCGGCAGAGACCCACCTGGGCGTTCATGTTGGCGCCGTCCATGTAGACCTGGCCCCCGTGGCCGTGGACGATGTCGCAGATCTTCCGGATCTCCTCCTCGAACACGCCGTGAGTCGAGGGGTAGGTCACCATCAGCGCGCCGAGCCGGGCCTGGTGCTGGGTGGACTTGGCCTCGAGATCGACGAGGTCGATGCTCCCGTCCTCGTCGCTCTTCACCACCACCACCTCGAAGCCAGCCATCACCGCGCTCGCCGGGTTCGTACCGTGGGCCGAGGCGGGGATGAGGCACACTTTCCGGTCCTGGTCGCCGCGGCTCTCGTGCCACTTCCGGATGACGAGCAGGCCGGCATACTCACCCTGGCTGCCGGCGTTGGGCTGCAGCGACACCGCGGCGAAGCCGGTGATCTCGGCGAGCATCCGCTCCAGCTCACGGAAGAGCTGCAGGTACCCTTCGGTCTGCTCGGGCGGGGCGAAGGGGTGCAGGCGTGAGAAGCCGGGGAACGTCACCGGGATCATCTCCGCGGTGGCGTTCAGCTTCATCGTGCAGCTGCCCAGCGGGATCATCGCGTAGGTGAGGCTCAGGTCCTTCGCCTCCAGCCGCTTCATGTACCGGAGCATCTCGGTCTCGGACCGGTGGCGGTGGAAGACCGGATGGGTGAGGTACGCGCTCCGCCGCGTCAGGGCGGGACCCCACGACGGCGTCACCTCCGAGGCGAGCACCTCCTTCGCGAAGTCGACCGCCTTGCCGGCGCCCGGGGCGAACACGCCCCACAGGGCCTCGACGTCCTCGGGGCGGGTGGTCTCGTCGAGCGAGATGCCGATGGAGCGGGCGTCGAGGCGCCGGAGGTTCATCTTCCGGTCGCGCGCCCGGACCATCGCGCGGTCGGCCTCGGCGGGCTCCATCTCCAGCCGGATCGTGTCGAAGACGCTCGCGTGCTTCACCTTGACGCCCAGTCGGCCGAGACCCCGGGCCAGGCGGACGGTGAGCGCGTGCACGCGGGTGGCGATGGCCTTCAGCCCCTCCGGCCCGTGCCAGGCGGCGTAGAAGCTGGCCATCACCGCGAGCAGGGCCTGCGCGGTGCAGATGTTGCTCGTGGCCTTCTCGCGGCGGATGTGCTGCTCGCGGGTCTGCAGCGCCATGCGGAGCGCGCGATGGCCCTGCGCGTCCTCCGACACGCCGATGATGCGCCCGGGGAGGAGCCGGGTGAACTCCTGCTTCACCGCGAAGAAGGCGGCGTGCGGCCCTCCGAAGCCCATGGGAACGCCGAAGCGCTGCGCGCTGCCCACCGCGACGTCCGCCCCGAGCTCTCCGGGCGGGGGTGAGCACGGTGAGCGCCGGAGATCGGTCGCCGCCGCGGCGTAGGCGCCCTCCGCGTGGACCCGGTCGAAGAAGGAGGCAAGGTCCTCCACCAGCCCGTCGGTTGCCGGGTACTGCACCAGCGCCCCGAAGATCTTGGTCGAGAAGTCGAAGGTGCGAGCGTCACCGACGATGACCGGGATGCCGAGCGCGCCGGCGCGCGTGCGCACCACCTCGAGCGTCTGGGGGTGGACCTTGTCGGAGACGAAGAACGCGTCGTGCCCTGGCTTCGCCAGCGCCTGGAAGAGGTGCATCGCCTCGGCCGCCGCGGTCCCCTCGTCGAGGAGCGAGGCGTTCGCCACCGGGAGCCCGGTGAGGTCGATGACCATCGTCTGGAAGTTGAGCAGCGCCTCCAGCCGTCCCTGCGAGATCTCCGGCTGGTACGGCGTGTACTGGGTGTACCACCCGGGGTTCTGGAAGACGTTCCGGAGGATGACCGGGGGGACGAAGGTGTCCGAGTACCCCTGCCCGATGAAGGACCGGAACACCGAGTTCCGGGAGGCGAGCGCCTCCAGCTCCTCGAGGAGGCGGGACTCGTCCACCGCGGGCGGCAGGTCCAGCGTTCGCTTCAGCCGGATGCTCGCCGGGAGCGTCTGGTCGACCAGCGCCTGCAGCGACGGCGCGGCGACGACGCGGAGCATCTCGGTGACCTCGGTCGCGTCGGGGCCGATGTGGCGAAGGGGAAAGGAGTCAGTCTCCGAAGGGGTCCGGGAGTCGGGCATCGTGGTGATGGTTACCTGGGTGGAGGGCGGGCGAGCCAGCGCCTCCTGGCGGTCTGTGAAGGCGCCGGTTTAACAGGGCCGGGCCACGCTGGCTCAGTCACGATGGCCGTCCTCGAGGGCCGCGGCCGGCACCGGGGCGGCCTCGACGCGTTTCTGCTGTCAGGTCGCGGTCTTCGCGAGGAGATCGTTGTAGCCGTCGGCGTCCATCAGGCCGTCGAGCTGGGAGGGGTCGGATGGCTGGACCTCCACGATCCAGCCGGCGCCGTACGGGTCGGAGTTGATCTTGGCCGGCTCGTCGGTGAGCGCGCTGTTCACCTTGGTCACCTTGCCGGAGATGGGAGCGAAGAGCTCGCTCACCGCCTTCGTGGATTCCACCACGCCGAAGGGGCTCCCCGCGGTCATGGTGTCGCCCACCTTGGGCAGCTCGACGTACACCACGTCCCCCAGCGCCTCCTGCGCGTGGGAGGTGACCCCCACCACGACGCCCGCGCCGTCGCGACGCGCCCACTCGTGGTCCTTGGTGTAGCGAAGGTTCTTCGGATTGTCGGCCATGTCGTCGCCTGCTCCTAGCGCTTGAACGGCGTCTTCACCACCTGGGCGCGGACCGGACGGCCGCGGATGTCGACCTCGAGCGGCGTGCCCTCGGAGGCGAGCGCGGTCGGGACGTAGCCGATGCCGATGGCCTTCTTCACCGTCGGCCCCTGCGTCCCGGACGTCACCTCCCCCACCGGCTGCCCGTCCTTCCCCAGCGGATACCCGTGGCGGGGAATGCCCGGCTCGCGCATCTCGAACCCCACGAGCTTCCGCTTCACGCCGGCCGCCTTCTGCTCCGCGAGGGCGGGACGCCCGACGAACTCGCCCTTGTCCCACTTCACGATCCAGCCCAGCCCCGCCTCGAGCGGGGTGTGCGCATCGTCGATGTCGTTCCCGTAGAGCGCGTACTTCATCTCCGTCCGGAGCGTGTCCCGGGCGCCGAGGCCCGCGGGGACCAGCCCCGCCGCCTGGCCGGCCTCGAGGAGCGCGTTCCAGAGGCGCTCGGCGCGGTCGGGCGGGCAGTAGAGCTCGAAGCCGTCCTCGCCGGTGTAGCCGGTGCGCGAGACGATGCAGGGCACTCCGGCCACCGCGCCCTCGCGGAAGCGATAGGTGGCGATGCTCTCCAGCGGAAGGTCGGTGAGCGTCTGCACCATGCTCGCGGCCTTCGGCCCCTGGATGGCCAGCTGCGCGAAGTCGTCGCTCCGGTTGACCGGCTGCACTCGCGGGGTGTTCTCGGTCATCCAGGCGAAGTCCTTCTCCCGGTTGCTGGCGTTCACGCAGATGAGGACGTGCTCGGGCGAGAAGCGGTACGCCACCACGTCGTCCACGAAGCCGCCCTGATGGTTCAGGAGGCCGGCGTAGACCGCCTGTCCGTCGGCGGCCTTGCCGAGGTCGTTGGTGATGAGCGCGTTGGCGCTCTCCAGCGCCCCCTCCCCGCGGAACTCGATCTCCCCCATGTGCGAGACGTCGAACATGCCCGCCGCCGTCCGCACCGCCTCGTGCTCGGCCACCACGCCGGCGTACTGGACCGGCATGTCCCAGCCCGCGAAGTCGACCATCCGCGCCCCGAGGGCGCGGTGAACCCGGTTGAGTGGTGTCTGGCGGGCCATGATGTGGGCGCCGGACTACTCCACCGCGGTGAGGGCAATCAAGGCAGCATCGCGGCGGCCCCCCAACTCGGAGCCGCCGCGGCCGCCGCCTCCCGGGCTACAGGCCGTTGCCCTGGCTCTTGTCGAGCTGCCAGCCGATGTCTTCCATCAACGGCTTGGTCAGGTCGAGGTTGTCGGTGAGGTCCGGGTTGATGGCCGGCTCCATGATCAGGTTCGGCGAGGCGATCGGGTCCCAGTGCGAGATGGAGGAACCGGGCACGACCGGGTTGGGGGCGTTGATCAGCGCGAAACCCTCCGCCGAGGCGCCCGCGCGCCGGGTCAGGTCGACGCCGAGGGTCGCCGTCACGCCGGCAGCGAGCTGCCCCTTGAGGGTGTTCCCATCGGCGAGCGAGATCCGCACCGACGGGATGACGATGGTCGGATCGACTCCGCCGAGGCCCGGAGGAGGCGAGCCGGCGACGTTGTCGGCGATCAGCACGGCGATGGCGCCTGCGTTCTGCAGATTCTTCACCTTGACGATGAAGCCGCAGGTTCCGCGGTCCGCGAGCGCGATCTTCCCCGCGACGGCCGCGGCGTTGGTGATCGGCGAGCAGGCGTCGGTCGGGCTCGGCCCGGCGGCATCGGCCGGATCCGTCGCCAGGACGACCTGCCCCGACACGCCCGGGCTGCTGAGCGGCGGGCCGAAGATCGCGGGTCCCACGGCGTAGCTCCCGGCGATGCTCGCCGGCGACGTCACCTGGAGGAGAGGGACCCCGAAGGCGAGGACGCTCGGAACGGCCTGGGTGACGCTGGGCCCGATCCACACCACGTTGTACGTGTCGATGCTGGCGGCGATGCGCTGCGCGTTCGTCATCCGGTCCCAGGTGAGACCCGTCCTGAGGTGGGCGAGGTTCCGGTTGTAGGTATCCGGCAACCCCAGGAAGAGGGTCCCGTTGGTCACGTTTCCGAGCTGCGAGAAGCCGAGACCGTGCGCGTACTCGTGGGTCGCGGTGGCGAGGAGATCCACGCCCGTGCCCTCGTTGTGGTCGAAGCCCAGATAGAACGGTGCGCCCGCAAGGCAGTTGGGAGCGCCCAGGTTGATGTTGAAGATCACGATCATGTCGTCGCCGGTCGGATCCAGGTCGGTCTTGGCGACCGCGTTGGCGACGGCGATGTGGAACCACGTGTCAGGGAGCTTGGCGTGCTTGAAGTTGAGGTCGGCGGCGAGGGCTCCGGTGGAGGCCAGCACCGCCCCGGTGGCGTTGCAGTTGCGGGGTCCGAAGGTGACCTCGATGCGGACCGGAGCGAACGACTTCAAGTTGCGGGCCCACAGGCTCGCCGCGCGGGCCAGCACGTTGCGGCGCTGCTCGCCGAGGGTGGTCCCGGTGTTTCCGCCGACGGGAGCGACCGGGGTGGGATCGTTCAGGCCGACGTTCGGACCGTCGAGGTTGACCAGGACGACCTGGGCCTGCGGGTCGGCCCTGGCGGACAGCGCGACGGCCGTGGAGGCGACCAGGGCCAGGAGGAGGGAGCGAGGGAAGGAGCGGGACATGGTTACCTCGTCTCCGGAGCGGTGCGCGAGGCGGGGAGGCTGACCGTGCCCTCGACGACCTTCGAGCTGTCGTTGTGGGGCGTGCAGCCGGTGGTGAGCTTGCCGTCGGTACCCTTGACCGCGACGAGGTCCGACATCGTCTCGTCCCCCAGCGTCGCGATGACGCTGCCATCGGCATTCACCCGGACGCTCCGTGACGCGACCGGTGCGCTACCGCTCGGAGCCGCGAGCGCCGCCTCCTCCTCCTTCGTGGGAGCGCGGAGCCGACCGTCATCGTTCTTCTGTGCCTTCAACCCCGTGGTCGCCGGCGCGTTCGCCGTCGAGCCCGAGCGCGCTTGCTTCACTGCCGCTGCCGCCTTGGGACTGAGCTTCGAGGCGCCTGGTTCCGCTGCCCTGGCTGGAAGGGCAGCGGCAAGGAGCAGAGCCGCTGCACCGAGGAAGGGAATCCGCATCGTGGGGTCCTCCGGTGAGCGAGCGCCCTCTGTCGAGCGCTCGGGGGGCGCGGAGGCTACCTGCCATAGAATCGAGGCTGCAATCGAATTGCCGTAAGTCAGGAAAGACCCCCGAACCGAGCGGGGCGATTGGAGGAACTAGATTGAGCCGCTCGCCGAGCGCCCCATGAAGATCAGGAACCGCCTCAACCCCTCGGACCCCTGCTTCTCGTTCGAGTTCTTCCCCCCCAGGACGGACGAGGGGCACCGCACCCTGCTCCGCACGGTCGAGGACCTGCGTCCCCTCGACCCG
>Ga0207642_10000356_pt1 | contig 13735 bp, 10 predicted proteins | sample KBSMisM22_FD_184309 | JGI IMG/M metagenome (GOLD analysis project Ga0207642, IMG submission 184309) | Miscanthus rhizosphere microbial communities from Kellogg Biological Station, Michigan, USA - KBS Miscanthus M2-2 (SPAdes) (version 2) | ecosystem: Host-associated > Plants > Roots >... | reverse complement strand
CTTCCGCCGGGACGACCTACCGCACGACCGTGCAGGAAATGGAGCGGATCATCCGGGATGCCGGGTTCACAGCCCGCCGCCGGCGGCAGGACTATTCCATCATCGAGGAGATGGTGGCGGCGTGACCGGGGAGGAAGGTGGGCCACCCGCGAATCGCCCTGCGATCCGGGTGGGAATCGGGTATGACTCGCACCGCCTGGTGCCGGGCAGGCTCCTCATCCTCGGCGGACAACGGATTCCCTCCGATTTGGGGCTGGAGGGTCATTCCGACGCCGACGCGGTGGCCCATGCGCTTACCGATGCCATCCTGGGTGCCGCGGGTTCCGGTGACATTGGGAAACTCTTCCCCGACAGCCATCCTCAGTGGAAAGATGCCGATTCCATCGGCTTACTACGCACCGCCTGTGAAATGGTCCGTGGTCGCGGCTTCCGCCCGGTCCAGGCCGATGTCACGGTGATCGCGGAACAACCCAGGATCGGACCGCACGCGCCCGCCATGATCGCCACTTTGAGCGCGGCCACCGGCATAGACCCTTCGGCCCTGTCGATCAAGGGTAAGACCAACGAGGGGATGGGATTCATCGGGCGTGGCGAGGGCGTCGCCGTCATTGCGGTGGCGACGGTGGAGGCGTTCTGATCGAGCAGTTCCTGCAGAGTCTGACCGAGCTGTCCCCGCTAGCGGTCTATTCCATCATCGCCCTTGCGGCGTTCGTGGAGAATTTCTTTCCGCCTGCCCCCTGCGACGTGATCGTGGCGCTGGGCGCTTTCCTGAGCCATAACGGCGTCATTGATCCGTGGGCAGTCTTCGGAATCACCATCGGGGTGAACCTGCTGGGGACGATCGCGGTCTACGGTCTGGCCCGGAGGTTTGGCCCCGCATTTCTCGCGAGCCGCACGGGGCGCCGGTTGCTGCCTCCGGCCGCGATTGTGTGGATGGAGCGGGAGTACATGCGGTTCGGGATCGCCGGGATTTTCATCAGCCGGCTCCTGCCGGGATTTCGCTCGTTTGTTGCCCCCTTTGCCGGACTGGCGAATCTCTCGCCTGCCAAGGCGCTGATCCCGATCTCGGCGGCCGCCACACTCTGGTACGGATTCCTGGTCTACGTCGGAGTTCAACTGGGTGAGGAATGGGAGGCGATCAACCGCCTCGTCTCCAGTCTCAATCGCACTCTGGCGATCATCGGTGGCTTGCTGCTGGTGGGACTGGTTCTCTGGATGCTGCTCCGCCGACGGCGCACTCGGCATGACCGACTGCGCAGCCGGTTTCAGGAAGCTCTGGCGCGGGCCGGCGCCGGCGGTAAGGACCCAACTGCCTCTGCCGGGGCCGCGACCGTCCTGTTCGAGTTGGCTCAGGGGGACAGGCAGATTCCGCGAGAAGACCTGCTGGCGATCGAGACGCGGCTACGCTCTGAGTGGAGCCTCGCCGAGCCGTCCTACGAACCTGCCGACGGCGCCGATACCGCCACGCTCAAAGACACGGCCGAGCTTCGCACATTGCTCACGGAGCGTTACGACCTGGCGGCGCGCCTGGAGCTGGCCGATCTCCTGTTGCGTATCGTATCGTCCGACGGCGTCATCAGCCGGCATGAGAACCGGCTGATGCACCGCGCCGCCGACCTGCTCGGCATGACCCCTGATGACCTCGCGGAGGCCCGCCGCCGCGTCAGTGCGAGTTCGGGAACACCTGAAACGACTTCTGCGAACTCTGCCCCGCCAGGTCAAACACCGTCAACGTGACGGTATAGAACTGGTTTGGTGCCGAGTAGACGTGAGTCACCAGCTTTCCGCTACCAGACTTGCCGTCTCCAAAGTCCCATTTGTAGCTCCCGATCCCGACATCGTCGGTCGAGGATGAAGCGTCATACTCCACGGTTCCACCACTCGGAAACGCGATAAAGTTCGCAACCGGAGGATTCCCGGCGCGCCCACCGGCAGCGGGGAGCGTAAACCTCTTGGTCAGCGAGCTGGTCAGGCCGCTCGCGTCCTGAACTGTCAGCCGAGCGGTGATGGTTCCCCCGGCGGCGTAATTGTGATGCGGCTGGATGCCCGAGCCGTTGGTCCCGTCGCCGAAGGCCCAGCTTTGTGAAACCACTCCCTGATCGTCCTGGGATGACCGGGCGTCGAAGTCGCATCCCAGAGCCGTGCAGGTGAAGTCGAACTTGGCAGCGGAGGCAAATTGCCTGGAGTGGTGCCGAACAGCCCGGTGAAGAGCAGCAGGTTCGGCGTCCCGATTCCGGGGCTGCCGATGAGGCCCCCGGTCGCGGTGCTGGCAAGAGCATACCGGACGTTGGCCGGCGTGGCCGTCGGGTGAGTCTGGAGATAGAGCGCCACCACCCCGGCAGCATGCGGGGCAGCCATCGAGGTACCACTCAACACCATCGTGGCAGTATTGCTGGCATTCCAGTCCGACGTGATCGCGACACCGGGTCCAAACAGATCCACACAGGTGCCGAGGTTGGAGAAGCTGGCCCGCACGTCGTTGCTGTCGGAGGCTGCCACGGTGATTGCCGCCGGAGTGCTTGCCGGGGACACCGTGCAGGCGTCGAGGTTACTGTTGCCCGCGGCGATGGTGTAGCTGACGCCCGCTTTGACCGAATTCGCAACCGCGGTGTTCAAGGCCTGCGAGAAACCACCACCGAGGCTCATGTTGGCGACCGCTGGTTTGATCCGGTGCGACGTGACCCAGTTGACCCCGGCGATGACTTGAGAAATCAGACCAGACCCGGTGCAATCGAGCACCCGGACCGCGTGAAGACTTACCGCCTTGGCAACCCCGTAGGTTGCCCCTCCTACTGTTCCGGCGACGTGGGTGCCATGGCCGTGGCAGTCGGTCATGCCGTTGCCATCCTGGATCGCATCGAAACCGAATACCGCGCGTCCTCCGAAGTCCACGTGGGTGCGCAGGATTCCGGTGTCGATGATGTAGACGTGGACGCCGCTGCCATTGGGTCCGACAGTGTAGCTGTGGCTGAGCGGCAGATTACGCTGGTCTATCCGGTCCAGACCCCAGGATGGTGCAGGGGATTGGGTCCCCGAAATCCTCACGATCTGATCGGGCTCAATGGCGGCCACGTCCGGGTCTTTTCGCAGTTCCGCGATGTCGGACGGTTGCATCTCCACCGCGAAACCCCGCAGGGCGCTTTCGTAGACGGCCGTCACCCTCCCGCGATGATCCTTGCTCAGCCGGATTGCCTCCGACTGAATGTCCCGGCTGCCTTGCCGGAGAGTGATGATGTAGCGGTTCGGGACGGCGCCAACGAAAAGGGGTGCGTCGGACGCCTGAGACGCGGGGGCGGTAGGTTCGTTCTCGCTCATACATCCGCCAAGTACGGCAACCACAGCAACAAAAACGATGGTACGACGGTTCACTTGACCCTCCTGCAGAGTGATTCTACCTCGGCTATCTATTAAGTCACAATCCTGAAATTACTTGAGGTAGGTTTGGCGCCAAATTGTCATAGTGAATCGAATATGGGTCTCCCCCAATCAGCGTCTAGTCGAATTTCGCTGACACAGTCTAGTCGCATTTCGCTGACACACGATTCATTTTGGGGCGTACCCTGAAACGGCCACTCGACTTGGACCGCCAGTTCCGCCTCGACCGGTTTCGGGACTATCTGAGCTTCGAAGCCGGCAGCAGCGGCAATACAGTCGAGAACTACCTGCGAGACCTCCGCCGGCTGGCCCAGTTCGCGGTGGGACGTAAGGTGACGGGGCCGCCGGAAATCTCCCGGGCGCTGCTGCGCGACTTCGTTTTCGCCCTGAAAGACCTCGGCCTCAGCGCGGCTACGATTCGGCGCCAGGTTTCTGCCGTGCGGACCTACTTCGGTTTCCTCGTTGGTGAAGGGCTCGTGTCTGGCGATCCCTCCGACCGGCTCGAGACGCCGCAACGAGGGCGGAAACTTCCCGATACCCTCAGCGTGCCGGACATGGAGGCCATTCTTTCAGCCCCTCGGGTTGAGGAGCCCCTGGCGTGGAGGGACCGCGCCCTCCTGGAACTTGGGTATGGCGCCGGGCTGCGGGTCTCCGAGCTGTGCGGCCTGACGCTGAACAACCTCTGGCTCAACGAAGGCCTGGTCCGCGTTCTCGGTAAGGGGTCCAAGGAGCGGCTGGTCCCGGTCGGCCGAAAGGTGATCGGAGCGGTTTCAGTCTACCTGCACCAGGTGCGGCCCGGCCTCGACCGCGGGAAGAGCAAGGATCGAGTGCTTCTCAACGCGCGAGGCCAGCCGCTTTCTCGGGTGGGAGCGTGGAGTATCGTGAAGGCCCGGGCACGCGACGCGGGGATCCGAAAGCGCGTGACAACCCACACGTTGCGCCATACTTTTGCGACCCATTTGCTGGAGGGCGGGGCGGATCTGCGCGCGGTCCAGGAGATGCTGGGACACGCGGACTTGTCCACCACGCAGATCTACACTCATGTCGATCGGGAGTACTTGAGATCAGTGCATCGCCAGTTCCATCCCAGGGGTTGAGCAGAAGCCCCTTCCGGAGACCTTTGAGCGGACCCCCAGAACGCCTGGAACCTGGCCGAGCCCCACCGTTTGGCTTGGGGTTGTGCCTGTTCATCTTCGGATGCGCCCACTATCACGCCGCGCCTCTCGACCCGGAGGCGCTGCCGGCGCAGTACGCCCTTCGAACGCTGAGCGATTCCGGGCTCCGGACCTACCTCCTTGTAGCGGGAGAGTCGCCGAAAGATTCATCGTGGACCGCGCGGCAGTTGGCGCTCGCCGCACTCTACTACGATCCGGCACTCGACCGGGCCCGGGCCGAATGGAAGGCAGTCGAAGCTGCGGAGATCACCGCGGGTGCCAGGCCCCAGCCCAGCGTCCAGGGAAATCTGGAGCACACCTACTCGGGAGATCGCACCGGAGATCCCTGGGGCGTCGGTTTCAACGTCGTGCTGACACTCGAGCTTGGCGGCAAGCGGGGAGCACGAATCGCGGAGGCCGGCGCCCGGACTCTGGAATCAGAGGCGGCTCTCAGGGCTCGCGCATGGCAGACGGTAGACAACTCGCGACGGGCTTCGTTCGAACTTCTAGCCGCGCAGCATCGCGCCCAGGCCGGGACAACGCTTGATTCAGCCCTGCGACAACTCCGGCCGCTGGCGATGGCGCGTTACGCTGAAGGTGCCGTCTCCCGTACCGAGCTTGCTCGGATCGACGCCGACGTGCAGCAGGGAAGCTTCGACGCCAGCTCGCTTACGGCAGATCTCTACGCCGCGAGAGCGAGAGTAGGGCGCGCAACCTTTCTCCCCGCGGGACAGGTGCCGCCCGTTGCGGATGAAAGCCCCGTCGGCTGTGACGTCGTGAACCGGATTCCCAGAGACAGCCTGCAGCGGTTGGCCCTCGCTTCCCGTTGGGAGCTTCGTGAGGCGCAGGCGGGATATGCCGCGGCGGAGGCGAGAGTTCGGCTCGAAGTCGCGAGGCAGTACCCCGACCTGCAGCTGGGACCCGGCATGTTCTTCGATCACGGTGAGAACAAGTGGACCCTGCTGTTCGGCCTGCCCAGCCTGTTGCTCAACAGGAACCACGGTCCCATCACCGAAGCCGAGGCAAATCGCACCGTGGCGGGAGCCAGGTTCACGGAACAGCAGGAGCTGGTGCTGAGTGAGCTCGATGCCGCCCTCGTTGCATGTAGCGGTGGCCTGGGCCGGCTGGCGGCAGCCGATTCGCTCGCCGCGGTCGCTGCCGAGCAGTTCAAACTGGTTTCCGAGTCCTTTGAGCGAGGAGAAACCTCCCGCCTCGATGTGGCCTCGGCCGGAGTCTTGGTCACGACCGCTCAGCGTTCACAGCTCATCGCGGGAGTCGGTCAGGCCGAGACTGGCCTGGCGCTCGAATCGGCGCTTGGTGTCTGGCTCGACGACGACTCCCCATCCCGCTGGCCCGATCCAACCGATTATCCGCGGGGACAACCCGTTGGGGAAAGGGATCGCTGATGCGAGGGCGCGCGATCTTCATGTTGGGCCTGCTGGCACTCGCAATAGTGCTCGTGATCGGCTACCTCCGACATCGCACGGCGCAGGAAAACAGCTCGGAGTACACCGGGCAGGTTGGTCAGGCGACAGAAGGTCACGGCCCGGGGTTCGTCGCCCTCGACAGCGCTAGTATCGGCCGGATTGGACTCAAGACGACAGTTCTCGCCTCTGGCCGCGCCGTCAGTGAATTGACCCTGACCGGCGAGATCGTCTCGGACCCCCAGGGAACCTCGACCCTGCGCGCTCCGCTCGCGGGACGATTGTCCGCAACAGGACGCCCCTGGCCTGCCTTCGGCCAGCAGGTTCACGCAGGGGAGGAGGTGGCACAGGTCTCCGATGCCAAGCCTCTGACCATCCCGCGAAGCGGTGAAGTGATTCGAGTCGCCGCCCAGCCCGGAGAGCAGGTCGCGGCGGGGCAGGAGATTCTCGTGATCGCGGATTTCGAGCATCCCTTGGCCCGCCTGGCTTGGCGGGATGAGGCCCCTGCGTCTCCTCCGCGTACGATCCCGCTGGCCCGGCTCGGTCAGGAGCGCCAGCGAGTCACCGCCGACCTGATCGGCGCCGCCGTCGATGCCGACCCTGTTACCAGGCGGCCGGCCTACCTTTACCGAGTACACTCGGCCTGGCCCAACACCCGGCCGGGAACGGCTGTTGTGGGCTTCGTGCCTAGTGGCGGGGCATCGAGTCCGGGAGTCCAGGTGCCTGCGTCATGTGTGGTGCAGTGGGAAGGACTAGCATGGGTCTACCTCGAACAGGAGCCGGGCAAGTACCTCCGCACCGCCGTCTCTACCGACCGGCCGGTTCCCGGCGGTTGGATTGTCTCCAGCCTCAAACCGGGTGATCGCATTGTTACCCAAGGCGCCGGGCAACTTCTCTCCGAGGAATTCCGGGCCGGCATAACGGTCGGGGAAGAAGTAGGGGAGTGAAAGCCTGATGCTCGCGGCCCTGGTCCGCTTCTCGGTCCGCCGGCCGGGGATCGTCCTCGGCGTGGCCCTGGCCCTCCTGATATATGGCCTCCACACGCTGAGCCGGGCGACACTCGACGTTTTCCCCGAATTCGCGCCTCCCCAAGTCTCCATTCAAACCGAAGCACCGGGCTTCTCCCCCGAGCAGGTGGAGATACTCGTTACCAAGCCACTCGAAGACGCGATCAACGGCGTGGCGGGCATTGCCCTGGTTCGGTCACAGTCGATCCAGGGATTGTCGGTGATCACTGCGATCCTCGCCGACGGGGTTGATCTCTATCGGGCGCGGCAGATGCTGGCCGAGCGATTGGCGGAGGTGTCGAGCCGGCTGCCGGCAGCGATCGAACCACCCATCCTGGCTCCGCTCACATCCTCGTCGAGCACCGTCTTGATGATCGGGATCACCTCGAAGACCCGCTCGCGAATGGACCAGCGAACCTTCGTGGACTGGACTCTGCGCCCGAGACTCCTGGCCACGCCCGGAGTTGCGAAGGTGGCAGTGTTTGGCGGGGATGTGCGCCAGCTCCAGATCCAGGTCAACCCCGAACGGCTGCGGGCCTACGGTATCGGCATGCAGGAGGTGCTGGAGGCGGCGCGCGCGGCGACCGGCGTCCGTGGAGCCGGCGTCATGGACGACGCGAACCAGCGGATCATCGTCCGGACCGAGGGCCAGTTGCTCGACCCGGCGGCGCTCGCTCGAAGCGTGGTCAGAGAGCAGGGCGGCGCGATTCTCCGGCTCGGCGATCTCGGTCGGGTGGTTGAAGGGGCGGCGCCCCGGTTCGGCGAAGGCACCATCAACGGGGAGCTGGGGTCAGTCATCGTCGTGTCGGCACAATTCGGCGCCAACACCAAGGAAGTGGCCGGTGCTGTAGAGCGGGCGCTTTCCGATCTAGCACCTGCAATTGAACAGGCCGGACTGACGTTGCATCCCGATCTGTTCCGGCCGGCGACCTTCATCGACCTCGCCCTGCGGAACATTACCGAGGCGCTCCTCTTGGGTGCGCTCCTGGTGGCGGTGGTCCTGTTCGTCTTCCTCGCTGATGTCGGAGCAGCCGCGATCTCCCTGGGCGCCATCCCGCTCTCGCTGCTGGCCGCGATCGTCGTCCTCCAGTCCTTCGGCATCGGAGTCAACACTCTCACGCTCGGCGGGTTGGCCATCGCGCTCGGCGAGGTGGTGGACGACGCCATCATCGATGTCGAAAACATCGCCCGTCGCCTCCGACTCAACCGGGATGCGGTTGCGGCTCGACCCCTGGGTGAGGTCGTCATCGCCGCCTCCCTCGAGGTCCGAGGAAGTGTCGTCTACGCGACGTTCATCGTCGCGCTGGTCTTCCTGCCGGTATTGATGCTGTCTGGCGTCCAGGGGGCTTTGTTCCGTCCGCTCGGTCTGGCGTACATCCTGGCGACGCTGGCTTCACTGGTAGTGGCGCTCACCGTGACTCCCGCGCTATCGCTCCTCCTCCTCGCGCGAGGCGGTCATCGCGATCATCAATCACGCTTTCTGGCGTGGCTGCGGCTCCGCTTCGAACGAGCCCTCGCCGACCTGCTGCACCGGCCCGCCTCCGTCATGTTCGCGACGATTGCCCTCTGCGCTGCGGCGGGCCTCACCCTTCCGTTCTTCGCCAGTCGGTTCCTGCCGGAGTTCCACGAGGGGCACTACGTGGTCCACATGTCCACCGTGCCGGGCAGCTCGCTCGACGAGTCGGTCCGGCTGGGCCAGACGGTGACAGCAGCGCTCCTGGCGGACCCTCGCGTGCGCTCGGTGGCGCAGCGCGCCGGCCGGGCGGAGCTTTCGGAAGACACCTGGGGACCGCACTACAGCGAGCTCGAAGTCGATCTCCAACCGCTCAACGGCAAACAAGCCGAGGTCATCCAGGAAGACATGCGGCGCATCCTCGCTCCCTTTCCAGGGGTAAGCTTCGCGATCCGTGGGTTCCTCACCGAACGGATCGAGGAAACCCTTACCGGGTCGACCGCGGAAGTCGTGGTGAAGCTTTACGGAGAGGATCTGGACAGCCTGGACCACGCGGCACAGCAGGTCGCCCGAGTCATTCGCGCGGTACCCGGGGCGTCCGACGTGCAATACGATCCGCCTCCCGTAGTTCCTGGCGTGACGGTTCGGCTGAATCCTGAGGCATTGGCCAATGCCGGCCTGGCTGCCGATAACGTCCTCGCGACCATCGAAACCGCGACTCGCGGTACCCGGGTTGCTCAAACCTTCGAAGGGAACCGCTCGACCGATGTCGTGGTGCTCTTGGATTCGGCGGCACGGTCGCGGCCCGAGGATCTGCGGACCTTGCCCGTGGTCGGTGTCGGCGGACGGATGGTGAGCCTGAGCGAGGTCGCAACTATCGCCCGGACCTCGGGGCGTTATCAGGTCTCACATCAAGGGGCCAGGCGGGTGCAAACTGTGACCACCAACGTCGCGGGTCGTGATGTCAGCGGTTTCACGGGGGAGTTGATGTCCCGGCTCCACGCGATTCGCTTGCCTGGTGGGATCTATGCCGAGGTGGGGGGCACCGCGACCGCGCAGCGCACCGCGAATCAGGAACTGCTGCTTCACAGCCTGCTGGCCGGCGGCGGTATTCTCATGCTCCTCTGGCTGGCGTTCGGCGAATCACGCAGACTGCTCCTTGTGCTCGCTAACCTGCCGTTCGCTCTGGTCGGCGGTGTGCTGGCCGTCTTCGCGACCGGAGGAGAGCTGTCTCTGGGCTCGATGGTGGGCTTCGTCACCCTGTTCGGGATCGCGACCCGCAACGCGGTGATGCTGGTGTCGCACTACGAGCACCTGGTCCGGCGGGAAGGGGCTCCCTGGGACACAGCGACGGCATTGCGCGGCGCCGGCGAACGGCTGGGGCCCATTCTCATGACCGCTGCCGTGACCGGGCTTGGATTGCTGCCCCTCGCCATCGGCAGCGGCGATCCCGGCCGCGAGATCGAAGGTCCGATGGCGATCGTGATCCTGGGGGGCCTCGCTACTTCCACCTTGCTCACCCTGTTTGTCTTGCCGACTCTCGCCTTCCGCTACGTCGATTTCAAGTCGACCGGCGGCAACTGACCGAGCCGCGCCGATCTGATCTCATTTGGATCGCTTAAGAACACTCCTGATGTGAGCGCGCTGGGCCGCGTAGAGAGCCGCCCCATATCCTGCAGCAACCACCGACATCAGCAGCCTCAGTCCGCTTGCTCTGCTTCCTTCATGAAAGGCGGAGGCCAGTTCCAGCACGGCGGCACATGCAGCACCCCGGAGTGCAGTCCGAGACATCAGCAGCCGCATCGGCTCCTCACGACGGCCCCGTTGTTCCGCCAGGGCATAGCCCAGCAGGGTGAAGCCTGCGATGTACTCGAGGAGACTCATGACCTCTTCGGTCGAAACGTGTTCCAACTCCGGGACCAACCCCCATTCCGGAGGCCACCGCCACGTGTGCAACGCCGGTGGCCACACCGTCAGGAACAGGAGGTAGACAAGGAACGCAGGGATGATTCGCTTGAGTAACGCACCCTCAAACCGGCGGTCGGCGCCCGTATCTCGGCCCGGAATCAGAGCGAACAGGAAGGTTGCGAACGCAACGGCGGTCGTACTTAGCCCGAGGAGGATGGGATTCACCACGAATCCCGGAAGGGCCCCGACCAGGAACCCCAGTGCCGCGACCAGGGCCGTACCCAGAGCGCTGATCGCCCCGGCCGGCCCGAAGCGGTGGCGATAGAGAGCTGAAAGCACCGCGGCACCGATGAGACCGATGAAGACGGTCAACGACCAGCGGCCCGGTTGGCTTCTGCCCGCGAAACTGCTTACCCAGAGGAGCGGCACCAGAAGGTATAACAGCCCCATCATCGGGAGTTCGAGAGCCAGCCGGTCAACGACGCCCGGAGTCAGTTGAATTCTGGGCTCGATGGCCTCCAGCAGTCCGGCGCCGAGAAAAGCCCCGAATGAGTTGGTCGTCACGTCTATTGGAGAGGGAAACCGTCCGGGCAGGAAGATCTGGCCCGTTTCGATCATTCCACTCAGCACAAATCCGAGACCAAAGACTATCGCCGGATTGCCGAGCCTCGGGCCGAGAGTGAGACGCGTGAGGAAGCCCAGCGGCACGAACAGGAGAACATTGGCGAGAACATCCTCCGGATTGATGCCAAGCGAGATGACGACCCGAGGGGGTTCCCGAAATTCGTAGGGCGCGAGGGTGACTAGGAGCGTTACTAGAGTGAGGTAACCAAGCCAGGCAGTCGCCAGACTGGTTCCCGTGCCGCTATCCCGGTGCTCAGGCAAGCTCGGAGAGATCCAGGGAATCGAATCTGCCGCCCAGCCAATCGAGCAGCAGAAATGCTTCGAGAAGGAGACCCGCGACCGCCAGCAGAGTCGCCGGGACGAGTGCCGCCGCACCCCACGATGGATAGATCAGAAGGGCAATGACGTAGCCGATCACGGCGGGCGGCAATGCAGCCACGACGAGCAACAGAAGGCAGAGTGTACCGGAGATCAGATGTTGTCCCAGAGCCTCGACCCCTCCCGGCCGCATGTCACTGCGCACCCAGGAGGGGAATAGCAGGGCTCCCGCATTCTGGATTCCCATCGCGACGACGTTGAGCGCCGGGACGACAAACACGGCCACGGTCAGCGCCTGGACCACGTGACCCGGAGTTAGCCCTAGCCGAGTCGCCCCCAGCGCTCCGCCCGCGGTGACTGAAAGCAACATCAGCTGATACAGCGAGAGGACCGCCGCCGAGGAGATCACCTCGCCGGTCATGAGCGTCGCCCCCGACACTGGGAATGTCCGGAGTACCGACAGCCGGGCCAGATCGGCTCTTAGGTCGTTCCGGATCCATTGGGGTCCGAAGAAGACGAGTAGTACAACCCACGAGGCTCCCAGCGCAAAGAGAATCGAGGCCGCCCCTTCTCGACCGTCACCTACCAGACCGATCGCTGCACCAACCACCAGTACCACCACAGCGGCAAAGAGCATGGAGGGCCGGTCTTCGCGGATGGTCTTGCTCAGATTCTTCCAGACCAGCGCGGGTATCGGGTGACCCGAAGGGCTCAACGGAAGACTCAACCTGACCCGCCCTTCCTGAGGAATCGCCGGACGCCCTTCCCGTCTCCAACGCTCCATCAGCTCGGCCCTGCGCTGGCTGGCTTCGAGCGCCGCTTCCTCAAATGCGCGATCCGCCCGTATCACCCAGATCAGATGGAGTCCGAGCAGCGCCAGGGCGGGGACCATCGCGTGGGCCCAGGGCGAGAGCGTCGTCGCCATGACCGGCACGAGCAGGAGCCGGAAGGGGTAGAGCAAGGCGTGTCCCGCCGGAGTGCCGAGCCAGTGCCAGGCTCGACGGAGTAATTCGAGTGACGATCCGGCGGGAAGAGAAAGAGCAACACCCGACAGTTGAACGCCGAGGAGAGCTGCGATGAGAACGATCACGAGGCCCATGGCGGCGGCGCCCAAGGCTCTAGGCCGGCTGCGAACTCGCTCACTGGCTTCGGAGCGCACCAGGGCCGCTCCAAGACGATGCAGGAACAAGGTCGAGAACAGCACCCACAGTGCCAGCGCGTGCAGCACGGTTGCAGAGGCCGTGCTGCTCCGGCGGATGAGTACCGTCCACACCACCACGTTTACCAGGAGGAGAACCTGGGCCCGAAGCAGCTTGAAAAGAATGAGCTGTCTTCGGGTTACCGGGGCGGGGAACAGGAACTGAATTTCTGCCGGGCTGAACGCGAGGGCGGTTCGGTCGGCTCCGAAAACCCACCAGCGGAGGATCGCGAGAAGCAGAAGGATCGCCCCGACCCGGCTGGCAGTCTCGGTGCCTCCCGGCGATTGGGTAGGACCCAGGTGCCGCAGACCCAGAAAGAACCAGAGATACCCTACCCCCAACAGAAGTGCGACGACGTACCTGGGACTCGTGAGCTTCCGGAGCCGGACCAGGAGCCAGTTCTTGAGGCTACGGGAAACCAGGTACACCGCGGCGTTAACCATCAACGCTCGGAGTGTGGGGAGTCGGTCAGCGCGAGGAAGAGATCCTCGAGTCCACGTCCTGCCAGTTCGGGCCGCTCGGCCGCAATCTCCGCCATCGATCCCAGCGCGACGATCCGTCCATGCTGGATGATCAGGACCTTGCTGCAAAGCTCTTCCACCAACGGGAGCAGGTGCGAGCTCAGAATGACGGCGGCTCCCCGTTGCGCTCGAGCGGCAATCGTCGCCTTCATTCGACGGATCCCCATCGGGTCGAGGCCGGTGAGCGGCTCGTCGAGCAGGATGACCCGCGGGTCATGGAGCAATCCGCAGGCGATCGCAAGCTTCTGCTTCATCCCGCGGGACAGGGCATTGGCCAGAGTTCGCCGCTTGCCGACCAGCTCCAGCTCCTCCAGCAGCGTGTCGGTCCGCTCCAGCGCATCCGAGGCGCCATAAAGCCGGGCGGTGAAGACGAGGTGCTCCTCGACCGTCAAGTAGTCGAAGAGCTGTGGCTCATCCGGGATGAATGCCAGTTGGGCCTTGGCTCGAATCGGCTCGGTCGCCAGGTCGAACCCAGCCAGCCTGACCCGCCCCCGGGTTGGAGGAATCACCCCCGAGAGACATCGCAATGTGGTAGTCTTCCCGGCGCCGTTGGGACCGACCAATCCCAGGATCTCACCGGGACCAAGCCCAAACGTCAGGGCTTGCACGGCGGGAAGATCGCCGTACAGCTTGGTTAGATCAGTGGTCTCAACGAGTCGCTCTTCCTGGATGAAACCTGGCGGCCGTTCCATTCGTCTCCTTTTGCAACGCATTCGCGCCGGCTATTATCCCGGATAGATCGTATAGAAACT
>Ga0207642_10000338_pt1 | contig 14044 bp, 10 predicted proteins | sample KBSMisM22_FD_184309 | JGI IMG/M metagenome (GOLD analysis project Ga0207642, IMG submission 184309) | Miscanthus rhizosphere microbial communities from Kellogg Biological Station, Michigan, USA - KBS Miscanthus M2-2 (SPAdes) (version 2) | ecosystem: Host-associated > Plants > Roots >... | reverse complement strand
ATCGGCCGAGCCGCTCCACCTCCCTGGGGACATTCTCGAACAGCACGATGCCGATGCGGAGCAGGGCCACGTCAGATCGACCAGGGCCGGCGCTCGCGCGGAGGCCACGCCAGACGCGGCACGTTCGAGCTCAGCGAGAGATTGGGGCTGTGGTACGGGTCCTCGAGGAGCGCGTCCGCCCAGCGCTCGCGGAGGGCGGCCAGCTCGCGGTCGGCCCTCGCCTTCTGCGCGGGAGCGAGCCGCCTCCCCCGGCTGGCGGACTCGTGGTGCACCAGGCGGGCATGCGGGGTCCACACGTTCCGGTACCCACGCTCGCGGAGCTTGAGGCAGAAGTCCACGTCGTTGAAGGCGACGGGGAAGGCCTCCTCGTCGAGCCCACCCACCTCCAGGTAGAGCGCGCGACGCACCACCAGGCACGCGGCGGTCACCGCCGAGACCTCGCGGCGGACCAGGAGCTGCCGTGCGTGCCCCGGAGCATCTCCGGGCGCGCCGGCGTAGGCATGGTCCGCGGAAGCGTGGAGACCGACCACCACGCCTCCGTGCTGGATGCGACCGTCGGGGTAGAGGAGCTTCGCCCCCACCGCCCCCGCGCCGGGCTGCATCGCGACCGAGACCATCTCCTCCAGCCACTCGGGGTGGAGCGCCTCGACGTCGTTGTTGAGGAGGCAGATCACCTCCGCATCGGTGCGGGCGACCGCGGCGTTGTTCAGGGCCGGGAAGTTGAACGGCCGCGGATCGCGGTGGAGCACCACCTCGCCAGCGCGCGCGAGGACGTCGAACGCCGCGAGAGCATCCGGCTCGTCGCTGCCGTTGTCGACCAGGTGGATCTCGTACCGCGGGTACCCGGTCATCCGCCGCACGCTGCGGACGCACTGCTCCACCAGCTGCCGAGCGTTGCGCGTCGGGACGACGACCGTCACCCGGGGCCGGGACTCGGCGAGGCGGTACCGGACGTGGTGCAGTCCGGGGCCCAACCCGGCGACCACCTCGGCGGCCGTTCCCGCGGCCTCGAGGTGACGGGCGAGGGCCTCTCGCTCTGCAGCGTCGTCGACGGCGGCGGTCGGCTCGAACGTGGCGAGGACCGCGGGAATCCGGCCCACGCGCGCCGGCGGAAGCCGCGCGGCACAGGCGAGCGCCCAGCCGTACAGGGCTGCGTCATCCAGGGCAGCGAGGGACGGCGCGTCCGCGCGACGGACGGCGACGAGCCCGCGCAGCGCGTTCCTGCTCCGGAGCAGCTCGGGGCCGAGCACCGCCCTGAAATCGGGGCGGCCCCGTCGCCCCTGCCCGTCGATCCGGTCGTCGTCGGCGTGGACCAGCGCCAGCTCCGGCCGCCGCCGGAAGAGCGAGACCACCGCCGCCAGCGCCTGGGGAGCGAGCCGCACCGCGGGCCCGAGGGGGACGAGCACGTCGCCGGTGGCATCCCCGGAGGCGCGGACGATCTCCACCTTCCCCGGGAGCTGCGCCGAGAGCTCGGGCTCGTCGCTGCGCGGCGCGGTCACGATGCTCACCCGGAGCCCGGAGGCGAGCGCCTCGGCGCGCAACCGCTCCAGGCTCGCCGGCGACGGCACCTCGAAGGTGCGCAGCCACCGCCCGTAGGTCGACGCGTCCAGGCCCTCGCCCAGTGCCCAGCCGATCGTGCCCGGACGCACGCGAGAGAGACCCGGGCCATCGAGCGCGGCACGGAGCTCCCCGGCGAGCGCGGCGGGCCCGGCGGCCAGCGCCTCGCGGGTGGTGCGGAGCGCGCCGAGCTCGTCGAGATCGAGGACGATCTCGCGGCGGCCCTCGGGGTCGGGCCGCAGCTGCACCGCGAGGTCCCGAAGCCCGTTCGGCAGCTCGATCTCGAGGGGCGCCGCCTCTCCCGAGGCCTCGAGCCTGCGGGACCAGCGCACCGACGAGCCGTCGTTGCTGATCACCCCGTCGAGCTGGACGGTCTCCCACGCAGGCCACCGCACGGGCGTGAGGAGGACGCGCCCGTTGGGGAGCCGGGGCGGTCCGGGCTCGAGGCGGAACGGCCCGTCCCCGTCGCGGCTCAGCCGGAGCCGCCGGTGCCGGGGCAGGAACGCGCGCCGGAAGGCGTACGCCGGCGAGAGCAGCCAGTCCGGGAGCAGCTCGCGCACGTCAGTCCGGGTAGGAGGGCAGGACTGGCGCGTCGGCCAGGCGCGGCGCGACGCGGTCCTTCGCCGAGAGCAACGGCTCGGTCAGTGGCCAGGGGATGGCGAGCTCCGGATCGTTCCAGGCGATGGCCCGCTCGGACTCCGGGGCATAGAGCTCGGTGCACTTGTAGAAGAAGTCCGCCGAGTCGCTGAGGACGCAGAATCCGTGCGCAAAACCGGGGGGAATCCACAGCTGCCGCGCGGTGCTCTCGCTCAGCTCGAGGCCGACCCAGCGACCGAAGCGAGGAGATCCCCGCCGCACGTCGACCGCGACGTCCCACACCACGCCCCGCAGGACCTGGATCAGCTTCCCCTGCGCCTTCGGCTCCTGGAAGTGCAGGCCACGGAGCGTTCCCCGGAGCGAGCGAGAGAGATTGTCCTGGACGAACGGTCCGTGGATGCCCGCCTCCGCGTAGCGCCGGGAGTGGAAGGACTCGTAGAAGAAGCCGCGTGAATCGCCGTGGACCTTCGGGTCGACGATCAGGACCTCGGGGAGCTCGGTGGGCGTGATCTTCATCGTTTGACCGGGTGTAGCCTCGCGCGCCGACCATGGCCACTCCAGATCCCGACGCCGTCGCGCAGGTGCAGCGTGCGAACTGGTACCACTCCTTCGAGGTGCTCCCGGGGCTCGTGACACCCGGGAAACGGCCTACGAACGCGCGCTCGAACCTCGAGCGCTTCAAGCTCCCGGAGAGCCTCACCGGGAAGCGGGCTCTGGACATCGGCGCGCTCGACGGTCCCTACTCCTTCGAGCTGGAACGCCGGGGCGCCCGCGTCGTCGCCATGGACATCCAGGACCCGGACCACACGGGGTTCAACACCGCGAAGCGCGTCCGGCGCTCGTCGGTCGAGTACATCCAGGGGAACGCGTATGACCTCGCCAGGCTGACGACCGGCAAGTTCGACCTCGTCTGCTTCCTGGGCGTCTACTACCACATGAAGCACCCGCTGCTCGCCTTCGAGCAGATCCACTCCGTCCTCGCCGACGACGGCCTCCTCGCCTTCGAGGGCGAGTGTCTCCTCAACCACGGGGAGGTTCCGGGCGCCCCCGGCGCGAGCCGTGCGGAGCTGGTGCGGGCGATCGCGACCTCGGACCTGCCGCTCACCCTCTTCTACGCGACGACCTACAAGGACGACCCGACCAACTGGTTCGTGCCGAACCTGGCGTGCGTTCGCCAGTGGATCGAGGCCTCGGCGCTGGAGCTGGTGAGCTGGGGAACCGAGGACTCCCACCCCTTCCAGCGCATGTACGGCACGGCGAGGAAGCGGAGGGGCGCCAAGATCGAGCCCGACAACCCGGTCTGGTAGACGGACGGTCGCCGTCACCCGATGGCGCCCCGGTTCTCGACGAGATCGAGGAGGTAGCGGCCGTAGTCGTTCTTGCGCATGGGCTCGGCGAGCGCACGGACCTCGGCCGCGCCGATGTAGCCCATGCGGAAGGCGATCTCCTCGATGCAGGCGATCTTGAGACCCTGCCGTCGCTCGACGATCTCGATGAAGGTCGACGCGTTCTGCAGCGACTCGTGGGTGCCGGTGTCGAGCCAGGCGAATCCGCGGCCGAGAACCTGGACGTGGAGATCGCCCGCCTCGAGGTAGGCGCGATTGACGTCGGTGATCTCCAGCTCGCCGCGGGCGGAGGGCTTCAGCCTCGAGGCGATCTCGAGCACGCGGTTGTCGTAGAAGTAGAGCCCGGTGACCGCGTAGTTCGAGCGCGGAGCCTTCGGCTTCTCCTCGATCGAGCGTGCCTTCCCCTGCGGGCCGAGCTCCACGACTCCGTACCGCTCCGGATCGCGGACGTAGTAGGCGAAGACGGTGGACCCGGTCGTGCGCGCCACCGCAGCCTTGAGGTGCCCGCTCAGCCCCTGGCCGTAGAAGATGTTGTCACCGAGGACGAGCGCGACCCGGTCGTCTCCCACGAAGCTCCGCCCGATGACGAAGGCCTGCGCCAGACCTTCCGGGTGCGGCTGCTCGGCGTACTCGAAGCGGAGCCCCCACTGCTGTCCGGTGCCGAGGAGCTCGCGGAAGCGGGGAAGGTCCTGCGGGGTGGAGATGACCAGCACGTCGCGGATGCCCGCGAGCATCAGGGTGCTCAGCGGGTAGTAGACCATCGGCTTGTCGTAGATGGGCAGCAGCTGCTTGCTGACCACGCGGGTCAGCGGGTACAGCCGCGTCCCCGAGCCTCCGGCGAGGATGATCCCCTTCACTCCCGTCCCTCCACCTCGGCCCTGAACTGCTCCAGCGAGGCCCGCAGTCCGAGCGGTCGGGCCTGGAGCGCGCCGAGCGCCTTGTCCACCCGCAGCCCGCTCCGCGGCGGACGGGGGCTGGCCATGCCCGCCTCGGCGAGCGTGCTGGGGATGAGCAAGCGGCGATCGAGACCGAACACGTCCGCCAGAGCTTCCCCGAACTGCATCCGGTTGACCACCTCGGCTCCGGCCACGTTCCAGACGCCGGACAGACGGCGCTCGGCGAGCTCGGCGAGCTGCTCGGCGACGTTGAGGGCCAGCGAGGGCGATACGTACTGATCCACGAAGAGGCGCGCCGTCCTCCCCTCGCGGAGCGTGCCCAGGAGCCAGCTACCGAAGTTTGGACGCTGCGAGGGCGGATACCCGTAGACCACCGCGGTGCGCGTGATGGCCCAGCTCCCGGCGAGCAGCCGCACGCACTCCTCTCCCAGCCACTTGGTCCGGGCGTAGACACCGCTCGGGTTCGGCCGCGCCTCCTCGCCGTAGGGACCGTCCTGTCCGTCGAAGACGTAGTCGGTGGAGACGTGGACGAGGTGCGCACCGGCCTCCCGGGCATGACGGGCGACGTGCGCGGCGGCGAGGGTGTTGGCGGCCCAGGCCGCGTCTGGGTTCCGCTCGCACGCGTCGACCTCGGTCATGGACGCGGTGTTGACCACGACCTCGGGGCGCGCACCGGCGAGCGCGCCCGAGACGCTCTCCGCGTCGGTCAGGTCACAGCTCAGGTACTCGTAGTCGCCCACCGTGCGGCGCTCGCCCCGGGCGACCGCGGTGACCACGTGCCCCTGGACCACGAGGAGCCGGCAGAGGCGGCTGCCCACGAGGCCGTTGGCTCCGGTGACCGTGATCCGCATGGGCGCGACGCTAGCCCCCGAGCCGGCCGCGATACTGGCTCTCGTAGTACTGGCGGTAGGCGCCGCTCTTCACGTGCTTCCACCAGTCGGGATTGTCCACGTACCAGCGGACCGTGGCCTCGAGGCCTTGCCGGAAGGTGCGGCGAGGGGTCCAGCCGAGCTCGGTGCGGATCCGGCTCGGATCGATCGCGTAGCGCCGGTCGTGTCCGGGGCGGTCCTTCACGAAGCGGATCAGGGTCTCCGGCTTCCCGAGGGCCGCGAGCAGCATCCGCACCAGGTCCACGTTGGGATGCTCGGCCCCTCCGCCGATGTTGTAGACCTGCCCTGCCCTCCCTCGCTCGAGCACTGCCACCAGCGCGCGGCAGTGGTCCTCGACGTGGAGCCAGTCCCGAACGTTGCCTCCGTCGCCGTAGACCGGGAGCGGCTCGTCGTGCAGCGCGTTCACCACCATCAGCGGGATGAGCTTCTCGGGGAACTGGTAGGGGCCGTAGTTGTTGGAGCAGCGGGTGACGACCACGTCCATCCGGAAGGTGTGGTGGAACGCCAGCGCCAGGAGGTCCGCCGCAGCCTTCGAGGCGGAGTACGGGCTGGAGGGCTGGATGGGCGACGTCTCGGTGAACGCCCCGCTGGGCCCGAGCGAGCCGTAGACCTCGTCGGTGGAGACCATGACGAAGCGGCGAACCTTCCGCCGGTGACAGGCCTCGAGCAGCACCTGGGTCCCGAGCACGTTCGTCCGGACGAAGAGCTCCGGACCGAGGATGGAGCGATCCACGTGGCTCTCGGCGGCCAGGTGCAGCACGGCCTCGATCCCGTGCTGGGCGAGCAGGTGGTCGACCAGCTCGCGGTTGCCGATGTCTCCGCGGACGAAGACGTGCCGGTCGTCCTTCTCGAGATCCCTCAGGTTCTCCAGGTTTCCGGCGTAGGTCAGGAGATCGAGGTTGACGATGGTCCAGTCCGGCCGCTCGGACCGGAGGTGCCGCACGAGGTTGGAGCCGATGAAACCGCAACCACCTGTGACGAGGACGTTCATCGTGGGGAGGATCGGACTGGCTGGACGGGCACCGCGCGCGGGGAGACTCTACCTTGGGTATCTCGATGGACCCAGCGGAAGGGGAGCGCGCACGAAGGGAAGCGGCCGTGAGGGCCGGGACGACCGACCTCACCCGCTGGGTGGACGAGACGCAGTACGAGACGGGGTGGCAGCCCCGCGCCGGACGCGCCGTGGAGCTGGCGAGCGGCTCGCGCTGGTTCTGTGACGTCGGGTGCGGACCGCAGCGGCTCCGCGCGCTCCTGCCTCCCGGGTCGATCTATCTCCCCGCGGACCTCCGGCGCTGGACGCCCGACACCGCGGAGATCGAGCTGAACGCCGGACGCCTGCCGGTCGAGTACCTCGACCTGAGCGACGCCTGCTTCCTGCTCGGAGTGCTCGAGTACCTCCTGGACCTGGAGGGATTCCTGCGCGCCCTCCCCGCGCACGTGGACCGGGTCGTCTTCTCCTACAACCCGGCCGAGCTCGTCCCTGACGACCGCCCGGCGATGGGCTGGCTCAACGCGCTGACCACGGCGCAGCTGAGGGAGGCTGTCCGTCGCGCCGGGCTGAGGCTGGAGCACCTGGAGCCCTTCGGGACGACGCAGGTCCTCGGGTGTGCCCGCGGCCGACGCTCCAGGCTCGCACGGACCCTCCTGCCGCTCCGGCGCGTGCGCTTCTCGGTGGGCCGGGCGGCGTCCCCCGGCTCCTGAACGAGCACGGCTCACTTCCGGGCGAGGAACACGAACTGCGGGTCTCCGAGGTGTCCGTGCTCCCGCGACCAGTACTCCAGGGCGAGCGCGCTCCGGAAGCCGGCCCCCGACAGATCGCGGAGCAGGTCCCAGCCGAAGAGGCGGTAGGCGAGCGCCCCTCCGTCGGGGTCCACCGGATTGCCGTGGTACTCCGGCTCGAGGAGGTGCTCGAGGGTCCCGTCCTCCCGGTGCCGCGCACGGACGAGCGTCTCCGGGCGCTCGGCGCGGAACGGCGCGGTGAAGAGGAAGGTGCCACCCGGGGTGAGGACACGGTGGGCCTCGGCGAGGGACCTCCGGTGGTCCGGGACGTGCTCCAGGACGTCGAAGCTGAGCACGTGGTCGAAGCTCTCGTCGGGGAACGAGAGCGCCTGGAGATCCTCGTGCCGAACGCCGCGGACGAGATCCCCGGAGCGGTGCTCGCCCGGGAAGTACTCGCTCCCCACGATGGACGGATGCCGCTCCGCCAACCACTGGTAGGTCGGGGTGACGCGCTCGGTGAGGTAGATCCGTGCTTCGCGGGTGGGCTCGCACTCCTGCTGGAAGAGCTTGAGCGAGGCGCGCAGCCGGTTGTTCAGACCGCACCGGCGGCAGGCGAGGTGCTCGCGCCAGTTGGGGATGAGCTTCCCGTCCCCCGTGCGGTCCTCGGCGTACTCGAAGCCGACCTGGAACTCCGTCGGCTCCACGCAGAGGTCGCAGGTGCCACGGATCCAGAACGCCTTCTCGCTCCGGGGAAGGAGCGCGAGCTCGATCTCCCGACGGGCGGCGGCCAGCTCGGGAGGACGTGCGGCGAAGCCGGAAGCACCACGCATCCGCGCGATGGGCAGATGGGCCGTCGGCGTCGCCTCCCGCGCGCGAGCCGCCTGCACGGCGGCCGGCGTGTGGAGGTTCTCGCCCTTGGCTCCGCTCCAGCTGTAGCCGTAGGGCAAGGTCTTGTAGTGCGCGTGGCCGTTCACCGCGAGCCGGTGCTCGTAGTGGGCGAGCACCGCCGAGAGCTCGCCGATGTTGCGACGGTTGAAGACCGCGGTGTGCCGGGAGAACACGCTGGGCGAGCCGATCACCGCGCCGCTGAAGTGCGCGAAGCGCAGCTCCTCCCCGTTCACCAGCCATCGGTCGCCGTCGCGGCTGACCCGGCGCTGCGACAGGTTCCAGTAGGCCACGTCGTAGCCCGGGTGCCGCAGGACGTGGACCCGGTCGATGAACGCCGGAAGCAGGTCCGCCCACTTCTGATCCACGAAGAGACCGGCCGCGAGATCGATGACGCACAGCCGCTCGAGCCGCCGGCCCCACCACGAGACCACCCGCCGCGCCTGGGGCGTGTCCCGGATCGCGCAGAAGCCGAGGTTGTAGACCCCGTACTGCAGGAACTTCTGGTCGTCGAACTCGGCGAACTCAGCGGGCTCGGTGATGTGGGGCGTGAGCACCGCGTCGGCCCCGCGGGCGAAGGCGTCCTCCACCTCCGACAGCCGGCTGGTCACGATGATGTCGGGATCGAGGTAGATGACCGGCGCGCCGGGGTGGAGATCGAAGAGCGCGAGGAACACGAACGGCTTCACCGCCGTGTTGAGCTCGGTGATGTTGTAGTTCTCCTTCATCCACTCCCAGTTCGGGATCCCCAGCTGCTCCATGCGGAGGATCTGGAATGGGAACTGCTCCAGGTCCAGCCCGTCGGCGACGTCGCACAGGGCCACGTAGAAGCGGAGGTTGTCCGTCACCCGGTCCAGCGACTCGTGGAGCGCGAGGGCGTGCGCGAGGAAGTTCTTCGCGCAGATGGTGAAGACGATCGTCTCCCCCGGGCGGGTCCTGGCCGCGCTCATGCCGAACCGTCCCGGCTCCGCCCTGAGTCGCCCTTCCGGCCGCCCGGCTGGCGAAGGGTGTCGCCCGCCGCGGGCAACCCCAGCCGCTTCAGCATACCCTCGATGCGCGCCCGAGCCGCCTGGAGCGAGTAGTTCTCCACCGCGAACCGCGCCGCGGCGTCCGACATCCGGGTCCAGGCCACCTCGTCCTGCAGCAGCGAGACGATCTGGGCCGCGAAGTCGTCGGGGGCCTCGGCCACCGCCACGATCTCCCCGGGGACGAGCTTCATGCCCTCGACCGCGAGCGGCGTCGCCACGCAGGGGACGCCGTTGGCGAGGCTGGACCCGATCTTCCCCTTCACCCCGGCCCCGTACCGGAGCGGGGCGACGGTGAGCCGGACCGTGCTGAGGAACTCGTCGATGTCCTTCACGTACCCGACCAGGCGCACCGAGGACGACGCGAACCGGGCGAAGCTCGCGGGCATGTCCGCCCCGACGACGCTGAACCTGGCGGTGGGCAAGCGGGTGAGCACTCGCGGCCAGATGTCCGCGAGGAAGTACTCGACGGCGTCGATGTTCGGCCGGTGGAGGTATCCGCCGACGAAGCAGAGGCCCTCCCGTGCCGAGAAGGGTTGCCGGCGCCCGGGGCAGTCGAGGATCAGCGGCAGCGTCATCACCTCCGCGCCGGGGATCTCGCGGCGCAGGAGGTCGTGCTCGAAGTCCGAGACCACGATGGCCAGATCGGCGCTCCTTGCGACGTAGAGCTCCCGCTCGCGCATCGCATAGGCGTCGTTGAGCGCGCGGCGGTCACCGGAGAGCCGGGCCTGGCGCTCCTCGCGAAGGAAGTGGAGGTCCACGGTCTCGAAGACGATCTTCGCTCCCGGGCAGTCGCGCCGGACCGTCTCGTAGTGGCGGCCTCCGGAGTAGACGCGGAAGAGCATGGCCAGCGAGAAGCCGTGCCCCTCGGTGGCGAGGAAGGCCTCGAGGTCGCCGATCTCGCTGTTGGGCAGGCACCGCACGCCGGCGGCGGTCAGCGCATCGGCGTAACGGCTCGATTCGTGGGCCTCGGCGTCGGCGTGGAAGCTCACCTGCCACCCGAGGTCCAGGAAGAGGTCGATCAGGAAGCGAGCGGTGACCGAGCCCGAGTCGCGGTCCGGCCTCGGGTAGACGCTGTCGATGAACAGCACCCGCGGCCCCACCGCGTTTCGGACGCCGCGCGGGAGCGGCCGCAACGGGGCCGGCGCCATCAGGCCCCCGCCCTCTCCCGTGCCCACCGCCGGCATCTGGCCCGAGGCTCCGGCCGCCGACGGCCGGCGCCCCTCGGCCCTCCCGTAGCGGAAGTAGTGGGCGAAGGGCTCGAGCCCGCTCCTGGCCACGTCCGGGTACGTCGTGAGGTACCAGCGAGGGTCGAAGTCCGGGTTGGGCCGCCGGCCCTCGTGCTGTCCGAAGCGGAGGTAGTGGACGAGCGGGTTCATCCCCGAGCGCGCCACGTCGGGATTCGTCTGGAGGTACCAGCGGGTGGCGAAGAACGGAGAGGGGTCGCGACCCTCCGCGGCGCCACCGCCGAGGTAGTCGGCGAACGGATCGCTCCCGGCGAGCCCCTCGGCGTGGGTGTCCCGGTACCAGGCGGCGTCGAACAGCGGGGAGCCGGCGAGCAGCCTGCGCTCCGCTCCGAGGGAGGGCACCAGGCTCGTCCCCAGCCGCACCACGCGGCGGCCCACCTTCACCGCGGCGCGCGCGCCGGGGACGCCCGCCAGGCTTCGACGGATGACCGGGGAGCTCCGGCGCCGGAGCTTCCCCGCGAGCTTCCACGCCGCGAGGATGGGGTGGGAGCGTTCCAGCTTCCGGGAGATCTCGCGGAGCTCGGTCTCGACCGCCGCGAGGCGACCGACCTCGGCCTCGGCGCTGCCGAGCCGCACCCGGAGCGTGTCGACCTCCGCGTCCAGCGACGCCACCGTCTTCTCCTTCGCGCGAAGGAGCTGCTCCAGGCCCTCGATCCGGCCGGCGTTCTCCGAGAGCTCGGCGGCCCTGGCCGTGGCGGTCTCCTGCGCGCGGCGGAGCTCGGTGGAGCGAGCCTCGAGCGCTCCCTGCGCAGTGGTGAGCTCGTCGGTCCGTTGCTTCAGCCGCGACTCGAGCTCGCGTGACGCCGTCGCGAGCGTCTCGACGTTCCGGAACACCGCCTCGATCCGTCGCGCGCTCCAGCGCTGGGGCGCGTCGCCCACCTCGTGACCGGAGAGCTCGCCGGTCCTGCGCTGGAGGTCGGTCCACTGGCTGAGCCGGCGGGAGAGGTCGTCGGCCGCGGGCTGTCCGCGCCACTCGTGCTGGAGCACCCGCATCGCCGCCTCGGGCCGGATCGCGAGCGGCGCCGAGGCCAGCAGCGGCCAGAGCGGGGGAAGGCGCAGGGCCGGCCGGATCCGCTCGGCGTGCACCGCCCGTCCACTCGCGAGGTCGGGCGCGAAGACGTCCCCGATGGAGAGCGAGGCGGCCAGGTCCGCCCACTTGAAGGGGAGATCCAGGTGCCCGTTGTTCCAGAACGCGAACGGCCTGCCGTACCCGGCGGCGATCACCGCGGCGTGCATGGCGCCGGCGAGCACGAACTCGGCCGAGGCGACCTGATCGATGAAGGTGTGGAGGGCCTGCCTGCTCGGGGGAAGCGCGGCGCGGAGGACGTCGTCGCACCCGGTGAGCGCGAGGATCTCGTCGTCGCTGCGAGGGTCGAGGATGTGGGGGACGCAGATCGTCCGCCCGGTCGTCACCGGATCCGGCCGGTGCTCGTGGAGGGCCGGAACCAGGAAGGCCGAGTCGCCCACCGGGACGGCGTCACCCAGCCGCAGGGCCGACCGGCTGAGCGGCCCCCGGACCGCGAAGATCTCGGAGCGCGCCTGGTTCTCGGCGCCGAGACCGTTCTCGGAGCGCATGCCGCAGCCCCAGAACACCAGGCGATCGTCGAGCGCATCGACGCCCTCCCGCCGTGGCGGGAAGAACATGTCGTCGATGACGCTGCCGATGAGGTGCACACCCTCACAGCGGACGGTCACCGGAAGGAAGAGCTCCTCCAGCAGGAACTCGGTCAGGTAGTCCCCGAAGTTCTGGCGATTCCCGATTCCGGGCCAGTACCGAACGAGCTGTCGCACGACTCCCTTCCGACGGATCTCCGCGCTGGACACAACTGCCCCCCCGGTCGGGGCGTCCTTACGCGTCGAGGGGTGAACAGGTCAAGGCGCCGCGCTCACCAGCCGTGGATCGAGCCAGAGGATCCAGTCGCCGCCACCGGTCCTGCCCGGGTCGTTCCCGGTGCGGAACGTGATGCTGCACCGGGGGACGTCGCGGCATGCGTCGAGCGGCACGATCGCCAGCCGGTAGTCGTCGGTCGGCTCGAGCTCCGCGGTCCACTGTCGCTCGGGGCGCGCGCCTGCCGGGCCCACGGCGACGGACACTCGCGCACCGTCGCTCACGCCCCAGCTCCTCGTCATCGGGTAGAAGCCCACCAGGACCACGAGGGAGAGGTTCTTCTCCACGGTGGGTCGGTCGAAGGTGATCTCCGTCTCCGGGAAGGCGAGGATCCCCGGCTCGCCGTCGACCGTGACCTCGCCCACGGTCCATCCGGAGGGGGTGGTGCGCTCCGGCTGGCGCCCGATCACCCGCGCTGCGGGAAGCAGATCGACGAGATGCGCGACGACGGTGCCATCCCGGAGCGCCGCCCGGGCGCGGTAGAGCGACGTCACCTCCACCATGGTCCAGCCACTGGTGCGCCGGAAGATCCTCTTCCCCTCCAGATCCTCCAGCGTCCACCACCGGGCGACGTCCGCGTCCACGGTCCGCACCGGGGGCGCCGCGTCTCCGAGGAACTGACGGAAGAAGGTGGGGGCGAGGATCCAGTGGCTCGCACCGAAGGGCTCGGTGAAGAACTCCCTCCCCTTCCACCCGTACCTGAGCAGGGCGCCCCGGTAGAACGAGTCCCCGGTGGTCTGCGACGAGGTGAAGAACAGCTCACCGCTGTGCGCGCGGTAGTAGACGTCGTTGCCCAGCCCCGCGACCACGAGGAGGGCGGCCAGCACCGGTCTCGCCCACGGGGGGCGCAGCTCGCCCACGGCGAACGCCCAGAGGAGGAGCGTGAGCGCGTACGGGGCGTAGAGCCAGCGGTGCTCCTGCCGGAAGGTGATCGACGCGGCCAGAAGCAGAGGGCCGGCGAGCAGCACCCAGCCGAGCAGGACGCGGCGGCTCCTTCCGGAGGAGGCGCGGAGCCAGGCCGCGAGCGCCGCCAGCACCAGCAGCCCGAAGGCGACGCCCAGGACCTTGTGAGCGCGTGGGAGGGAGGCGAACTCGACGATCGACAGGTGACTCGGTCCGAGGTTCACCCCCAGCAGGGTCAGACACCCCGAGGCGATGAACCCCAGCACGCTCCGCGGAGTCGGCTTGAGCGCCTGTCCTCCGGTGCCGAGGAGGAACGGCGAGTGGAAGGCCACCGTCTTCAGCAGGAACGCCAGGAGCACCGGCAGGAACGCGGCGGCCGCCCAGCGGAGCTTCCGCTCCCGGGACAGGCCCGGCGAGGCGAACGGCAGGAGCGCGGTGAAGGCGGAGAGGACGATGAACCGCTCGTGGGTGAAGACCAGGAGCAGCGACGAGACCAGAGCGAGCCGCAGCCAGCGGACGTCGTCCGTGTCCCGGAAGCGGAGCGCGCACCAGATGAGCGCCAGCAGCAGCCCGAGAGCGAGCGACTCGGTCAGGCCCACCACCTGGGTGATCTCGTAGAAGGCGAAGCGCGCCGAGGCGAAGAGCAGGGCCACCGCGAGCGACACCCACCGCGCGCCCCGGGTGAGGTGGAACGCGATCCCGAACACCGCCAGCGTGAGCCCGGCGTGGATCACCACGTTGAGCCAGAAGTAGAGCGGGTAGTGACCGCCGAAGAGCCGGACCACCACGTGCTGGAGGACGAAGTAGACCGGGCGGTACTTGTCGGAGATGGTGCTCAGCACCGACAGCTGGAGGATGCTGCCCTTCTGCTGGAAGTAGTCGAGCAGGGCGATGTCGTCGCCGATCATCGACTCGAAATGGAAGAACGAGCACCACCACACGCAGAAGCCGGCCAGCCCGATCGACCCGAGGGCCAGGAAGGCGCGCTCGTCGGGCGCTCGGGCGGCGGGTGCGGCGGTCGACGCTCCCGGGGTCTCGCTCATCCGGGGTGCCCGTGCCTGGCCCTGCACACCACCGTGTAGCCCAGGCAG
>Ga0207642_10000322_pt1 | contig 14508 bp, 13 predicted proteins | sample KBSMisM22_FD_184309 | JGI IMG/M metagenome (GOLD analysis project Ga0207642, IMG submission 184309) | Miscanthus rhizosphere microbial communities from Kellogg Biological Station, Michigan, USA - KBS Miscanthus M2-2 (SPAdes) (version 2) | ecosystem: Host-associated > Plants > Roots >... | reverse complement strand
GCCGATGCGCTCACGGGTCAGCTTGGCGACCGGTGGGAAACGTCGACCATCATGGTCAAGTCCTACGCCGCGATGGGTGGCCTGCACGGCGCGATCGACGCCGCCCGCCGGTTACGCTCATCGGTCGACCCGAAACGCATCGCGCACATCGACATCACCGTCGGCACCACGATCTACAAGCACGGGTGGTGGGCTGCAGAGCGCCCGTTGACTCCGATCGGGGCGCAGATGCACCTCGGATACGCCACGGCCGCAGCACTTCTGGACGGCAACGTGCTGCCGGAACAGTTCACGTCCACACGCCTTGACGCCGAAGACATCTGGCGGCTGATCGAACGCACCGACGTCCACCTCGACGAGAGCCGCGACCGGGCGCCCATCACCGAGCGCTACGGCACCGACCTCGCCGTCATCATGGATGACGGCGAGGTGCATCGGCTACATGTCGACCAACCGCACGGCGCACCCACCGATCCGATCACCAACGACGAACTCGTCGCCAAGTTCCACGCGCTGGCCGACCGGGTCACGACACGCGACCGTGCAACCGCCATCGAACACGCCGTCACTGGCATCGACGACCTCGCCGACGTCAACGAACTCATCGCCCTGCTCGCCGGGCCGGTCGCAGGCGCGCTGGATTGAAAGGGAAGCCGCTATGTCAACCACACCCGCGCGGCAGGCTCTGCGTGACCTGCTGAACAGACACGAACTCATCATCGCGCCAGGCGTTTTCGACGGGATATCCGCTCAGCTGGCCCGGCGCACCGGCCACGTCGCCGCCTACCTCACCGGGGCCGGAGTGGCGGCGTCGGGCTTCGCGCTGCCCGACATCGGCCTCGTCACCCAGACCGAGATGACAGAGCGCGCGAGGATGATCGTCACCGCGCTCGGCGATGTGCCGTTGATCGCCGACGCCGACACCGGTTACGGCGCCGGACTCAACGTCGTTCGCACCGTGCGGCAGTACGAGGATGCAGGCGTCGCCGCGATCCAGTTGGAGGATCAGGTGTTTCCGAAACGGTGCGGCCATCTGCCCGACAAGCAGGTCGTCGACGCGGCGACGTTCGTACAGACCCTGACAGCCGCGCTGGATGCCAGGTCGGACGACGACATGCTGGTGGTGGCGCGCACGGACGCCCGAGCGCCGCTGGGGCTCGACGCCGCCATCGAGCGGGCCAACCAGTACGCGCAGGCGGGCGCCGACGTCATCTTCGTCGAGGCGCCGCAGGGTGTCGACGAGATCGAGCGGATCGCCCGCGAGGTCGAGGCCCCGCTGCTGATCAACTTGGTGCTGGGCGGCATGACACCGCTGGAGTCGTCGGCGCGGCTGGCTGAACTCGGCTACGCGATCGCGATCCACCCGTCGAATCCGCTGGCGCGCGCTACCTTCGCGATGCTGGAAGGGCTGTGCGAACTCAACGGCGCAAGCCCCGCCGACTATGCGCCGACCACTCCGGCCGACTTCTTCAACCTCGTCGGCATGGCCGAATGGCGCGACCTCGACGAAAAGCTCGCCGCAAAGGAGGCCGCCTCATGGGCATGACGATCATCGAAAAGATCCTGGCTCGCAAGGCCGGGCGGGACTCGCTGTCGGTCGGCGATGTCGTCGTCGTCGACGTCGACATGACTGTGCTCATCGATCTGCAGTTCGCCACCATGTGGATCCCGCCGCTGCGCATCCATGACCCTGACAAGCTGGCCATCGTGATGGACCACGCCGTCCCGGCGCCGACCATCAAGGACGCGGCAGGCGGATCGCACGCCCGCAAGTTTGCCGCAGACTTCGGCATCAAACGCTTCTTCGACGTCGGCCGCCACGGCATCTGCCATCAGGTCATCGCCGAGAACGGGCTGGCTCGCCCGGGAGAAGTGCTGGCCTGCACCGATTCCCACACCTGTGCAGGTGGCGCCTACAACGCCGCGGCCCGCGGTCTCGGCCCCGCGGAGGTGTACTCGATAATGTGCACCGGCGCGACCTGGTACCAGATCGCGCCGACCATCCGATACGAGTTCGGGGGTGTCAAACCGGACGTCGTCTCCGGTAAGGACATCTTCCTGCACATCGCGAACGAATACGGCGACGCAGCCAACCTCAACCTCGAGTTCGGCGGGTCGGGCCTGGCGGGCATCCCGATGCACGACCGTCGCACGATCGCCACCCAGGGTGCCGAGGTGTCCGCGGACTTCAGCACGTTCGAAGCCGACGAGGTGCTGACCGAGTTCTTCGACGGACTCGGGATCACCGACTACGTTGCCGCCCATTCTGATTCCGATGCCGTCTATCGAGATGTGCGGCGCATCGACCTCGGCTCACTGCAGCCGTATGTCGCACGGCCGGGTACGGTCAGCCGCAACGGGTTGCCGGTGTCAGAGCTTCACCGGCAGAAGATCGACCAGGCGTTCATCGGCTCGTGCGCCAACGGGCAGCTCGAGGATCTGGAAATCGCCGCGGACGTGTTGCGCGGCAACGCGATTGCCCCGGGTGTGCGGCTGCTTGTCACGCCGGCCTCGCAGGCGGTTTACCGCGAAGCGATGCGCCGCGGCTACCTGCAGGACATCGCGGATGCGGGCGGCGTCGTCACCAATTCGACGTGCGGCGCCTGCTTCGGCTACCACATGGGCGTCGTGGGTCCCGGCGAGGTGTGCATCACGTCGAGCACCCGAAACTTCACCGGACGCATGGGCAGCGCCGAAGCGGAGATCTTCATGGCATCGCCTGCCACCGTTGCAGCGTCCGCGATCACCGGCTACATCACGGACCCGAGGAGCGTGACGGCATGAAGTTCAGCGGCAAGGTCTGGGTGTTCGGTGACGATCTGAACACCGATGCGATGTACCCCGGGTTCGCGATGAAAGATGGAGCCCGCCGAGGCTGCGAAGCACATCTTCTACGAGGTCAGGCCGGGATGGACCGACGAGGTGGCGGCGGGCGACATCGTGGTGGCCGGCAAGAATTTCGGCGTCGGCTCGTCGCGCCCCGTGGCGGCGCTGTTCGCTGAGCTCGGTGTGGCCGGTCTGGTGGCAGAGGAGTTCAACTCGCTGTTCTTCCGCAACGCGGTCAACGCGGGACTGCCCGCGATGACACTGCCGCACGCGAGGACCGTCTTCAGCGACGGTGATATCGGGACGTTCGACCTCAGCGACGGCAGTTGGCGCAACGTCACGACCGGCGCCTGCGGCACCGTCGCGAAGCTGCCCGACCTGATTCTCGACATCCTCGCCAGCGGCGGTGTGTTGCCACGGTTGGCCGCACAGGGCTACGTGCCTGCCGCGCTGGGCGACGTGTTGCGATCCAGCACGGTCGCGATGCGCAGCGCGGGAAGCGGGGCGTGATGAGCCCGTTGAACTGTGCGGGCATGCCGTTGCTAGGAAAGCTGCTCGGCCGGTTCCGGGCGGGCGAAGCCCGCAGTCCGCTGGCCGGCCGGAAATACGCCGCTGCACGCACGATTGACGTCACCAGCACCGCATTCACCGACGGCGGTGCGATCCCGCAGAAGCACGCAGGAAAAGGTGCCGGCGACAACGTGTCTCCTGCGTTGCAATGGACCGGTGTGCCGGCGGAGGCCAAGCAGCTGGTGTTGATCATGGACGATCTCGACGTGCCGATGCCGAAGCCACTGATGCACACCATCGCGGTGATCGAGCCGCATCTCGGCGGACTCGCTGAAGGTGAACTCAAGCCCGGCACCACCGGTGTGCGGTTGATAAAGGCGTTCGGTGACACATATCTCGGCCCGCGGCCGATCCCCGGTCATGGCCCGCATCACTATCGATTCCTCATCTTCGCACTCGACCAACCGGTCCCCGACAGCGTCGCCGATCACGCGGCCTTGCTGTCCGCGATCGCAGGCCACGTGCAGGCGCGCGGTGTGCTGACGGGCACCTACGAGCGCTGACCTGGTGTCAAGCCGGTGCACGCTAGCGTGGCGTAGATGGGACGCAAGCAGACGAACAGCAAGCAGGAAGCAGGCTGGCTCTGGCTACCGTTGATGATCGGCCTGATCATCGGCGTCGCCGTGGGAACGGTGACCGATCATTGGTGGTGGTCGACGGTCGGGGTGCTGGGCGGGGCGGCGTTCGGCTGGGTAGGTTACTCGAGGACGCGGTAGACGCGTTAATCCTCGGGGATTTCGCGTTCGATCTCGTCCAGCCAGGTGCGGGCCGACATGTCCGACGGCGCCCGCCAGTCACCGCGCGGAGACAGCGATCCGCCGTGCGACACCTTCGGGCCGTTCGGCATCGCCGAGCGCTTGAATTGGGCGAACGCGTAGAACCGCTGCGCGAACACCTGCAGCCAGTGCCGAATCTCCTTCAGCGAGTACGCCGGTCGCTTGTCCTCCGGGAACCCGGCCGGCCAGTCTCCGCGGTCGGCGTCGCTCCACGCATGCCACGCCAGGAACGCGACCTTGGATGGACGGAATCCGTAGCGCAGCACCTGGAACAACGAAAAGTCCTGCAGCACATACGGCCCCACCTTGGCCTCGCTGCTCTGGATCTCCTCGTCCTCGCCGGTCGGGATCAGCTCTGGGGTGATCTCGGTGTCGAGCACGGACTGCAGGACGTCGTTGACCGTATCGTCGAATTGGTGTGACGAGATCACCCAGCGGATCAGGTGCTGGATCAGTGTCTTCGGCACGCCGCCGTTGACATTGTAGTGCGACATCTGGTCGCCCACACCGTATGTGGACCAACCCAGCGCCAGTTCGGACAGGTCGCCGGTGCCGAGCACGATGCCGCCGCGCTGGTTGGCCAGGCGGAACAGGTAGTCGGTCCGCAACCCGGCCTGAACGTTCTCGAACGTGACGTCGTAGACCTTCTCGCCGCGCGAGAACGGGTGGCCCATCTCTTTGAGCATCAGCTCAGCGGTCGACTTGATGTCGAGTTCTTCGAATGTGACGCCCAGCGCAGCGGCGAGCCGGATCGCGTTGCCCTTCGTACGCTCGCCCGTGGCGAACCCCGGCAACGTGAACGCGAGAATGTCGCTGCGCGGCCTGCCTTCTCGGTCCATCGCGCGGGCGGCGACTATCAGCGCATGCGTCGAATCGAGGCCACCGGAGACGCCGATCACGAGCTTCGGATAGTTGAGCGCGCGCAACCGCTGTTCAAGTCCGGCGACCTGGATGTTGTACGCTTCGTAGCAATCCTGTTCCAGCCGTTGGGGATCCGACGGGACGAACGGGAACCGCTCGACCTCGCGACGTAGTCCGATATCGCCCACCGGCGGATCGAGTTGTAACTCCACCCGCCGAAACGTTTCCGCCGTCACGCCGTGGTGGCGGCGGTTGTCGTCGAAAGTGCCCATCCGCAGCCGTTCCGAGCGGAGCAGTTCCAGGTCCACGTCGGCGATCGAGCGCCGCTCCCCCCTGGGAAAACGCTCGGATTGCGCGAGCAGCAGGCCGTTTTCCCAGATCATCGTCTGGCCGTCCCAGGCGAGGTCGGTGGTGGATTCGCCCTCTCCCGCCGCCGCGTAGATGTAGGCGGCCAGGCACCGAGACGACGCGGAGCGAGCCAGCAGAGCGCGGTCTTCCGCGCGCCCGATTGTGATCGGGCTGCCGGACAAGTTGGCCAACACCGTCGCGCCTGCGAGTGCCGCCTCCGCACTCGGCGGCACGGGCACAAACATGTCCTCGCAGATTTCGACGTGCAGCACGAATCCCGGCAAGTCTGCGGCGGCGAACAGCAGGTCGGGCCCGAACGGAACCGCTGCGCCGCCGAGCCGGATCACACCTCGCTGGTCGTCGCCCGCGGCGACCTGCCGGCGCTCGTAGAACTCCCGTACGTCGGTAGGTAGGACTTCGGAACGACGCCCAGCACCCTGCCGCGGTGAATCACGACAGCGGTGTTGTAAATGCGATGACCGTGACGGAGCGGTGCCCCGACGACCAGCACGGGCAGCAGCACGACGGATGCCGCGACAACCTCGACCAGGGCCTCCTCGACGGCGTCGAGCAGTGCGTCCTGCAGCAGGATGTCCTCGATCGAATAGCCGGACAGCGTCAACTCCGGGAAGACGGCCAGGGCGACGGCGTCGTCGTGGCAGGCGCGGGCCAGCCGCAGCACCGACTCCGCGTTCGCCGCCGGGTCGGCGATCGTCGTGTGATGGGTGCAAGCGGCCACCCGCACGAACCCGTGCCGGTAAGCGCTATAGAAGTCCATCACCCTCTATTGTCGCCCGTCAAAAGTCAAGATCCGGTGACGGGGTACATACGGGCAGGTCACCGCGCGTGCGAAAGCGCTTAGCCGGACCCGCACATTGGCCTCGTGTTGGCCTGTAGTTCGCCCGCACGCACCACACACGATTCGGCGATTTTCCCTGCGTCCCGCATCGTGATTCAAATCCGCCCACAGCGCGAAAATCCCTGGAGGAATTGTGAATAAGCCTGCCGTCCAACGTCAGTCGCGTCCCTTGCTGCCCGAGTTGTCCGAACTCTTCAACGGGTTTCCGACGTTCGCCAGTCTGCGTCCCCTCTTCGACAGCCGCCTGCTGAAGCTGGAGGATGAGATGAAGGAAGGTGTGTACGAGGTTCGCGCAGAGCTTCCCGGCGTCGACCCCACCGACGACATCGAGGTCACCGTCCGTGACGGCCAGCTGACGATCAAGGCGGAGCGCACCCAGACCGGCGAGTCCAACGGCCACTCGGAGTTCTCGTACGGGTCGTTCGTGCGGTCCGTCGCACTGCCTGCGGGTGCCGACGAGGACGAGATCCACGCCACCTACGACAGGGGCATCCTCACCGTGTCGGTGCCGCTCTCCGAGGACCAGCCGAGCGAGAAGCGCGTCGAGGTCATCGAGACCATCCTCGTCGACGAGGACGACGACTTCGACGAGGACGACGACTTCGACGGGGACGAGGACGAGGAGCACGACGACGGGCAGCCCGAGCGCGAGGAGGCTGACCACTCGGAGAGCGAAGAGCAGCACCAGCCCGTCGGCTGAACCGGATCGCCTAACCTGGGAGTCGTGGAAGCACCGGAACTCGTCGCCCTGCTGTACGGGCGGCGTGTTGCGGTGCTCACGGGCGCGGGGATGTCCACGGATTCGGGCATCCCCGACTATCGCGGCCCGGACTCGCCGCCCAGTAACCCGATGACCATCCGCCAATTCACGTCCGACCCTGCGTTTCGACAGCGGTACTGGGCGCGAAACCACGTCGGCTGGCGGCACATGGACGAGACGATGCCCAACGCCGGGCACCGCGCGCTGGCTGAGCTGGAACATGCCGGTGTTGTGTCCGGCGTCATCACCCAGAACGTGGACCTGTTGCACACCAAGGCGGGTAGCCGCGCGGTGATCAACCTGCACGGCACCTACGCCCAGGTGGTCTGCCTTGACTGCGAGCGCTGCATGTCGCGTGCCGCCCTTGGCGAACTCTTGGATGCCGCGAACCCCGGCTTTGTCGAGCGGGCGGAGGCGGTCGGCGGCATCGCGGTCGCCCCTGACGCGGACGCCATCGTCGGCGACACCACGTCGTTCGTGATCGTCGACTGCCCGGCATGCGGTGGGATGCTCAAGCCCGACATCGTGTATTTCGGGGAGAGCGTACCGAAAGAGCGTGTGGACGAAGCGTATTCGCTTGTCGACAGGGCCGGCGCGCTACTGGTCGGTGGGTCGTCGCTGACGGTGTATTCGGGATACCGGTTCGTCCGTCACGCCGCCGCGCTTGGCATCCCGATCGCGATCATCAACCGCGGCCGCACGCGCGGCGACGATCTGGCGGCGGTGAAGATCGACAACGGCTGCTCCCCCATGCTGGCGCTGCTGGCCGATGAACTTCCCGCGGTGGCGAATTCGGCGTAGATGACCGACGACGACGCCTCCTGGTTGCAGTCGCTGCTGGAAAGCAGGCGGCCTGCCCCGGGGCCAGTCGCCGGACGATGGGCACTGGGCATCGGCGATATGGTGGCCGACCACCCGCTGACGCCCGACAAGCTGCGCGGCCTGGCCCGCAAGCTGAACCACTTCGGCGGGGTGGCGATCAGCGAGGAGGGCGTCGAGTTCGACGGCGACGATGTCAGGTGGTCGGACATCACGGAGATCCGCACGCGCAGCCTCATCGAGTATCTGTTCACCGACGGCGTCGACAAGCAGGCGGACAAGCTGCCGCTGCCGTGGTTTCCGTTCCGCGGGAAGGTGATCGAGGCGATCTCGCGGGCGGCGCTGACGCTGCTGCTCGCGGCGGCCAAGCAACAGCTCGAGGGTGGGGCGATGGAGATCCGGATCCCCGCCGAGGTGCGCTATCACGGCATGATGCGCACTCGCGAACTGACACCGGGCATGCTCGGCGCGGTAGTGCTGGCCGATCCCGCCGTCCGTCAGTGTTTTGAGGCGACCGCGCAGGCGCATGGCATCACCCTTTGTCCAGCCGACGACGACGTGATGGAGGACGCCGACCACCGCGCCGAGCAGATCAAGTCAATGCTCGAAGGGATTTCGGCGCGCATACGCCCGCTCAGCGACCCTTAGCGCGCCGAAATCGCCCTAGACGGCGACCAGGTCGTCGGCGTGCACGGCAGGGCGGCGCATGTCGGCGGGCAGGTCCGACGTCGAGCGGCCCAGCATCGTCGCCAGCTCGTTGTGGTCATAGGCCACCACACCGCGCGCCACCATCGTTGCGTCCTGTGAGCGCAGCTCGACGACGTCGCCGCCGTAAAACCGCCCCGACAGCCCGGTGATGCCTGCGGGCAGCAGCGAACGCCGTTGCCGCACAACGGCGCGCACCGCTCCATCGTCAATCGTCAGCGCGCCCGCCGACTCGGCGGCATAGCGGACCCAGAACCTGCGCGCCGACATGCGTTCGGGCCGCGCCGCGAACACTGTGCCGACCGACGCGTCGGCCAGCGCGGTGGCCACATCCGATGCGGCCGCCAACAGCACCGGCACCCCGGCGTCGGCGGCCAGCAGCGCCGACGACAGCTTCGACGCCATCCCGCCGGTGCCGAGGTGGCTGCCCCTGCCGGCCACCACGCCGTCGAGATCCGCAGGGCCGTCGACCTCAGGGATGAACCGCGCGTTGCCTTTTCGCGGATCCGAGTCGTAGAGGCCGTCGATGTCGGACAGCAGCACCAGCGCGTCGGCACCCACCAGATGGGCGACCAACGCCGAGAGCCGGTCGTTGTCGCCGAACCGGATCTCGTTGGTGGCGACGGTGTCGTTCTCGTTGACGATCGCGACCGCATGCAGCGCCCGCAGCCGGTCCAGCGTGCGTTGGGCGTTGGTGTGCTGTGCCCGCATCGAGATGTCGTGTGCGGTCAGCAGCACCTGGCCGACGGTGCGCTGGTAGCGGGCGAACGCCGCGCTCCACGAGTTCACCAGCGCGACCTGTCCGACGCTGGCCGCGGCCTGCTTGGTCGCCAGGTCGGCGGGCCGCTTGGTCAGCCGCAGCGGCTCGATTCCCGCGGCGATCGCACCCGACGACACGATCACCACATCGGAGCCGGCCTTCATGCGGCCCTCGATCGCGTCGGCCAAGACCGCCAGCCTGCTGGCGTCGAACACCCCGGACGGGGTGGTCAACGCGGTGGTGCCGACCTTGATGACGACGCTGCGCGCTGCCCGGACCGCCTCGCGGTGCGGGCTCGTCACGACTCACCGCCAGGACGGCGCCGCTCGCGCCTGGCTGCCTTGCGCTCGGCGGCGCCGACGCGGTCCGTCTGGTCCAGCCGCGCGTCGGTGCCCCGGCCGGACAGCGTGACGTCGACGCCTGCGGGGGTCTGCGGCTCCCAGTCGAAGGTCATCTCGCCGATGGTCACCGCGCAGCCCGGCGTGGCGCCCAGCCGCAGCAGCTCGTCTTCGACACCGAGCCGGGCCAGCCGATCGCCGAGGTAGCCGACGGCCTCGTCGTTGTCGAAATCGGTTTGGTTCACCCATCGTTCGGGCCGGGTGCCACGAACCACGAAGCCACCTTGGCCGTCGGACTCGACGGTGAAGCCGCTCTCGTCGACCGGGATGGGCCGAATCACCGGGCGGCGCGGCACGATCGCCGGCTGCGCGGCGCGGTATGCCGACACCATGTCCCACAGCGCGAAGGTCAACGGCCGCAACCCTTCCCGGCTGACGGTGGACACCTCGTAAACCGGCCAGCCGAACCGCCGAGTGATCTCCTCGCGGACAAAGTCGGCCAGCTCGCGCGCCTCGGGCACGTCGATCTTGTTGAGCACCACCGCCCGCGGCCGCTCGGCGAGGTCGCCCAGCGTCGAATCACCTTGCAGCGTGGGCGTGTACGCGGCGAGCTCGGCCTCCAGCGCCTCGATGTCAGAAATCGGGTCGCGGCCGGGTTCCAGCGTCGCGCAGTCGACGATGTGCACCAGCACCGCGCAGCGTTCGATGTGCCGGAGGAAATCCAGACCGAGTCCACGGCCCTCGGACGCCCCGGGGATCAGGCCCGGCACGTCGGCGACGGTGAACGTGTGCTCCCCCGCCGACACCACACCGAGATTCGGGGTCAGCGTGGTGAATGGATAGTCGGCGATCTTCGGCTTGGCCGCCGAGATGGCCGACACCAACGACGACTTACCGGCCGAAGGGAATCCGACCAGGCCGGCGTCGGCGACGGTCTTCAGTTCCAGTGTGAGGTCGCGGACCTGGCCCTTCTCGCCGAGCAGCGCGAAGCCGGGCGCCTTACGGGCCCGCGACGCCAGCGCGGCGTTGCCGAGCCCGCCGCGTCCGCCCGCGGCCGCTTCGAAACGGGTGCCCGCACCGACGAGGTCGGCGAGCAACCGGCCGTTCTCGTCGAGCACGACTGTGCCGTCGGGAACGTTGACCTCCAGGTCGGAACCGGCGGCGCCGTCGCGATTGCTGCCCGCGCCCTGCTTGCCCGACGGGGCGACGACGTGCGGGTGGAAGTGGAAGTCGAGCAGCGTGTGCACCTGCGGGTCGACGACCAGCACGACGCTGCCGCCGCGGCCGCCGTTGCCGCCGTCGGGGCCGCCGAGGGGTTTGAACTTCTCGCGATGGACCGAGGCGCAGCCGTTACCGCCGTTTCCCGCCCGCGCGTGAATGACGACGCGGTCTACGAAGCGCGGCATTGCGATGAACCTCCGAATGTAACGCCCAGGGCGGGAAAAGACTTGCGATCTCGCCGTGTCGTTACAGTCGCGAAGCCTAGGCCTGGGGCGCGGACGGTCGCACCACGCTGACCGTCTTGCGGCCACGCTTGGTGCCGAACTCCACGGCGCCAGGGGCCGTCGCGAACAGCGTGTCATCGCCACCACGCCCGACGTTCACGCCGGGGTGGAAGTGGGTGCCGCGCTGACGGACCAGGATCTCGCCGGCTTTCACGATCTGGCCGCCGAACCGCTTGACACCCAGCCGCTGTGCGGCGGAGTCACGACCGTTACGTGAGCTGGAAGCGCCCTTCTTGTGTGCCATGTCGTCGCCTCCTACTTGATGCCGGTGACCTTGAGGACCGTCAGCTGCTGACGGTGACCCTGCCGCTTGTGGTAGCCGGTCTTGTTCTTGAACTTGTGGATGCGGATCTTGGGACCCTTGGTGTGCTCGAGCACCTCGCCGGTCACGGCGACCTTCTCGAGATCCTTGGCGTCGGTGGTGACCTTCGCGCCGTCGACGACCAGGGCGACGGGCAGCGAGACACTCGAGCCGGGCTCGGAGTCGAGCTTCTCGACCTTGACCACGTCTCCGACGGCGACCTTGTACTGCTTGCCGCCGGCCTTGACGATTGCGTACGTCGCCATCGTTCCTCTTCGTCTCGTCTCTGGGCGCGCGCTACCTGTCGGAGCGCTCGCGATGCTTTGGTGCGGAGCCACGTCGGGCCCGCTGTCGTCGGCGTCAGCCGAAAGACAACTGGTCCAGGGTACGTGAGGCTCGCCTACAGGGTCAAATCACCGCAGGTCACGGCTTGTGCGCGGGGCGCGACTGCAGGTAGCTGCGCTCCTCGCTCAGTGGTCGTGGATCGGCGGGCCCGCGGGACGCATCGCTGCCCTGCGGCGATGACGGCCACCGACCGGGGCCACCGCGGCAGGGTCCTCGCCGGCGTCGGGTTCGTCATCTTCGTCCGAGTCATCGTCGTCAGACTCGTCCTCGTCCGAGTCCTCGTCGTCGCCGTAGTCCTCATCGTCAGAATCGTCGTCGGAGTCGTCCGAGTCATCGGCATCGTCGGAATCGCCGTTGATGACCTCGATGTCGTCATCGATGTCGTCGTCCTCGTCGTCGGCGTCGAGGTCGATTTCGTCCTCGTCTGACTCGTCCTCGTCCGATTCGTCGAAGTCTTCGTCCTCGAGCTCATCGTCCTCGGCGTCGACGTACGCCTCCCGGATGGTGTCGGGCTCCAGTTCGGCGACATCCTCGGTGGTCTTCTCTTCGACCTCGCCGTCGGTCTCGTCGTCGTGCTTACCGTTCGCCGCGGCCATCGCCTTGAACATCGGGTGCTCACCGGCTGGATGGGCATGCACCTTCGCGACCGCGACGTCTTCGCCCCGGCCGCCCTTCTTGCCACGCTTACCGCGGCGCCCACCCGAATCGGCCTTGCGGCCTGTCGCCGACGTGGAGTCCACCGGATCGCCGTGCAACAGGATGCCCCGGCCTGCGCAGTGCGGGCACTGAGTGGAAAACGCCTCGATCAGGCCGGTGCCCAACCGCTTTCGGGTCAGCTGAACCAACCCGAGAGACGTCACCTCGGACACCTGATGACGGGTGCGGTCGCGGGCCAGCGCCTCGGTCAGCCTGCGCAGCACCAGATCACGATTGGATTCCAGCACCATGTCGATAAAGTCGATGACCACGATGCCGCCGATGTCGCGCAGCCGAAGCTGACGCACGATCTCCTCGGCAGCCTCGAGGTTGTTGCGGGTGACGGTCTGCTCCAGGTTGCCGCCGGAACCGGTGAACTTGCCTGTGTTCACGTCGATCACGGTCATCGCCTCGGTGCGGTCGATGACAAGCGTGCCACCCGACGGCAGCCACACCTTGCGGTCCATCGCCTTGGTCAGCTGCTCGTCGATGCGGTGCACCGCGAACACGTCAGGGCCGTCCGTGGCGGCGAGCGCGTACTTCGTCAGCCGCTGAACAAGCTCGGGCGCAACGGAATTCACGTACGCGTTGATGGTGTTCCACGCGTCGTCGCCGGAGACGATCAGCCCGGAGAAGTCCTCGTTGAACAGGTCGCGGATGACCTTGACCAGCACATCGGGCTCTTCGTAGAGCGCGATGGCGGCGCCTGCCTTCTTCTCGGTGGTTTCGGCAGCCTTGGCCGCGATCTCCGTCCAGCGCATCTGCAGGCGCTCGACGTCGGAACGGATGTCTTCTTCCTTGACGCCCTCCGACGCGGTGCGGATGATCACGCCGGCGTCGGGCGGCACGACCTCGCGCAAAATCTCCTTGAGCCGCTGCCGTTCGGTGTCGGGCAGCTTGCGGCTGATGCCCGTCGACGACGCGCCAGGCACGTAGACGAGATAGCGCCCGGCAAGCGACACCTGGGTGGTCAGCCGGGCACCCTTGTGTCCGACCGGATCCTTGCTCACCTGCACCACGACGTAGTCGCCGGGCTTGAGGGCCTGTTCGATCTTGCGGTTGGCGCCGCCGAGCCCGGCGGCCTCCCAGTTCACCTCGCCGGCATAGAGCACGCCGTTGCGGCCGCGGCCGATATCGACGAACGCCGCCTCCATCGACGGCAGCACGTTCTGCACGATGCCCAGGTAGATGTTGCCAACCAGCGAGGCAGATGCCGCTGAAGTAACGAAATGTTCGACGACCACCCCGTCTTCGAGCACCGCGATCTGGGTGTAGCGGGCGCCCTCGTGCGGCGGCTCGGTGCGGACCTTGTCGCGCACCACCATCGTCCGTTCGACGGCCTCGCGCCGGGCCAGGAACTCCGCCTCGCTCAGGATCGGCGGCCGGCGGCGGCCGGCGTCGCGGCCGTCCCGGCGGCGTTGCCGCTTGGCCTCCAGCCGCGTCGACCCGTTGATGCCCTGGATCTCGCCGTTGCCGCCGTCCGTGTCGGCGGCCTTGTCCCGCCGAGGCGACCGCTCGTGAACGACGGTGTTCGGTGGATCGTCCGGGGACGCACCGCTGTCGCCGTCGTCCCCGGAGCCGGACTTGCGGCGCCGCCTACGACGCCGCCGACGATTCCCTGCTTCACCGCCGGCGCTGTCCTCGTCGCCGGAATCCTCGTCGGACTCGTCGCCGGAATCCTGGTCTTGGCCCTCGTCGGCCGAGTCGATGTCGGCGTCGGAGGAGTCGTCGCCACTCGGCTCACCGCGACCGCGGCCGCGACCGCGACGGCCCCGTCGGCGGCGCCTAGCGGCGGGCCGCTCCCCTTGATCCTCGTCGGAATCGGGTCCGCCGTCGTCGTCCTCGTCGTCCTGGTCGGCGTCGCTGTCATAGTCCGCCTGGACCGGCTGCGGCGCCATGAACAGGGGCAGGTAGTCCGCCCGCTCGGGTTCGGGCGCGGTCTCGAGGATCAGCCGAGACTCCGGCTCGTCACCGTCGACGTCCTCGTCACCGTCGACGTCCTCGTCTCCGTCGACGTCGGCGTCGACGTCGGCGTCGAC
>Ga0207642_10000269_pt1 | contig 15626 bp, 15 predicted proteins | sample KBSMisM22_FD_184309 | JGI IMG/M metagenome (GOLD analysis project Ga0207642, IMG submission 184309) | Miscanthus rhizosphere microbial communities from Kellogg Biological Station, Michigan, USA - KBS Miscanthus M2-2 (SPAdes) (version 2) | ecosystem: Host-associated > Plants > Roots >... | reverse complement strand
CAACACGCTCACCGACGACAAGAACGCGCTGAACGAAAAGCTGAACGCCGCAGGCGAATTTGATGCACAGATGTCGCCGCGAATCCTGCACGAGGCGCTGGCGGGCAAGTCCGTCGTGGTGTTCCGTACCCCCGACGCCAATGACGACGACGTGGACGCCCTGACTCGGGTGGTGGGGCAGGCCGGTGGCGCGGTCACCGGGACGATCGCGTTGACCCAGGAGTTCGTGGACGCCAACTCTGCGGAGAAGTTGCTGTCGGTGGTGAACTCGCCGATCGTGCCGGCCGGGGCGCAGCTGAGCACCACGTCGGTGGACCAGGGATCGCAGGCGGGCGACCTGTTGGGAATCGCTCTGCTGATCAACAAGGATCCCAAGGTTCAGGTGGTCGACGATGCGCAGCGCGACACCGTGCTCGCGGCGCTACGCGACACCGGTTTTGTGACGTACGGCACCCAGCGGATCGGTCCCGCCAACACCGCGCTGATCGTCACCGGCGGGGGGTTGAGCGAGAACGCAGGCAACCAGGGTGCGACCGTCGCCCGGTTCGCCGCAGGCCTGACCCCGCACGGTTCGGGCACCGTCGTCGCGGGACGTGACGGCTCCGCATCCGGCACCGCCGCGGTGGCGGTGACCAGGTCTGACGCCGCCCTGAACAGCGCGGTGAGCACGGTCGACGACGTCGACGCCGAGTCCGGCCGCATCACCACGGTGCTGGCGCTGACTGACCTGATCAACGGCGGACGGCCCGGTCAGTACGGCGTCGGCCAGGGCGCGTCATCGGTAACGCTGCCGCAATAGTCCCGTTGCACGCCGGGGCCCACCGTGGCACGCGGGGGCCCACCCAGTGGCGTGTCAGCGACGGCATGTCGGCGTCGGTGTTAAGGTGGGGTTCCGTGGGTCGGCAGGCCCCAAGCTAGGACTCAGCCTAGAAAAGTAAGCCCTGCCCGTCGTCACGGAGGTTGCTCTTGCCAGCGTTACGCAAGCACCCGCAATCCGCCACCAAGCACCTCTTCGTAACCGGCGGCGTGGTTTCCTCACTCGGCAAGGGCCTGACGGCGTCCAGCCTCGGCCAGTTGCTGACGGCGCGGGGCTTGCAGGTGACCATGCAGAAGCTGGACCCCTACCTCAACGTCGACCCCGGCACCATGAACCCCTTCCAGCACGGCGAGGTGTTCGTCACCGAGGATGGTGCCGAGACCGACCTCGACGTCGGACACTACGAGCGCTTCCTCGACCGCAACCTGTCCGGTTCGGCCAATGTCACGACGGGACAGGTGTATTCGTCGGTGATCGCCAAGGAGCGTCGCGGCGAGTACCTCGGCGACACCGTGCAGGTCATCCCGCACATCACCGACGAGATCAAGAGCCGGATCCTGGAAATGGCCCAACCCGACGCGGATGGGCACCGGCCCGATGTGGTGATCACCGAAATCGGCGGCACCGTCGGCGATATCGAGTCCCTGCCCTTCCTGGAAGCCGCGCGGCAGGTGCGGCACGAGGTCGGCAGGGAGAACTGCTTCTTCCTGCACTGCTCGCTGGTGCCCTACATGGCGCCCTCGGGCGAACTCAAGACCAAGCCCACGCAGCACTCGGTGGCGGCGCTGCGCAGCATCGGTATCACCCCCGACGCACTCATCCTGCGCTGCGATCGGGACGTGCCCGAACCGCTGAAGAACAAGATCGCCCTGATGTGCGACGTCGATATCGACGGCGTGATCTCCACTCCCGACGCGCCGTCGATCTACGACATTCCCAAGGTGTTGCACCGTGAGGAACTCGATGCCTACGTGGTGCGCCGACTGAATCTGCCGTTCCGCGACGTCGACTGGGCCCAGTGGAACGATCTCCTTCAGCGCGTGCACGAGCCGCAGGAGACGGTGCGGATCGCCTTGGTGGGCAAGTACATTGACCTCTCCGATGCCTATCTGTCGGTGGCAGAGGCACTACGGGCCGGTGGGTTCAAGCACCGCGCCAAGGTCGAGATGCGCTGGGTGGCCTCCGACGACTGCGAAACCGAGAGCGGCGCCGCCGCCGCGCTGAGCGACGTGCACGGTGTGCTGATCCCAGGCGGTTTCGGCATTCGTGGCATCGAGGGCAAGATCGGCGCGATCTCGTACGCCCGCAAGCGGGGCCTGCCGGTTCTCGGCCTGTGCCTGGGGTTGCAGTGCATCGTCATCGAGGCGGCGCGCTCGGTCGGGCTCACCGAGGCCAACTCCGCGGAGTTCGATCCGAAGACGCCGGACCCGGTGATCTCCACGATGGCCGACCAGCGCGACGCGGTCGCCGGGGAGGCGGACCTCGGCGGCACCATGCGACTCGGTGCGTATCCCGCCGTGCTGGAGGCGGGTTCGATTGTGGCGCAGGCATATCAGGCCACCGAAGTATCGGAGCGGCACCGCCACCGTTACGAGGTGAACAACGAGTACCGCGACCGCATCGCCGAAAGCGGGCTGAGGTTCTCCGGCACCTCCCCGGACAGGCATCTGGTGGAATTCGTCGAGTACGACGCCGATGTCCATCCGTTCGTCGTCGGCACCCAGGCGCACCCGGAACTCAAGAGCCGGCCCACCAGGCCGCATCCGCTGTTCGTCGCGTTCATCGGCGCTGCGCTGAAGTACAAGGCCGAAGAACGATTGCCGGGCATGGACATTCCAGAGCAGCGGTCGAACGGTGTCGAGCATGCGGACAACGTGGCGCAACTGCTGCAAGAACCCGCGGCCCGTGGCTGAACACGACTTCGGGACGGTCTCATCCGAAACGCTTTACATCGGAAACATTTTCGCGCTGCGCGCCGACGAGGTCCGGATGCCGCACGGCAACGTCGCGCGCCGCGAAGTGATCGAGCATTACGGCGCGGTGGCCGTCCTGGCGTTGGACCAGGCCAACAACGTCGTCATGGTCTACCAGTACCGTCATCCTGTCGGCCGTCGGCTGTGGGAACTGCCTGCGGGGCTGCTGGACCTCGGCGGTGAAGCACCGCACATCTCGGCCGCTCGCGAACTCAAGGAAGAGGCCGGGCTCGAGGCCGCCGAGTGGCGGGTGCTGGTCGACCTGGTGTCGGCGCCCGGATTCAGCGACGAAGGCGTGCGGGTGTACCTCGCTACCGGGATCACCGATGTCGGCCGGCCGGACGCCCACGACGAGGAAGCCGATCTTCAGGTGAAGTGGTTTCCCCTCGACGAGGCCAGGCGTATGGTGCTGGCCGGCGAGATCGTGAATTCCATTGCGGTAGCCGGCATTCTGGCCGCCCACGACGTCGAGGACCCGTCGTCACTTCGACCTGTCGACGCCCCGTGGATCGACAGGTCGAAAGCCTTCGCCGCCAGGCGGGCCGACACATGACCACCTTCCGGCCCGCCCTGGATGACCAGCTTCAGGGCTACCTCGACCACCTCACGATCGAGCGCGGCGTCGCGGCCAACACCCTGAGTTCGTATCGCCGCGATCTGCGCCGTTACGCCGAGCACCTGACCGAGCGGGGCATCGACGATCTGGCCAAGGTCACCGAGGCGGACGTCAGCGAGTTTCTGGTATCGCTGCGCCGTGGCGATCCCGACACGAAAACCACGCCGCTGTCGGCGGTATCGGCGGCCCGCGCGGTGGTCGCCGTGCGGGGGCTGCACCGCTTCGCGGCCTCCGAGGGGCTCACGGAGGTGGACGTCGCGCGGGCGGTCAAGCCGCCCACCCCGAGCCGTCGGCTGCCCAAGAGCCTGACCATCGACGAGGTGCTGGCCCTGCTCGAAGGCGCCGGCGGCGACACCGAGGCCGACGGGCCCCTGACCCTGCGTAACCGCGCACTGCTGGAGCTGCTGTACTCGACCGGCGCCCGGATCTCGGAGGGGGTCGGGCTGGACATCGACGACATCGACACCCAAGCACGGTCGGTGCTCCTGCGCGGTAAGGGCGGCAAGCAGCGGCTGGTGCCGATCGGCAGGCCGGCAGTCATCGCGCTAGAGGCTTACCTGGTGCGTGGTCGTCCCGAGCTGGCCCGCCGCGGCCGGGGCACGCCCGCGATCTTCCTCAACGCCCGCGGCGGCCGTCTGTCGCGGCAGAGCGCGTGGCAGGTGCTGCAGGACGCTGCCGAACGCGCAGGCATCAATGCTGCGGTGTCGCCGCACGTGTTGCGCCACTCGTTTGCCACCCATCTGCTCGACGGCGGCGCCGACGTCCGTGTCGTACAGGAGTTGCTCGGCCACGCGTCGGTGACGACCACGCAGATCTACACCATGGTTACCGTGCACGCGCTGCGCGAGGTCTGGGCCGGGGCGCATCCCCGGGCGAGGTGAACGTTCTCGCGGCATCGCGCGTTGGAACCGGATATGACGGACATTGCCGTAATAGGAGCAGGTCCGGCGGGTGTCTCGGTGGCGTTGAGCCTGCGTGACCGCGGGCTGTCGCCCCTGTTGATCGAACGGGGCGACCACGTGGGTTCGTCGTGGCGAGGTCGCTACGACCGACTGAAACTGAACACCGGCAGGACGTTCTCGCACCTGCCGAACCGGCCGTACCCGAAGGGGACCCCGATGTTCCCGACCCGCGACGACGTCGTCGCCCACCTCGAACGCCACGCCCGTGAAAGCGGGATCGAGCTGCAGCTGGGTACCGAAGTCACCCGCATCGACCGGCAAGCGACCCGTTGGCGACTGGAAACCTCGACAGGCGACATCGATGCGCGACAGGTCGTGGTGGCCAACGGTAACCAGCACACACCGCGGATTCCCGAATGGCCCGGGGAGTTCATGGGCGAAGTGCTGCACTCGTCGGACTACCGCAACCCCGGTCCGTATCAGGGCAAGAACGTGCTGGTTGTTGGGGGCGGGTCGTCCGGGATGGAGATCGCCCACGACCTCGCCACGGGCGGCGCGGCCAAGGTCTGGCTGGCGGTGCGGACCCCGCCGAACATCATGCTGCGGTCGCTTCCCGGTGGCCTGCCGGGCGATCTGGTCTCCCTCCCGCTATATCGCGCCCCCGTCCGTATCGCCGACGCGATCAGCCGGGAGGCGCGCCGCAAGAACCTCGGCGACCTGAGCGAGTTCGGATTGCCGATCCCGGAAGAGGGCGTGTTCTCGCGGGTGAAACGTCTCGATCAGGTGCCGTCGCTGGTCGACATGGATGTCATCGACGCGATCAGGGATGGGTCGATCGAGGTGGTGTCGACCGTCGAGTCGTTTGACGGCGGCAAGGTTGTTCTGGTGGACGGATCTCGGCTGGAGGCATACGCCGTCATTCTGGCCACCGGCTACTTACGTGGTCTGGAACCGCTGGTCGGCCACCTCGGCGTGCTGGACGCGAAGGGTAAGCCCGTCAGTTGGAGAGTGCGGCCCGCTGCGGAAGGGCTGCGGTTCATCGGCTACGACGTCCGGCCGTCCCTTATCGGTTACATGGCCAAGCAGTCCAAGCGCATGGCGAGGCGGATCGCCAGTGAGTTGTCAGCTAACTAGAAGCTCCGACTCCAGCACGATGTCGGGAGCGAGCGTCTGATACTCGCCGTGGGTCTTGTGCTCGACGGTGTCGAACAGCTTGCCCTGCTGCTCCTTCATGAACCCGCGGTACTTCGGCGAGCCCGGAATCAGGATGTTGTCGGCAACCACGATCGACCCGCGGTGCAGCCAGCCGCGGTCGCGAATGCTCTGCAGATCGGCCAGGTAGGCGGCCTTGTCGTGATCGATGAACAGCAGGTCGATCGTGCCGGCGCCGAACCCGTGTTCGCGGGCCAGCGTGTCGAGGGTCAGGCCGCCGTCGCCGATCGACCCGACCACACACGTGACCCGGTCATCGACGCCGGCGTGCGCCCAAATACGCCGCGCCACTTCGGCGTTGGCGGCCGAGAGCTCGACCGAGAACACCTTGGCCGATGGAGCGGCGCGGGCGATTCGCAGCGAGCCGTAGCCGCAGTAGGTCCCCAGTTCCAGCGCCACGCCCGCGTTGGCGCGGCGGACCGCGGCGTCGAGCAGCTCGCCCTTCTCGTCGCCGACGTTGATCAAGAACGACTTCTCGTATGCGAACTGGTCGACCTTGGCGATCACGTCGTCGATGTCGCCCCGGCGTGCATTGGCGACGACGTAGTCGGCAGCGGCGGCTTCGCGCCCGTCGCCGATCTCGCCGGTCTTGGTGATGTTGCGAGCCCCGATCGCCAGCCGCCAGAACGACCAGCGCAGAAACGGCACCCGCTGCTTCAGGGTCATGATCGCCAGCGTATGCGGACGGCCGGATCGATTGGGTTCTACGTTGCCCGCGGGTCTGCCAGACCAGGCAGTCACCTCCCGTTAAACTTGCCCGGATGTCCGGAATGGGTGTGGTCGGCCTGACCAGCGACGGTCGGGCATGACCGACGACGGGGCAACCGCCGAATTCGGCTTGACCGGCCGCCCGCCCCGGCCCGTTCCCGAGCCCACCCCGAAGACTGTGCACGGCCCGGCCAAGGTCATCGCGATGTGCAACCAGAAGGGCGGCGTCGGAAAGACGACGTCGACCATCAACCTGGGCGCCAGCCTGGCCGAGTACGGTCGGCGGGTGCTGCTGGTGGACCTCGATCCGCAGGGCGCGCTGTCAGCGGGGCTCGGGGTGCAGCACTACGAACTCGAGCACACGGTGTACAACCTGCTGGTCGAGCCCCGGGTGTCGATCGACGACGTACTGATCCACACCCGCGTTCCGGGCATGGACCTGGCGCCGAGCAACATCGACCTGTCCGCCGCCGAGATTCAGTTGGTGAATGAGGTGGGCCGCGAGCAGTCACTGGCCCGCTCGTTGTATCCGGTGCTCGACCGCTACGACTATGTGCTGATTGACTGCCAGCCGTCGCTGGGGCTGCTCACCGTGAACGGGCTGGCGTGCAGTGATGGCGTGATCATCCCGACCGAGTGTGAGTACTTCTCGCTGCGCGGCCTCGCGCTGCTGACGGACACCGTCGACAAGGTGCACGATCGGCTGAACCCGAAGCTGTCGATCAGCGGCATCCTGATCACCCGATACGATCCCCGCACCGTCAACTCCCGCGAAGTGATGGCCAGGGTCCTGGAGAGGTTCGGCGATCTGGTGTTCGACACCGTCATCACCCGCACGGTGCGCTTCCCCGAGACGAGCGTCGCAGGCGAACCGATCACCACGTGGGCACCGAAATCTGCTGGGGCCGAAGCATATCGGTCGTTGGCGCGCGAGGTCATCTCCCGGTTCGGCGCGTGAACACGGAAGTCGAGCCGGAAGAGCAGACCCAACAGAGCGGCTTCCAGGTCCGGCTGAGCAATTTCGAGGGGCCGTTCGACCTGCTGCTGCAGTTGATCTTCGCGCACCGCCTCGACGTCACCGAGGTGGCGCTGCATCAGGTAACGGACGACTTCATCGCGTACACCAAGGCGATCGGCCCGCAGATGGAGCTCGAGGAGACGACCGCGTTCCTCGTCGTCGCCGCCACGCTGCTGGACCTCAAGGCCGCCCGGCTGCTGCCCGCCGGCGAAGTGCACGACGAGGACGACCTCGCGCTGCTGGAGGTCCGCGACCTGCTGTTCGCACGGCTGCTGCAGTACCGGGCGTTCAAGCACGTCGCGGAGATGTTCGCCGAACTCGAGGCCGCGGCACTGCGCAGCTATCCGCGGTCGGTGTCGCTGGAGAAGCGCTACGAGGAGCTGCTGCCCGAGGTGATGCTGGGCGTCGACGCGGAGAGCTTCGCGCAGATCGCGGCGGCCGCGTTCACGCCGCGGCCGGTGCCGACGGTGGCCACCGACCATCTGCACCAGGTCATCGTGTCGGTGCCCGAGCAGGTCAGCAATCTGATGAATCTGCTGGAGAGCCGGGGCATCGGGCAATGGGCGACGTTCTCCGAGCTGGTGGCCGACTGCGGGGCGCCGATCGAGATCGTCGGCCGGTTCCTGGCGCTGCTCGAGCTGTATCGGTCGCGGGCGGTAGCATTCGATCAATCAGAACCGCTTGGTGTGCTCCAGGTTTCGTGGACCGGAGAGCGGCCGGCCAATGACCACCTCGCGGCGGAAGTAGACCAACATGAATGACGAAATCCCCACGGATATCCACACGGATCTTCCCACCGACCTGGACCTGGGCATCGACGTCGCGACCGCACCCGAGCTGGAGGACTCCGAACTCGGTGCGGCCCTCGAGGCGCTGCTGTTGGTAGTGGACACGCCGGTGACGGTGGAGCAGCTTGCCGTCGCTACCGAGCAGCCGGCCTACCGGGTGGGGGCCAAGTTGCAGTTGATGGCCGAAGAGCTCACGGCCCGCGACAGCGGTATCGATCTGCGGGAAGCCGGCGGTGGCTGGCGGATGTACACCCGGGCGCGATTCGCGCCGTATGTCGAGCGGCTGCTGCTCGACGGCGCCAGGTCGAAGCTGACCCGCGCGGCGCTGGAGACGCTGGCGGTGGTCGCGTACCGGCAGCCCGTGACGCGGGCCCGGGTGAGCGCGGTGCGCGGCGTGAACGTGGACGCGGTGATGCGCACGCTGCTGGCGCGCGGGCTGATCACCGAGGCCGGCACCGATCCCGACACCGGCGCGGTAACGTTCGCGACGACCGAGCTGTTCCTGGAACGGCTGGGCCTGACGTCGTTGACCGACCTGCCCGACATCGCGCCGCTGTTGCCCGACGTCGACGTCATCGACGACCTGAGCGAATCCCTTGGCGAGGAGCCACGTTTCATGAAGCTCAGCGGTGCCCGGGCGGCCGAGGCGCCGACGTCGTTCGACGTGGACCAGGAGTGACATGGCAGACTCGGAGGGCGTGCGTCTGCAGAAGGTATTGTCGCAGGCCGGAATCGCGTCGCGGCGCGTCGCCGAGAAGATGATCCTCGACGGCCGGGTCGAGGTCGACGACCGCGTGGTCACCGAGCTGGGCACCCGGGTGGACCCGGACGTTTCGGTGATCCGCGTCGACGGCGCCCGCATCACGGTGGATGACACGCTGGTGCATCTCGCGATCAACAAGCCGCGGGGGATGCATTCGACGATGTCCGACGACCGCGGGCGGCCGTGCATCGGCGACCTTGTCGAGCATCGAGTGCGGGGCAACAAGAAGCTGTTTCACGTAGGGCGTCTTGACGCCGACACCGAAGGGCTGATGTTGTTGACCAACGACGGTGAACTCGCACACCGGTTGATGCATCCGTCGTTCGAGGTGCCGAAGACATACGTGGCAACCGTCGACGGCTCGGTGCCGCGGGGGCTGGGCCGCAAGCTGCGCGCCGGGATAGAACTGGACGACGGGCCTGCGCATGTCGACGATTTCGCGCTTGTCGACAAGGTGCCCGGCAAGACGCTGGTGCGGGTGACGCTGCACGAGGGCCGCAAGCGGATCGTGCGGCGGCTGTTGGCGGCGGTCGGATATCCGGTGCAGGAGTTGGTACGCACGGACATCGGCTCAGTGTCGTTGGGCGACCAACGGCCCGGCAGCATCCGGGTGTTGAGCCGCAAGGAGGTCGGGGAGTTGTACAAGGCGGTGGGGTTGTGAGCTCCTCGCTGGTCATCGCGGTCGACGGACCCGCAGGCACCGGAAAGTCATCGGTGTCACGGGGTTTGGCGCGTTCATTGGACGCACGCTATCTGGATACCGGCGCGATGTACCGGATCGTGACGCTCGCGGTGCTACGTGCCGGGGTCGATCTTGGCGACGTGGACGCTATCGGGGCAACCGCGGCGAACGTCGACCTCGCAGTCGGGTATGACCCCGAGGAGGATCGCTCTTACCTTGCCGGCGAAGATGTTTCGGTCGAGATCCGCGGCGACGAGGTGACCAAGGCGGTCTCGGCGGTCTCGGCCGTTCCCGCGGTGCGCACGCGGTTGGTGCAGATGCAGCGCGAACTGGCGGCGGGCCAGGGGAGCGTCGTCGTCGAGGGCCGCGACATCGGCTCCGTGGTGCTGCCCGACGCCGACGTCAAGATCTTCCTCACCGCGTCGGCCGAGGAACGCGCACGGCGGCGCAACGACCAGAACGTCGCGTCCGGGCTGGGCGACGACTACGAAGCCGTGCTGGCCGACGTCAAGCGCCGCGATCACCTGGATTCGACGCGGAAGGTGTCGCCGTTGCGGGCGGCCGACGATGCGTTGGTGGTCGATACCAGCGACATGACCGAGGCAGAGGTGATCGCGCATCTTCTGGATCTCGTCACACAACATGCCGGGGCGCCGCGATGAGCTCACACGACTCTGAGGCAACCTGGGCCGACGAAAGCGATTGGGAGCTCGGCGCGGAAGAGGTCGCCGAGGCGATCGAGGAAGCCGCGGCACCGCCACCGGTGGTGGCCGTCGTGGGCCGCCCGAACGTCGGCAAGTCGACGTTGGTGAACCGCATCCTCGGCCGCCGCGAGGCGGTGGTGCAGGACGTGCCCGGTGTGACCCGCGACCGGGTGTCGTATGACGCGCTGTGGTCGGGGCGGCGGTTCGTCGTGCAGGACACCGGCGGATGGGAGCCGGACGCAAAAGGTCTGCAGCAGTTGGTGGCCGAGCAGGCTTCGGTGGCAATGCGCACCGCAGACGCGATCGTCTTCGTCGTTGATGCGACGGTAGGGGCGACAACAGCCGATGACGCGGCGGCGCGACTCTTGCAGCGGTCGGGCAAGCCAGTCTTCTTGGCGGCCAACAAGGTTGACAACGAGCGTCTCGAGGCAGACGCAGCGGAGCTGTGGTCCTTGGGGCTTGGCGAGCCGTATCCGGTCAGTGCGATGCACGGGCGCGGCGTGGCCGATCTTCTGGACAAGGTCGTCGATTCACTGCCAGCGGTGTCCGAGATGGCGTCGGGCGGGGGAGGCCCGCGACGGGTTGCGTTGGTGGGCAAGCCGAATGTGGGCAAGAGCTCGCTGCTGAATCGGCTGGCCGGTGACGAGCGCTCCGTGGTGCACGACGTGGCGGGCACCACCGTCGACCCGGTCGACTCGCTGATCGAAATGGACGGCAAAATCTGGCGTTTCGTCGATACGGCGGGATTGCGCCGCAAGGTCGCGCAGGCGAGCGGACACGAGTTCTATGCATCGGTGCGCACGCACGGCGCCATCGATGCCGCCGAGGTGGCCGTCGTGTTGATCGACGCATCGCAGCCGCTGACCGAACAGGACCAGCGGGTGCTGTCGATGGTGATCGAGGCGGGCAGGGCTTTGGTGCTGGCGTTCAACAAGTGGGACCTGGTCGACGAGGATCGCCGCTACCTGCTGGACCGGGAGATCGAGCGCGAGCTGGCGCAGTTGGAGTGGGCGCCGCGGGTCAACATCTCGGCCAAGACGGGCCGGGCGGTGCAGAGACTGGTGCCCGCGCTGGAGAAGTCGCTTGCGTCGTGGGACACCCGGGTGCCGACGGGGCGGTTGAACACCTTCTTCAAGGAGGTGGTGGCCGCCACGCCGCCACCGGTCCGGGGCGGCAAGCAACCCCGAATTCTTTTCGCCACGCAGGCGACTGCGCGTCCGCCGACATTTGTGTTGTTCACCACAGGTTTTCTCGAGGCCGGATACCGCCGGTTCCTGGAGCGGCGGTTACGCGAGACGTTCGGCTTCGAGGGCAGCCCGATCCGGATCAACTTAAGGGTGCGGGAAAAGAGGGGCGCGAAGTCTCGCTAGGGTTAGCCAAGTGCCCGTTTCCCACATGATCCTGATCGCGCTGGCGGGCGTCGGGGCGGGAGCGATCAACGCGGTCGTCGGCTCGGGTACTCTGATCACCTTTCCGACCCTGGTGGCGCTGGGCTATCCGCCGGTGACGGCGACGATGTCGAATGCGGTCGGCCTGGTTGCCGGCGGCGTCTCGGGTACCTGGGGATATCGGCGTGAGCTACGCGGCCAGTGGGACCGGCTGCGCTGGCAGATCCCGGCGTCGCTGATCGGCGCGGGTCTCGGGTCATGGCTGCTGCTGCACCTGCCGGAGACGGTGTTCGAAAAGGTCGTGCCTGTCCTGCTGGTGCTGGCGCTGGGTCTGGTGGTGGTCGGGCCGCGCATCCAGGAGTGGGCGCGACGGCGCGCCGAGTTATCCGGCCAGTCCCCGGAACACGTGAGCGGACGACAGATGGCCGCGCTGGTGTTCGGCACGTTCGTGATCGGGATCTACGGCGGCTATTTCACGGCGGCGCAGGGCATCATGCTGATCGCGGCGATGAGTGCACTGCTGCCGGAGGACATGCAGCGGATGAACGCCGCGAAGAACCTGCTGTCGCTGCTGGTGAACATCGTTGCGGCGGTGGCCTACACCGTCGTCGCATTCGACAGGATCAGCTGGGAGGCGGCGGGATTGATCGCGGTGGGTTCCCTGGTCGGAGGATTCCTCGGTGCACACTACGGGCGCCGGCTGTCGCCGACCGCATTGCGAGCGGCGATCGTGATGGTCGGCGCCATCGGGCTGTATCGGCTGGTAACCGTTTAGGGGCGAGGGTCGGTCTGCGGTAGGCTTTCGACCTGCTGCCGGCGATCCCGGCAGCACCGCGGGCTGTGGCGCAGTTTGGTAGCGCACTTGACTGGGGGTCAAGTGGTCGCAGGTTCAAATCCTGTCAGCCCGACCGTTGAAATGGCCTCTGAGCTGCGAAGATGGACGTGTCGCCCATAGCTCACATGTTCGAACGACTCGAAAATTGTCACAAATTGTCACATCTCGCGCCAAACTCGCGTTCGAACACTCTTGCGGCGGGCCGTAAGGCGTTTGCTGGAATGCGGAGCGATCCGGGGCAAGGAACCGGGTCGCGTGGTGCGCGTCTGCGCCGTCCGACCGGGAGGTCAGATCGCATCGATTGTCGACCCGATGATCTCAGCTGTTGATCGCCTGCAGAATTCGAACGTGAGTGGAGTTGGAAGCCACGGCAGTCTTGTCGCCCTTGCAGAACCATTTCACCCAACTCTTGTCGGGAGTGCGGATTAGTCCGCTGCGTTGGCGGATGAGCGGGTAAGGCTCTGTGCCGCCTCGACCAATGCCTCGGGCTGGGCGTGAACGTAGGTGCGGAGCGTGAAGGAGACGTCGGTGTGCCCCAACCACGCGGCGACCATCGCGATGGGGACGTTCTGCAGGTGCATGAGCGTCGCGCAGGTGTGGCGTGCGTCGTGCAGCCGCACTTGCGGCACGTCGAGATCGCGGATCGCGGCGCTCCAGAGCTTGGTCAGCGTGGACGGGTGGTAGGGCTCGCCGGCTTCGTTGCACACGACGTGTCCGTGGTCGCTGTATGCGTCGCCCATTGCTAGCTGTTCGGTGGCTTGGCGGGCCTTGGCGGCTTTCAGTTCTGCCAACAGCCCATCCGGGATGGGTAGGGTCCGGGCCGCTGACTTGGTTTTCGGATCGGTCTGGTCGAGGGCGTGACCGCGCACATCGACTCGTGTGCGCCCGATGTGGATGAGTTTGTTAGTGAAGTCAACGTCGGCCCAGCGCTGGCCGGCGATCTCTCCGCGTCGCATGCCAGCCAGGGCCATGTGCCAGGCGTGCCGGTTGCGGTCGGTGGAAATGCCGTCGAGGACGACTTGTACCTGCTTGGCGGTGAAGGTTTCAAACCGTTTTGCGTTGCCAGGGACACGATCGACCAGAAGAGCGACGTTGCGGGTGAGATACCCTTCGGCGACCAATTGTGCGAGAACTTGCCGGAGCGCAGTGACCATGTAGTTGCAGGATCGTGGGCTCCACGGTTTGCGTCGGCTCCCGTCGGGACGCCGCAGCCCGCCCTCCTGGAGTTTACGTAGGAGGTCATCGATATCGCGGCGGGTCAACTTCTGAACGGGCTTTTCGCCCAATTCAGTTCGGACGGGTTGGAGCATGTACTCATAGCCGGCTGCGGTGGTGGGCTTGATCTTGTGTCGGGACAGTAGCCAATCTGCGCATGCCTGTTCCACGGTCACCGTGGATGGGTGGACGTAGTTGCCCGCGGCGACTTGGCCGAGGGCTTCCGCTAGGGCCTCGCGAGCTTCTTTCTCGGTGACGTACCGTCGACGCAGTTGCTTTCGTTTGCCGTCGACGGAGCCGGTATCAACGGTCAGCTGGTAGCGGACGGCGGGTTTACCGCCCGCGCGTCGTGTGAGTTCAACGCGTCGGATCTGCGGAGGTAGCTGGCGTCGTTCAGACATATCGTGCGCGAGATGGGCTGGTGCACGCGGTGATGTTAGGAGGCTGCTTCGGTGTGCTCGGCGATGAAACGATTTATCTCCACCGAGCTGACGCAGACATGTCGATCCCGCAGCGCAAGCAGGGCAGCCCAGGGGAACGACAACCAGGATCTCTGCTTTGCAGGCCTATAGCTCAGGCGACCACATCATGTCAGGGCTGCAGATTTGACATGCTGATCGGAGCCAAAAAGTGTTGATCAGTCGGAGTTGCTCGAAGGACTTCGAAGTCGTTTCTCCGCAGCCAGCATTTCTCAGATTTGCTTCAGCTATTCGTGACCACCACCGACGGCGTTGGTCAGCAGTAGGTCTCGAATGCGGGCAGGGTGCGCCAGCTCGGCCACGTTGTCTCCCATATGCGGGTGATACGGCTGTCGTTAAAGGCGGCGATCAACACGTGATGCGGGTGGGGCTCTCGCCGGGGCGGCTGGTCGTAATCCATACCCGGCGCTCCGGAAGCGGTCGTGCGCCGCATCACGGAGGCGATCGCCACGGGTTCCCTGCGCGCCGGCGAGAAACTTCCCCGCGAAGACGAGCTCGCCAAGACGCTGGGCGTCGCACCGATGACCCTTCGGCAGGCGCTCGCGTCGATGCGAGAACTCAACCTTGTGGAGACGACCCGGGGCCGCAACGGCGGCACCTATGTCCGACACGACGTCTTGGAGCGGCTGCAGGAGGCGGTCAGCGACTACCCTGCGACGGCCGAGCAAATCCGCTCACTGACCGATTGGCGCCGAGCCATCTCGGGCGAGGCTTGCCTTCTGGCCGCAGAGCGCGGGTCACACGACGAGTTCCGGGCGATCGAGGCCGCCGCCGATCGCTTCGACGAGGTCTACAGGGAAGTCGCGCCCCGTCGCATCGCCGATGCGCGCCTGCATACGCTCATCGCCGAAGCCACGCACTCCGAGCATCTGCTGCGCGAGGAATTTGAGATCCAAGAGCGACTCTCGGCTCTGATCGTGCCGCTTCCCAACCTGGCCTCTGTCATCAGGGGGTTGCCCCACAGCCATGATCCGATCGTGAGCGCCATAGTCGCCCGGGACGGCGAGACCGCTCGATTAGCGATGATCGCCCATGCCGAGACTTCTTTCGATTGGTTCATCGGTCAACTCAAGCTCGACCACTAATCCCCGCACCGGTACCTGACTGGCGCACAGGCTCGCCGGGGCCTTCGCCACCGACGCCACCACCGCGAGCCGATCGCTGGCCGTCGAACTGGGCAAGGTATCCGATCGCGAAACTGACCAAGGCCGCGAAGGCTGCTCGGGCGAAGTTCGCGCGATCCGCCAGGGCGGGTAGGGGCAAGGTTGGTCGGCGGGCTAAGAGCACCGCCCGCCCGCGTCGGCAGCGTTGACGATGGCCAAGCGCAAGAACCTACCAACGTACGTTCGACGTGTCCTAGCGGTGTCCTAAGACACCTAGTCACCAGCAAGCACGTCCGAGACACATCAGTACGAAGACTGGTTGCAGGCAGGCATTATCCGATACACCGCAGATGCTGTGACACGCTGCAGCACAGGCATTTTCACACTGGCGGCGTGGGGGTCAGGGGTTCGAGTCCCCTTAGC
>Ga0207642_10000266_pt1 | contig 15727 bp, 14 predicted proteins | sample KBSMisM22_FD_184309 | JGI IMG/M metagenome (GOLD analysis project Ga0207642, IMG submission 184309) | Miscanthus rhizosphere microbial communities from Kellogg Biological Station, Michigan, USA - KBS Miscanthus M2-2 (SPAdes) (version 2) | ecosystem: Host-associated > Plants > Roots >... | reverse complement strand
GGCCGGGACTGGGTTGACGCGAATCGATCATGTAGCCCTCACCCAGCCGTTCGACTACTTCGACGAAGCAGCATTGTTCTATCGGGCTGTCCTCGGCCTCACCCCGGCCAGCGACACGGAGTTCGCGGCCCCGTTCGGGCTCGTCCGCGGGCGCGCGGTCAGCGACCCCACCGGACGGGTCCGGATAGCGCTGCAGCGGACGCTGCTGCGCCGCGGAGAATGGGCCCCCGCGGTGCCGGAACCCCAGCACGTCGCCTTCGCGACCGCTGACATTTTCGCCACCGCGCGCGTCATGCGGGACCGCGGGGCGCCACTGCTTACCGTTTCGAACAACTACTACGAGGACCTTTACGCTCGCTTCGCGCTTCACCCCGGTCTCATCGACGCCATGCGCGAGTTCGGGATTCTCTACGATCGAGAGGACGGCGGCGAGTTCTACCACCTCTATACGCCCGTCTACGGTTCGCGGGTGTTCTTCGAGGTGGTCCAGAGAGTCGGCTCGTATGGGTCGTACGGAGCGGCGAATTCCGCCGTCCGCATGGCGGCGCAGCGTCGCGAAAGAGAGAATCGGCTCACGTGAGCGACGCCTGATTTAGGATTGCGCGGCCAGCACTCAGCACCCGGGGCGGCCGATGATTGGGAGCAAGAATGGGACGTGGCGTCCCGGTGACGTGGCCGCGTGCAACGCTGGCTCTACCGCGGGGTGCGTCGCTGGCATATCGCGATAGTCTCGGTTTCCCTGCGGATGAGCCGTTGATGCTCCTGCACGGCCTTGGCATGACCGCCGACCTCAACTGGAGTCCAGCCTATGCCGAACTGTGCCAACTCTTTCGCGTCGTCGCGCCAGATCTGCCGGGCCACGGTCGCGGCATCCGGCCATGGTCGACATTCAGCCTCGAAAAGTGCGCTGACCACATGGTGGCACTGGCTGATTGGCTCGGGATCGACAAGTTCGTCGCGTGCGGTTACTCGATGGGAAGCCTGGTCGCCCAGTTGATCTGGCGGAGGCACCCGGACCGTGTCAATGCGCTCGTTCTCGGTGCCACGTCCCGCAACTTCCTGGGCTCTCCGGCGGAGCGCCTGATCTCCTCGCTCTCACCGGCATTCGCCATCGCCGCCAAATCCAACCCTCTTCTGCGCTCACTCCACGCCGATGCTTTCGGCACCGGCTACCTCACCGAAATCGATCACGACGGCCGTAGGTACGTGCGCGCCGAAATGAGTCTGACCAGTATGTCGACGGTCGCTGCGGCGCTCGTGGCCGTCGCGGCCTTTACCTCGCACGCGTGGATCGGCGATGTCGACGTCCCGGTGTCAGTCCTGGTGACGACGAGGGACTCCGTTGTGCCGCCGGGCAGGCAGATGAAACTGGCCGACGCGATACCGCACGCCACCGTCGTCACCGTCGAGGGCGATCACGGCGTATTCGTCGAGTCACCGACGCTGTTCGCCCAGAAGATACTGGAAGCGTGTCAGGCGGTGAAAGCAGCCCCGCCGGAAAGTCGTAGTGCGTTTCCTTGGCGCCGTTCGTAATTCACGCGCGGGATGTGGAGCCCGTCGCCGCAGAAGGCCACTAGACGACATCACCCGCCTCGGCCACCTTGATGGTCGTCGCCATAAGGGGTTCGTTTTCCAAGCACCGGGTTATGGTGAGCCTACTCAGAGGCGCAGGGAGGCAGACATGTCCGGAACGATGGCTGATCCGCCTTCAGGGGCCAATCCCTTTGGCGAACTGGCCAAGTTCGCGCTGGCGGCCACCGAACGAAACATGGCGCTGGCTCGGAACTGGTCGGACGCGCTGCTGACGACGCTCAAGGAGCAGTCGGAGGACGCGCGGGCGAACCTGACCACCCTGACCGCAGCGCTGGAAGCGATGGAGCGGGCCCTGATCAGCCAGGAGGAGACGAACCGCGCCTTGCGGCAGAGCCTGGAGGGCTATCGGCAGCTCGTCGACCGCTACGCGGCCACGCAGGAGCGCACTGCCCGGCTGGTGCAGACCGCCGTCGACGACCTCAAGGCGGCTGGCGAGGGCCAGATGGAGGCGGCGAGGGCACTGCTGACGCCACCGACGGGGGCGACGGCGGCCACCGAGCCGTTCATGCAGATGATGCAGGCGTGGACCGACGCCTTCGCCCGCTTCAGCGGCGTCCGAACAGCAGATCCCCATTAATCCTGATCGGTCGCCGAGCTGCCGACGGATTCGGCGAGTTGTTCGGCATGTCTGATAGATCTCACTTGGATCGCCGGGGCGCGTAGAGCCAGCTTTCCAGCAGGCGCGCCAGCTGCGGCTGGACGATCCAGGTCATCATCGCCGACACCGAGAACGAGATCATCGCCACCCGTGGAACGAGCGCGATGGGCGAAGCCACTTGGCGCAGAACCAGGTTCAACATCAGCTGGAGCACGAAGATCACGATCGAGGTGACCACGAACATCTTCCACCGCGGAGGCGCGGGCGCGGTCCGGCCGGGCACTTCGAACCAGGTCTCGAGTCCGGTCATCCGCCGCTCATGCGTAGTCGACATCACCTGTTCACCGTGTGCCAGCAGGTCGGATCTCGTCTGCGAGTGTTCCCATCGGGCAAGCGCGTCAGCCGAGGCGAACCTGTACACCACATGCCACAACTCGCCGACGTGCCCCGGCCGCAGCAGTCCCGCCCCGAGAAATCCGTCGAAACCCGATGCGGCCCGGGTCAATTCCGAGGCCCACGTCTCGAACTGGACCTCTTTGCCCGGCCGAACTCGACGGGCAACCAGCACGGTGACCGGTCCGTCGGCTTCGCCGGGCGCGCTCATCCCACGCAGCCGGCGATCAACTCAGCTCGGCTGACCAGTCCCGCTGTTCAAGCGAGTCCCTGATGTGCAACAGGAACTTCGACGCGGTCGAACCGTCGAACGCCCTGTGGTCGTACACCATTCCGATGATCCCGACCGGGTGGATCGCGATGGCGTCACCGACCGCGACGGGACGACGCTTCACACCGTCGGTGCACAGGATCGCGACATTCGGTTGGTTGATGATCGGCGACGACGCGTAGCTGGCGTAGGGCCCGGGGTTGGTGATGGTGAACGTCGAGCCCTGCATCTCCTTGTTGGGCAACTCCTTCGCCCGCGCCGCTGCCGCCTTCGTCGCGATCTGGCTGGCGATACCCCGGATGTTCAGGCTATCGGCGTCCTTGACGACCGGCACCACCAGTCCTTGCTCATCCAGATCCACTGCGACACCGAGGTTGACATACGGGTGAAGCGTCATCGTCTTGGATTCCAGGTCGATCGACGAGTTGACCGTCGGGAACACTCGCAGCGCGTCACAAACCGCCCGAGAGATGAACGGCAAGTAGCTCAACGATGCACCGGTCTCCTTCTTGAACCGGGCTTTGTACTCGGTACGCATCCGTTCGACATTGTCGAAATCGACTTCCACAGATGTCCACACCGATGCGGCGAGCGTCTGTGACGCCTTGAGCGTGTCCGCGAGAATCAGACGCATCCTGCTGAGTGGCACCACTTCGTCCCGGCCGTCGGTGCCGGCCTTCGACGCGCGGGGTGCAGCCGCGGTCGGTGTAGTGGCCGCGACCGGAGCGGCGGTTGCAGCCGGCGCGGCGACCGCTGTCGGGCCGGTGGCGATCGCGTTCGTGATGTCCTCACGCCGGATGCGGCCGCCGACACCCGTTCCGGCAACGGTCGTGACGTCGATGCCGTGCTCGGCGGCGAGCCTGCGCACCAATGGTGACAACAGCCGTCCGCCTGCGCCATCGCGGCTGACCGGTGGCGCGCCAGTCTGCGCATTGACGGCACGCGGAGTCTCGACGGCGGCCGGTCCACTGCCGTTGCCTGCCGGTCCGACCACCTGCGAGCCCGCCGCCCCGATGCGTGCCAGCACGGTACCGACCGGCACCGTCTCGCCCTCGTTTACGAGGATGTCCAGCATCTTGCCGTCGTACGGGCTCGGGATCTCGGAATCCACCTTGTCGGTGGACACGTCGAACAGCGGATCGTCGAAGGCGACGTCGTCTCCGACGGCCTTGAACCACGTGCCGATCGTGCCCTCGGTGACCGACTCACCCAGTTTCGGCATGGTGATCTCGAAAACCTCACCCGTGGCGGACGGCGAGAAGTCGGCGTCCTCGGTCGTCGGACCCTCCGATCCGCCGACCGACGGCGCAGACGGATCGTTGAGTGATCGTCCGCCGGCCGCCGCCACCCCGTGTGCGGCCGAAGGGAGTCGGTTCGGCACCGTGGCGCCCTTCCCACCGATCCGCATGATCGCGGCACCGACCGAGACGGTGTCGCCCTCTTGCGCCAGAACCTCAAGGACCACACCGTCGTACGAGCTCGGGACCTCTGTGTCGACCTTGTCGGTCGATACCTCGAACAGCGGGTCGTCGAACTCGACTTCGTCGCCGACGTTCTTGAAGAAGGTGCCGATCACACCCTCGGTCACCGACTCACCCAACTTCGGCAGGGTCACAACCCATGTCTCGTCGGACATTTCAATCGCCTCCAGAGCTGTATCAGCCGTGCAACGATCGGCCGGAGAATGTAATCATCGTCTCGCCGATTGCCTCGGAGAGGCTTGGATGAGCGTGGATGAGCGAGCCGACGTCAGACGGCAAGGCGTCCCAGTTGACCGCCAAATATCCTTCGTGGAGCAGCTCACTTGCCCACGGCCCGACCAGATGCAAGCCCAGTACCGGGCCGCCGCGCGCCGCAACGACTTTCACCAGGCCCTCGGTATCGCCGACGATCATCGCCCGCCCATTCCCGGCGAACGAATGCTTGTGCACTTCGACGTCGTGTCCGGCGTCTCGCGCCTCGGTTTCGGTCATCCCCACCCAGGCGACCTCTGGATGCGTGTAGACCACCCAAGGGACCTTGCCGTAGTCCACCGGAGCGGGATTCTCACCAAGCACCGACTGGACCGCGACGACGGCCTCGGCGTAGGCGACATGCGCGAGCCCCGGTGTGGGCACGCAATCACCGATGGCGTAGACGCCGGGACGGGTGGTTTGCATCGTCGAGGTGTCGACCGAGATGAACCCCCGGTCAGACACCTCGACGCCGGCCGCCTCCAAACCCATCCCCTCGCTGACCGGACGGCGACCGATCGCGACGAGCAGCTGGTCGACCTCGATCTTCTCAGAGCCCTTCGGCGTCTCGAACGGGACGAGGACACCGTTACTGGTCGCCTCGACAGCACCGACGCGGGCCTCCGCGTGAATGTCCGTGCCGCGCTTGGCAAGAGCTTTCGCGAGGACGTCAGCGGTGTCGCGGTCCGGACCAATCGGCAACACGCCGTGTGGAAGCGCCTCCAACAGCGTTGTCTGAACCCCGAAGTCGGTGTAGACCGACGCGAACTCGGCGCCGATGACGCCGCCGCCGATCACCGCAACCCGTTCGGGAAGTTTTTTGGCGTCGCTGTTCGTCGCCTGATCCGACGTCACGATGCGCTCGCCGTCGACCTCGAGTCCCGGCAACGACCGCGGCTCGGAACCGGAACAGATGATCACGGCTTTAGCGCTCAGCGTCTGGCCGTCTACCGCGACCGCACCTTCCGGCGTCAGCGTGCCGAACCCATTGACAACGGTGACCTTGCGCCGCTTGAGCAGGCCCGACAGGCCCTTGTGCAGGGTCGACACGATGCCGCTTTTGCGCTTGTTGACCGCCCGCCAGTCCGCCGCCGGCTTTGCGTCGGCGCCAAGCCCGATCCCGAAATCGCCCGCATGGTGGACTGTTCGGAATACCTCTGCGGCCTGCAGCAGTGCCTTGGCGGGGATACAGCCGCGATGCAGGCAGGTGCCGCCTACGGTCTGCTTCTCGACCAGCGCCACTTTCTGGCCGGCGGAAGCGGCGTAGAGAGCGGCCGCGTAACCGCCTGGGCCGCCGCCGAGTACGACGATGTCGAAATCGGTCACGCTCTCGCCACCTCTCGGAGCGTTTGCGCGATCTCGGCCGGCTGCGGGATCGTCGCGTCCTCCAGCGCAGGGCTTGTCGGAACGGGTGTGTTCTTTGCCGTGATACGAGCCACCGGCTGGTCCAAATGCCAGAAGCATTTTTCCTGCACCTCGGCAGCAATCTCTGAGCCGAACCCGAGTCTGCGCGCGGCCTCGTGCAGGACCACCGCCCGTGCGGTCTTCTTGACCGATGTGACGATCGTGTCGATGTCCAGCGGTACCAACGTCCGGATATCGACGACCTCGACCGAGATCCCTTCCTTGTCCAACTCGTCCGCGACCTCGACGCCCTGCGACACACCGGCTGAATACGTGATCAGTGTGACGTCGCGGCCCTCGCGGACGACCTTGGCCTGACCTAACGGAATGGGGTCGAGGTTGATCGGTCCGTCGCTGCGCAACCGCCGGTACAGATACTTGTTCTCCAGATACAGCACCGGGTTGTTGTCCCTGATCGAGCTGATCAGTAGGCCCGCCGCGTCCTGCGGCGAACCGGGCATGACGATCTTCAGCCCGGGCACGTGCGCAAAGTAAGACTCAACGCTCTGAGAGTGTGTGGGACCTGCGCGCAGTCGGGCACCGAACGGTGCCCGCATGGTCACCGGCATGGCGTCACCAGTGCGGTAATGATGCCTCGCCAGCACGTTGATGATGGGGTCGAACGCGCACGAGATGAAGTCGGCGAACTGGTACTCGACGATCGGGCGCAGCCCGACGAGCGCGGCGCCTGCTGCCAAACCGGTGAATCCCGTTTCGGCGATCGGAGTGTCGACCACACGTCGCGGGCCGAACTTCTCGAGGAAACCTTTGGTCACCTTGAAGGCACCGCCGAACTGGCCGACGTCTTCGCCGATCAGAAAGACGTCGGGATCGGCCTCCATCTCGGACATCATCGCCTGGCCGATGGCCTCGAGATAGGTGACCCCTTCCGTATCGGTTTTAGTCGGCATAGACACCCTCCTCGACCGTGCTCCCGTCCGGCATCGGGTCGGCAAGCGCCTTACGACGCGCGTCTATCGCGTGCTGGCGAGCCTTTTCTCGGGTCTCCTTCGCGGTGGCGTCGCTGAGCACACCGCTGTCGAGCAGCCGTCGCTCGAAGAGTTCGACGGGGTCTTTCTTCCGCCACTCCTCGAACATCTCGCGCGGCACGTAGTCTGCGGGGTCGTGCTCGGCGTGGCCGTGCATGCGCATCGTCACGGCCTCGATCAGTGTCGGACCGTCGCCCTTCCGGGCTCGCGTAACGGCTTCCTCGACCGCGTCGTAGACCGCGACCGCGTCCGTGCCGTCCACCTTCACACCGGGAAATCCGTACGCCGAGGCCTTTCCTGCGAAGTCCTGCGACGCAGTCTGCATGCTGACCGGGGTGGAGTAGGCGAATTGATTGTTCTCGACCACGAAAATGCACGGCAACGTCAGCGCCCCAGCCATGTTCAGCGCCTCGTGGAAGTCCGCGCGCGATGTGGAGCCGTCGCCGCAGAAAGCCAGGCACACCCGATCCTCGCCCCGGTACTTGGCCGCAAACGCCATTCCGGTCGCGACAGGAAAGTTGGCCGGAATGTGGCTGGGCAGGTTGTAGATACCCAGATCGAGACGTCCGTAGTGCAAGGTGCCGTCCCGCCCACCCGTTGGCGAGGTGGCCTTGCCCATGAAGCTGGCCATCACCTGCCACGGTTCCATCCCCCGGCACAGATGTGCGCCGAGGTCGCGATGGATCGGCGCCATGTAGTCGCCGTCGCCCAGGGCCGCCGCGGACCCGACAGAGATCGCTTCGTGCCAGTGGCCGGTATACAACGAACCGAGCAGATCACCGCTCTTGTACATCGCGACCATTCGGTCCTCGACCGCCCTGGTCAGAACCATCATCTCGTAGATATGGATGAGGAGCTTCGGGTCGCGGGCGGCCAGCGCGTCATCGGCTGACTGTGGCTTGGATTCAGTTGAGGTGGCCATCGATTCGTCCGGTTCTCAGTTCGAAAAGAACTCGAGCAGGCTGCGGTTGAAGTCGGCGTTTCGCTCGATCATCGACCAGTGCCCGCAGTGCGAGTAGACGGACAGATCGGCATTGTCGATGAGCTCCATCAACCGGAGCGACGTTTGGACCGGTATCACCTGGTCCTCGCGACCATGGACGATGAGTGTTCGGTGCGGCAGTCGTCGAATGTCCTCGTCCGGGGTGCACATCGCCTCGACCCATCGCTGCCGCGGCGCAGGAAACATCGACGAGAACGATTCCTGGAATCCCGGCTGAATGCTGCCTTCGTAGCGCACTTGGGCGAGTTCGTCGTTGACCAGCTCGCGCGAATAGGCGAACACGTCGAGCACCTTGCGCATGTTCTCGAACGAGGCCTCGTATCCCCACACGCGTTCGAGGCCTTCGGTGATCGGGAAAGGCACACCCATGCTGCCCATCAACACGAGTTTGTCGATGCGTTCGGGATGTTGAGTCGCGATTCGAAGGGCGATCGCGCCGCCGAAACTGTTCCCGACGAGACTCGTTTTCTCAATTCCCAGCGTATCCATTAGCCCGATGACTTGATCGGCCCATGTCTGCACCGAGTAATCGACATTCTCCGGCCGTTCCGAGTAGCCGAACCCGACCATGTCCGGTGCGATGACGCGGAATTTGGTTGCCAAAGAAGGGATCACGAGACGCCAGTTCGCGTACGAAGTGACGCCCGGGCCCGAACCGTGGATCAACAACACGGTGTCGTCACCGGAACCATCCTCGAGATAGTTCGTTTCGATTCCGTTTGCGATTGCAGTGGCGCCGATCTCCGGCTTCGCCGTGGCTGTCATGTTGCTCTCCGTCTACAGTTGCGATGTTCTGCAGTGTTTCTCGACCGCCGGTACAGGCTACGGTCAGTCGTAATACCGAAAGACGAGGTCGGCCACACAGCACGGCTTCGGCGAGTCTTCGATCTCATATTTCAGGCGGTAGATGGCTTCGGCCCCGCCCTCCAGTTCGTTCACCTCTATCAGCTCAACATGCATTCGGCTCCGCGAACCCACTTTCAGCGGCGCGGGGAATCTCACTTTGTTGAGCCCGTAGTTCAGGATCACATTGAATCCGTTGACCACGCACACCGACCAGAGCAGGCCCGTCGCCGTCCCCAAGGTCAGGAACCCGTGCTGAACTGTCGTGCCGAACGGGCCCTTCGCCGCGCGTTCGGGATCGACGTGTATGTACTGCTCGTCACCCGTCAGTTTGGCGAACGTGTCGACATTGTCCTGCGTGGTCTCGACCCAGTCGCTGACCCCGAGCACCGAGCCGACTCGCTCACGCAGCCCGGCAAGACCCTCGATGACCAGCGGCTGCCGCGTCTCACCTGGTGCGGCATCAACACTCATTGATTTGATCCTCCGTCAGTCCGTGCGTGAACGCGCTCCGCCTGCGCTGTCGCGAGTCAAACACCCGTGAGGGTCGAGTCGCCAGCGACAACGGGGCTCTTCCCATCCAGCGAAAGCGCAGCCCGGATGGCGGTCGGGATCGGCTTGGCAGCACGAACTCCGCCCCCGGCTCCGCCGCGGCCACGAAGGAGCCGTCTGCCGGAAAGCGGCGCAATTCGGACGTGGGCCCGAAGACTCTGATCGAGGCCGCGCGGACTATTCCTAGATCGGTTGGGCCGAGACGCCGGCGTCGACGCCGGGTTGGGGATGGTCGCCACGCGTGAGGAGGACTGTTGCAAGCAGGGCGGCCACCGCTCCGCCCCCCCACTGTCCAGCTCGGATGCCGTGCGGTTCGTCCCCTCGGCTTCGGCTCGGCACTGGTCCCCTGCTCAGCGGCCACCACCCGGCCTGACGACGTCGCCGTCGTGGAGCTCGCCGACCCGCGCGGGCACCCGATCAGCCTCGTCCACCGTCACCCCGCGCCGACGGCACCCAGCGCCCGATCCTTCCGAATGCAGCAGTAGGCGCGGTGAGCGCTTACCCGATGGTTAATTTCCGGCGAGTTGGCATGGAACAGGTGACATCATGGTGAAAGGTGGGTATGTGAGCTAGGTCACTATGGCATTTTGATTGTCAACTACAAGGGGAGCGTGTGGCGGGTAATTCGACCGAGCCGGGTCAGTCAGTCACGAGCAGAGTCTCCGCAATTTTGCTCGCCTTCACCGATTGCGATGAGCGGTCACTGACCGACATTGCCCGCCTTGCCGGGCTGCCCGTCTCCACCGCGCACCGGCTCGCGGTCGAGTTGGCGAGCTGGGACCTACTCGAGCGGGACGAGGATGGTCACTACCACGTTGGGTCGCCGCTCCGTCAAATCGGAACGTCCGAATGGCGAGCGCCGACCCTGGTTGAACGTGCATCGTGCGTTCTCGAGGACCTCACCGCGGCGCTTCGCCGTCCCGCGCGCCTGGGCGTGCTGTCAGGCAGCGAGGTCAAGTACGTGGAGAAGAGACCGAACTGCCCGGTCACGAGTTTTGACGTTGATGCGACGTTGCCCGCGCACGCCACAGCCCTCGGCAAGGTGCTGCTGGCATTCTCGCCGACACGCATCACCGACGGCCTACTCGCGAAGGGACTCACGCAGTTCACGCGGTACACAATCGTGGCGCCCGAGAAGTTCCGTCATAACCTCGGCACCATTCGACAGGCGCACGTTGCGGTGTCATCGGGTGAACTCGAAATAGGAAACCACGGTGTCGCGATGCCAGTGTTCGCCGACGGTAAAGTGCTCGCAGCAATAGAAGTTCAGGTGGGAGATCCCCAGAACGATCTGGCCAGAGTCTCCCCCGCCCTGGCGGTGGCGTGCGGCGGACTGTCACGCGAACTCAGCGGAGTGACGAAAGGACGCGCAACGCTCGACCAGCTTGGTGCAGTCCATCCCTTACAAAACGGCGGCGCCCCGCCAAGGGCACCTGCGGCCTCGACCCGCTAACCATTCACAACGTCGCCGATGGTTGCCGCGCGCCCTTTTCAGATGAAGTGGTGTCGGCAGCCGCAGAACCCTGAACACCGATCTCGTCGATGGCCTGATCGAGCGTTATCGTGCGGTGCGCTCGATTCTTCGTAAACCAGAGCCAGCGCCCCCACGAGTAAGGGTGCCGCTTGGCCGAGTACCGCCTTGGTGTTCTTTTGTTTCTGCACAACGCGACGCAGTGCCGGTGCTATCAAGCCCAACCACCACGACTTTGGGGCGCAAACGTGTCGTCGGGCTCTCGTCCAACTGCAGGGCTACTTCAGGCGATCTTTGACTGCACTGAGGTAAGCCTGTGACGTCTCACGCATGAGGTCGGCTTGCGTTGTCACCAGCGTTTCGACCCAGTCGGAGCTGAGCTCCTTCGCGGTGTCCTCCTCGAGCTTGAGCACACCGTTCAGCATCTTCTCGTACGCCTCCAGCCATACGAGGCCGTTCTCTTTGCTCAATGCGAGCACCCGCTCACTAGTCTTTTTGATGCGCTCCGCTGCCGCCTCGACATCAGGGGCGAAGTTGGGCGTCTGAGCCATTGGGTCCTCCTTGGCTGTTTTCTTTTGTCGGTACAACTCCTTGACGCGGCAACGCTCGCGAACTTTGCACGTCGTCAGAGGGTGAGCGAGAGACCGCTCAATCGGAGCATGGCATGCCGCCAGAAGGCGACGATAGGGCTCAGCGGTCAAGTTCCACCCAGCAAGAAGCCGTAGCTCCAGAGAACCCGCGCGACCAACATGGACTTCGACCTACAGGACGTGGAGGAACTGGATGCGAGCAGACGAGTCCAACGACAGCCGACCGGCGGAAGCGGACGGCGTCGATGCCGCGGCGATCGACGTGCACAGCCACGCGATGCCTCTGCCGTTGCTCGAATGGCTGGAACGCGACGGCCTAGCGGACCTGTCGAGGATCGGAGACGACGTCGTCCTGCTCGATCCAACGGTGAGCGGAGTGACGAAGAACGCACCGCTGCCCCTCGCCCGCTCCCAGTACGACGCTGGCACCCGGCTGGCGGAGATGAACGACCTCGGGGTTCGAGCCCATGCGGTGTCCATGCCGCCGTTCCTGTACTGCTCGAACTCCGAAGACGAAGGGCTCGTCACCACAACGATTGCGCGAGGCAACGACGAGCTGGCCGGCTACATCGCCGAGGGCGGCGGACGGTTGTACGGTCTCGGGTCGATCCCCGTCGGATTCCCCGACGCCGCGAACGAGGCTCGTCGCTGTATCGAGGAACTGGGCTTCCAGGGAGTTGCGATCGGTACTCGCGGAGGTGGCAAAGAGCTCGATGACCCTGTGAATGACGACTTTTGGGCCCTGCTGGCCGAGCGCAACGTGTTTGTCTTCGTTCACCCGAGCGGGGTGCCCGACGGCCACCGCCAGCGCGATTACTGGCTCCCCCAGCTCGTTGGCTACCCGATGGAAACGGCGCTGAGCATCGCCCGCATGATCTACGGCCGGGTTTTCGAACGTTTCGACTTGGCCATGTGCCTGGCCCACGGCGGGGGCTGCCTGCCATGGCTGCGCGGTCGCCTCGACCTCGGCTGGGAACGCAAAGAGGTGGCTCACACAACCGAGATCCCACCGAGCGAATTCTGTAAACGGCTGTATTACGACACCGCGGTGTTCGACACCACACTGCTCTCTCATCTCGTGTCGGACATGGGCGCCGACCGCGTCCTACTCGGCACCGACCACCCCTTCGAACTGGGCGACAGGAACCCGGTGTCGACGGTGCATTCGCTCGGTCTCGGCGCCGAGGACACCGAGGCGATCCTCTGGCGCACAGCGGATTCTCTGCTTGGAACCCGACTCTCGGAGCAACCCGCGGTCCGTTCCGCGAAGCATCGGCGGTGACGGCGATGGACGGTCTGCTATTCGCGCGACTGCAGTTCGGATTGACGACGCTCTACCACTTCTTCTTCGTGCCGGTGTCGATCAGCCTGGCCGTATATCTCGCAATCATGCAGACGGCCTGGTACCGCACCGGTAAGCCCAAATACCTGAAAATGGTGAAGTTCTGGAGCAAGCCGTTCCTGATCTGCTTCGCGGTGGGTGTCGTGACAGGCATCGTCCTGGAGTTCGAGTTCGGGATGAATTGGAGCGAGTATTCGAGATTCGTCGGCGACGTTTTCGGCGCGCCACTTGCGATGGAGGCATTGCTCGCCTTCTTCCTTGAGGCGACATTCATCGGGCTGTGGATCTTTGGTTGGGATCGACTACCGAAAGGTGTTCACCTGGCGTGTATCTGGTGTGTAGCGATCGGCACGAACCTGTCCGCGTACTTCATTCTGACCGCCAACTCGTGGATGCAGAACCCCGTCGGCTTCACCGTCAACGCAGAATCGGGCCGCGCACAGCTCACCGACATCTGGGCCGTGCTGACCAATCCGGTTGCCGTGGTTGCGTATCCGCACATACTCGTCGGCGCATTGCTCGCAGGTGCGGCCGTCATCATCGGGATCTCGGCGTGGCACCTCGCGCGAGGACAGCACGTCGAGGTCATGCGTACCTCGCTTCGGTTCGGCTTGTTCATGGCACTGGCGGCCGGAATCGGCACCACCATCACCGGCGACATGCAGGGCAAGGTGATGACTGAAGTTCAGCCGATGAAGATGGCCGCGGCGGAAGCTCTCTGGGATTCGAAGTCGGACGCGTCGTTTTCGCTCTTCACCGTCGGAACCCGCGACGCAACGCGGGAGGTCTTCTCCGTGCGGGTTCCGTATCTGCTGTCCTATCTTGCCGACGGCGACATTCACGCGAAAGTCGAGGGCATCAACGACCTGCAAGCCGAGTATGCGCAGCGGTTCGGGCCCGGCGACTACACGCCGTATATCCCGATCACCTATTGGAGCTTCCGCTACATGATCGGCCTGGGCGGCGTCACTACCGCGTTGGCGCTTCTCGGTATCTGGCTCACCCGACGCGGCAGGCTTCCTGGTAATCGCTGGGTCTGGCGCGCGTTCGTCTGGACCACACCGCTGGCCATCCTGGCGAACAGCTTCGGCTGGATCTTCACCGAGATGGGCCGTCAGCCGTGGGCGGTGTTCGGCGAAATGCTGACGCGCGAAGCACTTTCGCCGTCGGTTCCCGCGTGGCAGGTCATCAGCTCCCTTGGCGTGTTCGCAGTCCTGTACCTCGTCATCGCCACCATCGCGCTGCGCCTCATTTTTCGGTACGCGAAGGCCGGACCCCCGCCTGACGGCCCTGCTGCGACCTCGGAGGCCGAAACGCCGGCCCAGCAACTGACGTTCGCCTATTAGGACCATCCCGTGACATTGCCTGAATTCTGGTTCCTACTGATCGGCTTCATGTTCGCCTCGTATTTCGTGCTCGAGGGATTCGATTTCGGAGTCGGGGCTCTCCTTCCCGTCCTCGGTAAGGACGACACCGGCCGACGGGTCATGATCAACACGATCGGCCCGGTCTGGGATGCCAACGAAACGTGGCTGGTGCTCGCCGCGGGGGCGATGTTCGCGGCGTTCCCGTCCTGGTACGCCACTACGTTCAGCGCCTACTATCTGCCGCTGCTTGTCATCCTCGGGGCATTGATCGTGCGGGGTCTGGCTTTCGAGTTCCGTGGAAAGCAAGACGAAGAGCAGTGGCGGCGCCGATGGGATCACTGCATCGTTCTCGGTTCGACCGTCGTCCCCCTGCTCTGGGGCGCGTTCTTTGCAAACCTGGTCAGGGGACTGCCCATTGATGCCAGGGGCGACTACGCCGGCGGAATCCTCGACCTATTCTCGCCATACGCGATGCTAGGCGGACTGGTCGTCCTCTCGATGTTCGTCACCCACGGAGCCATCTTTCTCACGCTGAAGACCAGCGGCGGCATTCGCCACGACGCTTCCGAACTCGGCACCCGACTCGCCGTCGTGACAGCGATACTCTCGGCGGCGTTCCTGAGCTGGACCATCGCCTCGGACGGCGATGCGCTGTCGGCGACACTCGCGATCGCGGTCGTCGCCGCCTTGATTGGCGCAGTGGTGGCGAACGGGCGCGGCCGCGACGGCATCGCTTTCTTCCTCACGACCAGCGCTATCGGCCTGCTGGTCACGACTTACTTTGCGCTGCTGTACCCGAACGTGATGCCGTCGACAATCGACCCCGCCAACAACCTCACGATTGCAAACGCAAGTTCGTCGTCGTACACGCTGACGCTGATGAGCTGGGTCGCCATTCTCGTCGTTCCGTTCGTCCTCGCGTACCAGGCGTGGAGCTACTGGGTGTTCCGCAGGCGGTTGAGTCGAGACCATATTCCACTGATCCCGCAGCACGGCGCCGCCGCGGGCGGCAACCGATCGACATAATGCGCGCGATCGACCCACGCCTGCTGCGGCGCGCGCGCTCCAGTTCAGGATTCTTACTGGTGTGCGTCGTGATCGGGCTTGCCATCGCAGCGTGTGTGTTCGGACAAGCCGTGACACTCGCCATAGCCATCAGCCGAGTCTTTCTGGGCGGCGCCGACTTTCACGACATCAGCATCCTTCTGGTCCTGCTTGCCGGCTTGACGTTGATGCGAGCCGCGCTGTCATATCTGCAGGAGACCGCGGCGGCGCGGGCAACTGCAGTCGTGAAATCGCAGTTGCGACAAGGCCTGATGCGCCGTGTCGTCGACGCCGGTCCGTCGTCGTCTTCCGAACATCGCACCGGAGAGATCACGCAACTCGCCACCCGCGGGTTGGAGGCGCTCGATGCGTACTTCTCGCGATACCTGCCACAGCTGGTGTTGACCGCGATCATCTCGCCAATATTCGTTGTGGTGGTCTGGGCGACAGACTGGATTTCAGGGGTCGTGCTGCTGCTGACCCTTCCCATTGTCCTGCTCTTCATGGTGCTCGCGGGACTGTCCGCCCAGCGCC
>Ga0207642_10000257_pt1 | contig 15886 bp, 15 predicted proteins | sample KBSMisM22_FD_184309 | JGI IMG/M metagenome (GOLD analysis project Ga0207642, IMG submission 184309) | Miscanthus rhizosphere microbial communities from Kellogg Biological Station, Michigan, USA - KBS Miscanthus M2-2 (SPAdes) (version 2) | ecosystem: Host-associated > Plants > Roots >... | reverse complement strand
GCTATTCCGGCTGATGTTCTGATGCCGACCGTCCCCACCGATCGTGAGTGACCCCAGCGTGTGAAATCGCGGGCCTGAAATCGTCCCGACAGTGCGAGGCGCCCGGCCGTTTCGACGGGGCAGTCTTTGACAACAGCCGCTGATGAATTAGAAGAGGAGCTGACATGACTCTGTCTGTGAAAGGTTCTGCTGGTCAGGCGCAGTGGCGCCCGTTGCGCGAGTTCGAGAATCTCTATGCGCAGATGGATCGGCTGGCGCAGTCGGTGTTAGGTGGCCTCACCGGTGACGGTGCCTGGTTGCCGGCGGCCGACGTCGTCGAGACCGACAGCGCGTATGTCATCGAGGTCGAGCTTCCTGGTGTGCGGCGCGAGGACGTCGATGTCAAGCTGAACGGCAACGAGTTGGTGGTAACCGGTGAGGTGAAGGAGCGCAAGCGCGAAGGTATGTTCCGCCGCCGGACCCGGCGGGTCGGTGAGTTCGAGTTTCGTGTCACGTTGCCGGGTTACCTTCGGGACGGCGACATCGAGGCGTCCTTGGCGTATGGCGTGCTGAAAGTCTATGTACCGAAGGCCGAGAGCACCAAGTCAAGCAAGATCACGGTGAGTGAGTCGGGCGAGGGCTCACCCTAGACGCCCCGTTGCAGCGGGTTTCCGGTAAGCCATCGGGGTTCAGGAATCGCCACGCCCGCGTCGCGGCGTGCAGGTTGAACCGGGTATCGACGTTGCGGAGGTCGTGGCCGGTGAGTTCAGCGATGCGCGCCAGCCGGTAGCGCAGCGTGCTGCGATGGATGTGCAGTGCAGCCGCGGATTCGTCATAGCTTCCACCGCATTCCAGGTAATCGCTCAGGGTCATCACCAGTTCGGAGTTCTTGCTGTCGTCGTAATCCAGGAGTGTCCCCAGCCATTCGCGCACGAAACTTTCGACCTCGCCGCCGCCATGGGCGGCGTCGATGAGGCGATAGAAACCGAGTTCGTCGAACGCCGCTGCGCCTTCCGGACTGACTGAGCGCAACTGGATGCTCATGGCGCGACGCGCTTCGATGAAGGACTGCGGAAAATCGTCGGGCACCGCGCATCGAGAGCCGATACCGATCACGCTGGTCGTCCTGCCAAGGATTTCACTGATCGCGTGGTGAAACGCCCGCGGGTCCGGGCGGCCGTCGGTGAGCAGAACAACCAGACCTGCATGACGCCCGAGCAGGTAGTTCAGATGCAACGCGGTCGCGGCCCGCCCGGCGGCGATTGGCAGCGTGCTCTCGGTGCCGGTACTTTGCACCACCACCACATGGTGGGGCCGTCGTAGGTCATGGCCCAGGGCGTCGGCACGAGCGTAGGCCCCGTCTCGGTCGGTGCCGGCCAACAGATCGTCGACAAGATCGCGGCGCAGATTGAGTTCGATCTCAGCAACGGCACGCTGGTGGGAAAGCTCCAGCGCCAAAACGACGCTGCCATAGCGCAGGGCAAACAAGTCGTCCTCAGTCACCGTGCCGTCCGGGTCGTTCAACGCCAGGACACCGAGGATCTCGGCCCGGGGCTGGACAAGTGTGAGTACTCGCCCTCCGATTCGTGCCTGACCGGTCTGTGCGGCCAACTCGTGCAGCAGGAGTTCGCGCTCGTCCGTGAGCTGTTTGGGGTAGGGGTGGGGCTGTCCGGAACCGGCCCAGCAGCGCAGGTTGCCGAACCGATCCTCGATACCCACCGAATGCCCCGTCAGGTCATTCAGTGCATCCGCAATACCTTGCTCGCCCATACCCGCGGCCACCGCCGCGCTCAATACTTCGTGCACGTTCGTCTGCCGCTGTAGCCGCGTCACCGTGGTGCCGAGTGCACGGTTCGCTACCTTCAGATCGGCGTTCGCTACCTTCAGGTCGGCGTTCGATTTTGTCAGCTTCGCCGTATCACCGGAGTCGCTTTCATGCAGTGCGGCATGTGCCAGGGCGGCGCCGGTCTGCTGGGCCAGGATGGTCAGCAACTGGATCTGATTGTCCGACGGTGCACTGGCGGCACTGACCACCAAACACCCGTTGACGATGCTTCGGTGACTCAGCGGGAACGCCCACCCCCACCGGCCGCCTCTTGTGTCAACGTGGCCATCCCAGCCGGACTCGCGGTGCCGTTGGATGTCGGGGTGTGCCGGCACGGACGGTGGAAAACGAACGAATCCGCCGTTCACCGACCGGTAACCAGCCTCGACCTGGCAGGATGCGAGTCCGTCGACGACGGCGGTCGCTTCGCGGAAGATCTCGCCGACGTCGGAGTCATCGAAAGTGAGACGCGACAGGGCAGCCAGACCCCTTGATGAAGCCTGTTCGTCAGGCCGGGTGGCCTGTGCCGGGCTGTGCGATTCATCGTTCATGTTGGAGCGGCCAGACTCGGGCTCCCTCCTCTCGAGCCACCGTGGCCGGAGGGGTCCGCTAAGGCGTCACAGAGGAACGGCATACCCGAAGTTGGCGTTCCGAAACGCCTTTCCGGGTCCGAAAGTGCCCACCCGGCGTCCGCTAATCAGACCCTACTCCGCTGTGGTGCTGACAGGACGAATCAGAGTCCAGATTTTCGGCTCACCGGGAGCACGCGACAGTCGCTACGCATTGCCAGACTCCTTGTTTGGGAGCGAATTACGACGCACGTTACAGCGCGTGCGCTGTCGTCCGCCGTTGTCCGCGCTTCCGTGAAAACGACCTTCGCCACTTAGGGGAAGCCATGGCTTTAGTGCGTATGGCCTACAGGGATAGGGGGGAGTGATGGCTGAGCATTCGACGGTTGTGACATCGGCGGTGCGGCCCAACGAGCCCGCCCGCCAGGTGATCGCCACCTTCGAGCGCGACCAACGCGATTTCCACTCCGTGAGTGGGCTACGGCCCAAGTATCACGACGTCGTCGCGGAGTTGGAGGTTGCCGATCGTGCGCTGCAACTCCTCGCCGGCGGCAACCGAAAGGAATAGACAATGGCGACAGCGGTAGGCATCGATCTCGGGACAACGAACTCGGTGATCGCCGCCTGGCAGGGCGGGGAGCCGATTGTGATTCCCAACGCCGAGGGCGCGCGAACCACGCCCTCGGTGGTGGCCTTCACGGAGAACGGCGAGCGTCTGGTCGGGCAACTGGCCAGGCGGCAGTCGATCATGAACCCGAAGGGCACCATCTACTCGGCGAAACGATTCATCGGCCGCCGCTTCGACGAGATATCGGAGGAGGCCAAGGCGGTCAGCTTCGACGTCGTCGAGGGCGACGGTGGCGCCGCCCGGTTCGACGTGCGCGGCAAGAAGTACTCGCCGGAGGAGATCAGCGCGCAGGTGCTGCGCAAACTCGTCGACGACGCGAGCAAGTTCCTCGGCGAACGGGTCAAGGAAGCGGTGATCACCGTTCCGGCGTACTTCAACGACGCCCAACGCAACGCAACCAAGGATGCCGGCCGGATCGCCGGGCTGGATGTGCTGCGCATCATCAACGAGCCCACGGCCGCGGCGCTGGCCTACGGGCTGGACAAGAAGGGCCACGAGACCGTGCTGGTCTTCGACCTCGGCGGCGGCACGTTCGACGTGAGCCTGCTTGACGTCGGTGACGGGGTGGTCGAAGTGCGCTCCACGGCAGGTGATTCGCACCTGGGTGGCGATGACTTCGACCGTCGGCTCGTGGACTATCTGGCCGACGAGTTCCAGCGCGAGAACAACATCGATCTGCGCAAAGATTCGCAGGCGCTGCAGCGGCTGTTCGAGGCCGCCGAGAAGGCCAAGGTGGAATTGTCGTCGGTGGCCCAGACGCAGGTCAACCTGCCGTTTGTCACTGCCGACGCCAACGGCCCCAAGCACCTCACCATGACCATCAATCGGTCGAAGTTCGAGGAACTCACGCACGATCTGGTGGAGCGCTGCATGGGTCCGGTCAAGCAGGCGATGGACGACGCCAAGGTGACGGCCAACGACATCGACGAGGTCATCCTGGTCGGCGGGTCGACCCGCATCCCCGCCGTGCAGGCCCTGGTCCGCCGGCTCACCGGCGGCAAGGACCCGAACATGACCGTCAACCCCGATGAGGTGGTCGCGTTGGGCGCCGCGATCCAGGCCGGTGTGCTCAAGGGCGAGGTCTCCGACGTCTTGCTGCTCGACGTCACCCCATTGTCGCTGGGTGTGGAGACCGCCGGCGGGCTGATGACCAAGATCATCGAGCGCAACACCACCATCCCGGCCCGGCGCAGCGAGGTGTTCACCACCGCGGCGGACAACCAGCCCGCAGTGGATGTCGTTGTGCTGCAGGGTGAACGGGAGCTGGCCAGGGACAACCGGGTACTCGGCAGGTTCAAGCTGGAGAACATCCGACCGGCACCGAGGGGTGAGCCGCAGATCGAGGTCACCTTCGACATCGACGCCAACGGCATCCTGCATGTCACCGCACGCGATAAGGATACGGCCGCCGAGCAGGGCATCACCATCAGCGAGCAGTCCAACCTCGATAAGAGCGAGGTGGAGCGGATGCTCGCCGAGGCCGAGGCCAACCGCCGCGAGGACGAGCAACTGCGCAAGGCCGTCGAAGCGCGTAACGAACTCGACTCGGCGGCATACCAGGTGGAGCGCCGGCTCGCCGAACTGGGCGATTCGGCGGCGCCGCACGACCGGGCACGCGCCGAGATGCTGATCGCCGACGCGCGCCAGGCCGTCAAGGAAGACGCACCGATGGACCGGGTGCAGTCCCTGACATCCGAACTGCAGCAAGTGCTTTACGGGCTGCAACCCATGCCGTCCGGTGGCGCCAACGGGCAACCATCCGGCGACGGCCGGGGCTCTCCAGTCGGTGACGACGACGTGGTCGACGCCGAGTTCGACCGGGGCTGAGCCGCCATGGTCAGCCCCGCAGAGCATTCCAAGACCGAAGAGGACGATGACCGGGTAGACGAAAGCCCGCCAGACGCGGCTGCCTCCCAACCTGATTCGGACAAGGAGCTGGCCAAGCTCGAGGACCGCTGGCGGCGCGCGGTCGCCGATCTGGACAACCTGCGCAAGCGGTATGCCCGCGAACTGGACCGCGAACGAACAACGGAACGATCCAGAGTGGCCGGCGCGTGGCTGCCCATCGTGGACAACCTGGAGCGGGCGATCGCCCATACGAGTGACCAGTCCGACGCGGTCGTCGAAGGTGTGCGGAGCATTCTCGAACAAGCGCGACAGGTGCTCGAGCAGCTCGGCTATCCGCGCGATGCGGAGGCAGGGGTGCCCTTCGACCCGGAGCGTCACGAGGTGGTCGGTGTGGTGGACCACCCGGACAGCGCGCCCGGGACGGTTGTCGAAGTACTTCGACCGGGCTACGGGCAAGGCTCGAGGCAACTGCGGCCGGCGGCCGTGGTGGTCAGCCGACGCGAGGAGTGATATCGGGTGGCCCGCGACTACTACGAAGTCCTCGGGGTGTCGCGGGACGCGACCGCCGATCAGATCCAGCAGGCGTTCCGCACACTGGCCCGCAAGCATCACCCGGACGTCAACAAGGATCCAGCGGCCGAAGACCGGTTCAAGGAGATCAACGAGGCCTATCACGTGCTGTCGGACCCCGAAACCCGCAAGCGCTACGACCGATTCGGCGAAGACTTCCGGAAGGTGCCCGAGGACTGGGAAGAGCGGGTGGGCGCGGGTGCCGGCGGCTTCCAGGGCGGCGGCTTCAGCGGCGCAGGGCCCTCCGGCGCGCGGGTGCGCTACGGCCAGGGCTTCGGCGGCGCCGGCGGCATCAACATCGAAGACCTTTTCGGCGACATGTTCGGCGGCAGTGGCGGATTCGGGCCGATTCCGGGCGCCGACCAGGAAGCGGTGCTGGAGCTGACCGTCGAGGAGGCCTACCGGGGCGGCAAACGGCAGATCTCACTGGATGGCCGCAACTACGGGGTCAACATTCCCGCCGGTGTCATCGACGGTCAGCGGATACGGCTGGCGGGAGAGGGCGGCCGCGGTAGCGGCGATGGACCGGCCGGAGATCTGTACCTGCGGGTGCGCATCAAGCCGCATCCCCGATTCCGGCTCGACGGACGCGACGTCACCGTCGATCTGCCGGTGTCGCCATGGGAGGCGGTGCTGGGGACCACTGTCGCTATTCGAACTCCCGGCGGCGAAGCGAAAGTTAAGGTGCCCCAAGGATCGTCGACCGGTCGGCGGTTGCGGCTACGCGGCGAAGGCATGCCCAACCCGCGCGGTGCCGCCGGCGACCTCTACGCAGAAATCAAGGTGATGGTGCCACCCAAACCCACTGCGCGGGAACGCGAGCTATTCGAGCAACTGGCGGCGGAGTCCACGTTCGACCCCAGGAGGGGACGATGACCGCACCACGCTATGTCCTGGCGCGGCGGCCCGGAATTCAACTCGACGACTTCGCAACACGCTGCGGGTTGCATCCCGACCTGGTGCGCCGACTGGTCGCGCTCGGCCTCCTCGCTTGCCAGCAGGATGCCCGCGGCGATCTCCGGTTCGAACCGTCTGCGTTGGTGACGATCGCCCGCATCCAGCGGTTGAGGACCGGCCTGGGACTCAACTACGCGGCGATCGGGCTGGTGCTCGACCTGCTGGACCACATCGAAGAGCTGGAATCCGCTTCTCGCCGAAGGAGGACATCACCGTGGACATCAACAAGCTGACCCAGAAGTCACAGGAGGCGGTGGCCGAAGCGCAGAGCATCGCGACCCGGATGGGTCACATCGAGGTCGACGGCGAACATCTGTTGATGGCGCTGATCGACCAGCCCGAGGGTCTCGTACCGCGGCTGCTCGATCAGGCGGGCGCCGACACCGCGGCCCTGCGCGCGGACCTCGAGCGCGAATTGAATCGGCGCCCGAAGGTCAGCGGCCCCGGCGCCGCGCCGGGTCAGGTGTCTGTCACCCGGCGCCTGGCGACGCTGTTGGAGGCCGCCGAGCGAGAAGCCAAGCGGCTCAAGGACGAATACGTGTCGGTCGAGCACCTTGTCATCGCCCTCGCCGAAGAGGGTACGTCCACCGCCGCCGGGCGGATACTCGCCAATAATGGTGTGACACGAGATTCGTTCCTGAGCGCGCTGACCAAGGTGCGCGGCAACCAGCGGGTCACTTCCGCGACGCCGGAGGGCGCTTACGAGGCGCTGGAGAAATACGGCCGTGACCTGGTCACCGAGGGCCGCGCCGGTAAGCTTGACCCGGTGATCGGCCGGGACGCCGAGATCCGCAGGGTGATTCAGATCCTGAGCCGCAAGACCAAGAACAACCCGGTTCTGATCGGCGACCCCGGCGTGGGCAAGACGGCGATCGTCGAGGGCCTGGCCCAGCGGATCGTGCGCGGCGATGTCCCGGAGGGCTTGCGGGACAAGACGATCTTCTCCCTCGACATGGGTTCACTGGTGGCCGGTGCGAAATACCGCGGCGAGTTCGAGGAACGGCTGCAGGCGGTCCTGTCGGAGGTGAAGGCGGGCGAGGGCCGCATCCTGCTGTTCGTCGACGAGTTGCACACCGTCGTCGGCGCCGGGGCGGCAGAAGGTTCCCTGGACGCCGGCAACATGCTCAAGCCGATGCTGGCCCGCGGCGAGCTGCACATGATCGGTGCCACCACCCTCGACGAATACCGCAAACACATCGAAAACGACGCCGCGTTGGAGCGCCGGTTCCAGACCGTACTGGTCGACGAACCCGATGTGGAGGACACCATCTCGATTCTGCGCGGGCTGCGCGACCGCCTCGAAGTCTTTCACGGGGTGAAGATTCAGGACGGCGCACTGGTGGCTGCGGCAACCCTGTCGCACCGCTACATCACCGACCGGTTCCTGCCGGACAAGGCGATCGACCTGGTGGACGAGGCGTGTGCGCGGCTGCGCACCGAAATCGACTCCTTGCCAGCCGAATTGGACGAGATCACCCGGCGGGTCACCCGGCTCGAGATCGAGGAGGTCTCGCTGGCCAAGGAATCCGATCCCGCGAGCAAGGCGCGCCTGGAAGAGTTGCGCAGGGAGCTGGCCGACCTGCGGGCAGAAGCCGACGCCCGGCACGCGCAATGGGATGCCGAACGGCAGGCGATCAAGCGGGTGCAGGAACTGCGCGGACAACTCGAGCAGGTGCGGCACGAGGCCGAGGAAGCCGAGCGCAACTACGACCTGAACCGGGCCGCCGAGTTGCGCTATGGCCAGATCACCGAACTGGAACGCAAACTGCAGGCCGCCGAGGAGCAGCTGAAGTCCAAGCAGGGCGACAAGCCGCTGCTCCGCGAGGTCGTCACCGAGGACGAGATCGCCGAAATAGTCGCCGCCTGGACTGGTATCCCGGTCGCCCGGCTGCAGGAGGGCGAGCGCGAAAAGCTGCTGCGGCTCGACGAAATCCTGCACGAACGGGTGATCGGCCAGGACGAGGCCGTCCAGCTGGTCGCCGACGCGGTGATCCGGGCCCGCTCCGGAATCCGGGACCCGCGCCGCCCGATCGGATCCTTCATCTTCCTCGGCCCCACCGGGGTCGGCAAGACCGAACTCGCCAAGACGTTGGCCGCCGCGCTGTTCGACAGCGAAGAGAACATCGTGCGCCTGGACATGAGTGAGTATCAGGAGCGGCACACGGTCAGCCGGTTGGTCGGTGCGCCACCGGGATACGTCGGCTACGACGAGGGTGGCCAGCTCACTGAAGCGGTACGCCGCAAGCCCTACTCGGTGGTGCTCTTCGACGAGATCGAAAAGGCCCACGCCGACGTGTTCAACACGCTCCTACAGGTGCTCGACGACGGCCGGCTCACCGACGCACAGGGACGCCAGGTCAACTTCCGCAACACGGTGGTCATCATGACCTCCAACATCGGATCGCACTACCTACTCGACGGCGTCACCCCACACGGCGAGATCAAGCCGGACGCGCGCGAGCGGGTGATGGCCGAGCTGCGCGGGCACTTCCGGCCCGAGTTCCTCAACCGGGTCGACGACATCGTGTTGTTCACCCCGCTGTCTATGCCGCAGATCGAACGGATCGTCGAGCTTCAGCTAGCCGAGCTACGGGACCGGTTGGCGGAGAGACAGATCGAGCTCGAGATCACCGCCGACGCGCGCCGGCTGATCGCCGAACACGGCTACGATCCGGTGTACGGGGCGCGGCCGCTGCGCCGCTACATCGCCCACGAGGTGGAAACCAAGATTGGTCGGGCGTTGCTACGCGGCGACATCGCGGGCGGTGGCAAGATCCGCGTCACCGTCGAGAACGGCGAACTCGTCGTGGGCTATTCGGAACCGGCCCTGGCGGCCTGACGGAGGATGCGCCATGGAAACCGACATCGTGACATGCCCGAACTGCGGAAAGCGCAACCGGGTACCCGCGGCGGCCGCGGGGAAGCCCCGGTGCGCCAACTGTCACCAGTGGCTGCCGTGGATCGCTGCGGCCGGCGACGGGGACTTCGCCGATGTTGCCGAAAAGCCCGCGGTTCCAGTACTTGTCGACCTGTGGGCGCCCTGGTGCGGGCCGTGCCGGATGGTGAGCCCGGCGCTGGAGCAGCTCGCCACCGAACGCGCCGGACAACTCAAACTCGTCAAGGTCGACGTGGACAAGGCACCGGCGATTTCGCAGCGGTTCACGGTGCAGGCGGTGCCGACACTGCTGCTCCTTGACCACGGGCAGATACTGGCGCGGCAAGCGGGCGCCGCTCCCGTTGCGGCGCTGCGCAATTGGCTGGACCAGGCGCTGTCGGCCGGCAGCGGAAAGGACGCACGGTCATGACATCGGTGTATATAGATCCACACGTGACGGCCATCCGCCAGGTGCGCCCGCACACGAACGGCTGCGAGGAATGCCTGCGGCTCGGCACACCGTGGGTCCACTTGCGGCTGTGCCTGACGTGCGGGCACGTCGGCTGCTGCGACTCGTCACCGATGCGGCATGCCCGAGCGCACGCACACACGGTCGGCCACCCGATTGTCCAGTCCATGGAGCCCGGCGAGGAGTGGCGCTGGTGCTACGTCCATGAGAACTATGTCTGAGGCCGCCATCGACCAGCGCGAATCGCCTCCGCTGGCGGAAACTCCCGACATCTACGGCGCGTACCCGCGACTGTCCGACGATCAGATTGCCGCCCTCGAGGCAGGCGGCGCCCGGCGCACCGTCAACACGGGCGAAACGCTTGTCCGCGAGGGTGAGCGCTCTGACTACTTCTTCGTCATGCTGTCCGGCAAGGTCGCCGTCACCACGACCGACGACGCGGGCAATCGGCACGTCATCCGGGTACATGGCCCCGGGCGGTTTCTCGGGGAGCTGGGTGACCTCGAAGGCCAAGCCGCGTTCTACACCGCCGAAGTGGTGGAACCCGGCGAAGTACTCGTGGTACCGACCGAGCGGGTGCGGGCCCTGGTCGCCCACGATCCGGTGCTCAGTGACCTCATCCTGCGCGCGTATCTGTTGCGCCGCTCGCTGCTCATCCAGGAAGAATCCGGATTCCGGATCATCGGCTCCTGCTATTCGCCGGACACCGCCCGGTTGCGAGAATTCGCAGCGCGAAACCGATTGCCGCACAGATGGATTGACCTGGAACGTGACAAGCACGCCGAACGGCTGCTGCAGCGGTTCGGAGTATCGCCCCAAGACGCCCCGGTGGTGATCTGGGGCGGTGAGGTGCTGCGCAACCCGACCAACACCGAACTGGCCCGCCGGGTGGGGCTGCCGGTACCCGACACGGTGCCCGACGAATCCGACGTCGTCGTGGTGGGCGCCGGTCCGGCCGGGCTGGGCGCGGCGGTGTATGCCGCGTCGGACGGCCTGACCACCGCGGCCATGGAGCGCATCGCAACCGGCGGGCAGGCCGGGACGTCATCGAGAATCGAGAACTACCTCGGATTCCCCGGCGGAATCTCCGGAGCCGACCTTGCCGAACGGGCCGTTCTGCAGGCCGGCAAGTTCGGAGCGCGGATCATCGTCTCCGCGGAGATCACCCGGCTGGAATCCGACAGCGGCCAGCACCGGGTAACGCTCGCGGACGGTGGGTCGGTGGTGGCCAGGGCTGTGGTGCTGGCCACGGGAGCCAGGTATCGAAGGCTCGCTGTCCCGGGAATCGAATCGTTCGAGGGCAACGGCGTGTACTACGCCGCCACCTTTCAAGAAGCGTTGATGTGCGGCACGGGGCCCGTCGTCATCGTCGGGGGTGGTAACTCCGCGGGCCAGGCGGCGATCTTCCTCGCCGCGCGGGTTTCCCGGGTGTACGTGGTGATCCGCGGCGACGACCTGAACAAAACCATGTCCCGATATCTCATCGACCAGATCCACCAGCACCCCCGCGTGACTGTGCGGTCGTGCACCGAGGTCCGGCAGGTGCACGGAAACGGTGCACTCACGGCGGTGGTGACCGAGGACAAACGAACCGGCGAGCGGCACTCGATCCAGACCCGCGCCCTGTTCGTTTTCATCGGCGCGGATCCCAATACCGCATGGCTCGCCGGCGCCATCGAGCTCGACGACCGCGGTTTCGTGCCGACCGGCCCGGCCGCGCTCTACTCGGACACCGATGGCAATCAGGGGCGAACGCAACGTCAGCCGATGATGCTGGAGACCAGCCAACCCGGTGTGTTCGCGGCGGGCGACGTGCGTAGCGGTTCGGTCAAACGGGTGGCCTCCGCGGTCGGTGAAGGATCGATGGCGATCCGCCAAATCCACGAGTACTTCGGGACCTGATCGGCGGCGGTCGCCCCGCCCGGTGACCTGCCATCATGGACGCCACCAGGGAGATCAGCATCGCCGTCGACGAGACAGTAGACGGTGTTGCGCATCATGACCGGCGGATCGGCCGGGTTGATGATCATCACCGCCTTACCGCCTTGGGCCCCGCCGACGACTTGCATTGCCGTAGAGGTGGTTTCAGTGAACTCGTCGATGTTGGCGCGGGTGCCAGGGCCGGCGGACTTCGCCGAAATCGACGACACGATCTCGGCGTAGGACACGATCCCCGACTGAGCGACAGCGGCGACGATCGGCACGGTGGCCTGCCCACCGCATGTCACCATGTTCAGGTTCGGCGCGTCGAGGTGTTCGTCGAGGTTGACCACCGGGACGCAGAACGGCCCGATGGAGGCCGGGGTGAGGTCGAGCACCCGGACTCCGGTGTCGCGCAGCTTGGCCCAGTTGGCGCGGTGCGCTCCGGCGGAGGTGGCGTCGAAGACGAGCTTGATGTCGCCGAAGTTCGACATGGCCAAGAGCCCGGCCACACCATCGGCGGTGGTGGGCACCCCCATCCGCGCGGCGCGGGCCAGACCGTCCGACGCCGGATCGATGCCGACCATGGCGCCGACAGTCAAAGGGCCGTCGCTGCGCAGGATCTTGATCATCAGGTCGGTGCCGATGTTGCCTGAGCCGATGATGGCCACCGGCCAGATATCGTGGCGTGACATGATTTTTCCTAACTGAAGGTCAGCGACACGGTGCCCAGGTCGCTGATGGTGGTGGAGGCCGCGTAGCCGGGATGTACGAACGCGGCTGAGGTGAACGACCCGGACATGACGAACTGGCCGGACAGGATCTGGGTACCGAAGGGAGCCAGGGCGTTGGCCAGCCAGGCGACCGCTACGGCTGGGTCGCCCATCACCGCCGCGCCCACGCCGGAGTCGATCTCGGTTCGGTTGAGCCACAGCGATGCCCGTGCACCGGCGAGATCAATGTCGGCGCTGTAGGGCACCCACTCACCGAGCACCACCGCGCCAGAACTTGCGTTGTCGGCGACGGTGTCGGGAAGGGTCAGCTTCCAGTCGGCGATCCGGCTGTCGACGATCTCCAGCGCAACGGCAACCGCTTCCGTCGCGGCGCGTACATCGTCGACGGTGACATCAGGCCCGCGCAGCGGCTCGCGTAGCAGGAAGGCGACCTCGGGTTCCACGCGGGGCGAACAGAACCGGGCCGCTGACACGGCTGCGCCGTTGCCCAGCACCATGTCGTCAAGGATGTAGCCGAAGTCCGGTTGATCGACGCCGAGCAGGGTCTGCATCGGTTCGGAGGTCAGGCCGATCTTGTGTCCGACCACGGTGCGTCCCTGACCCAATCGGCGGCTGAGGTTGACCTGCTGAATGGCGTAGGCGTCCGCGACGTTCAGGCCCGGAAAGCGCTGGGAGAGTGGCTCGATCGGCGCCCGGCCCTCTTGTGCGGCATACAGCAACTCGGCCGCCTCGTCGGTCATGCTGTGTGTCAATGTCATTGTTCCGCACTTTCGGCGATCATCCGCAGCGCGGTGTCGTACAGAACGCGGGCGTGCATTTCGAATAGGGCAATGAGGTCGACGGCGTCGCCGCCGATCTCTTTGGCGATGAACAGGCCGTCGGCGCCTGCGAGTGCATAGGTGGCCAGCTGGTGCGTCTGGGCGTCGGTGAGGTCCGGGGTGAGTTCACCGATGACGTCGATCAGCTGGCCGTACGCCTGGGCGCGCGCCTGCAAGAACATCGCACGGGCCCGCGCTTCGACGGGCCGCCGTTCCAGTGCCAGCATCAGCCCGAGGCGGATGAAGTCCGGGGAGTCCAGCAGCGCCTTGGCGATCTGCATCGCCATGCCCTTCATGCGGTCGGGCGCGTCACCCTCGTCCGGGAACTGCCATGCCGCCAGCCAGCTGGCGAAGCTGCGTTCGATCACCGCGGCGATCAAGTCGTCCTTGTCCTTGAAATGCCAGTAGATCGAGCTCGCAGGCAGCCCACACTTCTTACTGACCAGCGCAATGCTCGTGCCCTCGTAGCCGCGTTCCGCGGCGATTTCGGTGGCGGCGTCAAGGATGCGTTGGCGCGACAGCTCGCCGTCCGCCCGCTTGCGACGGGGCTTCTGCTGCTCCTTTTCGGGCATCTGCGCTCCTGGGATTCGGGTCTTGACTCCGTAGTGATCACTACAGTACCGTAGCAATCACTACAGCACAAGCCCTCCTCAAGGACGAGAGACGACCGTGACCACTACACAAGTTGAATCGCCGCCTCGGTCGGCGGCTACCTACGACGTGGCCGTGATCGGCTACGGCCCGACCGGCGCGACCGCCGCGAACCTGTTGGGCCAGTTGGGCCTGAAGGTGCTGGTGATTGAGCGCGATCCAGACGTCTACGGCCGCGCAAGGGCGATCTCCACCGACGAGGAAGTCATGCGGGTGTGGCAGTCGGTCGGCTTGGCAGACCGCCTAGGGCAGGACATGCTGTCGGACCGTCCGTTGAACTTCGTCGACGCCGATGGAGTGCCGTTCATCGATCTGAAGATCACTTCACGCGGGACCGGGCATCCGCCGCAACAGTTCCTCTACCAGCCCGCGGTCGATCAGGTGCTGCGCGAGGGCGTGGCCCGCTTCCCGAACGTCGAGGTACTTCTCGAACACGAATGCCTACGCGTGGTAGCGAAGGGCCACGAGGTCGAACTCATGCTGGCCGACCTGCTCACCGACACTTTCAAGCGGTTCCGCGCGTCCTACGTGATCGCCGCTGACGGCGGCTCGTCGCCCACCCGCGGTCAGCTCGGCGTCGGTTACACGGGGCGCACCTACGGCGAACGATGGGTCGTCATCGACACCAAGGTCCTGAAGGAGTGGGAGTGCCACGAGCGGTTGCGGTTCCATTGCAACCCATCCCGTCCCACCGTCGACTGCCCGACTCCACTCGGTCATCACCGGTGGGAGTTCCCTGCGCGCACTGATGAGGACGACGAGACCCTGTTGCGCGAAGAGAACATCTGGACGGTTCTCAACGATCAGGGCATCACACCCGAACACGTCAAGATCCTGCGGGCCGTGATCTACAGCCACCACGTCCGCGTGGCCGACCGCTGGCGGGTGGGCCGGGTCTTCCTGGCCGGCGACGCCGCACACGCCATGCCGCCGTGGATCGGCCAAGGCATGTCCGCCGGGGTCCGCGACGCCGCGAACCTGTGCTGGAAACTCGCTGCCGTGCTCAGGGGACAGGCACCGGAGTCGCTGCTCGACTCCTACCAGGCCGAACGCAAACCACACGTCACCGAGGTCACCCGCCGCGCATGCTTCGTCGGCCGGATCATCACCGAGAGCAACCGCGTCATCGCCGCCGTGCGCAATCACGTGTTCCGCGCGCTGACGCGAATGCCCGGTGTGAACGCGGTTCTCGTGAAAACGACGTGGATTCCCGACGCCCGATACGAGGACGGCTTCTTCGCCGCAGGCAACCAGCCCGCCGTCGGCTGGCAGATCCCGCAACCGTGGGTTACCGACGATACGGGCGCCACCGTTCGCCTCGACGACCTCCTCGGCGGGCAGTGGGCCATCCTGCACACCGGCGTATTACCGACCGGCACGCGTGCTTGGACCGAGCTCGGTGTTCAGGCGATACGGATTGTCGAACCGACCCTCGTCCGCTGGCTGCGGCGCAAGAAGGCCAGCGCAGTTGTCGTGCGGCCCGACGGATTCATATACACCGCAACCGAATCCGGGCAGTTGCGTGCGCGCCCGCCCGCCGGGCTCACCGGCGTCAGACCTCCAGCGACCATTACACCAATCCGAAACGGAGCCAACGCATGACCACCACGAACCTGACCGAACGCACCGTCACCGTCAACGGGAAACCGATCTTCGCCGCCGAAACCGGTAGCGGCCCAGCCGTTGTCATGCTGCACGGCGGCGGCCCCGGCGCGTCCGGGGTATCCAACTACTCCCGCAACATCGATGCACTGGCAGAGCACTTCCGTGTCATCGTGCCCGACATGCCCGGCTACGGCCGCTCGGTGAAAGGCGTCGACCAGGACGATCCGTTCGGCTACCTGGCCGACATGATCCGCGGCCTGCTCGACGAACTCGGTGTCGATACCGCCCACCTGATCGGCAACTCCTACGGCGGCGCGGCGGCGCTGCGGCTGGCGTTGGACACCCCGCACCGCGTCGGCAAGCTGGTCCTGATGGGCCCCGGCGGCGTCGGGACGACGCGGGGCGTCCCGACCGCCGGCCTGAAAAGCCTGCTGTCCT
>Ga0207642_10000254_pt1 | contig 15913 bp, 11 predicted proteins | sample KBSMisM22_FD_184309 | JGI IMG/M metagenome (GOLD analysis project Ga0207642, IMG submission 184309) | Miscanthus rhizosphere microbial communities from Kellogg Biological Station, Michigan, USA - KBS Miscanthus M2-2 (SPAdes) (version 2) | ecosystem: Host-associated > Plants > Roots >... | reverse complement strand
GACCAGCGGGGCCTTGCTACGCACCAGCGGAACCGCCTGGCGCTGCATGTTGGCACCCATCAGGGCACGATTGGCGTCGTCGTGCTCGAGGAACGGGATCATGGCCGTCGCGACCGACACCATCTGGCGCGGCGAGACGTCCATGTAGTCGACCTCGGTCGAGGAGATGTACTCGACCTCGCCGCCCTTCCGGCGGACCAGGACGCGGTCCTCGATGAATCGACCGTTCTCGTCGGTCGGCGAGTTGGCCTGCGCCACGACGTGGCGGTCCTCCTCGTCGGCGGTCAGGTACTCGATGTCGTCGCTGACCACACCGTCGACCACCTTGCGGTACGGCGTCTCGATGAAGCCGAACGGGTTCACCCGCGCGTACACCGACAGCGAACCGATCAGGCCGATGTTCGGACCCTCAGGGGTCTCGATCGGGCACATCCGGCCGTAGTGGCTGGAGTGCACATCGCGGACCTCGAGGCCGGCGCGCTCACGGGACAGACCGCCCGGGCCCAAAGCGGACAGACGCCTCTTATGAGTTAAACCGGAAAGCGGGTTGTTCTGGTCCATGAACTGCGACAGCTGGCTGGTGCCGAAGAACTCCTTGATCGCCGCCACGACGGGACGGATGTTGATCAGGGTCTGGGGCGTGATCGCCTCGACGTCCTGAGTGGTCATGCGCTCGCGCACGACACGCTCCATGCGGGACAGGCCGACCCGGATCTGGTTCTGGATCAGCTCTCCGACGGTGCGCAGACGACGGTTGCCGAAGTGGTCGATGTCGTCGGTCTCCACCGGAACCTCGACGCCGCCGGGGACGGTCATCGTGGTCTGGCCCTCGTGCAGGCGCACCAGGTACTCGATGGTCGCGACGACGTCCTCTTCGGTCAGCGTCGAACTGGTGATCGGCTCACCCGCGTGCAGGCCAAGCTTCTTGTTGACCTTGTAGCGGCCCACGCGAGCCAGGTCGTAGCGCTTCTCCTTGAAGAACAGGTTCTCGAGGAGGGTCTGCGCGGACTCCTTGGTCGGCGGTTCGCCCGGGCGCAGCTTGCGGTAGATGTCCAGCAACGCCTCGTCGGTACCTGCGGTGTTGTCCTTCTCCAGCGTCCCCATCATGATCTCGGAGAAGCCGAAGCGCTCGACGATCTGATCGTTGGTCCAGCCCAGCGCCTTGAGCAGCACGGTGACGGGCTGACGGCGCTTGCGGTCGATACGGACGCCGACGGTATCGCGCTTGTCGACGTCGAACTCCAGCCACGCGCCGCGGCCGGGGATCACCTTGACGCTGTGCAGCGTCTTCTCGGTGGACTTGTCGATCGTCTCGTCGAAGTACACACCCGGCGAGCGGACCAGCTGGCTCACCACGACACGCTCGGTGCCGTTGATGATGAAGGTGCCCTTCTCGGTCATCATCGGGAAGTCACCCATGAAGACCGTCTGGCTCTTGATCTCACCGGTGTTGTTGTTGATGAACTCCGCGGTGACGAACAGCGGCGCCGCGTACGTCATGTCCTTGTCTTTGCACTCGTCGACAGGAGCCTTGACCTCGTCGAAGCGCGGATCGCTGAACGACAGCGACATCGAGCCGGAGAAGTCCTCGATCGGCGACAACTCGGCGAGCACCTCTTCGAGGCCGCCGACGGGCTTCACATCACCGCGAGCCTTCGCGTTTTCGCGCCAACGGTCCGACCCGATCAGCCATTCGAACGACTCGGTCTGAACGTCAAGCAGCCCCGGAACCTCGAGAGGCTCACGGAGCTTGGCGAATGAAACTCGATCTGGTGCTCCGGGGACGGAGTTATTGGGATTAGCTACTGCTGACTTGATCTGGCGCGAGCCTGCCAAGATGCATCCTTCCAGCACCTCATGCGAGCATCTTGATGCCGGGCTTCACCGGATCCAAATGTCGCTATATCTGCGTCGGTTCGGCTGGCCTCTCAAGACCACAAGCTTCCCGAACGCACGGCACGCGACTAGATCACTGAGCGGGGCTCAGGCTAGGACATCGATGTCATGTGCGGGGTTTAGGTGGGCAGGATGCAGCCAGCGCAACGTCCAACCATACCGCAGGACGGCATATTCCTCAACCACCGCATGCAAAAGTCACCGGGCGCTGGCTGGCGTCCTCAACCCGTGCATACATGCTGCCCAACAGATTGGACCGTTTGCCGCCGTCCGTCAAGAGATAACGCCGTGTTGAGTGTGGACTTTTCCGTTAAAACCTGGGTTTGCGAGTCGCCGCGATCAGATTGAGCTGTCAGGCCGCCTTCGAGGACGTGGCGACGCACATCGGCTCGGCGGGGCCGCAGGTGGGCTGGAACGTGAAGAGCCCACTGGCCAGCGGTACGAGCGCTTGTAGCGGGTTCAGCAGGAACCTCTTGGTCAGCGAGTTGGGCAGCGCGACCGCGGTGGCCTGCCCCGCAGGGGTGTCGATCGTGATCTCCTGGCTGGGGTCTGTATAGATGCCCGCCTTCTGGTTGCCTGCGAACATGTCGTTGACCCAGCCGACCATCAAGATCTGATCCGCCGCGACGTTCTGCGGCTTCGAGAACCCGGCCACCAACTGCTGCGAGAACTGGATCAGGCGGTTGCCGCCCCGCATCGAATCGACATGCGAGCCACCGACGAGCGTGACGCCGACGAACTGATCGGGCCGCGCCTCTAGAAGTGCATCGCTGCCGACGCCGAACTGATTCCAGAAGTACCTCGGCGAGGCGAGTTGGTAGATCGGAATGTCGTCGGGAACCTTCTCGAGCGACGAAGCCATCGACCCGTCCAGGCCGACACCGTCGAGCATGACGACGCCGGCAAGCCTGTCGATCGTGCCGTTGTCGACCATGTATCCGGCCGTGCCCGCGACCAAGCCGCCACCGAGGGAGTGTCCGACCAACACGACCCGGTCCGGGATCGGGCCGGTATAGCCGGCCGCCAGCGCGCTGTCGGCGAGGGCGGTGTTGTCATCCTCGAACAGATTCGCAACCGCTTCTTGCATCGGAGGCGCGCCGAGCCAGCACGCGTCGCATGCCAGGAAGTTCGACGTTATCGAGGGCGCGACCACGATGCTGTTGGTCTGTTCCGCGAGCGCCGCGGCGGTGTAGCTGTACCACGGACCGGCGGCCAGGAAGCCGTGCTGGAGGTAGATCAGTCGTTGCGGCGGGTTCTCTTCGGCACCGGCAGGGATGTACCAGTCCGCGGGCACCTTTTGCCCGTCGGCGCAGTCGATGCGCAGCGTGGAACTGCTCACGGTGACCGTGCTGTTCGGCGGCAGTTTCGGGGGGCCGCCCACCACGTTGATCGCGAGGCCGTACAGGTTGAAAACGATCGTCCCGATCGCACTCAGCACGCCGCGAAACGGAGCCGCCGAAGCGGTCGAGGTGGCCTGCGCACTGGCCGGTGCCGCGAACGCCACTGCGGCGGTTTCGGTCGCGGAGGTGGCCTTTCGGGTGGTCGCGGCCACACTGCGCAAGGTCGCCTCGACGGTGGCCAGCGGCTGGACGCTCGTCTCCGTGGCCGGGGTCGCTTCCGCGGATTCCGTGGTGTTTGGTGCCTCGGACTCTGGTTTCGCAGTCGGCTTCGCCGTGGGCTGCTGCTTGACTGCACGCCGCTTGGCCGGTTTCGCCACGACGTTTTCCGCGGTATCCGAATCAGCCCTCACCGCGTCCTTGACCGTCTCGGCGGGCGGCTGTTCGGCCGGCCGTTCGTCCGCGGCCGTGGCGTCGTCGCCCTGCTTGGCCGCATCGGTCCGATGGGCGCCATTGAAGTCGGCCCTGTTTTTTTTCGGCTTCTTGCCCACGGGTTTCGGCTTCGGTGCGGCGGCACCGTCGGTGCCCGAATCCGCTTTGGTGTCAGCCGGTTTCGCCGACTCCGACGAGGTTGTGCCCTTGGCGTCCGAGCCCGGCGGACTGTCGGCCATCGCGACGCCCGCACCGGCGACCATGGCTGCCGCGACACCTGCGGTCACCATCCCCGCGCCCATCCACACCAAGAACCGATCCACCATGCCCGTCTCCCGTCCCCGACCGCGGAAAAGATAACGCGCGTTGTCAGCCCTGGGGGCGATTACCGCAATTGACGCCCAAGCGGGTTCGGCGTCGGGTATCACTGCAGCCAGCCCGAGCTCGATCGCGTGCTGGCGGTGAAGGTGCTGACCGCCGATCTCGAGCCCGACAACGTCGAGCGGGCTGTGCGTGAGCAGGCCGCGATGGGCAAACTCTCCGGGCATCCGACCGTCGTCACCATCTTCCAGGTCGGAACCACCGCCACGAAAGAGGCGGGGGCGCACGTTGGTTCGACAGGAGGTGCTCGTTAGCCTTCGCCCAGTGGGGGCAACTCGTAGAGGCGCTCGCGCCGGACTGGTGATGGATCAAACCTCACGCGGTGAGCAATACCCAACCCGCCGCTGCGGATCCCAACACTGCTGTGCAGTAACAGCACAGGGCGATCACACGGTCGAACCGGCCCAATTGCAGCCCGTGCTCCAGCGTGAACCGGAAGCGGTGCGCCCAATGGAACAGGGCAAGCACACAGACGCCGAAGAGAACAAGTTTGGTCAGCGGATTCCGTACGACTGTCAACAGGTGGACATGGTCCGGTGCGTCGAGGATCCCCAGCGGAAACGCCACCCCGAAAAGGAACAACAACACGGGCAGAACGAGCGCGGCCACCATCCCCCCAGCGCTGAACAGCAGCCAGAGGAAAGGCTCAGCTGACCGACGAGGCCGCGTCGATGTGGTCATGACATCACCACCCACGCGACGACCGCCGATACGACGAGCCATGCCGCGTAGTGCCCTGCAAGCACCGCGCGAGCAGGAACGCGGCGTCCCCGAACGTGGGGCACAATCGCACGCGGCGCCAAATTGAGCCAGGTCACAGCGTGCAGCAGAAGGAAAATGAATGCGACGGCGTTGACCGAAACTACGAGTGGATTGGCACTCCAGTCCAGGAATCGCGTGTATGAATCCGATCCGGCGCTGATCGCATGCACCAGCAGGAGCAGGTACACAACAGACCAGGCCACGAACACGCAACTGATTTCGCGAAGCATAAACAGCAGGTATGAACGCCGCTTCGCCCACCAGTACCTGCTGACGGGCTGACGATAGGCGCGAATTGGCGTGGTCATCGTGCACCCCGAGGGAACAGCAACTCCTTCACTGAACGCGTTGCCGCGGTCAGCTTGTAGCGCTGTATCGCACCGGCCGGATCGACTCCCTTCGGACAAGCTGTCGAACATTCACCCACCAACGTGCACGCCCACGCGCCCTCAGCCGCGCCGAGCACGTCTCTCCGATCCGCTGCGCCTTCGTCGCGTGAGTCCAGGTTGTAACGCTGACCCAGAGCGATCGCCGCCGGACCCAGGAAATCCGGGTCCAGTGCGTACACGGGGCACGCGGCGTAGCACAGCATGCAGTTGATGCACATACTGAACTGCTTGAATTCGTCCAACTCGGCTGGGGTCTGCAAGTATTCGCCATCCTCGATGGACAGCTCGTCCTCACGGATGATCCACGGCTTGACGCTCGGCAGTTTGGCCATGAAGTCGCTGATGTCGACGACGAGATCGCGGATCACCGGGAAGTTTCGCATCGGCTCCACTCGTACCGGTCCGGGCAGGTAATCGGCAAGGAACGTCGCGCACCCCAGTTTCGGGTCGCCGTTGATCGTCATACCGCAGCTGCCGCATATGCCCATCCGGCACGACCATCGGAAGGCCAGCGTTCCGTCAAGGTGATCCTTGATGTAGTTCAGACCATCCAGGATCGCCCATTCGCGGGTGAGGGGAACTTCATAGGCCTGCAAGGCCGGCGCGGATTCGATCTCCGGTCGATACCTTGAGACTTGCATGACGATGTGGTCCGCCATCGTTATCTCCCATACACGCGTTCGCCAGGAGGCCAGCGCGTGATCGTGACCGGCAGGTGGTCGATCCGCGCCGTCCCGTCGGGTTCTCGGTGAACCAATGTGTGCGCCAAGAAATGCTCGTCGTCGCGCTTGGGGAAGTCGGTCCGCTGGTGCGCGCCGCGCGATTCCTCTCGGTGCAAAGCAGATTCGACGATCGTCTGTGCAAGGTCGAGCATCCCCGACAACTCGAGCAACGCCGTCAGCTCCGTATTGAACGTGTGGCTGTGATCGTCGATGCCGACCTTCGCGAATCGTTCTTGCAGCACCCGGATCTGGTCGACCGCCTTGTTCAGGGTGGGTCCATCACGGTAGATGCCGCCAGCTGTCTCCAACGTGGCCTGCATATCCGTACGAATGTCAGCGATTCGGTCCTCCCCCTCGGCATGGCGAGTGAGCTCCCGTTCCAGCCGCTGCGTCTCGTCGCGTGCCTGGGCCTGCACTGCGGGCGAGGCGCTGGGGACTGTCGTCGCGTATTCTGCTGCGGCGCGACCCGCCCGGGCACCGAACACCAGCAGCTCCGGCAGCGAGTTCGAGCCCAAGCGGTTGGCTCCATTGATGCTGACGCATGCGGTCTCGCCTGCGGCATACAGCCCGGAAAGCGTTGTGGCGCCATGGATATTCGTGTGAACGCCACCCATCATGTAGTGCACCACCGGTCGCACGGGGACGAGCTCGGTCACGGGGTCGATGTGCTGGTAGTTGCGGCATAGCTCACGGACGAACGGCAACCTTGTGTCGATCAGGTCGGCGCCGAGGTGTCGCAGGTCGAGGTAGACGACGGGTCCGTACGGGGTGTCAACGGTCCTTCCCTTTTCGTGCTCATGCACGAAAGCCTGCGACACCCGGTCCCGGGGTCCGAGCTCCATGCTGCGCAGCTTTGGCTCGGGCGTGGGTTTGCCAAGATCGTAGTCCTGCAGGTAACGGTAGCCGTCTTTGTTCAGTAACCAACCACCCTCCGCTCGCGCGGCCTCGGTGATCAAGATTCCGGTGAACGGCAGCCCGGTGGGGTGGTACTGAACGAATTCCATGTCTTTCAGCGGCGCGCCCGCCCTGAAAGCGAGGGCCATGCCGTCCCCGGTCTTGATGTTCGCGTTGGTGGTGAATGGAAACACGCGCCCGCATCCGCCCGTGCACAGGATCACCGCGTCGGCAAGGATCGTCTCGATGCGCCCCGTCGCCAGCTCGATCGCGACCACGCCGCGTACCCGGCCGTCGTCGACGAGCAGGGTCGTCACGAACCACTCGTCGTAACGCACGACGTCCGGATATGCGAGAACGCGCTGAAACAGCGTGTGCAGCAAGTGGAATCCGGTCTTGTCGGCGGCAAACCACGTGCGCAGCTTCTTCATTCCGCCGAATGCGCGAACGGCAATGTGCCCGTCCGGCTTACGGCTCCACGGACAACCCCAATGCTCGAGTTGCAACAACTCCCGCGGCGCCTCGGCCACGAAGGCCTCGACGGCGTCTTGGTCGCACAGCCAGTCGCTGCCGGAAACGGTGTCGTATGCGTGTTCGTCGAGGCTGTCGTCTTCGCCCGCCACCGCTGCTGCGCCGCCTTCTGCCGAGACGGTGTGGCTGCGCATCGGGTACACCTTGGAGACGATCGCCACACTCAGGCGCGGATTCATTTCGGCTATCGCTATCGCGGCGCGCAGACCAGCGCCGCCGCCACCGATCACCACGATGTTGTGCGACGCCGTCATCGTCGTGGCTTATACCTCGAAGGCCTCATGTTCGCCGGATCGCTCGTCTCTCAGTACTTTGCCGTCATGTCGAATCGTCCGGATGCGCACGCATCCGTCGTGGTAGACGTGCCGGATCTCGCGGCAGCCGCAGGAGTATTTGCGGTCGTCGAAGGCCAGCCCGTCGTCGTCACTTTCGAGATGGCGATCGCCCTCGGCCATCCGCCCGCAGGGTGTCTTCTGTTTGGGGAAATGCGTGGTCGTCGCGGCCATCGTTCCGCCTCCTCGGGTTTGAGCCGAGTGATCTAGATCACAACAGAATATGCCTGTACAAGAGTGCGCGCGGGCAATCGTCATGACCGGCTTTTCAGGGTTCGGATCCCCCAACCCCGGGCTGATTGGCAGCACTCGGCGAACGCCGCGTGGTGGAAGAGGCACGCCAACAGCTCGGCGAGGCGATCACGGCCTAACCGAGGAGTCTGACCGGGCGATGGTCGGCCTCGAACTCGAACGCAAGAACGCCTCGACGCGGGGGCGATTACCGCATTTACGCGTACCTATTCATCCGCCGTCGATGCGCTGTGAATCGGTTTATGCTCAGCTCAGCCGTCATGGCGCGGCCATGGCGCAGGCGATATCGAGACGACCGATGGCTAGCAGCGACCCGCTGCCAACGCAGGGGGATGTTCACGCCGGGGTCCCGGCGGAGTTGGCGGCTGCCGGTTTCGAGGATCCCGAGGAGATCGGCCGCGGCGGGTTCGGCGTCGTGTATCGCTGCAGCCAGCCCGAGCTCGATCGGGTGGTGGCGGTGAAGGTGCTGACCGCCGATCTCGAGCCCGACAACCTCGAGCGGTTCGTGCGTGAGCAGGTCGCGATGGGCAAACTCTCCGGGCACCCGAACATCGTCACCATCTTCCAGGTCGGGACGACCGCCACCGGCCGGCCTTTCATCGTGATGCAGTACCACCCGCACGGTTCGTTGGAAGCCAAGATCCACGACAACGGCCCGGTCGGGTGGGCCGACACACTGCACATCGGGGTCAAGGTCGCGGGGGCGTTGGAAACCGCACACCGCCGCGGGACGGTGCACCGCGACGTCAAACCGGCCAACATCCTTCTCACCGAGTACGGCGAGCCGCAGTTGACGGATTTCGGGATCGCCCGCATCATCGGCGGGTTCGAGACCGGGGACGGCGCGGTCATGGGTTCGCCGGCATACACCGCCCCAGAGGTGTTGCTCGGCCAGCAGCCGGATGTGACCTCGGATATCTACAGCCTGGCGTCGACGTTGTTCTGTACAGGCACCGGACACGCCGTATTCGAGCGTCGCAAGGGCGAGCAGATGGTCGCCCAGTTCCTCCGGATAACCAAGCACCCGATGCCGAGCCTGCGGGACTCCGGTCTGCCTGCAGACGTATGCGCGGTGATCGAGCGGGCGATGTCGCGCGACATCGAGGACCGGCCGGCGACCGCGGAGGCGTTCGGGGAGCAGTTGCGCGATGTGCAGCGGATTCACGGTTTACCGGTGGACGACATGCCCGTGCCGATTCCAGCTCCGACGATCCGGTACAACCCGCCGCGGTCGCTCGGCACGCCGTCCACCAGCTACCCGGCACGAACGCTGACGCCGCCCGCGCCTGCCACCCGGTTCCAATTGCCGGTGTCGACGAAGGCGTTGGTCGCCCGCGCCCGGTTGATCGACGTCCTGCGCGCCGGACACACCAAGAAGCTCACCGTCATTCACGGCCCAACCGGATTCGGGAAGAGCACGCTTGCCGCCCAGTGGGCGAAGCAGCTGACCGCCGAAGGTGTCGCGGTGGCGTGGCTGACCGTCGACCACGACGACAACAACGTCGTCTGGTTCCTTTCCCATCTGATCGAGGCCATCCGTGCGGTGACGCCCGCATTGGCAACCGAACTCGGCGAGGTGTTGGAGGAGCACGGCGACGACGCCGAGCGTTACGTGCTGACCTCGTTGATCAACGACATCCATGACACGGGCACGCGAATGACGCTGGTCATCGACGACTGGCAGCGCGTCACCGACCCCGCGACCATCGGGGCGCTGCTGTACCTGCTCGTCTACGCCTCTGACGACTTGAGCGTGGTGGTGACCAGCCGCACCCAGAGCGGGCTGCCGATGAGCCGGATGCGGATGCAGGACGAACTGCTTGAAATCGACGCCACCGCATTGCGTTTCGACGTGGCCGAATCGAAGAACTTTCTGGTCGACCTGAGTGGGCTCGACCTCGACCACGCCGACGTCGAGGAGCTCACCGCAAAGACGGACGGCTGGGTCGCCGCACTACAGCTGGCATCGCTGTCGCTGCGCGGCCGCGACGATCCTGTCCAGCTGATCGGCACGATGACGGGACGCCACCACGCAATCAGCGAGTTCCTCGCAGAGAACGTGCTCGACACCTTGGAACCGTCGATGCTCGACTTCTTGCTGGCGACGTCGATCACCGAGAGGATCTGCGGGGACCTGGCGTCGGCGTTGTCCGGCGTGCCGGACGGGCAAGCGATGCTCGAACAGGTCGAGGAGCGCGACCTGTTCCTGCACCGAATCGACGAGCAGTGGTTCCGCTACCACCAGCTGTTCAGCGACTTCCTGCGGCATCGGCTCAGTCGTGACGATCCCGAGCGGATTGTGCGACTGCACCGCACGGCTTCCACGTGGTTCGCCGAGCACCAAATGGTCAGTGAGGCAGTCGATCATGCGCTGACGGCCGGTGATGACGAGCGGGCAGTGAAGCTCGTCGAGAACGATGGCATCGATCTGGTGGCGAACTCGCAAATGGCAACCCTGATCGGGCTGGTTGGCAAGCTGCCTCCTGCCGTCGTGAAGTCTGATCCGCGGCTGCAGCTCGCGCTGGCGTGGGCCAACATCGTGCTCCACCGGATCCCGGCCGCCGAACAGGCACTGGAGCTGATGGAATCCAGGCTGACGAAGTCCGGCGTCAGCGACGACGAGATCGCGGACCTGCACGCGGAAGGCGGGGTCGTGCGGGGCGTCGCCGACCTTCGTTCCGACCGGCTCGCGGGGATCGACGAGCACATCGCGCCCTGTCTGGAGCGACGAGACAGCCAGCGGCCGTTCGCCGTCGGCGTGGCAGCCACCGTGGCGACCTTCGCGGCCGCGTACCGCTACGACCTCGACGAAGTGAACCGGATCCAGGCGTGGGCGGCACCCTATAACGAACGCAAAGGCGACAGCTTCAACATGGTTCACGGACTGTGCTACCGAGGGCTCGCGCACCGGTTGATGCTCGACAACCCGACGGCGGAGAGCTGCTTCCGCAGAGCGCTCAGGATTGCGAAGCGGTCCGGAGGCAGCCATTCCTACACCGCCCGGCTGGCGAGCTCGGCGCTGGGTGAATTGCTGTACGAGCGAGGCGATCTCGAGGAGGCAGACCGCCTTTTGGACGAGGGCTACAAGCTCGGGCCGGAGGGCGGCTCGGTCGACTTCAAGATCGCCCGCTACGTCATCGCCGCCAGGATCAAGGCGCTGCAGGGCGACCGGCGCGCGGCGGGTCAACGACTCGACGAGGCGATCCGCATCGCGCGGGCACTGTCACTGCCCCGGCTGCGGGCGATGGCGGAACACGAACGCACGCGGCTCGGGCTGCCGCCGCACCCGGATGCCGATCCGTCGCCTGCGACTTCCTATGAAAAGCGCCGCCAGCCGGTGGATGCGATCGACGAGATCACGGTCCAGTTCGAGGAGGCGTCCGCCATCCGGCTGCTCATGACCGCCGATGATCCGGAGTCCAGGGACCTCGCCTGCCGGTGGGCGCAGGAATGGGTCGACCGCACCTCGTCACCGAATCGGCCACAGGCGTTGTTGCGAGCGCGCCGCCTGCTGGGTGCGAGCCTGTCGGCCGCCGGCCGCGTCGACGAGGCGAAGACCACGATCGCGGGCGTCGCAGCGCAGTGCGCGCGGCTGGCGATGTTGCGTTACCTCGTCGACGGCGGGCCGTTCGTCGCTGCAATGCTGTTGGAACTGCAGGCCGACCAGAGGGCCGGTCGATGGTCTCCCGAATGGCCCGAGATACCACCCGATTTCCTTGACAGGGCGGTCGATGCCGCAGTCGCACAGCGGGTTTGACCGCTATTGCGCAAGAAATCCCCCATCGACAGGTAGTACGGCGCCGGTGATGAAGGAGGCGTCGTCGGAGGCGAGGAAGACGATGGCGCTGGCGACTTCGGCGGGTTCGCCGATGCGGCCCATCGGGTGCATCTGTTCGATCGCAGCCAGATACTCCGAGCCGCCCGGCTCGTCGGGGAACTGCATGACCCGCTCGGTGCGGATCGTGCCGGGAGCGACGGCGTTGACCCTGATCCCGCGGTCGGCCCACTCGACCGCCAGGTGCTTGGTCAGGCCGGTGGCCACGAACTTGGCTGGGCCGTAGGCCGCCTGCCGCTTCTGCCCTGCCAGTCCGGAGATGGAGGACAGGCAGACGATCGAGCCACCACCGGTCGGCAGCATCGCCTCGATCGCGAACTTGCAGGTGAGGAACATGCCGCGGCCGTCGATGGCCATGACGTTGTCCCAGTCGGCCGCGGTCATCTCCATCGCGTCGCCGAGCGGGATGACGCCGGCGTTGGCGACCAGCACGTCGAGCCGCCCGAAGCGATCGGCTGCTGCCGCGATCATCCGCCGCGCGTCGTCCTCGACAGAGACGTCACCCACGACCGTCTCGACCTCCGCCCCGCCCTGCCGCAATTCATCGGCAAGGGCCGCCAGCGGTTCGGCCTGAAGATCGGTCGCGATCAGCCGAGCGCCCTCCCGCGCGAAGGCTTCGGCGGTCGCCCGACCGATACCGAACGCCGCGCCGGTGACCACCGCCGACTTTCCGTGAAGGCGTCCGAGTCCTTGGGCCACGGCCTACCCTCGCTCGACTCGCACCGGCACGCCGGTCAGCCGGGCCATCCCGGCCAATTTCTCGAGGTCTTCCGGCGCGCTCGACATCAGCTGATTGACGTTGGCGCCGCCGGCTCCGTTGGCGACCTGCCATCCGCCGGTGCCCTTGTGGCCCCAGCCATGGGGCACCGCGACGACGCCGGCGACGATGTCTTTGGTGACGATGACGGGCAGCTCGATCTCGCCGTGCGGTGACGCGATCCGCACCCTGTCGCCGTCGACGACATTGGCCGCGGCCGCATCGTCGACGTGCATGCGCGCGGCCTGGATCCGATCGCCGCGCATCAGCAGCGGCGCGTTGTGCATCCACGAGTTCTCCGAACGCGTCTCGCGCATGCCGATCAGCCGCATGGGATAGCCGTCGGGGGCCCGCCTGCGCGCCAGCGCCTCGACCTCGCCGGCGATTTCGTCATGCCGCAGCCGCACCCGGCCGCCGCGGTAGACGACGACCTTGCGCAGCACGCCGTCGCGCAGGTTCCGCGCGAGCACCTTGCCGTGCGGATGGTCGGCCGCCAGACGGGAGAACGTCAACCCGCCGCGGCGCAGCCCGTACAGGTCGCCGCCCTCGCCCAATCGGATCACGGCGTCCACAAGCAGTCGCGGCGTCAACCGAACACCGAACAGCGACAATGCCTTTCGCACAACTGCCAATGCGATCAAGCCCGGTGTGCGACGCCACATGCGGCGGGTGATGTCGTCGATGACCTCCCACTCGGCGCGGGCCTGGCCGGCGGGGGCGACGACCGCTTCGGTGGCCTGGCGGAACGGCGTGGGTTGCAGCGTCTGGAACGGCAGCGGAAAGTCGTCGCGCTCGTACATCGTCGCGGCGGGCAGCACATAGTCACAGTGCGCGAGGGTCTCGTTGACGTAGAGATCGATGCCGACCATCAACTCCAATCGGTCGAGTGCTTCTTCCAATTCGTTGCCGTTGGGTACCGAAAGCACCGGGTTACCCGCGCTGACGAACAGCGCGCGGACCTGGCCGCGCCCGGGTGTGGTGATCTCCTTGGCCATCACGCCCGCGGGTTCCGAGAGCAGCACGGAGGGGAAGCCACCGATCCGCGACCGTCGGCGGGCGTACGCGGTTCGCAACAGCGCGCCGAGGGCCTTCATCCCCCAGCGCTCCCCCGGCATGCCGAATCGGCCGAACATGCTGCCGCCCGGCCGGTCGAGGTTGCCGGCGACGAGGTTGACGGCGTCAAGCAAATACGTTGTGAGCGTGCCGTTTTCACCGGTGCTGGTGCCGACGCGGCCGTACACCGCGGCCCGCGGGGTGCGTGCCAGGTCGCGCGCCAGTGTGCGCACTGTGTCAGGGGCTATGCCCGTGCGCGGCTCGGTGGCCTCGGGGCTGAACGGCCTGGCCAACTGTTCCAGCCAGCCGACATCGTCGGCCTGACGGGCCAGCCTGGCGCGGTCGGCGAGGTTCTCGCCGAACAGCACATGCAACAGCGACAGCAGCAGAAAGGCGTCGCCGTCGGGGATGATGCCCAACCACTCGAACTGGGCCGCGGTCTCGGTCTTGCGCGGATCGACGACGAGCACCCGGCCACCGCGCTTGACGATGTCGTGCATGCGGTCCTTGATCCGCGGCACAGTGAGCACGCTGCCGTGCGAGACGATCGGGTTCGCACCGATCACGACGAGCAGTTCGGTGCGTAGCACGTCGGGCACCGGCAGCGCCAGCGGCGACCCGTACAGCAGCTGGCTGGCCACGAACCGGTTGTTGACGTCCTGCGATCCGGCGGTGAAGACGTGCAACCGAGGTCCGAACCCGAGCATGAACGTGTTCAGGCTCAGCGTGTGCGAATAGCTGAACGCTCCGGGGTTGCCGTAATACCAGCCGATCGCCCCAGAGCCGTGCCTGCGGTGGATGTCGGTAAGCCGGTCGGCGATGTCGGTCATCGCCTCGTCCCAGGTAACGGGTTCGAACCCGTCGGCCGACCGGCGCAGCGGGGTGGTGACGCGATCCGGGTCGTTGACGACTTCGGCGAACGCGATGCCCTTCTGGCATGCGAACCCGGCCGACAGCGGATGGTCCTTATCGGGACGAAGCGACACCAGTCGACCGCCGTCGACGGTCGCCACCATGCCGCACAGCGGTTCGCAGATCCGGCAGAAGGTCGGCTTCTGCTCGGCAGCCATATTGGGAGGTTAACTCCTCGCGCGAGCGCTCGTCGGCGAGGCTAGCGCTCTCCCGGAACCGGGATGCGGCCGGTCGGCGCCTCGTCCTCCGCGCGGTGATGCGTGGTTTCGTCGCCGAACTCGTGCGCGGCGTACTTGTGGGTGCCCTCGAGGTCGTCGCGGATGGCTTCCTGGGCGGCCGGAGGCAGCGTGTGCAGGATCTCGCGCACCCGAGCCTGGCGTCGGCCGACGGCCTGGCGCACCGGCATACCCGGGGTGGCGGAGATCTGCGGCGGCACACCCTCGATCTCCTCGACGCCACCGTCATGGTGACCGGCTTCGAGCATCGCCTGCTCTTCGGCCATCGTCGACTCGTCCTTCTCCTCCGACATGCCGATCGGGCCGATGCGGCGGCCGTTGAGGAACTGCTTGACGACGGGCTCGTCACTGGTCAGCAGCACTTCACGCGGACCGAACATGACCAGGTGCTTGCGGAACAGCATGCCCATGTTGTCGGGCACCGTGCGGGCGATGTTGATGTTGTGCGTGACGATCAGGATCGTGCAGTCGATCTGCGCGTTGATGTCGATCAGCAGCTGGCTCAGGTAGGCGGTACGCACCGGGTCCAGACCCGAGTCGGGCTCGTCGCAGAGGATGATCTGCGGGTCGAGCACCAGGGAGCGGGCCAGGCCGGCACGCTTGCGCATACCGCCTGAGATCTCGCCGGGGAACTTGGTCTCGTCACCGGCCAGGCCGACGAGTTCAAGCTTCTCCATGACGATGTTGCGGATCTCGCTTTCCTTCTTCTTGGTGTGCTCACGCAAGGGGAAAGCGGTGTTGCCGTAGATGTTCATCGAGCCGAACAGCGCACCGTCCTGGAACATGACGCCGAACAGCGTGCGGATCTCGTAGAGCTCCTTAGCCGAGCACTCGATGATGTTGGTGCCGTCGACGATGATCTTGCCCCGCTCCGGGCGCAGCAGGCCGATCAGGGACTTGAGGAAGACGGATTTACCGGTACCGGACGGGCCGAGGAGGACGCTGACCTCACCGGCCGGGACCTCCATGGTGACGTCTTCCCAAATTCGCTGGGCCCCGAAGGACTTTGTCAGGCCCTCAACCTGAATTCCGATGCCCACGCGCGATCCTTCCGCCAAGTATGATCCCCACCACACGCCTCCCGCCTGTGGCTTGAGTCACTGTAGCTTACGCTTTCTGACCTCAACACTCGTCTGAGGCCACATTGTGATCATCCGTAACGCAATTGTGGGGCGAATCTGTTTGCAAGATC
>Ga0207642_10000242_pt1 | contig 16226 bp, 18 predicted proteins | sample KBSMisM22_FD_184309 | JGI IMG/M metagenome (GOLD analysis project Ga0207642, IMG submission 184309) | Miscanthus rhizosphere microbial communities from Kellogg Biological Station, Michigan, USA - KBS Miscanthus M2-2 (SPAdes) (version 2) | ecosystem: Host-associated > Plants > Roots >... | reverse complement strand
TCGGGGTCAAGCGCGCCCGACCGGCGATCTACGACGGCGACACGCCGCGCGAGCAGCGCGCCGACCTGCGCCGGCGCGCCAACGTCGTGCTGACCAACCCGGACATGCTGCACCTCGGGATCCTCCCCAACCATCCGGCCTGGGCGGACTTCTTCAAGAACCTCGCGATCGTGGTGGTCGACGAGGCGCACATCTATCGCGGCGTCTTCGGCTCGCACGTGGCCAACGTGCTGCGGCGACTGCGGCGCGTGTGCGAGATCCACGGCACGTCGCCGCGCTTCCTGCTCGCGAGCGCCACCGTGGCCAATTCGGGCGAGCTGGCCGCGCGGCTGACGGGCTTCGAGGACGTCACGGTGATCTCGCGCGACGGCTCGCCGGGCACCAAGCGCACGATCGCGATGTGGAACCCGCCCGTCACCGACGAGGCGACGATGGCGCGCCGGTCGCCGCTGGCCGAGGCCGCCGATCTGCTCGCCTCGCTCGTGATCGAGGGCGCGCGCACGATCGTCTTCATGAAGTCGCGCAAGGCGGTCGAGCTGATGGCGCGCTTCGCGCAGCTGGCGCTGGAGGACATGGGGCACGGGGAGCTCGCCGAGCGGATCGCGCCCTATCGCGCCGGCTACACGCCGCAGCAGCGGCGGGAGATCGAGTCCCGGCTCTCCGACGGGCAGCTGCTGGCGGTCGTCGCCACCGACGCGCTGGAGCTGGGAATCGACGTCGGCGAGCTCGACGCGGCGATCTGCGTCACCTTTCCCGGCACCGTCGCCAGCCTGCGGCAGATGTGGGGACGGGCGGGGCGGCAGCGGCGTGGCCTCGCTGTCTACGTCGCCGGCCAGGACGCGCTCGACCAGTTCTTCTGCCGTCACCCGGACGAGTTCGTCGGCCGGCCGGTCGAGGCGGCGATCCTCGACCACGAAAGCGAGCAGATCGCGGCGCGACATCTGCTCGCAGCCGCCTACGAGCTGCCGCTCAGTGCCGAGGACGACGAGATCCTCGGCCCGGCCTGGCGCGAGCGGGCCGAACGACTCACCTCGGCCGGCGAGTTGCGCCGCGCCGGCGGGCGGCTGCTTCCGCGCAGCAGCGAGTTCGTCGCCGCCAAGGTGCCGCTGCGTTCGGCCTCGGCCGACTCGGTCGCGGTAATCGACCGCGATTCGGGCGAGATGCTCGGCTTGGTCGAGGCGGAGCGGGCGTTCACCACGATCCACCCGGGGGCCGTCTACCTCCACCTCGGCCGCTCCTACGAGGTCGAGCAGCTCGACATAGGCGGGCGGCGAGCGATCGTCTCGCGCTTCGAAGGCGACTGGTACACGCGGCCCAAAAAGGAGACCGAGATCTACATCGAGCGGGTGCGCGAGCAGCGCTCGACCAGCGGCGTCGAGCTGCACTTCGGCGAGGTATCGGTCACCGAGCAGGTGATCGCCTTCCAGCGGGTCTCGATCTCCGAGCAGGAGCCGATCGACGTCGTCGCCCTGGAGCTGCCCGAGCAGAGCTTCATCACCCAGGCTCTCTGGTACGTGCTGCCTGACTCACTCAGCCGGGCTTTGCCGCCTGACGCCCTGCTGGGTGCGCTGCACGCGACCGAGCACGGCCAGATCGCGGTGCTGCCGCTGATCGCGATGTGCGATCGCTGGGACATCGGTGGCCTCTCGACCAACGTCCACTTCCAGACCGGCCGCGCGACGATCTTCGTCTACGACGGTCACCCCGGCGGGGTAGGGATCACCCTGCGCGGCTACGAGCAGTTCGAGCGCCTGCTCGGCGACGCCGAACGGCTGATCGGCGAGTGCCCCTGCGAGTCGGGCTGCCCCTCCTGCGTGCAGAGCCCGAAGTGCGGCAACCTGAACGAACCGCTGCACAAGGCGGGGGCGTTGGAGTTGATGCGGATGATGAGCGCATGAAGCAGGTCTCAGTCATCGGCAACGGGAGCTGCGCCGAGGGATCGGAGGCGTGGCGCCTTGCCGAGGAGGTCGGGCAGCGCTTGGCCGAAGCTGGCGTGACCGTCGTCTGCGGCGGCCTCGGCGGCGTGATGGAGGCGGTGTGCCGGGGCGCAGCGAAGGCGGATGGCGAGGCGATCGGGATCACGCCGGGGGTCTCGGTCGAGGAAGCGAACCCGTACTGCACCCACGTCGTCGCCAGCGCGATCGGCTACGCCCGCAACCTGGCGGTGGTCGCCAGCGGCGACGCGGTGATCGCGGTCGGCGGCGAGTGGGGGACGCTCTCGGAGATCGGGCACGCCCGCAGCTTCGGCAAGACGGTCGTGGCGCTAAGGACCTGGGGCCTGACCGGCCGCGAGCGTATGGAGGGCGCGCCCGGTGTTATCCCCGTAGAGGACGCCGAGGAGGCGGTCGACGCGGCCCTCGAGGCGATCGAATCCTGACGAATCCTGACTTTCGTCTCAAAGCCTGGCGAAACTTTTTACATTCGTAGACCACACGTTACATCTGTCTCCGTAGTCTGTCAGCATGTACAAGATGAGAGAGAGCTGGACCGACACCCGCCTGGACGAATTCTCCGCCCAGATCGACCGGCGCTTCGATGACGTCGATCGTCGCTTAGATGACGTCGATCGTCGGCTGGAGAGAGTCGAAGTCGGACTTGGCTCGCTGCAGAGGGCGGTCATCTTCGGCTTCATCGGGATGTCGAGCGCGATAGTCGCCGGCTTCGTCACGATCGCCGGCGCGCTGATCACGAAGCTCTGATCGGGCTGTCGGCGCTCTTCGGGGCGGTGGGCCACAGTTCGCGCAGGGCGAGGATCGCGAAGGCGTGGGACCAGGCGAGCGGGGTGGTCGAGCGGGGGATGCCGGTCCGGACATCGACTCTCTCCGGCAGGAGCCCGGCCGGCGTGGCTGCTCGACGCAACCGCCTGATCAGGCCCATCGCGGCATGCCGCTCGCGCGAGGCGATGGGTGGAAGCCGAGTCCGGTCATGCCGGGCAAGCGCCGCCAGGCTCCAGGCGCTCCAGGCGGTCGGCGCCGTCCACGGGTCCTCGCCGCCGTCCCAATCTTCCGAAGGGAGAATGCCGAAGCGCGTGCTGTCCGCTGGCAGGCGCAGGAGGGCCCGGCGGGCGAGCGGGAAGAGCGCCGGCTGCGGAAACGGCCGCACCACCCAGGCGGCGGCCGAGTCGAGGCCGGAGCCGGGCTCGTTGGCCTCGTGGACCAAACCTGCCGTAGTCGCGAACCGCGCGTGGATCGCCACCGGGGGCGGCCGTCCTTGGACGACCGCCCCAAGCCACCCTCCGGCCAGCGCGTTGCCCAGGTAGTTGCCGCGATCGCCCTCCTGGTAGTCGGCCAGCCCTTCCCAGGGTGGCAACGGACCAGCCGTATCTCGGTTGCTGCCCGGCTCATCCGCGCCAGGGTGGAGGGACGCCGGAGTTGCGCCGGTTGTCTGCGCAGCGGCGGTAATCCAGGCTGCGGCGTCTCCTTGCGCCGCTCGCCCGGTGACGGGATCGCCGTTGCCCGTGAACCGCGCGGCTGTCTCCAGGTCGAGGCTCTCGAGGAAATGAACGACTCGCCGTGCCTCAGGCCCATAGCCCGCTGCGGCCAAGGCCATCGCCACCGCGCTCGCGTCGCGCGGCCAGACGTACGCCCATCCTTCGCGGGCCCCTGCGGCGACGGCTCCGGTGCGGCGGTCAGCGAGCGCCCGTAGCACCAGCAGCGAGCGGCGGTACATGGCCCTGGCCCAGCGCGGCGCGGCCGACCCGAGCGGACGCGCCCGCCCGAGCCAGCGCCGGTCGGCCTCGGCGGCCGCCGCCCCGCCGACCGATCGCGTGACCGCGACCGTGCGCTCGCCGAAGCGCGCGACCGTGCGCAGCACGTTGCTTCCCGGCAGATAGCGCTGCCGTACAGAGTCGGCCTGCCAGAAGGGAACCCAGCTTCCATCGATCCGTGCGCGGGCGACGACGCCCGTGTCCACCGGCACGCTGCCGGCGGCCTGCCGCTCGGGTGGGTTGTAGATCAGCGATCGGCCCGCCGGGCCGGGGGTCCAGCGTCCGACCACATTGCCGTAGGCATCGATCGCCTCGGTCCGCCCGCCGCTGCCGACAACCGCGACGCCGAGGAACGGCGGCGGCAACCCCGGCAATGCCGGCGGCGTCCGCGGATCCGCCCGCGACCCGCCGGACACCGTCAGCGCCGCCGCTACCACCGCAGCGAGCACGACTCCTGCACGGACCGCGGCCACGCTTCAATCCAAGCAGCCCGCCAGCGCCCCGGTCGCTAGCCTTCGCCGAGCGCGGCAACCCGCGCCCGGGCGAGGTAGCTCAGTTGGTAGAGCACACGACTGAAAAGCGTGTGCTGTTCCGACTGAAACATGAGCTATCGAAATAGAGGAAATCTCGCATGAGGACTGGATCTGCGCCGGTCCCCTCTCGCCGTTGGGAGAGTCCCGCACTGGGTCTGGGATCGCCCCCCGAGCCACTCCGAGCCAGTGCCGGCATGACGCCAGGCGGCCCACTCCCTTCCCGGCGCAGCGCAGATGGCCGACAATCAGTGCGGAGGCGCCTTGAGCTTGCAGGAAAGGCGACGATGTCCGGCCAAGCGAAGGGAAGCTTCGAATCGCGCGTCCTCACGGACGGAAGCAAGTCCTTCCACCTTCGCTTCCAGCTCGCCGGCAAGCGTGCGACCGTCGTCTTGCACGAGCGCCCGGGGTGCCCGTGCGGCTGCGGCGGCGGCTGGGAGGAAGCAACCGCGCGAGCCGAGCTGAGCGAGCTCGTGACGTGGGCAAGGGTGGGCCTGCGCCCGCTGCTGAGGCCGACCCGGGGTCCGACGAGCTTTAGCGAGGAAAACGGGGCCGTGCCAACCTTCGCCGAGTACGCGGCCTGGTGGCTGGAGGCGAAGATCGCCGGGGTCCTCGGCGATCACCCGATCTCCGAGAACACGGCGAAGGACTACCGCACCCGCCTGGGCCACCTCGCCTACCTTGGCGCCTATCGGGTGGATGAGATCGACGCCGCGTTGTGCCTCGAGCTGAAGGCGCACCTGCTGGCGCAGGCGCGGGAGGCAATCGAGGCAGGGGCCGACCTACGCGAGCGCAGCGGGCGCCGGCGACGCCCGCTCGGGCCCTCCATGATTCGCAAGGTCCTCGGCGCCCTGCGCTCGATCCTCGAGGACGCGGTCGAAGACGGTCTGCTCGAGCGAAACCCCGCCCAGAGCCGGCGCATGCGCGTCGCAGTTCCAAAGCCGAAGCGCAGCTACCTGGAGATCGACGAGATGGCCTACCTGCTCGACGCCGCCACCGACCAGGACGACCCCTTCGCGGGCGGGGACCCCTCGCCGGGTGGCCCCTCCGCTGCGGCGGTCGCCAGGCTCACCGCACAGGGCCTGCGTCCGCGCCAGGTCGCCGAGCGACTCGGACTATCTGCCGCGACGGTGACCCACCACCTGCGGCGCCTTGGCGCCGAGACTGGGCGCGGCTATGCCGGGCGCCGGGTCGTCTGCGAGTTGTTGGGCCGTGCGGGAGTGCGGGTTGGGGAGCTGTGCGAGGCGCGGGTCGAGGACTTGCGCGTCGATGCCGAGGGGACTGCGCGCCTGCGGATCGGCGACTCCAAGACCGAGGCGGGCCGGCGTCTTGTCGAGCTGAGCCCGGAACTCACCGCTGCGGCGCTCTCCCACCTTGATCGGCTGCGGGCGCAGGGGCGGCCGAGCGGTCCCGGCGCTTACCTGGTCCCGGGGTTGCGCGACGGGCGCCTCTCGCGCCGGCGGGTCGGGCAGATCCTCGCCGAGGCGGCGCGTCTCGCCAGCGAGCGCTTGGCGGCCAGGGGCATGGCGCCGCTGCCCCACACCACCCCTCACACTCTGCGCCGCACCTACATCTCGATCGCGCTGATTGCCAACCAGTTCGATCTCAAGTTCGTGATGGCCCAGGTGGGCCACGCCGACTCCTCAATGACGATGGACGTCTACGCGCAGCTCGAGCAGCGCGCCAAGCGCTCGCACGGGGCGAACTTTGACCGCCTGCTCGCCGAAGCGCGCGAGCGGGTCGCGGCGCTGCCGCTTCGTTCCGCGTCGACTCCCTCCGAGGAGCCGATATGATGTCTTCATATGAGTCGCCTGCTTTCAGTTTCCCTTCCCGACGACCTCGCTGAGGAGACCGAGGCCCTTGCCCGCAGCGTGGGCAAGACCAAGAGCGAGGTCGTCCGTGACGCGCTGCGCCGTCAGCTGCAGGTGACGCGCCTTTCGGGTCTTCAGCGCTACGGTCGCGAGCGCGCCGAGAAGCTCGGGATCGGGCCCGAGGACACCGAGGCTGTGGTCGACGAGCTGCGATCGCGGCGGCGCTGAGCCTGCGGGCCGGTCTCGACACCAACGTCCTGGTCTCCGCCTTCATTGCAGCGGGACCGCCGAGCAGGCTTCTCGAGGAAGCGATCGACGGTCGCTTCGAGCTGATCCTCTTCGACCCGGTGGTAGTAGAGCTGGAGCGCATCCTCATCGAGAAGCTCGACTTCGAGCCGCAGCGGTGGAGCGAGGCCGAGGCGCTGCTCAGGGAGCTTGCGGTGCAGGCGGTCAGGGTCCCGGCCGGGACCCCGGAGCCGGTGACCGGAGACCCCGCCGACGACCTCATCCTCGCCTGCGCGATCGAGGCCGGGGTAGAGGTCCTGGCGTCAGGCGATCGGAAGCACTTGCTTCCCGTCGGCGAGCGTGGCGGCGTGCGGATCCTCACCCCGCAGGCCCTGCTCGCCGAGCTGCGAGGGGAGTGAGCTGGCGGCGATGCTGCCAGCTGAATGCCCCCACCGACTTGTCCGTCGAGGGAGATCGGTACGGGTCGCGACCTGCCCGGTCTTCCTTGATGCAGTAAACCCAACGAAGATGGCGGCTGGGCTAGGATTGCGATCGCTGAGACTCGCCGCTCATGGCGTGGTTTCTGTCCCTGGCGAGGTAGCTCAGTTGGTAGAGCACGCGACTGAAAATCGCGGTGTCGCCGGTTCAAGTCCGGCCCTCGCCATAAAAGTCCTGCAAAACAGAGATTTTTGTAGCGTCGAGTCGACGCTACCCGAAAAGCAAGGCTCGGGTCATCGCATGGCATTGGGCACGACGAAGGCGCCTGGCGGTTGTAGGGGCGGTGATCGTGTTACTCGGTCGGCTTCAGTAGGACCATCAACCGCGCCGGTCCAAGCAGGGTGACAATGATCGCTTGAAGAAAATCCTGACCGAGAAGAAGCCCTCCGACAGCGTCGTCCCCGATCGCGTCGTTGAGGTCTTCGCTCACTTTCGGCGTGATGCGTTCGCAGGGGCCCCACTTCTCGCCGGAATCGTCGCCACGGGTGGCGATCTGTGCAAGGACCCCCGCACCCTGCGAAAGGCCGAGAGCCTCTGCCCACTGTGAGGCTATGACCGTTACCGGAAGGTCCGGGCGCAGTATCGCGGGAACGATCTGAGTGCCGCCGGCGACATCGAGATGTATCCACGCGAGAGGGGTGGTATCCGGTCCTTCGTAGCGGATGAGCAAAGGCTGCTCTTCATCTTCGAACTCGTCGTTCATGCGGCCGCTACCACCAGCCGCCGCTTGCGTCGCAGGATCTCACGGCGCGGGACCCAGAGCAGCAGGGCGACCCCGAAACGGGTCCAAGTCGCCTCAGCCCTTAGGGGCACTGGCTCGGAATCGAGATCGGGCCAGGTCAGCCCATCATCCTGGCCGATCGCCGGATCGGCGATGGTCCCGATGAAGGGGAACCCAGCGGTATCGAGGACGCGGGGCCAGGAACGACCGAAGCGTCTCGTCCACGCCGTGGACTGCGAAACCTCGTAGCGCCGGTAAGCAAGCGGTTCCGTCCTGCATGGAGACGGTGCGAGGTAGATGCCGCAGGCGGTGCCAGGGTGATCCTCCGCATACCGACGCAGGGTCGCCCGCAGCGATGCTCCCGACTTTTTCTTCAGCGCCCCAACTGCGCCCATGCCGGTCTCGTACTCGGCGGCGATCTTGCCGAAGCGCCGTCCCTGGAACAGCAGCTCCGCAGCCGCCTGATTTGCCTCGCGCTCGAAGATGGTTTTCGTGGACGGACTGAGCGTGGACTCGTTGTCTGCGTAGGCCAAGGCCGACTGCCAGGGCAGGATGTCGTGTCCCACCTCGTGGAGGCGCAGGAACTTCTTGCGTCCGGACGTGTCGATCTCGGGATCGATGTGGATCGTCCGCTCGCGCCGATCGAGGATCGCGTGGACACGACCAGATCCGATCAGTTGCACAGCCTTCTGGAGGTACCTCGGTGCCCGCTTCAGGACGGCTAGGGAGAACGGGGATTCCTCAGTCGAGACCTCGAGCTTGGAGGCGGCGACCAGGTCATCGACTCGGGTCGGCCAGTGGCCTGCGGCATCGGCCTTCTCGAGTAGCTGCTCGCTGAGGCGTGCGATATCCCTGGCGTTGTCCAGATCTTCCAGCACCGATGGTCCTCCTGTCGTCGAGAACTACGCTCGACTGCCTTTCTGACTGCGAAACCACGAGAGATACTTCGCGAGCTCTTCAGCCTCTTCGGCGGTTAGATCCTCGCTTGAGAGCGCGTGTGCCAGCACGCTGTCCCCCATTGCTTTACGCCCTCGGCCGTCCTTCGGGACGACGTATCCGGCGAGCTTCATCAGCTCGGAATAGGGGACTTTCAGTTGCTCCGCCAGTTTGTAGAGCACGTTGGGCGAGGGACTCCGCACCCGATCTTGCTCGAGCTTCTGCAGATACGCCGTTGATATATCGGCCCTCTCTGCCGCCTCCCGCAACGACCAGCCGCGCATTTTCCTCACCTGCCTGAGGCGGTCTCCAAGGTTCTCGGTGTCCATGCGCTGTCTCTCCTGTCTAAACCAAGCCAAATGTATCTGACAGTGTTTACCGTACACCATAGTTGACAGACTGCAAGTCGTTCGCTACGGTATCAAGTGTCCACTAAAGTAGACGGCGAAAGGAGCCGCCCATGTCAACCGCAGAGCAGCCTGCAGAGGCAAAGCCGAAGAAGGAGCACAAGGTGAAGGTTCGAGTGACCTTCCCGATCTCCCCTAATGGACCGTTCCACGAGAAGGTCGAGCTCGAGACGAGCGCCGGGACCGTCAAAGCGAGCGCGATGAACCACTTTGGTGTCGCAGAGGACGGCCAGCACGATTACTACCTCAGCCATGCCGGGACGAAGGTCGCCGACACCCAGACGATCGGCGACGTAGCCGAAGGCGCTGAGGAGGTCAAGCTGACGCTCGTCAAGGAACTGATTCAGGGCTGAGATGGTCGACGTCGAAACCAAGTTGGCGCTCGAGGCCGACGAGCCTGCCGTCCGCGAGGTGGTGGACGGACACGGCGCCTCCCTTCTCGTGGACGTCGAGGATCCGTTGGTCTTCTGGCTGACGCTATCGCCGCCCCAGGCACCGGAGGAGAAGTACGTGGTCCGGATTGCCTGGGAGGGCGGCTACCCGCGCGCGGCGCCATCGGTGAAGTTCGCGGACGGCGTGGGGGGGCGCCTTGATCTCAGCTCGGCGTGGCCGGTTATCCCTGGCTATCGCGCTGGTGAGCTGGACATCTGCCAGCCCTTCACCGCTGAGGCGTACCGGGTCCATCCCGAGTGGGCGGAGGGACCGGAGGCGTGGCCCGCGACCGGTAATCCGTTCCTCTGGGTGGTGGAGCGGTTGATCTGCGACATGGTTAATCGCTACCAGGGAAGGTCGGGATGAGGCATCTGACGATCCGAGAGGAAGCGGTCGAGCTGCTATTGACCGACGTCGAGACCTACGGGGCGCTTCCGGCCGAGACCGGCGCTTTCCTGATGGCTCGCGAGGACGCCCCCGACGAGCTCTTCGCGGTCGCGGTTCCGGGATCGAGCGGTGTTGTCCGTCGACGAGATCTCTTCGAGGTTTCCGCGCTGGCAGTCGCGGGCCTTTTCGACCTCGCCACCGAGGAGGGCCTCTTGATTCGTGCGCAACTCCACTCTCACCGTCGCGGCGCGTTCCTCTCCCGCACCGACCTCGTGCATGGCTTCAACGTCGAGGGCTTCATCACCTGCGTGGTGCCGCACTATGCGAGGCCGCCACGGCAACCGGAGCTCTGGTCGTGGTGGAGGTTTGAGGGCGGGTCGTGGGTACGCCATCCTGCCCCGACGGTTGTCCCAGGCGCCTGCGAGCGGATCGATTTCGCTTCGGAGGGCAACGATGGACATTAGGCATTCCCGCACTCTGCGGCTCGCGGGCAGTGTGAGCGCTGAGTCTGAGCGGACGCTGCTAGGACGACTGGAAAGGAGCCGGGTGGTCGTTGCGGTGGGCGGCAAGAAAGATGCAGTGCGGACCACTGAGGTGCTCGTCGACACCCTGCGTCGCCTGCCGATAGAGCTCGTGCTCGAGCAGGGGTCGCTCGGAGCAGAGGAGGTCGGGCGGATCACCAGGATCGCCGAGCGGATCGATCCTGTCCGCGGCATCGAGGTGGGGCGCGCTGCCCGCAACGACGTCCTCATCTCCGTTGCTCAGGACCGTCCGGAGGCGACCGTCTCAGGCATGCCGATCCGACACGGAACCCTCGTGGTCTCGGGCCAGCCATTGGAGCCCTTGGACGGGGGGTCAAGTGGACTGGGGGTCTTTACCTGTGCGGCGCTTCTTGCCGGCGAGGTATTCAAGCGGGTTGCCGCCGTGCGTCCCCAGCGGGCGACCTTCTCCGGCCGACTTGCCTGGTGCCCCGTCGCTTTGAACGACGATCCCTGGTCTACTCCGCTCCTGGACGGGCCACCCCAACTCGATCTTGCTCTGGTGGGTCAGGGTGCGATCGGTACCGCCACCACCCGGATCCTCGGACTGCTCGGCGCCAAGGGCCGAGCCCAGATCATCGACCCCGAGCGCTTCGGTCCGGAGAATCTAGGCACCTACTCGCTCGGCACCGTTGAGGATGCCGAGCTCGAGCCCTGGAAGGTCGACTTGGGCGCGGCCGAGTTGGCGGACATGGATGTGGAGACTCATGCCTGCACCGCGGCCGAATTCATCGAGAAGGTCGACCGTAGAGAGGTGCGTTGGCCACAGCTTGTGCTGACCGGCCTTGACTCTGCCGCTGCCCGCCGAGAGGTGCAGCGTCTCTGGCCAGATCACCTGATAGATGGCGCGACCGGTGACACGATGTGCGGGCTGCACGACGTGGTCTTCGAGCAGACGGCTTGTCTGATGTGCTTGTTCCCCGAGCAACGCGGTGGACCCGGTGCAGCCGAACGGCTGGCAGAGGCCACCGGGCTGCCCGTCGAGGTCGTCAGCCACGGCGATCGCCCCCTCGAGGAGAGCGACATCGCCCCCCTTGATCCCGAGCGGCGCCGGGAGCTTCGGCCCTTGGTTGGAAAACCGATCTGCGGCATCGCCGAGGCGATCGGCCTGACCGAACTCGCCGCGGGCGACTACCGCCCTTCAGTTCCGTTCGTTTCCCAGCAGGCGGCCTGCATGGTCGTCGGCCGGTTGATCGCGGGCCTGGTCGGTTCGGGGGCGCCCGCCATCAATTTCGCGCAGTACGACGCGCTCATCGGCCCCCAGGCGGCGACCCTGGAATACAGGCGCCCCGCTGCCGGCTGCCACTGCCAGGTACGAGCCGGGGTCCTCGAAGTGGTGCGACAGACGCGCCGCGGCTAGTTGAGTCGGCACCCCTCTTCCAGGGTGCTCACACCGATCTCGAGTGTGGGGAGCGAGGCTGTAGCCACGCCGCTGTTCCCTCGCTCCTCCTCGGCAACCTTCAGTCGACCTTGGGGTTGCTGCAATCGCCTTCGCATTCGTCTTGAACGGCTTCAAAATCGCAAAGTCGCCGCTCGACTCCGGCTTCCCCTTCGCAGAATCGTTTGGGCGACGACGCCTGATCTCGTCGCCCAAACCCACCCGAAACTCCCGGTATATGCGGGTAACTGGTCGCCCGCATTGCGGTATTGTCCCGGCCGGAGGTATCCCCGGATTCCGTGCTGTGGAGCCATTTCGGGCCCTCAAAGGCGGGGCACATAGCCCTGGTGAAGCCCTCGACTGAAAATCGTGGTGTCGTGGGTTCGATTCCCACCCTCGCCATTCGTTTTCTGCCCTGCACGTGGGCGGGTTTTCGGTCGCGTTTGCGAGTCGTCGAGACGGCCCTGGAGGGCCGATTTTCGGCCTCGTCGCCATGAGTACTGGCTGCCGCCCAGTGGGATGACCGGGCGGATCGGGGCGGTTCGACCCGCGGCCGGGCGGCGGCTTTCGGATGGAGCTGGCCTACCTCGACCCCGTTGAGAGCGCTGGTAAGACCTCGGCTTCCAAGGACGTCGCGGAGATCGAGCCCTGGAGCCCGACGCTCGTGTCGTGTGGCGGATCGACTTCGCATCCGACGACGCGGCATTCGCCGGAACGATGACGATGACCTGGACGCTCACCGAGGTTGAGGGCGGCACCGAAGTTTCCGTCCAGGCCGATGACGTGCCGCCGGGCATCTCGGCATCGGACCACGAGGTCGGGATCGCCTCGTCGCTTGCCAATCTCGCCGCGTACGCGGAGGTCTCGAGCAGGTAAGCGGGGGCCGTCACGCATTCACTGCACGGACGAGCCACTATTGGCACATTGTGCGCGCCACGCGTGATCCGCGGAAGGCCATGCTCGGCGCATGGCAGAAGCCGAAGCTGATCAGCTGCGCTTGTTCGCGCGCCACGCCGACCCCACAGCGATCCGACTCGATTCGTATCGTCGGCCGATGAGCATGGGCAGGCACGCCGTTCAGGATCTCGTGGAGACGGTCCGCGAGGCCACGCGGACCGACAGCCTTGAGGCGCGACGCCGGGGATTCCGCCGGGAGTTGGATCGTGTGGCCGCGGAGCTTGACGTTGATCGAGCGGCCTGGGAGCCCTGGGCGAACGGCGTCGATGTGATCGGCACCGCCTACGAGCAGCTCGTTAGCGGGGTCGAGCGGCGACCTCGCGGGCAGTTTCAGACGCCGTTCTGGGCCGCAGACGTGATGGCCTCCTGGTTGCTCGCTGAGCCGACCGAGCTGCTCCTCGACCCCGGCGTCGGGGCTGGCCGACTGTTGATCCGGGCGTTGAAAGCCGGCCGCCATTTCCCTGAGTCGATGCTTGGGCTCGACGTCGATCCTCTGTCTCTGACGATGGCGCGGCTGAACGTCGAGCTCCGTGATCCTGACGGACGGGCACAACTCAACCTCAGGCGCCGCGACTTCCTCACCGGGTCGCTGGCCGAGCGGCCCGACGCGATCACGTGCAACCCGCCCTACTCCCGGCATCACTCGATACCGGCGGAGCAGAAGGAGGCCATACATGCCGGCTTCGAATTGCGTCTGGGTCAGCGGTTCAATCGCCTGGCGGGACTGCACGTGCTCTTCCTCGTACGCGCTCTGGAGATCGCTCGGCCCGGCGCCCGCATCGCCTTCATCACGCCGGCCGATTGGCTTGACGTCGGTTATGGCCGAAGCATCAAGCGCTTCGTCCTAGAGCAGGCGTACGTCGAATCGATCGTCCTGTTCGACGAAGGCCACCTGTTCTTCGACGGAGCGATGACCAGCGCCGCGATCACCTTCATCCGCAAGGAGCCAAGCGCCGGCCGCGCGACGCGCATCGTTCGTCTGTCCCGCGAGCTTCCGCCCCGCCAGCAGGTCCTGGCGGCCGTCAAGGGCACGAGCGCGGTCCTCAGTGCGGAGGAGGTAGAGCTCGCGGGTGAGCGGCGATGGGGTCGGCTTCACAAGCAGACCAGTGAGGGAACCCGGCTCGGTGATGTCGCCCGAGTTCGCCGCGGGCTCGCGACCGGCTGCAACCGTTTCTTCAGTCTGTCCGAGGAGACACGCAAGCAGTTCGGGATCGACAAGGCCGAGCTCCGGCCGGCGATCGTCTCTCCCCGCCTTGTCTCCGGCACCGAGCTGACCCGGTCTTTCCTCGAGTCACTCCCCGATGACCAGTCCCGGTGGGTGCTCGATCGGCGTGACCCAGAGGCTGAGAAGGGCCGTACGCCCATCGCGCGGTACCTGCGGTGGGGACGGAAGCAGCTGAACGCTGACAGCGGCTATCTCGCATCGAACCGCAAGCCCTGGTACGCGCTGGAGAAGCGTGGCGACTGTCCGATCCTCTTCAGCTACATGAACCGCGAGAACCCGCGGTTCATCCGCAACCGCGCCAAGGCGGTTCCGCTGAACACGTTCCTGATCGTGGAGCCCAAGGACGGGATCGAACCGGACGAACTCTGCGCTGCTCTCAACAGCCAGTTCGTTCGCGGCCAGCTCGCCCATAATCGCCGCAACTATGGCGGCGGGCTCTGGAAGCTAGAGCCCCGCGAAGTCGAAGAGCTGAAGGTCGAGCTGCCGTAGAGACGCGTCTACCGGCGCGGACGCCCGCCAGCCCTGATGAAGGCGGTCAGCGAGCTGAGGCGGTGCTCGAAGAAGAGCAACATGCCATCTTCCTGGGCCTCGTTCAGGTGGATCATCTTGAAGGTTCCGGCGAGCACGGCCCCGGTGGCGAGGTCGCTTCCGAGCGTGTTGCGCCATTTGCTGTGCTTGCCGCCGGTCTCGCGCATCAGTCGCTTGATCGAGTTCAGCTCGGAATTGGAGACCTTGCACTCGATCGGCAGCAGGCGGCCATCCGGCAGTCGGGCGGGTACGTCGCACTTGCTTCCGGCGAGTTTGAGCTCGTCGGTGTACTCGCCGCGGTGGAGGGCGTCACTCCAGTTGCTGACCGTAAGCCCAAGGCTGGGATTGTCGCCGAGGGCTTTCAGCCTCTTTCGAATCTCGCGGCGTGAGACATGCACGAGACCCGCCTTCTCCAGCGCCTGCTGCGTTCGTCTCTCCTGGGCCTTTGAGTAGCTCGTGCGGTCCGCAGTCTTGGCCTTCTGGTCGGCCCAGAGCTTGGCGGTGACGCCGACCGCTAGTTCACGCTCTGCCCGTTTGGGAGCGCGTTTCGCCGAAATCCAAGGGAAGCGTTCATCATCGAGAAAGGCGAGGATCGTCGCCTCAGTGCCGGCGCTCTCGCTCACGATCTCCAGCGTGGCGGCGCTGATCACCGGTGCCGTGCAGTACCGAGCCGGATCGAGCAAGTGTCGGCTGTCGTCGAAGGTCGTGCCGCCCTTTTTCAGCGTTCGCAGCTCGCTGGTCTCAGCCAGCAGTTCCCGCACGCGGTTCTGGCAATCTTCGAGAGTCTCGTGATAGGCGGCCTGAACCTCGGTCGAGTAGCGGTCGATGAACTGCTCGCGAGACTCGCGCCGAAGGCGGTCCAGCTGCCGTTCGCTCCAGTATGGGAAGGCTGGTGTGCTCATCCAGGGAGGTCGAGGTTGACCATCTTGTCGTATTCGCCGAAAAGCTGAAGTCGGAGTAGCGTGCCGCGATGGCCGGTGTTCTGCCCGACATCCTGCGACCAAAGTTGCGAGTGGTCTTCTGCGGTACGGCAGCTGGGGACGGCGTCCGCTCGGGCCGGTGCCTACTACGCGGGTCCCGGCAATGCCTTCTGGGCAACGCTTCACTCGACGGGACTGACCGACACGCGGCTCTCGCCGGCGGAGTTCGAACAGCTACCGGCCTTCGGGATCGGCCTCACCGACATCTGCAAGGTGCTTCACGGTTCCGATCAGGAGGTCGGGACGGGCGAGTTCGACGTTCCCGGGCTGGAAGCCCGGATCGCCGCAGCGGAACCCGCCAACCTCGCCTTCAACGGCAAGAATGCCGCCCGCGGCGCACTCGGTCGAGTGTCGACTATGGGCTTCAGTCCGAGCGCATCGGCGGCGCCGCGGTTTGGGTTCTTCCGTCGACGTCGGGTGCTGTACGGGGGTATTGGGATGTCGGACCTTGGCGCGAGCTTGCACGCGCGAGCAGGAAAGTTGAGGGGCGAAAGCAAGGGCCGGGTGCCAGTTTGGTCAGCGGCCCTCGGTCGGCGGCTCGCGCCAGTTGGTCATGACCTGCTCGACTTCGGCCCGCACGCGCATTCGCGCTTCGAGCCTGTCCACGCCTGTCATCAGCAGCTCGTCGTAGGGCGTGTCCACGTGCCGAACTGCGGCGGCTACGGCGAGATTCAGAGCCGTCGGGTCGAGATCGCGCCCGGCCGTGGTTCGGCCAATGCGCCCGCTGCCGCGCGTGAAGGCGTACTTGGCGATCTCCTTTGCTCGATCCTTTGGGCAGCTTGGGTAGGCGCGCAGGATCTCCGTTGTCGCGCGAGTCTGGAGTTCCACGTCCCCTTCTGCCCGGCGCTCCTGTTCGCGCAGCTTGCGCCGCGCCCGCGACTCCTCGTCCGCCAGGCATTCGCGCTCGGCTTGATCGAGCGCCTGCTCCTCGACCAGGATGCCCTGCCGCTCGTACCTGCGCCGGGC
>Ga0207642_10000215_pt1 | contig 17072 bp, 16 predicted proteins | sample KBSMisM22_FD_184309 | JGI IMG/M metagenome (GOLD analysis project Ga0207642, IMG submission 184309) | Miscanthus rhizosphere microbial communities from Kellogg Biological Station, Michigan, USA - KBS Miscanthus M2-2 (SPAdes) (version 2) | ecosystem: Host-associated > Plants > Roots >... | reverse complement strand
TGCGGTGCCGGTTCCGGGGATGGCCCGTCGCCCGAAAAGCTGGTGGCGGCCGTCGCGAGTAGGCCGGTCGCCATGGCAGTGATGATCCTCGTCGCGGCAAGCGCCATCGCTGATTTCCTTCCCCGAGTGGACTACGCCGGGGTCACGACGGCGCGGTCGGCGCGGTTCACATATTCGTAAGAGACGTGATCCACATCACATCGGGTGATTCGCGACGAATTGCGTCGCGATATACCGCATTGGCTACGAAATTCGTGATCCCTGGGTTAGCCGTGTGCGCCGTCGCCGCTGGTCCCGAGCGTTCCGCTGTTGACATCGGATCCCGACGCGCCCGTGCCTGCTGTGCCCGCGCCGCCGCCCTTGCCGTCACCTGCTGCACACCCTCAGAAGTCAAGATCAGACACAGTTCGCCCCACGCACGGCAGGCCGTCGGTGCATCGAGGCTTCGTGACCGCGCCGCAGGTTTGTCGCGTCGCGTGCCGAGCCTTCGTGACGCTGACTGCGCGTTGGCTGCCGATGACTGAAATTCGCCGCGGCCTGACGGAAATTCAGTTGTCGCACAATACTGTTGGCAGCATGACCGCAATCAATGTGAAGACGCATGGTGCGACAGGGGACGGGATGTCTGACGACTACGCGGCGGTCATGGCCGCGATCCAAGAGGCTGTCGACGGCGGTGGGCGCACGGTGTTCTTCCCCGCCGGCGACTACGCATTGTCGGGATCGATCGGCAACGGAACGGAGGGCTTCACCCAGCTCTGTCTTCTCGGCGACGGTGAGCGCGCCACCCGGCTGAAGGTGACCGAGAACGTCGCGCCGATCAGTGGATACTGGGTGGAATGCCGGAGCGTGAATCTGAAGATCAACGCCAACTTCCTGGGCTCGCCGGCGTTCGATGTTGACCTGGATAAGAGTTATATCAAGCACTGCTGGCTCGACGGCTGGACCGACTATGGCATGCGCATCAACGCCAACATCGAAGGCCTGCTCAACTGGATCGACGACAACTTCATCGCACAATGCACCGGCTACGGCATTTACACCACCTACCGCTTCTACGACTCCTGGATCGTCAACAACAACATCGGATCCAGCGGGCCGAACCTGTCGATCGAATCCGGACCGGTGCGCATCATCGCCAACCACCTTGACGGGGAACCGTCGAACAACATCGAGCTGCGCGGCTGCAAGTCGTTGAACATCATCGGCAACATCTGTGAGAACGCCCGCAAGGAGGCGATCGTCTTCGCCATGCCGTCGTGGATGGACTCCGACAACGAGCAGGTGGCGATTGTCGGCAACAACATCACCAACGGTGGCAAGGCCGATCCGAATGCCTATCCGGCTATTGGCATCTACTCGGTTGACAGTGATCACCGCACCATGGGTTTCAACATCACCGGCAACTTCATTGCCAATGTCGACGAGGGTGCCGGCTGGTCCTATGCCGTCGATGCACTACCCGAGCCGGATCGATACCGATGGCCGTCACGACGGGTTCACCTCGGCGGGCGCGTTCTTCCTGGCAGCAAGCAAGCGGGAACAAAACTCGTCGACCCGCCGTTGCCCATCTCGACAGTTGAGTGAGACAGACTCAAGTCTGGGTTGACACGATAGGGTCAACAGGTGAAGGCTTGAGTGCGGTGCACTCAGACCCCTAGCAGGACTATTCAGGAGGCAAAACCATGGCTCGTGCGGTCGGAATCGACCTCGGGACCACCAACTCCGTCGTCGCGGTACTCGAAGGCGGCGACCCGGTTGTGATCGCCAACTCGGAGGGCTCCCGCACTACGCCGTCGGTTGTCGCGTTCGCGCGCAACGGCGAGGTGCTTGTCGGGCAGCCCGCCAAGAACCAGGCGGTGACCAACGTCGACCGCACCATCCGGTCGGTCAAGCGTGAGATGGGCACCGACTGGTCCGTCGAGATCGACGGCAAGAAGTACACCGCGCAGGAGATCAGCGCGCGCGTCTTGATGAAGCTCAAGCGCGACGCCGAGGCCTACCTGGGCGAGGACATCACCGATGCGGTGATCACCACGCCCGCGTACTTCAACGACGCCCAGCGGCAGGCAACCAAGGAGGCCGGTCAGATCGCCGGGCTCAATGTCCTCCGCATCGTCAACGAGCCGACCGCGGCCGCGTTGGCCTACGGGCTGGACAAGGGCGAGAAAGAGCAGACCATCCTGGTCTTCGACCTCGGTGGCGGCACCTTCGACGTCTCGCTGCTGGAGATCGGCGAGGGCGTTGTCGAGGTCCGTGCGACCTCGGGTGACAACCACCTCGGTGGCGACGACTGGGATCAGCGCATCGTCAACTGGCTGGTCGACAAGTTCAAGGGCACCAGCGGCATCGACTTGACCAAGGACAAGATGGCGATGCAGCGGCTGCGTGAGGCCGCAGAGAAGGCCAAGATCGAGTTGAGCTCTAGCCAGAGCACGTCGATCAACCTGCCCTACATCACCGTCGACGCGGACAAGAACCCGCTGTTCCTCGACGAGCAGCTGACCCGCGCCGAGTTCCAGCGCATCACCCAGGATCTGCTGGACCGCACCCGCCAGCCGTTCAAGTCGGTGATCGCCGACGCCGGAATCTCGGTGTCCGACATCGACCACGTCGTGCTCGTTGGCGGTTCGACGCGCATGCCCGCGGTGACCGATCTGGTCAAGGAACTCACCGGTGGCAAGGAGCCCAACAAGGGCGTCAACCCCGACGAGGTTGTCGCGGTGGGCGCCGCGCTGCAGGCCGGTGTGCTCAAGGGCGAGGTGAAGGACGTTCTGCTGCTTGACGTCACGCCGCTGTCCCTCGGCATCGAGACCAAGGGTGGCGTGATGACCAAGCTGATCGAGCGCAACACCACGATCCCCACCAAGCGGTCGGAGACCTTCACCACGGCCGACGACAATCAGCCGTCGGTGCAGATCCAGGTCTATCAGGGTGAGCGCGAAATCGCCGCGCACAACAAGCTGCTCGGCAGCTTCGAGCTGACCGGCATTCCGCCGGCTCCGCGTGGTGTGCCACAGATCGAGGTCACCTTCGACATCGACGCCAACGGCATCGTGCATGTCACCGCCAAGGACAAGGGCACCGGCAAGGAGAACACGATCCGAATCCAGGAGGGCTCCGGCCTGTCCAAGGAGGAGATCGACCGGATGATCAAGGACGCCGAGGCGCACGCCGAGGAGGACCGCAAGCGTCGCGAAGAGGCCGACGTCCGCAACCAGGCCGAGTCGCTGGTGTACCAGACGGAGAAGTTCGTCAAGGAACAGCGTGAGGCCGAGGGCGGCTCGAAGGTGCCCGAGGACACGCTGTCCAAGGTCGACGCCGCGATCGCCGATGCCAAGACGGCACTGGAAGGCAACGACATCTCCGCGATCAAGTCGGCGATGGAGAAGCTGGGCACCGAAAGCCAGGCGCTGGGCCAGGCCATCTATGAGGCCACCCAGGCCGAGCAGGCCGCGGGCGGCGCCTCGGCGAGTGGCGGCCCCTCGGGTTCGTCCGCAGACGATGTCGTGGACGCCGAGGTCGTCGAAGATGACCGGGAGAACAAGTGAGCCAGAACGATTCGCACGAGCCGGTGACTGTCACCGACAAACGGCGTATCGATCCCGAAACTGGCGAAATCCGTGACCAGGCGACCGGGCCGGCCCCTAGTGGGCTGGCACCGGAAGCCGCCGCGGCTGTAGCCGCGCAACGGGCAGATGCGTCGGAAGAAGTCACCGAACTGAAGTCCACGCTGCAGCGCGTCAAGGCGGAGTACGACAACTACCGCAAGCGTTCGCTGCGTGACCAGCAGCTTGCTGCCGAGCGGACCAAGGCCGCCGTTGTCACCCAACTGCTTCCGGTGCTCGACGACCTCGACCGCGCCCGCAGCCACGGTGACCTGGAGTCGGGTCCACTGAAGTCGGTCGCCGATAAGCTCGTGACCGCCCTTGAAGGGCTTGGCGTTTCGGGATTCGGCGACGAGGGCGACGAATTCGACCCGGCGTTGCACGAGGCCGTTCAGCACGAAGGCGATGGGACGCATCCCATCGTCGGAACAGTGATGCGGCGCGGCTACAAGGTCGGCGATCAGGTGGTCCGCCACGCCCTCGTCGGCGTGGTCGACACCGTGCCCGACGCCGAGGCAGCCACGGACACGCTCGATGACGGCGGCGCGCCGACCGGGCAATCCGCAGAATCAAACGACAATTAGAGAAGAAGGTAAGGAGGTGACGCGGTATGGCCCAGCGCGAATGGGTCGAAAAGGACTTCTATAAGGAGCTCGGCGTCTCCTCTGACGCCAGCGAACAGGACATCAAGCGGGCGGCCAGAAAGCTACTCGCCGAAAACCACCCCGACCGCAATCCGAGCAACCAGGCGGCCGAAGACCGGTACAAGGCCGTGTCAGAGGCCAAGGAAGTGCTCACCGATCCGGCAAAGCGCAAGGAATACGACGAGACCCGTCGGCTGTTCGCCAACGGTGGTTTCGGGCGGGGCAGGTTCAGCGGCGGGAACTTCGGCGGATTCGGCGGCGATGGCGTCGAGTTCAACTTGAACGACTTGTTCGACGCAGCCGGCCAGACCGGCGGCGCGAACATCGGCGACCTGTTCGGCGGACTGTTCGGCCGTGGGGCTCAACAGCCGCGGCCCAGCAGGCCGCGTCGGGGTAACGACCTGGAAACAGAGACTGAGCTGTCGTTCATGGAGGCCACCAAGGGCGTGATGATGCCGTTGCGGCTCACCAGCCCGGCGCCGTGCACGAATTGCCATGGCAGCGGCGCACGTCCGGGCACAAGCCCGAAGGTGTGTCCGAACTGCAACGGGTCCGGCGTCGTCAGCCGCAATCAGGGCGCATTCGGTTTCTCAGAACCGTGTACCGAGTGCCGTGGTAGCGGCTCGATCATCGAGCATCCGTGCGACGAATGTAATGGCACCGGGGTGACCACCCGCACCCGCACCATCAACGTGCGGATCCCGCCTGGTGTCGAGGACGGCCAGCGTATCCGATTGGCCGGCCAAGGCGAGGCCGGTTTACGCGGAGCCCCGTCGGGCGACCTGTATGTGACCGTACACGTCAAGTCTGACAAGGTGTTTGGCCGTGACGGCGATGATCTCACCGTCACCGTTCCAGTCGCCTTCCACGAGTTGGCTTTGGGCGCAACGCTTTCCGTGCCCACGCTGGAAGGCAAGGTCGGCGTGCGGGTGCCCAAAGGCACGTCCGACGGCCGCATCCTCCGGGTGCGGGGACGTGGGGTGCCGAAACGCGCCGGTGGGCACGGCGACCTGCTCGTCACCGTCAAGGTGGCGGTGCCGCCGAACCTGGAAGGCGAAGCGCAGGAGGCGTTGGAGGCCTACGCGAAAGCCGAGCGGGCCAGCGGGTTTGACCCGCGCGCGGGATGGGCGGGTGCGTGATGGCCAGGAATGAGGAAGCACGCACCTTCCTGATCTCCGTGGCCGCCGAGTTGGCGGGGATGCATGCGCAGACCCTGCGTACCTACGACCGGCTCGGGCTGGTCAGTCCGCAGCGGAGTTCCGGCGGCGGCCGCCGCTACTCGCAGCATGACGTCGATCTGCTGCGAGAGGTGCAGCGGCTGTCCCAGAACGAGGGGGTCAACCTCGCAGGCATCAAGCGCATCATCGAGCTGACGAATCAGGTCGAGGCGCTTCAGCGCCGGCTCGCCGAGTTGGCCGACGAACTGGAGGAGTTGCGCGGCAGGCAGCGCCGCGACGTCGCGGTCATGCCGAAGAGCACGGCTGTCGTCGTCTGGCAGCCGCGCCACAAGCGCTAGCTAGCTCACCTTGATCGAGAACACCGTCGTGTCCGGCTCACCCGGCCGCGCGCATCGGTAGCCGCTGCGGCGCAGTGCGTCGGTGGGCGCGGTCATCGGTTCGAAACAGATGACCGTTTCGCCCGCGGGCGCGAACACCTGTGCGGCGGGGTAGCCGCGCTCGAATCGCACCTCCAGCCGACGTCCGCCGCCGGACACCGCGAACACCGCGCCGTCGTCGACCTGATCGAAGCCGTCGTCGAACACCCGGTCACCCAACTCGTCTGTGGTCGCAGGCATTTCGGCCGTCGCCCCGGTTGGAAGGCCGGTGTCGTCGAGGACCAGGTGGCGCATCGTCGGCATCTCCACCTGCCACTGAGCTCTCGGCACGCCGGGCAGCTGCAGGTACGGGTGATATCCGTACACCAGCGGCACCGCCTTGTCGGCCGTCGGCGTCACGGTGGTGCTGACCGTCAGAGTGCGGTCGGACAGCTCGACGGTCAACTCGACCAGATGCGGGAACGGGAAGCTCGCGAGCAGTTCGTGCTGCGCTCCGAAATCCAGTTCGGCGCTGAGCTTCTGGTCGGAAACCCGCTGTGTTTGCCATGCGGGATACGCCGCCAGCAGACCGTGGATGGGCAGACCGTTGTTGTCGGTGCGCACCCCGTAGGCGTCCGGCGCGAGCGTGACCGTCTCACCCTCGACCTCATATGTCTTGGCGCTCAATCGGTTTGCCCACGGATAGAGCAGCGGGATGCCCATCGTCTTGCCCGCTGACACATACGCGTCGAGGCCGCGGCGCTGCCCCAGCAGCTCGCCACCGTCGTCGGACAGCGACGTGGCGATCATGCCCGCGCCGGGCACATACACCGCAGACAACGCGGACGAAGGGTCTCGCAGGATGACGGGCGTCAGATCGGCCATGGCGTCCAGCCTATCCGTCAGACGGGTTGGCCCACCTTGATCCGGAACTGCGCGATGGCGGACTCGCCCGGGTTGACCACCCGGTAGCCGCCGCGGCGCAGCGAGTCGGTCGGCGCTGCCATCGGCTCGAAGCACACCACGTCGTCGTCGCCGGGTGCGAATACCTGCGCCGCGGGATAGCCCTTGTCGAAGTGCACCTCGATGCGCCGGCCGCCGCCGGAAACCGCGAACACCGAGCCTTCAGGCACTTCGTCATACCCGTCGTCTAAGAACTTGTCGCCCAACGTTTCTGTGCTCGCTGCATGCTCTTCCGTCGCACCGGTCGGGATACCCCACGCGTTGACAGGGCGGAACCGCATAGCCGGCGTCTCGACCTGCTACTCGGCGCGCGGCGCGCCGGGCAGTTGCAGGTACGGGTGAAAGCCGAAGCACAGCGGCACGCGCGCACCCGTCGTCGCGGTCACCGTGGTCTTCACGGTGAGCGTGCGGTCCTCGAGCGTCACCTCCAGTACCACCAGGTGTGGGAACGGGAAGGTGGCCAGCAGTCCAGGGCGCGCCGCGTAGTCCAGTTCGGCGGTCAGCTGCGATTCGAGCTGCGTGGTGACATGCCAGTCCGGGTAGCCGGCCAACGTGCCGTGAATTGGCACGCCGTGCTGGTCCGTGCGCACGCCACCCGTGCCCGGCGTCAGCGTGATCACGGCGCCGTCGACGCCATAGCCGTTGCTGCTCAACCGGTTCGCCCACGGGTAGAGGATCGGGATGCCCATCGTGCGGTGGGTGGATACGTAGGCCTGCAGGCCGCGCCGCTGGCCGAGGAGTTCCACGCCGTCGTCGGAGAGTGACGTGCCGACCATGCCTGCGTTGGGGACATAGGTCGCGGTCAGGGCTGACGACGGGTCACGCAGCGTGACGTATTCAAACTCCGGCATCGATGTCGATCCTGCCACGGGTCCGGTTAGATCAAAAGATGATCCAGTATAGGTGGCTGCTGGCTCCCGTCTTCGCCGTGGCGTGCTTGCTGCTTGCCCCGGTTCAGTCGGCAGTTGCGCAGCCGTATGACGACACGGAGGCGCGCAACCTGGCGACGGTGCGCGCGGGCTTCGACGCGTGGCGCAATGGGACGGGCAGCCCATATGACGCTCTCGCCGACGACGCGACCTGGGAGATCGTGGGCAATTCACTCGCCTCCCGTGTCTATCCGGACAAGGAGGACTTCGTGGCCAATGTGATCAGGCCATTCAATGCCCGCATGGCTGCGCCACTTCGCCCGACAATTCGGGATATCTACGCCGACGGGGACACTGTGATCGTTTTCTTCGACGCCGAGGGCATCGCACGTGACGGGGTTCCGTATCGCAACACCTATATGTGGTTCTTGACACTGCGCGACAACAGGATCGTGAATGCGTCGGCGTTCTTCGACAGCATTGCGTTCAACGACCTCTGGCAGCGGGTGCCCGCCTGACGGTCAGTCGTAGACGATCACCGCACGTCCGACGAAGGCGCCGCGGCCCAGCGCGTCGATGTGGTCGTTGACGTCGTCGAACCGGACTTGGGTCACCGAGTCCTTGATCTGCCCTGCCTCGGCAAGCGCGACCACTTCGGTCAGGTCGTTGTAGTTGCCCCAGAAGGAGCCGAAGTAGCTGAATTCGCGGCCAACGAACGGGAACAGCGGAACGTCGGTCCGATTGCCGACCAATCCAACCGACGCGACGGCGCCCTCTGTGGCCAGCAGCGCGAACGCCAACCGCACGCTCTCCTCGGCTCCCACGCATTCGATGACCGCGTCGAGCTCGCGACGGCCGGTGGCCTGCTCGAGCACGTCGCGCACCTCGTCGTCCGACCTTCCTCGGGTGTTGATGGTGTGGTCGGCACCGTTTTCCGTTGCCAGCGCCAGCTTTTCATCGCTGCGGGCCATGGCGATCACGGTGGCACCGCCGAGCAGCTTCGCGTACTGGACCGCATACGCGCCCAGCCCGCCGACCCCCATCACGCCCAGAGTCGTTCTTCAGGCCGCGGTACGGCGTCAGGCCGGCGTCGGTCAGCGGGGCGAGCGAGAGGGGTGACAGGTTGCCGGTGACGGTGATCAGCTGCTGGTAGACGACCGGGACGTACTCCTGATAACCGCCGTGGGGACCGAACCCCACCCAGCTTCCGTGGTTACAGATCTGTTCGTTGCCGCCGTGGCACTGACGGCACGAGCCGTCCCCGTGGGGACCGAAGACGACGACTGGATCGCCCTCGGAAAGACCCGCGGCCGCGGGAACCGCTGAGCCGATGCGGTCGATCGTGCCCGCGATCTCGTGCCCTGGCGTGACCGGGAAGTCCACCGGCAGATTGCTGTGGAAGTAGCCGTCGATCAACTGAAAGTCGGTGCGGCACATACCAGCACCGCCGACCTTGACGAGCACTTCCGACGGCCCGATATCGGGGATGGGGATCTCCTCCAGAACCAGCGGCTGCCGGTAGCCGTACATCCGCGCGGCGCGCATCTTCGTCATGGACGCACAGTGTATTGCGTTGCCGATCTTGATGGAACGGTTTAGCTGGCCAACGGATCGTGCTGAATGCGTTCGGCGGGTGCGCCTTTGGTGATCAGCGCGGCCTTGGTGGCCTCGACCATCTTCGGCCCGCCGCAGAGCAGGATTTGCCGGTCGCCCCAGCCGCCGTAGCGCGTCACGACGTCGGGCAGCATGCCCGTTTGCCGCACATGCAAACCGCGGGGCGGCTCGACATCTGGGTATTCGGCGGCCCATGGCGGATCGGTGTTGAACTCCGACACCGGCGTCACGGACAGCCACGGGTTGGTCGACGCGATCTGCCACAGCGTGCGCAGGTCATAGAGCTCACTGGGATAGCGGGCACCGAAGAACAGGTGTACGCGCGGGTTCTCGCCGTAGCGGGTGAGGTCCATGATCAGCGCGCGCAATGGCGCCAACCCCGTGCTTCCCGCGACCATCAGCACGTCGCCGCCGTCGCGGTCGACGTGCATGCCGCCGTGCGGGTTCGACAGCCGCCACCGGTCGCCGGACCTGGTCTCGTTGACGATCGCCGTGCTGACCATGCCGCCGGTGACCGAGCGGATGTGGAACTCGATCGCGCCGCCACGGTCGGCGGGGATCGCCGGGCTCAGGTAGCGCCACCGCCGCGGCCATTGCGGCACCTGGACCGTGACGTACTGGCCGGGGTAGTAGTACAGCGGCTGATCCAGTTGCAGGCGGACCACCGAGACGTCGCGGGCTACCCGTATGTGCTCGAGCACCGTGCCGTCGCGGAACGGCGGACCCTTCTCGGCATCGGCGGCACCGCTCATCACCCCGATGATCAGCGAGACCGCGTCGTGGGCGGCTTCGGCGAGCTTGTCGTCCCAGCTGCCGATGAGATGGCTGCGCAGTGTGGTCAACAGCGCGTCCTGCATGTTGTCGTAATGTCGTTGCGCGACACCGTATTTGCGGTGGTCACGGCCCAGCTGAGCCAGGAACGCCACCGGCTCCTGGGCGCGCTGCGCGATCATCTCGGTGAACAGCCACGTCATCGCCTTGGCGAATGCGGTGCGTTGTGCGCCCATGTCGGGCGGAAACAGGTCGCGCGCCGAGATGTCGATGGCGAACCAGCGGGTGTAGAACCTGCGGATCAATTCGTCCGACCCCAGCGTAGGGTCGACCGCGTCGCGCAGTTTGCGCAGTGCGTCACGGTCATCGAGTCCCACGCCGCCCGAGTTTAGGTGGGCGCGGACCTGCCCTGGCGAACAGCGGCGATCACGATGAGTGCCGTGCCGGCAACGGCCCAGCAGGCCAGCACGGCGATGGCGGTGATCGCGCCCTCACCGGCGAAGAAGGCGGTGGACCGCAGCAACGTCACGGTCGCGCCCTGCGGCAACCACTGACCGAGCGCGCCCCACCCGCTCGGCAGCATCTCCGGCGCGCTGTTCAGACCCGAAAGGGGGTTGCCCAGCAGTAACGCCAGCAGTGCACCAATCGCGAGCCCGGCGCGACCGAACAGCGAGCCCAGGCCCAACATCGACAGCCCGGCGGCGAGTAGTCCCAGGGTCAGCCCGGCCGCGACGCCCCACGTGTTGTGGTCGATCGAGCCAAATACGTAGCGCAGGAGAGCGGAGATCGTGATGCCCGCTCCCGCGGCGAACACGACGGCGGCGACGAAACGCGTCCACACCTTGTACCTGAGCAGCAACACCAGGGCCACCGCCGGTAGCAGGCCGGCGAGCGTGATCGGCAGCGCTGATGCGGCCAGGCCCGCGCCGCGCGGGTCACTGGCGGTCGGCGGGGCGAGGTCCTCGGTGTGCAGTGGCATGCCGGCCTGTTGGGCGATGTCGTTGCCGATCTGCGTCAGCATCTGCGCGACCATCGGGCTGCCGCCGGTGGCGATGAGCAGCCTGGGCGGTCCGTCGGGGCCAAACGAGATGCCGCCGTAGACATCGCGATTGCGGATCGCGTCGCGCAGCGCCTCCTCGCCGGGGTAGTAGGTGATCGCAAACGCGGCGGGTGCGTGCTGTTCGAGGATGTCGGCGATGCGCCCGCTCGCGGCCATCGGCCCCGCCGCGCCGATCGGTACGTCGTGCGGCTTGGAGCGGGCCGCAGGCAGCGCGAACGCGATCGCGAGGATCGCCAGCACGACGGTGAGCACGACGATGATCCCGGCAGCGCGGATCGCCGCGGGCGGTTCATGGCCGGGTGACGCGTGGCGGGTGTGCCGTACGGGCGTGCCCAGCGAGGTCCCTGTCATGATGATTCCTTTTCATCCGTCGTTGAATTAATCGCTCGCAGGAGCGTAACGCCGCGTGGATCATATTTCAACAGTCATTGAAATGTTAATGTCGAGAGATGGCTTCACCAGCCAGGTCGACGAAGCGCCGGGGTCGACGCCAGGGCGAACCGGTGTCCCGCGACGCGGTGCTGTCGGCGGCAAAGGAGCGGTTCGCGACCGAGGGCTACGAGAAGACCACGCTGCGCGCGATCGCCAGGGACGCGCATGTCGACCCCTCGATGGTGCTGTACCTCTTCGGGTCGAAAGAGGAGCTGTTCCGCGAGTCGCTGCGCCTGATCATCGACCCTGAGGTGTTGGTCGCCGCGCTCACCGGCGCGACCGACGACGAACCCGACATCGGCACCCGGATGGTGCGCACGTATCTGCGGATCTGGGAGACGCCCGACACCGCCGCGACCGTGCGGGCGATGCTGCAGTCGGCCACCTCGAACTCCCACGCGCACGACGCCTTCCGCGGCTTCATGCAGAACTACGTGCTGACCGCGGTATCAGGTGTGTTAGGTGGCGGCGAGCAGGCCCGGCTGCGGGCGACGCTTGCCGCCAGCCAGCTCGTCGGAACGGCCCTACTGCGCTATGTCATCGAGGTGCCGCCACTGGCGACACTGCCGGTCGAGGAAGTGGTTGCGCTGATCGCACCGACGGTGACACGGTACTTGACCGCCGACGCTTCCGAGCTCGGTCTACGCGGGCTATAGCCCGTGAATTCCCTTGTACAGCACCAGAAGACCGATCACGATCAAGATCGCCGCGACGAGGGTTGCGTGCTGCTCCTCCATCCACTCCTTGAGCCGCTGCAGCGCTCCGTCGAGGCGGTCGCCCGAGACCGCGTACGCGAGAATCGGAATTGCGACGGTCGACGCGGCGACTGCCACGTACCAGATCACCGCGATCCAGATATGTGCGCTGCCCAGGCCGGCGGTGCCGATTGCCAAACCCGCTGCCGCGCAGATGAATAACACCTTGGGGTTGACGACGGTCAGCGCCAGTGCCGCCAGGCCTGCCCGGGCCGGCGTGAGCTTGCCCAGCCTCTGCATCCAGGCAGGCGTGTGCGCGGAGCGCTTGCGGGTCAGCCAGCGGTAGACGCCGAACACGATCAACGCCGCGCCGATCACGATGCGCAGCCACGACGCCCAACCGGGTGGCGTGCCGAGATCACCGAACAGACCCGAGATCTCGACGAAGACGATCGTCAACGCGGCGAGGCCGATCAGCCAGCCCGCCAGGAAGGCCAGGCCTGCCGGTCTCGGGTGCGGCGTGTGCAGCACCAGCACCGCCGGGATGATCGACAGAGGCGAAAGCGCGACGACTAGCGCCAGCGGGATGAGTTCAGTGAGCACTGGTCGAACTATATGTACGTGCCGGCGTCGTAGCGGCAGGCTTTCCAATCCGCGCCCTCGCGGAGGAATTCGACGTCGAGGGTCTTGGCGTCCGGACGGTTGGCGGCCTGAAATCGGACATTGGCCACGGCGTCCCGATCGGTCACCTGAACCGAGTTGATCGTGATCTGCGTGGGCCCGTCGGAGTTCCTGCTGGCATACCAGCCCGCTTCATACCCGGCCGCTCTGAGCAAGTCGGCACACAGATGGGCGGCGAATCCGCCGTAATCCGAGCGGTTGTACGACCCGTTCATGCCGTTGAGTACCGCGCGGACCTGGTCCTCGTCGGTGGCCGCCCGTGCGGGCGCTGATGTGGTCGCGACTAAAGCGATGCCACACGCGATCAGGAAACCGATCCGAGCGGTCCAGTCCACTGATAAATCGTTACCGATGACCCGGTGCAAAACGGTTCGACGCGCCGTCACGGCCACGAGAGTTGGGTTGATGCACGCCAACGGGGAGGCAGGCGTGTCAAAACCCCACCCTCGGCCGGAAAATTCGTCAGACTTGAGCGGAACAGACTCAACCTTGACGACGTTGAACATCGCGACAAGCATTTTCCCTAGCTCAAAGATGGAGGTGTCGTGGACTCGTTCAACCCGACGACCAAGACTCAGGCGGCGCTGACCGCGGCTTTGCAGGCGGCAAGCTCCGCAGGCAACCCGCAGATTATGCCTGCCCACCTATTGATGGCACTGCTCACCCAGAACGATGGCATTGCCGCTCCACTATTGGAGGCCGTCGGCGTCGACCCCGCGACCATTCGCACCGAGACGCAACGGCTGCTCGATCGGCTGCCCAGCGCCAGCGGCGCCAGCTCGCAGCCCCAGTTGTCCCGTGAATCGCTGGCCGCGATCACCACGGCCCAGAATCTCGCCACCGAGATGGACGACGAGTACGTCTCGACCGAGCATCTCGTGGTTGGCCTGGCGACCGGCGACTCCGACGTGGCCAAGCTGCTGACCGGACACGGGGCCTCGCCGCAGGCGTTGCGAGAGGCGTTCGTCAAGGTCCGCGGCAGCGCCAGGGTCACCAGCCCTGACCCCGAGGGCAGCTACCAGGCGCTGGAGAAGTACTCCACCGATCTGACCGAGCGTGCCCGGGAGGGCAAGCTCGACCCTGTCATCGGACGCGACAACGAGATTCGTCGCGTCGTGCAGGTGTTGAGCCGTCGCACCAAGAACAACCCTGTGCTCATCGGTGAGCCCGGCGTCGGCAAGACCGCGATCGTGGAGGGCCTGGCCCAGCGCATCGTGGCAGGCGACGTGCCGGATAGCCTGCGCGACAAGACCGTCGTCTCGCTGGACCTCGGTTCGATGGTCGCCGGGTCGAAGTACCGCGGCGAGTTTGAGGAACGCCTGAAGGCCGTCCTCGACGACATCAAGAACTCGGCGGGCCAGATCATCACGTTCATCGATGAGTTGCACACCATCGTCGGCGCAGGCGCGACCGGCGAATCATCAATGGATGCAGGCAACATGATCAAGCCGATGCTGGCCCGAGGCGAGCTGCGGCTGGTCGGCGCCACCACGCTCGACGAGTACCGCAAGTACATCGAGAAGGACGCCGCGCTGGAGCGCCGCTTCCAGCAGGTCTTCGTGGGTGAACCGTCGGTGGAGGACACCGTCGGCATCCTGCGCGGCCTGAAAGAGCGGTACGAGGTGCACCACGGCGTGCGGATCACCGACTCCGCGCTGGTTGCCGCGGCGACGCTGTCCGACCGCTACATCACGTCCCGCTTCCTGCCCGACAAGGCCATCGACCTGGTCGACGAGGCCGCGTCGCGGCTGCGGATGGAGATCGACTCTCGCCCCGTCGAGATCGACGAGGTGGAACGGCTGGTGCGCCGCCTCGAGATCGAGGAGATGGCGCTGGAGAAGGAGGAAGACGCCGCTTCGAAGGAGCGGTTGGAGAAGCTGCGCGCCGAGCTTGCCGACCAGAAGGAGAAGCTGACCGAGCTGACCACCCGCTGGCAGAACGAGAAGAACGCCCTCGACGTGGTCCGGGATCTCAAGGAGCAGCTGGACACGATGCGCGGCGAGGCCGATCGCGCCGAGCGCGACGGCGACCTGGCGAAGGCCGCCGAGCTGCGCTACGGCCGCATTCCCGAGGTGGAGAAGAAGCTCGACGCGGCGGTGCCGCAGGCCGAGGCGCGGGAGAACGTCATGCTCAAGGAAGAGGTCGGGCCCGACGATATCGCCGACGTGGTTTCGGCGTGGACCGGCATTCCCGCCGGTCGGATGCTCGAGGGCGAGACCGCCAAGCTGCTGCGCATGGAGGATGAGCTCGGTAAGCGCGTCGTCGGTCAGCGCAAGGCCGTGCAGGCCGTCTCTGATGCGGTGCGCCGCAGCCGCGCCGGCGTGGCCGACCCGAACCGCCCGACGGGTTCGTTCATGTTCCTCGGACCGACGGGCGTCGGCAAGACCGAGTTGGCAAAAGCGTTGGCGGAGTTCCTGTTCGACGATGAGCGCGCGATGGTCCGCATCGACATGAGCGAATACGGCGAGAAGCACTCGGTGGCCCGCCTTGTCGGTGCGCCTCCCGGCTACATCGGCTACGACCAGGGCGGTCAGCTGACCGAGGCGGTGCGCCGCCGTCCGTACACGGTGATCCTGTTCGACGAGATCGAAAAGGCCCATCCGGACGTGTTCGACGTGCTGCTGGCTGTGCTCGACGAAGGCAGGCTGACCGACGGCCAGGGCCGCACGGTCGACTTCCGCAACACCATCCTGATCCTGACGTCCAACCTGGGTGCAGGCGGGACGGAAGAGCAGGTGATGGCCGCGGTGCGCTCGGCGTTCAAGCCCGAGTTCATCAACCGGCTCGACGACGTCATCATCTTCGACGGGCTCAACCCCGAGGAGCTGGTGGAGATTGTTGATATCCAGCTGCAGCAGCTGGCCAAGCGGTTGGCGCAGCGCAGGCTCACCCTCGAGGTGTCGCTGCCCGCCAAGAAGTGGCTGGCCGAGCGCGGATTCGACCCGCTCTACGGGGCGCGTCCGCTGCGGCGGCTGATTCAGCAGGCCATTGGTGACCAGCTGGCGAAGATGCTGCTGGCCGGTGACGTGCACGACGGCGACGTGGTGCCGGTGAACGTCAGCCCTGACGGGGACTCTCTCGTCCTGGGCTGACCTACCGCTCGGGCAATATAGAGCCCGTGATCACGCCTGTGCCGGGTAAGCCCAATCTGCTCCTCGGCGCCTACGACCTGGCCACGCTGGGTTACGGCGCCGAGGAGTTCTTCATATCGGGGAGTGCTTCGTCTTATTCGTCCGAAGAGACAGCGGACTACACCACTCGGATCGTGGTTCTCCGACCGACCGACGAGGCCAGATTCAACGGCGCCGTTGTCGTCGAGTGGCTCAATGTCAGCGGCGGCATCGACGCGCCCGCCGTCTGGTTCATGGCGCATCGCGAAATCGCCCGCGCGGGCTTCGCGTACGTCGCCGTCTCCGCCCAACAGGTCGGCATCCAGGGCGGCGCCAGCCTCGTTGGTGCCGACATGTCGCTGAAAGCCCAAGACCCCGAACGCTATTCGCGTCTGCATCACCCGGGAGACGCGTTCTCCTATGACATCTACTCACAGGTCGGCCGTCTGCTGAGGGACGGAGCGGTCGACGGACTCGATCCGGAAATCCTTTTGGCGGTGGGCGAGTCGCAATCGGCGGCCTTCCTGACGACCTACGTCAACGTCGTCGATCCACTCGCCGCTGCATACGACGGATTCCTGGTCCATTCCCGCTTCGGACCCGCCGCGCCGCTGGACGGCGCCAACATCTTCGAAGCAACCGAGACCGGGGAGCAGGCCGTGCCGTTCCGAAGCGATCTGCGCGTCCCACTCATCACGGTCATCACCGAAACCGATGTCATCGGCGGCTTTCGCGTCGGCTATCACCTTGCGAGGCAGTCCGACAACGGGCGACTGCGGGCGTGGGAGATTCCCGGCACCGCCCACGCCGACAACTACACGATCCGCGTCGGCTTCATCGACGACGGGTCCGTGCCGCTGGAGCAGATCGTGTCCGCGTACGCGCCCACCAACGAACTGATGGGTGCGCAGCTTTCGTACCGCATCAATTTCGCCCCGCAGCACCACTATGTGCTGCAGGCGGCCATTGCAGCCCTTCACCGCTGGGTCAGCACGGGTGAGTTGCCGCCGTCCGCTGCGCCCATCGCGCTGATCGAGGGCGACCCGCCAGAGCTTGTGCTCGATGCCAACGGGCTCGCCAAGGACGGGCTC
>Ga0207642_10000205_pt1 | contig 17391 bp, 15 predicted proteins | sample KBSMisM22_FD_184309 | JGI IMG/M metagenome (GOLD analysis project Ga0207642, IMG submission 184309) | Miscanthus rhizosphere microbial communities from Kellogg Biological Station, Michigan, USA - KBS Miscanthus M2-2 (SPAdes) (version 2) | ecosystem: Host-associated > Plants > Roots >... | reverse complement strand
CGAGCTACCACCGATGGCCTTCGATCACGGCCCGATGGTCGAGCACGCGCGCACCCGACTGGTCGCCAAGACGTCCTACACGAACATCGGATTTGCCCTCGCGCCAAGGGAATTCGCACTGTCCACGCTGCGGGACATCTACAGCGCGGCGTTGGGCTATCAGGTCGACGCCACCAACCTTCAGCGCGTGCTCGAGCGTCGTACCGTCATCACCCGCACCGGGACCACGGCGCGGTCGGGACGCAGCGGTGGCCGCCCCGCCGCGCTGTACCGCTTCACCGACTCGCGATACCGGGTGACCGACGAATTCGCAGCGTTGCGCCCTCCTGGGTGAGTCGACTGGATTCTTAATGCCTTCTTAAGTAAGAATGCCCGGATGGACTTGGGTAGCGCGGCGCGGTCTTCCGGGGCCGAATGGATTGGGCAACCGCAGCACGACGAACTGCAGCCGGGTATCCGCCCGCAGCTTCCCGCCGACGACCCGTTCTACGACCCCCCCGCAGGTTTTCAGCATTCCCGGCCCGGCACGGTGCTCCGCAGCCGCGACGTCGAGCTGGCGTTTCTCGGGCTGGTCCCCCAACGCATTACCGCGACGCAGCTGCTGTACCGGACGTCCGACATGCACGGCAATCCGGATGCGGCCGCCACGACCGTAATCGTGCCCGCCGAACGCGGGCCTGAGGCCGTCACCCCGTTGGTCTCCTACCAGTGCGCAATCGACGCCGTTTCGTCACGCTGCTTCCCGTCCTATGCGCTGCGCCGGCGTGCCGTGGCGCCCGGTGCGGTCGCACAGGTCGAGTTCCTGCTGATCGCCGCCGCCGTGGCCGAGGGCTGGGCGGTCTCGGTGCCGGACCACGAAGGACGCAAGGGGATGTGGGGCGCGCCCTATGAACCCGGCTATCACGTCCTCGATGGGCTGCGCGCAGCACTGAACACCGAGCGCCTGGGCCTGTCGCCGTCGGCGCCGGTCGGCCTCTGGGGCTATTCCGGCGGCGGTCTGGCCAGCGCATGGGCTGCCGAGATGGCCGGCTCCTACGCGTCGGACCTGAACGTCGTCGGCGCCGTGCTGGGATCGCCCGTCGGCGACCTCGGCCACACCTTCCGCCGGCTGAACGGCACCTACATGTCCGGCCTGCCCGCGCTGGTCGTCGCGGCGCTCGCGGACATCTATCCCGACCTCAAGAAGGTCATCGACGACCATGCGACCGACGAAGGCAAGGAACTGCTGCGGCGGCTGCACAACATGACCACCGCCGAAGCGGTCATCCGGTTGGCCAAGAAGGACATGGGCGACATGCTCGACCAGCCGTTGGACGAGATCCTCGAAACCCCCGCTGTGCGACACGTTTTCGACGACATCAAGCTGGGCGCGGCAGTGCCCACGCCCCCGGTGCTCATCGTGCAAGCGGTCCACGACCAACTGATCTCCGTCGAAGACATCGACGAACTCGCCGACACCTATCAGTCGGGCGGTGCCTCGGTGACCTACCACCGCGACCTGTTCAGCGAGCATCTCCTGCTGCACCCGCTGTCGGCGCCGATGACGCTGCGCTGGCTGACCGACCGCTTCAACGGCAAGCCAGTCAATGAGCACCTGGTCCGCACGAAGTGGCCGACGCTGCTGAACCCGATGACCTATGTCGGCATGGCTCGACTGGCGAAGATCGCCGCGAAGGTCGTCACTGGGCGGACGGTAGAGCGCTCTCCGCTGTAACGGGCGGCCCGAGCGGTTGTTCGACCGGCGGCCAGGCGCCGAGGTCGTCGCGTTGTGTCGACACCGCCATCAGCGCGTAGACAAGCGCGGCAACGGCGGCCGGAAACAGGATCGTCGCCGCGATCTGCAGCGGCCCGTGCCCGAAGAACACCGCGGGCGCCTCGACGACGTAGTGCACGCGGTGCTCCGGCGACACCGGCGCACTGGCGATGTCGATCGCGCCGTAGCGCCAGTGCACCAGCACCGCGCCCACGCCCGCCGAGGCACCCGCTGCTGCAGCCGAACCGATCGCCAGCGCGGCCACCATCGCAGGGCCCCGATGGGCACGCCATTTCCACACCAGCACCGCGGCGACGACCGACAGCACCGAGACCAGGCCCACGACCAGAAACGCCGCGATGAAGAAATGGTCCGCCTCGTTGCCCAGATACGCCTTGACCCGCTCGCCGCTCTTGGTCAGCGCGACGACGCCGTGGATCGGCGGTGCCAGCCACGCCCACAACGCCCCGATCAGCGCCCCGGCGATCGTCAGGCCTGCAGCCGTGCTCACCAAGGCCCTGCGACGCGAAACACGCGGCGGGGCAACCTCATTCATTATCTGTCCTCAAGGTCCTTCGAGTCCTGCTCACCGTGGCGGGAGCATTTCGCCGACCAGCCGTCGGGGCGCACCTGCACCACCATGCGGCGGCCGCACTCGGCGCAGAACCGGGGTGGCTCCAGGCCCAGTTGCGCGGCGGTCGGAACTGCTCCGCCCGCGGGCTCGCCAGTGTAGACGTTGAACTTGGCCATGGCCTTGCCGGCAACCACGCCTAGAGGCTGGCGTTGAGCGCCTTGATCGGCATCTGCAGATCGTCGAGCAGTTCGAGATCGGCCTCGGCGGGCCTGCCGAGCGTGGTCAGGTAGTTGCCGACGATGACGGCATTGATGCCGCCGAGGATGCCCTTCTTTGCGCCGAGGTCGCCCAGTGTGATCTCACGGCCGCCTGCGAAGCGCAGCATCGTGCGTGGCAGCGCGAGGCGGAACGCGGCGACGGCTTTCAGCGCCTCCGACGCAGACATCACCTCGAGATCGCCGAACGGGGTGCCCGGCCGCGGGTTCAGGAAGTTCAGCGGGACCTCGTGCGGATCCAGCTCGGCGAGGTTCGCCGCGAACTCCGCGCGCTGTTCGAGGGTCTCGCCCATGCCGAGGATGCCACCGCAACACACCTCCATGCCCGCCTCGCGGACCATCTGCAGGGTGTCCCAGCGCTCCTCCCAGGTGTGTGTGGTGACGACGTTGGTGAAGAACGACCGGGCGGTCTCCAAGTTGTGGTTGTAGCGGTGCACGCCCATCTCCGCGAGCCGCTCGACCTGCTCCTCGGTCAGCATGCCGAGCGAGCACGCGATCTGGATGTCGACCTCGTTGCGGATCGCCTCGATGCCCGCGGCGACCTGTGCCAGCAGCCGCTCGTCGGGTCCGCGGACGGCCGCGACGATGCAGAATTCCGTCGCGCCCGTCTTGGCGGTCTGCTTGGCGGCCTCGACCAGGCCCGGGACGTCCAGCCACGCGCTGCGCACCGGCGAAGCGAAAAGCCCTGACTGCGAACAGAAGTGGCAATCCTCAGGGCAGCCGCCTGTCTTCAGGCTGATGATGCCCTCGACCTCGACGTCGGGTCCGCACCATGCCATCCGCACCTCATGCGCCAGCGCCAGCAGTTCGTCGAGCCGATCGTCGGGCAGCTGCAGCACCTGCAGTGTCTGCTCCTGGTTCAGGCCCTCGCCGCGCTCCAGTACCTGCTCGCGAGCCTCCGCCAGAATGTCGCTCACCCGTCGCCCTCCTGCTGCCAAACTTGAACGCCGTTCAGGTTAGGGTACCGGTGTGCAGCTCCACAAACGCGACGTGGTCGACGCGGCGACCTCGCTGCTGGACTCCTACGGGATCGCCGACCTGACCATGCGACGGCTGGCCCGCGAGCTCAACGTCTCCCCCGGCGCGCTGTACTGGCATTTCGCCAACAAGCAGGAGCTACTCGGCGCCGTCGCCGACCGAATCCTCGAATCGGTCGGCGACGTGTCCGGCGGCTGGCGCGACCGAGTGGCGGGAACCTGCGGCAGGCTGCGCGACGCGCTGTTGTCGCACACCGACGGCGCCGAGTTGGTGTCGGCGAGCTTCGCGGCAGGACAGTCGGATGCAATGGCACGGATTCTCACGCAACTGAGCGGTGCGGCGGCCGACGCCGGCGTCGACCCCACGCACGCCGAGCTGGCGGCCCGCACGATCGTCTACTACGTGCTCGGCTTCACCGTCGACGAGCAGTCACGCCTGCAGTGGGACGCCGCGGGCGCCGAGCTGCCCGACGAACAGTCGGTGCTATCGGACGACCCCAGCGCGCGGTTCGAGTTCGGGCTGCGCCTTCTCGTCGACGGCATCGCCGCGCACAGCGACTCGGTTGTCGGGGGGCGCGACTAACGTCGGCCACGTGATTACGGTCGACGATGTCCGGCGCATCACCGCGTCTCTGCCTCGGTCGTACGAGGTGGTGATCCGCGACCAGATCAAGTTCCGGGTCGGGCGCATCGTGTTCGTCGCGTTCTCGCGGGACGAGACGGTGATGGGCGTCGGCTTTCCCAAGGAGGAGCGCGCCGCGATGGTGGCCGCGGAGCCCGACAAGTTCATGCTGCCTCGCAAGTCGGACATGCGATACAACTGGATTCACGTCCGGCTCGACGCGATCGACCTCGAGGAAGTGCGCGAGCTGGTGATCGACGCGTGGCGGATGTGCGTGCCGAAAAGTGTTGCGGCGACCGTCAGCTGATCCTGCGAGATCGCACCTATTGTGTGCTTCACTTGACATTTCTCTCAGTAACTGCAGTTTCGCGCTTGGCGTTGCCGTCCCAGCGCCGTAGGCCCACTACCTGGCCCGGAATCTCCGATGGCCGACCGGCGATTCGTAACGCGCGGCCGAGCTGACTTCCGTGCAGCCGCCGAGCCAGGGTCACGTGACAGGTCCACTGACCCGGCAGCGAGTTCGCCATCGGCCCCGGCTCCTGATGCGGCACACAGAGCCGATACACCTCGGCGTGCACGTCGAGCAGCTCCGCCGTCGGCACCACGAGCCGCGTGAGGATCAGCTGGGAACGGCCGAACAACAGCGGCGCGCCGATCCGGCAGGGGAACGGAAACCGGTCCGCGAGTGGGGCCAACAAAGCGTCCACCTCGGGATCGATCCGCTCGGCGACCGTCAGCGTGGCGTGCGGACGGCTCGCAGGTGCCTGACTCGGGATGCCGGCCTCGCGCAGCCCGTCCCAGATCTGCCGGACCGCTTCCTCGGTATCCGGGTCGAAGACCATCTCGACGGAGTGGACCATCAGCCGGCCAGGTTCGTGACCCACTGCGCGTCGAACGCCGGCGTACTCATCGCATCGAAATCGGCCGCGCTCATCGCTCCCGCACCCGCGGGCAGCACCGCCCGCACCGCAGCCAGCCTGCCGAGCGCGTCGCGATTGCCCACCTCGGCAACACCCGGGTCCCGCGGCCACGCCCCGATCACCAGTCCCACGCATGGAATATCCTGAGCGGCAAGCGCTTCCAAGGTGAGCGCGGTGTGGTTCAGGGTACCGAGACCCGGTGAAACGACGACAAGCACGGGTGCGGCCAGGTCGCGGGCGAGGTCGCGCAGCGTCACCCCGCCGGCACCCAGTTCGACCAACAGCCCACCCGCGCCCTCGACGAGCGTCAACTTCGCGTCGACCGCCGCGACCGATGCCACCAACTCGTCACGCGTCGGCAACCCCATCCCCGCACGCTCCGCGGCCGCCGCGGGTGCCAGCGGTTCGGGATAGCGCCATGTCCCATAGAGCGCGTTCACCCCGGCCAGTCGCGCCACATCGGCGAGGTCGTCGTCGCGCGGGCTGCCGGTCTGGACGGGCTTGCACACCGCGACGTCGACGCCTGCCAGCCGCGCACTACACGCAAGTGCCGCAGTGGCCACCGTCTTGCCGACGCCGGTATCGGTGCCCGTGACGACCAGAATGCTCACGGGCGTGGCGACAACGACAACACTTCGGTGAGAACCGCTCGGGCCAAAGCCATTTCGTCGTCAGACAGCGATGCCCGTGCCGTCAGCCTCAACCTCGACGTCCCGGCGGGGACGGTCGGCGGACGGAAGCAGCCGACCCGCACGCCGCGATCCAGGCACGCGACGGCCGCGGCGAACGCCACCTCCGGCTCGCCGAGGATGACCGACACCACCGCCGAATCCGGGAGCTCGGAAACGCCGCACATCTCCGCCAGTGCCGCCGCATGATCCAGCACGGCGTGCGCGCGCCACGGCTCGTCGATCAGCACCCGCAGCGCGGCCCACGCGGCACCGACGGCGGCGGGAGCGAGGCCGGTGTCGAAGATGAACGGCCGCGCGGCGTCGATCAGGTGCGCGCGCACCGCCGCGGGTCCCAGCACCACACCGCCCTGGCTGCCAAGCGCCTTGGACAGCGTCGTCGTCATCACCACGTCCGGCGCACCGGCGAGGCCGACCTCGTGCAGCAGGCCGCGGCCGCCGCTACCCCGCACGCCGAGGCCGTGCGCTTCGTCGACGATCAGCAGTGCACCGTGCCTGCGGCACACGTCGTGCAGGGCGCGCAGCGGCGCCAGTACCCCGTCGGCGGAGAACACCGAGTCGGTCACCACGACGGCGCGCTCCTCGTCGCGCGCGGACAACACCGCCTCGACGGCGGAGACATCACGGTGCGGCGTCACCACGACGCGGGCGCGCGACAGTCGGCAGGCGTCCACCAGCGACGCATGGGTGAGCGCGTCGGACACCAACAACGATCCCGCCCCGGACAGCGCCACCACCGCGCCGAGGTTGGCGGTGTAGCCCGCCGAGAACACCAGCGCCGACTCGGAGCCGACGAAATCCGCGAGAGCGGTTTCGAAGCCTTCGTGCAGTTCGGTGTTGCCGGTGACCAGGCGCGAACCGGTCGAGCCCGCACCCCAGGTGCGCAGCGCCTCGACGCCGCCGCCGATCACCTCAGGGTGCTGCGACAGGCCCAGATAGTCGTTGGAGGCCAGGTCGACCTCGGCGCCGACGGGCGGCCGGGTGCGCAGGGTTCGACGCAGTCCGGCCGCGCGCCGCTGCTTCTCGACGTCGTCGAGCCAGGCCAGCGGGGAAAGACCGACGCGCGTCACCCGACCACCCTCCTGCTGTCTTGAACGGTGTTCAGGTTAACGTACCGGCGACCCCCACCATCGCCGAGGTGATCTGCTCGATCTCCCCTGGCGTGCAGATGTACGGCGGCATGACGTAGACGAGGTTGCGGAACGGGCGCAGCCAGACGCCACGCTCCAGCGCGGCCGGCGTCGCGATGCGCAGGTCGACGAGCTTGGCCATCTCGATCACGCCGATTGCGCCGAGCACCCGTACGTCGGCCACGCCCGGCAGCGCCGCCGCGGGCGCCAGCCCCGCGCGCAGGCCCGCCTCGATCGCCGAAACCTGTGCGCGCCAATCCTGTTCCAACAACAGCTCGACCGACGCGACCCCGACCGCGCAAGCCAGCGCGTTGGCCATGAACGTCGGGCCGTGCATCAGCGCACCCGGCTCGTGCGTGCTGATGGTCTCCGCGATGGCCCGGGTGCACAGCGTCGCGGCCAGCGTGATGTAGCCACCGGTCATCGCCTTGCCAACGCACATGATGTCGGGGCTGACGCGAGCGTGCTCAGCTGCGAACAGCTCCCCTGTGCGGCCGAAGCCGGTGGCGATCTCGTCGAAGATCAGCAAGACGCCGTGGCGGTCGCAGATCGCACGGAGATCGGCGAGATACCGCGGGTCGTGAAACCGCATGCCACCCGCGCCCTGCACCACGGGTTCGACGATCACGGCCGCAAGCTCGTCGGCGTGCTCGGACAGCTGCTTCTCGAACGCCATGCTGTAGCCGTGGTCGTACTCGGCAGGCACCTGCGGCGCGAACTCCTGATGCGCCAGCACGTCGGTCCACAGCGAGTGCATGCCGCCGTCCGGATCGCACACGCTCATCGGGGTGAAGGTGTCGCCGTGGTAGCCACCACGCCACGTCATCAGCCGGTGCCTTTCGACACTGCCGATACTGCGCCAGTACTGCAGCGCCATCTTGACCGCGACCTCCACAGACACCGAGCCGGAGTCGCTGAAGAACACCGTGTCGAGGCCGTCGGGCGTGATCTGCACCAGCAGCTGAGCCAGCCGGGCGGCCGGTTCGTGCGTCAGCCCGCCGAACATGACGTGGTTCATGGTCGCGAGCTGGCCGGTGATCGCCGCGTCCAGCACGGGGTGGCCGTGGCCGTGGATCGCGGTCCACCACGACGCCATCGCGTCGAGCACCTCGATCTGACGCCCGTCGTCGACGAGCGTCAGCCAGGCACCCTTGGCGCCGACCGCAACGACCGGAGGCAGCGCTTCGGCCCCGATCGTGCTGTAGGGATGCCAGACATGTGCGGCGTCGATCGCACTGATCTCGGCGGGGGTCAACACGAGCCTGATCCTTTGCTCACGGGCTGTGACGCGTCGCCTGCGGCGTGAGGCACCAGGCGATCTTCGGTAGATTAGCCGTCGACCATGATGACCCTCGCCCCTCCCCGGCCGGCGCCGGTCACCGACCAAGGTGACAGCCGGCGCACGACCGAACCGCCCAAGGGGGCGCGCGCGTCGGGTTTCTATCGGCATGATCTCGACGGCCTGCGCGGCATCGCGATCGCCCTCGTCGCAGTGTTTCACGTGTGGTTTGGCCGGGTCTCCGGTGGCGTCGACGTCTTCTTGGCGCTGTCCGGCTTCTTCTTCGGCGGCCGGCTGCTGCGGGCGGCGCTGACGCCGGGCAGCTCGCTGTCGCCGGTCCCCGAAGTGACTCGACTCGTTCGCCGGCTGTTGCCTGCGCTCGTCGTCGTGCTGGCCGCGTCAGCGATACTCACCATTCTGATCCAGCCGGAGACGCGCTGGGAGACGTTTGCTGACCAAAGCCTGGCCAGCCTCGGCTACTTCCAGAACTGGGAGTTGGCGAACACCGCATCGAACTACCTTCGCGCCGGTGAGGCGGTCAGTCCGCTGCAGCACATCTGGTCGATGTCGGTGCAGGGACAGTTCTATATCGGCTTCCTGGCGCTGATCTTCACGTTCGCCTATCTGTTGCGGCGCCGTCTCGGCGACCGCATGCGGATTTTCTTCGTGGTGCTGCTGAGCGTGCTGACGATCGCCTCGTTCGTCTACGCGATATTTGCTCACAACGCCGATCAGGCCACCGCCTACTACAACAGCTTCGCCAGGGCGTGGGAACTGCTTCTTGGCGCCTTGCTGGGCGCGCTGGTGCCATACGTGCGCTGGCCGATGTGGCTGCGCACGACGGTCGCGGCAGTCGCGCTGGCGGCGATCCTGTCATGCGGCGCACTGATCGACGGCGTGAAGGAGTTTCCAGGGCCGTTGGCTCTGGTGCCTGTCGGTGCCGCCATGTTGTTCATCCTTTCCGCCGCCAACCGCCAGGCGGACCCGAGCACCGCGGACCGGCCGCCCGCCCCCAACCGGCTGCTGGCCACTGCACCGTTCGTATCGCTCGGCGCGATGGCCTACTCGCTGTACCTCTGGCACTGGCCCCTGCTGATCTTCTGGCTGTCCTACACCGGGCGGCCACGCGTCAACTTCGTCGAGGGCGCGGTCGTCCTGCTGCTCTCGGGCGTGCTGGCCTGGCTGACGCTGCGGTACGTCGAGAACCCGCTGCGGTATCGCGCCGCGACGAAAGCGCCCAAACAGACCCCCGCCGTGCCGCTCCGGGAGCGGCTGCGGCGACCCACGATCGTGCTGGGTTCCAGCGTCGCCCTGCTGGGCGTGGCGTTGACGGCGACGTCGTTCACCTGGCGCGAGCACGTCACGGTCCAGCGCGCGAACGGCAAAGAGCTGGCGACTCTTTCACCTGTGGACTACCCGGGTGCCAGGGCTCTGATCAATGGAGCGAAGGTGCGCAAGCTGCCGATGCGCCCGACTGTGCTGGAGGCCAAGGACGATCTGCCTGAGACCACCACCGACGGCTGCATCAGCGATTTCGACAACTCGAACGTGATCAACTGCACATTCGGCGACAGGGCGGCGACCAGAACCATCGCACTCGCAGGCGGATCCCACGCCGAGCACTGGATCACCGCGCTCGATCTGCTCGGACAGATACACCACTTCAAGGTCGTGACCTACATGAAGATGGGCTGCCCGCTGACCACGGAACAACGGCCACTGGTGATGGGCGACAACCGCCCGTACCCGGGATGCCACGAGTGGAATCAGCGGGTGATGCCAGAGCTCATCGCCGATCACCCGGACTTCGTGTTCACGACCTCGACACGGCCATGGAACATCAAACCCGGCGATGTGATGCCTGCGACCTACATCGGTATCTGGCAGGCGTTGTCGGACAACAAGATTCCGATCCTTGCGATGCGCGATACCCCGTGGATGGTGCGCGATGGAAAGCCCTACTTCCCTGTCGACTGTCTGGCCGACGGCGGCGACGCGATCTCCTGCGGGATCAAGCGATCCGACGTACTGTCGGACCACAACCAGACATTGGATTTCGTCGCGCAGTTTCCGCTGCTGAAGCCGCTCGACATGAGCGACGCGGTGTGCCGCAAGGACATCTGCCGCGCAGTGGAGGGGAATGTGTTGCTTTATCGCGACGCCCACCACATCTCGACGACGTACATGCGCACGATGACGGCAGAGCTCGGGCGCCAGATCGGCGCAGCCACCGGCTGGTGGGTTGGCTGATGGCCCCCGCCGGACCGGCGTCGGTACCCACCGTCTGGCCTGGTGACACCTATCCGCTCGGCGCCACCTACGACGGCGCAGGGACGAACTTCTCGCTGTTCTCCGAGGTGGCCGAGCGGGTGGAGCTGTGCCTGATCGCCAAGGGCGGCGGCGAGGAGCGGATCAACCTCGACGAGGTCGACGGCTACGTGTGGCACTGTTATCTCCCGACCGTCACCCCCGGGCAGCGCTACGGCTTCCGCGTGCACGGACCGTGGGATCCCGGCGCGGGTCATCGGTGCGATCCGAGCAAGCTACTGCTGGACCCCTACGGCAAGTCCTTCCATGGCGATTTCGAGTTCACCCAGGCGTTGTTCTCCTACGACCTGAACGCCGACGATCTGGCGTCGGGCGGCACGCCGCCGAAGATCGATTCGCTTGGCCACACCATGACCAGCGTGGTGATAAACCCGTTCTTCCAGTGGGCTTCGGATCGCGCGCCGCGCACGCCTTATCACGAGACCATCATCTACGAGGCCCACGTGAAGGGTATGACTCAGACCCATCCGAGCATCCCCGAGGAACTGCGCGGCACCTACGCCGGGCTTGGGCACCCCGTGATCATCGACCACCTCAAGTCCCTCAACGTGACCGCGATCGAGCTGATGCCGGTGCACCAGTTCCTGCACGACCACCGGCTGATCGACCTCGGACTGCGAAACTATTGGGGCTACAACACTTTCGGCTTCTTCGCCCCGCACTACCAGTACGCCGCGAACCGGCATGCGGGCGGTGCCGTTGCCGAATTCAAGACCATGGTCCGGTCGTTCCACGAGGCCGGGATCGAGGTCATCCTCGACGTGGTCTACAACCACACCGGAGAGGGCAACCACCTCGGCCCCACCATCAATTTCCGCGGCATCGACAACGCGGCCTACTACCGGCTGCAGGATGGCGACCTGAGGTTCTACAAGGACTTCACCGGCACCGGCAACAGCCTCAACCCACGACACCCGCATACCCTGCAGCTGATCATGGACTCGCTGCGGTACTGGGTGCTGGAAATGCACGTCGACGGCTTCCGCTTCGACCTGGCGGCCGCGCTGGCCCGTGAGTTCTACGACGTCGACCGATTGAGCGCGTTCTTCGACCTGGTGCAGCAGGACCCGGTGGTCAGCCAGGTCAAGCTGATCGCCGAACCGTGGGACGTCGGCGAAGGCGGCTACCAGGTCGGCAACTTCCCAGGTTTGTGGACCGAATGGAACGGGAAGTATCGCGACACTGTGCGCGATTACTGGCGGGGTGAGCCCGCGACCCTCGGCGAGTTCGCCTCGCGACTGACCGGGTCCTCGGATCTCTACGAGGCCACCGGCCGGCGGCCCGGCGCGAGTATCAACTTCGTCACCTGTCACGACGGCTTCCCGCTGGCCGACCTGGTGTCGTACAACGAGAAGCACAACCAAGCCAACGGCGAGGACAACCGCGACGGCGAAAGCCACAACCGGTCGTGGAACTGCGGCGTCGAGGGTCCGACCGACGATCCGGAAATCCTCGCCCTCCGTGGCAAGCAGATGCGCAACATCATGGCCACGCTGATGGTGTCCCAGGGCACGCCGATGATCTCGCACGGTGACGAGATCGGCCGCACACAGGGCGGCAACAACAACGTCTATTGCCAGGACTCCGAGATTTCCTGGATGGACTGGTCGATGTGCGCGAAGAACGCCGACCTGCTCGAGTTCACTCGCCGCGTCACCAAACTGCGGCGGGACCATCCCGTCTTCCGTCGGCGCCGCTTCTTCAAGGGCAAGCCGATCCGCACCGGCGAGCAGGTCCGCGACATCGCATGGCTGACCCCGGCAGGCAAGGAGATGACTCCCGAGGATTGGGGCACCGGGCTGGGCAAGTGTGTCGCGGTGTTCCTCAACGGCGAGGCGATCCCCACTCCCAACGCGCGCGGCGAAAGGGTCGTCGACGATTCGTTCCTGCTTTGCTTCAACGCATACGACGAGCCGCAGGATTTCGTAACCCCGAAGGGTGACTACGCCAAGGAGTGGACCGCCACGCTGGACACGGCCGACGCCACTGGAGCGACCGAAGTGGTTGTCACTGCAGGCAAGAAGATCTCACTGCCTGCGCGGTCGGTCCTGGTGCTGCGTAAGACCGCCTGACACATGGCTGTCCCCGTGCTGTCGACGTATCGGCTACAGATGCGCGGCGATCGTTTCACGTTCGACGACGCCTTGGGAGTGCTGGACTACCTGGACGATCTCGGGGTGTCGCACCTGTACTTGTCGCCGATCCTGACCGCCGCCCAGGGTTCCACCCACGGTTACGACGTCACCGATCCCACCACCGTCTCAGCAGCGCTTGGCGGATCTGAGGGGCTCGAACGGCTGTCCGCTGCGGCCCGGGCCCGCGGGATGGGGCTGATCGTCGACATCGTGCCCAATCACCTCGGCGTCGATAAACCTGAACAGAACCGGTGGTGGCGCGACGTTCTCGAGCACGGCCGAAGTTCGACGTTCTCCTCGTTTTTTGACATCGACTGGAACCTCGACCCCGACGGCCGAATCGTGTTGCCGGTGCTGGGTTCCGACGACGACCCGGCGCCCCCTGGCTATCCGGCCGATCGATCCCACTACCGGCTGATCGGGTGGCGGCACGGGATCTGCGGCTACCGGCGCTTCTTCTCCATCACATCGCTCGCCGGACTGCGACAGGAGGACCGCGCGGTATTCGACGCCACGCATGTGGAGGTCAAACGCTGGTTCGGCGAGGAGCTTGTCGACGGGCTTCGCATCGACCATCCCGACGGACTGTCCAATCCCGCAGGCTATCTGGCGTGGCTACGCGAGCTTGCCGGACCGGACGCGTGGATCGCCATCGAGAAGATCCTGGCGGTCGACGAACCGCTGGAGCCCACGCTGCCGATCGACGGCACGACCGGTTATGACGCGCTGCGCGAAATCGGCGGACTCTTCATCGATCCCGCAGGCGCGGGCCCGCTCACCGCGTTGTTCGAATCCACCGGTACCGCCTACGAAGATATGTCGGAGCTGGCCCATCGGCTCAAGGCCGAGGCCGTCACCGGCATGCTGGGCAGCGAGCTGGCGCGACTACACAGAAACATCGTCGCCGCCACGGGTGCCGATCACCCGGACCTGCCAAGGGCCGTCGCTGAGCTGATCAGCCGCGTGCACGTGTACCGGTCCGACTACCTGTCGCTGTCGTTGGTGCTGCCGGAGGCCATGGCCGAAACCGCCTCGGCGCTACCGGAATTGGCGGAGCCGCTGGCGATCGTCGCCTCGGCGCTGACCCGCAGCGCCGAAGCGGCCGTACGCCTGCAGCAGCTGTGTGGCGCCGCCACCGCCAAGTCGATGGAGGACTGCCTGTTCTACCGCGACGCCAGACTGGTGTCGCTGAATGAGGTAGGCGGGGAGCCGGCCCGGTTCGGGGTGAGCGTCGCGGAGTTCCACAAGCGCGCCGCGACCAGGGCCCGGCTGTGGCCGCGCACGATGGTGACGTTGACCACCCATGACACCAAACGCGGTGAAGACGTGCGCGTCCGCATCGGCGTGCTGTCTCAGGTGCCGTCGCGGTGGGCAGAACTCGTCGGCAAGTGGGCCCTTCAGGCGCCGCCGCCGGATCCCGCGACAGGACTCTTCCTGCTGCAAAACATCTTCGGCGTGTGGCCGGTAGACGGTGTGGTGACCGATGAATTGCGGGACAGGCTGCACGCGTACACCGAGAAGGCCATCCGGGAGGCCGCGGCCCATACGTCGTGGCACGATCCCGACACCGCGTTCGAAACCGCTGTGCACGCGTGGCTGGACACCGTCATGGATGGGCCGGTCGCGACCGAGCTGACGTCTCTCGTCACCTGGCTGAACGAGCATGTGCGAAGCGACTGCCTGGGCCAGAAGTTGGTGGCGTTGACGGTGCCCGGCGTGCCCGATGTGTATCAAGGCACGGAACTGTGGGAGGACAGCCTGGTCGACCCGGACAACCGCCGCCCGGTCGACTATCACGTGCGACGGGACGCGTTGGGTGCGACCGCTGATCCGAAGATGCGGGTGGTGACCGCCGCCCTACACCTGCGGCGCGACCGCCCGGGCACCTTCACCGACGGCGGCTACACACCACTTCTGGCCGACGGTGCCGGCGCCGGACATCTGGTCGCGTTCCAGCGCGGCGCCGACGTGGTGACCGCTGTCACCCGCCATAGTGTGGTCCTCGCTGAAACCGGTTGGGGTGATACCTCTTTGACTCTGCCCGACGGTGTGTGGGCCGACCGCATCGCAGGCGGCCGGTTCACCGGCACGGTATTGGCGTCAGACCTCTTCGGAGAGTTCCCGGTCGCGCTGTTGGAGCGTGTCGATGACTGAATTCTCCGTCTGGGCGCCCCGACCCGGCGTGGTTCGCCTCGACGTCGACGGCACGCTGTACCCGATGGACAGGTCCGACGACGACTGGTGGCGGGCCGACGTCGAGGCCCGACCCGATTCGCGCTACGGCTTCGTCCTCGACGATGACCCGAAGGTGCTGCCCGATCCCCGCTCCCCGCGTCAGCCCGATGGTGTACATGAGCGCTCGCAGTTGTGGCGACCCGCCGCGGACGCCTGGACCGACGACGACTGGCACGGCCGATCGATCGAGGGCCGGGTCATCTACGAGTTGCACATCGGCACGTTCACACCGGGCGGCACGTTCGACTCGGCGATCGAGAAGCTGGACTATCTGGTCGATTTGGGCGTCGACTTCGTCGAACTGATGCCGGTCAACGCGTTCGGCGGCACCCACGGTTGGGGATACGACGGTGTGCTCTGGTACGCGGTGCACGAGCCGTACGGCGGGCCCGACGGACTCGTGCGTCTGATCAACGCCTGCCACCGGCACGACCTCGGTGTGCTGATCGATACCGTGTTCAATCACCTTGGCCCGTCGGGCAACTACCTGCCGAGGTTCGGGCCGTACCTGTCGTCGGGCAGCAACCCGTGGGGCGAATCGGTCAACATCTCCGACGCGGACGCCGACGAGGTGCGCCGCTACATCATCGACTGCGCACTCCGGTGGATGCGTGACTTCCACGCCGACGGTCTGCGGCTCGACGCCGTGCACGCACTCGTCGACACCACCGCGATCAACATCCTGGAGGAAACCGCCGCCGAAACGGATGCCCTCGCAGGGAAACTGGGCCGGCCGCTGTCGTTGATCGCGGAGAGCGACCGCAACGACCCACGGCTGATCACACCCCGCGAGCACGGCGGATACGGGATGACGGCGCAGTGGGACGACGACATCCACCACGCGATCCACTCCGCGGTGTCAGGCGAACGGCAAGGCTACTACTCGGATTTCGGGTCGTTGGAGACGTTGGCGCAGACCCTGAAGCACGGCTATTTCCACGCCGGGACGTACTCGTCGTTCCGTCATCGCCGCCACGGCCGTCCGCTGGATACCACGGTCATTCCGGCGACGCGGCTGCTGGCATACACCCTGACGCACGACCAGGTCGGTAACCGCGCGGTCGGCGACCGGCCGTCGCAGAACCTCAGCTTCGGCCAGCTGGCCGTGAAGGCGGCACTGGCACTCGGGTCGCCATACACGGGAATGCTTTTCATGGGTGAGGAATGGGGATCGTCATCACCGTTCCAGTTCTTCAGCTCCCACTCGGAACCCGAATTGGCAAGAGCGACCGCCGAGGGCCGCAGGCGTGAGTTCGCCGAGCACGGGTGGGCCGGCGAGATTCCCGATCCGCAGGATCCGGCGACGTTCGAACGGTCGAAGCTGAACTGGGCCGAGATCGACGACGGCGAGCACGGTCAGCTGCGGCGGCTCTACCGACAGCTGATCACGCTGCGGCACAACGAACCCGACCTGGCTGACCCGTGGCTGGACCACATGCGCGTGGACTACGACGAGGCGGCCCGGTGGATCGTCATGCACCGCGGGTCTTTGGCGATCGCATGCAACCTCGGCACCGAAGCGGTCGACGTTCCGGTCACCGGCGAGGACGTGTCGGCCTGGGGCGAGCCGAAAGTCGACGCCGAAGCCACCCGACTGGAGGGGCATTCTTTCGCGATTCTGCGGAGTGTCAAGGCGCCATCCACAAGCGAGCGACCTGTGGATAACTGATTACCTCAGAACCGCTTTCGCGGGCGATGCTCACGGTATGGCTCACCTCTACATCCCACCGCCCATTGAGACCGCGACCGATCCGATTCACTCGGTTGCCGATATGGGGCAACGATGGCGGGCCGTGATTGGCCCACTCGGATTCAGCGAAAGGCTACTGTGGATCGGATTCGTCGGACCTGATCGGCGCATGGTGAAGGCCTTGAGTCAGGTTGCGCTTGGACCTCGACCTCGGCGCCCGTTCGTGAAAACCACAATGACAGCGCTCCTCGACGTGCTGGACGGACTCAAGGACGACGCCTCGGTGGCGCTGCTTTTGACCCGACCAGGAAAGGGTCCCATCTTGGATGCCGACAGGCAGTGGTCGACCCTGCTCACCGAGGTCGCGGCCGACCTCGGCACTTGCCCGCTGGTGACCTACGACGGCCGGTTGACGGACGCGGCGATCGCCGCGCGAATCGCGGTCGCCGCCCCCGCCTAGAGAAGGTAGCGATACGCAGGCGAGCCGGGCTCCAGGTTCTCGACGTGGATGTCGGAGGCCTTCATCCGCTCCAGCAGACCCTCGAGATCTGCCGCCGATCCCAGCTCGATACCGACCAGAGCCTCGCCGGTGTCGCGGTTGTTGCGCTTGACGTACTCGAACAACGTGATGTCGTCACTGGGACCGAGCACCGTGTCCAGGAATCGCCGCAAGGCACCGGGCTCCTGCGGGAAGTCCACCAGGAAGTAGTGCTTGAGACCGAGGTGCACCAGCGAGCGCTCCAACACCTCGTTGTAGCGCGAGACATCGTTGTTGCCACCCGAA
>Ga0207642_10000192_pt1 | contig 17836 bp, 21 predicted proteins | sample KBSMisM22_FD_184309 | JGI IMG/M metagenome (GOLD analysis project Ga0207642, IMG submission 184309) | Miscanthus rhizosphere microbial communities from Kellogg Biological Station, Michigan, USA - KBS Miscanthus M2-2 (SPAdes) (version 2) | ecosystem: Host-associated > Plants > Roots >... | reverse complement strand
TGCACATCGGAGGGGCTTAGTTGATTCGAGCGGGCTTTTGCTGAAACATCTCCGACGGCCTTGGCAATTTCTGCAAGGGAAAGCTCCTCGCAATTTTTCACTACAGGGACCATGATCCCTTGATCAATACTGACCGCGATGCCGATATTGACAAACTTTTTCACAACGATCGTGTCGTCTTCTAAGGAAGAGTTGAGAAAAGGATAATCTTTTAGGGCCTTGGCAGTGGCACGGGCGGCAAAGCTCGTGATTGTCAGTTTTGTTCCATATTTGGCCAAAAAAGCTTCTTTTTCTTTCTGGATCAATTGCATGATTGCGGTGACATCGACTTCAGTGATGAGTGTCGCATGGGGCGCTTCATAGAACGATCGGACCATGTTATCGGCGATCGCTTTTCTCATGCCTGACATCTTGACTCTTTCGACGCCTGTCGGCTGGCTATTGGTGGCCCTATTAGTGGCTAGGGGACACGGTTTATTTTGGGGAGTTTTGCAGTTTTCAATATAGAGTTCGAGATCCCGTTTGCTGAGACGTCCTCCGGCACCGGTCGTGGGGACTTTTTCGAGTTCGTCGAGGCTAATGTTGTTTTCTCGAGCAAGCCTAAGAAGCGCTGGAGAAAAGAATCCTTGCATTTCGGAGCCGGTCGAGGCCGCTTCCCGTTTAACTTCGACAGTCACTCGAGAGTCATCACCTGTATCGCCTATAGGGCCTTGGACCATTTGGATCACAGCCAAAGCTTCTCCCACTTGCAACTCTTGATCGGGACCTGCTAAAATTTTCTGGAGCACGCCTGAAACCGGTGAAGGGATTTCGCTGTTGACTTTGTCCGTTGAGACTTCCAACAAAGGCTCGTCAAGATTGATCGGATCGCCTTCTTTTTTAAACCATTGCACGATGGTGGCGCTGACAATGCTCTCTCCGAGTTTAGGAAGCGTGACTTGATATTCTTCTGTCATGGTTTAACTCTTGATTGAATTTTATCTCTCATGTCTCTCTTTGACGCATGAAAACCCAGCACTTTAGGGCTGGGATGAAATGTGCCACTTTGTTAGACTGATCCACGTCCATTGGACTAGCCGTCGGGAGGACGGGTAAAAGCCTGTTGGAGCTGCCCTTAAATGTGGAGCTATGAATCAGGAATCTTTCGCGTTTACGCGAAAGAGCTTCAACTAATAACCCTTGCCAGTCGGTTTCGCTGCCAACAATTTTCAAATGGCTGGTCAAAACAACGATCGGGAGGCTGCATTTGAATTCGGCAGGCAGCTTGACCTGATCTTTCTCTGTGCAGACAAGAACATCTGCGAGAGATTCTTCAGCGAATGTTTGCAGTTCTGCAGGATAAAAAGAATCATGGTCGGGTTTAAAAAAGGAAGCGACAACGTCACCTCCTGCCTCTTGAACCGCTTTTAAAAATTTCTGCGGTTTTCCAATCGCGCAAAAAACAGCTGCCTTTTTCCCATGGAGATCAAGAGTAGAGATGCGCTCTGCAAAGAGAATCGGCGCCTCTGTAAATTGACGCAGCTGTTGCTCGATCGTTTCAACAGCGGGTTTAATCACGACGATACAATCCGCCCCCCTTAATCGAGCCGGAGAATCTCTCAAAAGTCCCCTCGGGAGAAAAAATCCTGTTCCTACTGGGTCTTCACCATCGACCAAAACAATCTCAACATCCCGCTTGAGCTTGCGATGCTGCATACCGTCATCCATGAGGATCAACTCTGCGCCTTTTTCTTTTGCCCGCTGAGCTGCCATTAAACGAGGTTTTCCGACCCAAACTTGTACCTGAGGAAGCGCACGGGCCAGCCAGTACGGCTCGTCGCCGCAGAAGGCAGCGTCCATATCCGGAGTCACTTGAATAACCTCTCCTGTTCTTTCGATTTGAGAGCAGTATCCTCGTGAAACAATGGCAATTCGATATTTTTTAGAGAGCTCTTCTGCTAAAAATTTGACGAAGGGAGTTTTTCCTGTACCGCCAGCGATGATATTTCCCACACTCACCACGGGAAGTCCAACATCATATGTTTTAAACACCCCGAGATCATAGGCGCTATTGCGCAATACAACCCCTGTTCGATACAAATAGCTCAAAACTCTGAGCAGGGATTTTCCAGGACGGCGTCCTTCCATGATATCGAGAACATAATTCTTAGAGACTGTTAATGGTCTCTTAAGCATAAAAAAGCTCGTGTTCGATCATTTCAATGATGATATGGATGGCGGTCATGTGGGCCTCTTGGATTCGATCGGAATACGAAAAACCTTGGATGACCCATTCGAGATCCGACACCCCCTTCAACTTCCCTCCGGTCTTGCCCAAAAAAGAAATGGTTTTGAGGCCCATTGCTTTGGCCATTTCAACGGCAAGCACAATGTTCTGAGAATTTCCGCTTGTCGTTAGGGCGACAAAGACATCACCTGCTCTTCCCAATGCTTCGACACCCCTAGAAAAAACATCATGATAGCCGATATCGTTGGCCATGCAAGAAAGGTGGCCGGGATCAGACAGGGCAATGGCAGGAAGTGCTTTTCGCTTATAGCGGAAAATCCCCGTCAGCTCCTCCGCAAAATGCATCGCATCGCAAAGGCTTCCGCCATTGCCGGCGACGAGAAGCTTGTTTCCATTCTTAAAACATTCCGAGATCATCCGTGCTGCGTTTTGGATAAAAACGAGGCTCTCGGGTTTTTTTAAAAACTCAATGGCGCGTACGCCATCGTCCACTGATTGTAAAATCTTTGTTTGCATAAATAGTGTAGCTACTAATAATAAAGGAGTATAGTTTAATAGGCCATGACAAGTTTTAATGTTGCCATCATCGGTGCGACGGGAGCCGTCGGGCAAGAAATGCTCAAACTCCTTGAGCAAAGAGAGTTCCCCGTTAAAACGATTCGATGCTTTGCCTCTCCTCAATCGTTCGGTAAAACGGTTCTGTTTAAGGGAAAAAAGATTCCCGTCGAAAAGCTCTCTGAAAATTGTTTTCAAGGAATTGATATTGCGCTTTTCAGCGCAGGGAAAAAGATTTCTTTAGCGTACGCTCCTTTAGCCGTAAAAGCTGGCTGCCTCGTGGTCGATAATAGTTCCGCTTATCGGATGGACCCAAAAGTTCCTTTGGTCATTCCCGAGATCAACTCCCATGCTCTAGAAAACCACTCAGGCATCATCTCTTCCCCAAATTGCACTGCCACTGTCATGTTGATGGCGCTTGCCCCCTTGCACCGGCAATTTAAGATCCGCCGCATAGTCATGGCAACGTACCAAGCCGCGAGCGGAGCGGGTCAAAAAGCGATGACGGAGCTGCAAGAAGAGAGTCGTGCCCTCTTAGAAAATCGTCCATATACAAGAACGGTCATGCCGTTTCCTTATGCGTTTAATCTATTTCCCCACAATGCCCCAATGACAGCTTCCGGCTACAATGAAGAAGAGATCAAAGTCATCGAAGAGGCGCATAAGATTTTAGAAGAGCCAAATCTTCGAATTGCTGTCACGTGTGTACGCGTTCCTGTTTTAAGAGCCCACTGCGAAGCGCTAAATGTCGAGTTTGAAAATCCGATCACAGCTCAAGAAGCTAAAGCCATTCTACAAAAATCTCCCGGCGTCACCGTGCTGGAAGAGTGGGATCAAAATCGATTCCCCATGCCTCTCGATGCCACAGGGCACGATCATATTTTTGTCGGCAGGATACGGCAAGATCTTTCCAATGCTAATACATTAGATCTTTGGGCCGCCGGCGACCAACTCCTCAAAGGCGCTGCTTTGAATGCCATTCAAATCGCGGAGACTTGTATTGAAATAGGTTCACGAATTTCTAGAAATTAATGAACTGCTTCGTTTAAAGTTTTTTGCAATGCTTTAAAGGAGGCATCTTATGGACGTCACATCTGCCACTGAAACTTTCACCGAATACGCTGAACTTTTCGACCAAGAAAAATACAAAAGCACGGTCGAGATTTCCCTTAAACCTGATCCGATTCAGATGGAGAACGATTTTCAAAAACCTCTTTCTCAACGCATTATTCCGATGAGTTCTCCAACAAAAAGCATTTACGAACAATATCGGTTAGACGATGTCGTCATCACCTGCCCCGCCAAAGTCTTTCGAACCTACCAACAACAACAATGGGACGGTGTCAAAAAAGAATGGAACGTTATCAAAAAAGAAGCAGAAGGCAAACGCTGGAACAGAACCGTCACTGCCATCACCGCTGTGGTTATTGGCATTGCAGGAGGGGTTCTTGCATCCATGGATAAAGCAACTGTGGTTGGCATTCTTGGAGAGGCCATTGCAAACTCCCCGTTTGCTCCCGTGCTCCTCATTGCAGGATTGGTTGTTACAGTCGCGGCTATTGTTTTTGTCGCAAGGGCAGACAGTACCATTAATGAAGCCAGTGAACAGATTGATAAAGCCAATCAGCAGATTAACAAATGGGGCGACGATCCTGTGATGAAAATCTGTCATGCAAGAGATTCTGCTTATAACCAGGGCTTCCCTTACATCTATCACCACAAACTCAAACTCGGACAAGGCCCTTCGAAAACAGCGCTATTCCACCCTCTCCTAGTCGAATATGCATACAAAAAATACTTTAATGGTTTCTGCAACTCCATTATTGGAGAATTAAATCCTGCTAAACGGGTAGAGCAGTTCCGTAATTACTACAATCCTATCTCTGTTGGACTAATGACCTATGGATTAGGACATATTCCAGAGCATATGAAGCCAGTGATTGAAGATTGCAGACACTTACTCTCATGGCTCAATGATATTGACAGCTTTTACGATAGTCGTATGTCCGAAGCAAGAGCAAGAGCGAAGGAGGCGATAGCACAGTATACCAAAACTAAAAACGAATTCCTTCAACCGCTTATCAAACATCGAGATCACGGCATTGCGATGGCAGAAAAGAAAAGAACCAAAGTTGCCGACAATCTCGAATCGACCCCACAACAGCGTCAAGCTGCTGAAGAGCTGTTTAATGCCGAAAAAAGAGCGTGCGATGCCACTTACGGAAACGATGCTTCGACGATCATCAAAAAGTACAATGATAAAATTAAAGACGCCGAAAAAGAACTCGCTACGACGCTCAAAAGGCTCGAAGAACAAAAATCGAACCAGCTGATCAGTAATGAACATGCAGTTCGAGAGCTTGTCGTCCGCGCTAAAGAAGCGTGGGATAATGAACATTATCGACCTATCAACTTTCAGCACTACTTTCCGGGGCAACCGAATTTAGCAGGACCGCCTGTTTGGATCCAACAACAGCCCGGATATTACCAACAACCCGCTGCCTATCAGCAACAGCCTGTTACTCCTCAGCAACCTGCACGGCATGTAGCCCCCCCTCCACCCCCTGCTCCGCCTATCCCTAAATATAGCTACGGCTACCCTGCACATGCACCAATCCCCGCTGAGCAGTACCATGCCTGCAAGACTACACAAGGCGGCTAGTGCTCTGTCATGAATAAAAATAGGGATGGGACCGCAGCGAAAGTTCCCGCGGTTAATCGATCGTAAAGCGCGCAGTATTAAGTAAATACAGCTAGCTTTGCGATCGGTTAACCCCGGGACTTTGGCGCGGTCCCATCCCTATTTTTATTCATGACAGAGCACTAGAAATTAGGTTTCCTTTTGAAACCCAGTAACTCCTTCGTTACTGGGTGCTCGAATTTGATTTCAGAATGGTGCAGCGCAATCCCTTTCTTCCAAGGTCTCTTGCTCCCATATTTTGTATCACCAATGACACAACACCCAATCGCTGAGAGCTGAGCGCGGATTTGGTGGTATCTTCCAGTGAGGAGATCGATTTCTATGAGCGTCACTCCTTTTTCTCGTTTAAGCACCCGAAACTCCAAGATCGATTCTTTTCCTTCTTTGGAGACTTCCGCTCGAAAACTCCCATGGATCAGATGATGCACAAGCCTTCCCTGCTCTGCCGGAAGCTCTCCTTCAACGAGGGCGTGGTAGATTTTGACAATCTTCCGATCGCGCATCATCTGTTGGAGGCGAGATAGCGCTTTACTTGTCCGTGCAAAAAGGACAAGGCCGCTCACCGATTTATCTAAACGGTGGACGGCATGGAGAAAGACATTGCCGGGTTTGTGATACTTTTTTTTAACCCAGGCTTTCGCAAGCTCCGTCAGATCCGGCTGCGTGGCCATTTCTGCAGGCTTGTCAACAACCAGGAGATGGTTATCGCTATAAATAACGTTTGCGTTGTCTAAGTGATTCATAAAGAAGAAGTGTAGTTGCCATCGCAACATTCAAAGAATCGGCAATCCCTTTCATGGGAATTTTAACACGGATATCTGCTGCTTGCATCCACAGATCCGTCAGCCCTAATTGTTCTGTTCCCACAACAACCGCCACAGGACCGCTTAAATCGGCATCGGTAAATTCTAGGGTTGCCGACGGTGTTGCCGCAACGACTTGGATGTTGTGATCTTTAAGCCAGGTATAAGCATCCGATCCCCTCGCTTCGATCACCGGAAGCGTAAACAGCGTCCCGACGCTGGCTCTAACGACATTCGGATTATAAATATCGGTGCACCGATCACACACAATTACCCCGTCTGCTCCTACAGCATCCGAAGAGCGCAAAATCGTGCCCAAGTTCCCCGGTTTTTCAATCGATTCAGCAACGACATAGAGCGGCACATGATTTTTCGGACGGAGATCTTTGAGTGTTTTTTGCATCTGATGCGCAACACCAATGAGTCCATCTGGACGATCGCGGTAAGAGATCTTTTCAAAGAGATGCGCTGGAAGAGTCAACGTCTCAACTCCAACCTGCTCTATCAACAGCGGCTCACTAGAGCCCAAAAAGAGTTTTTCGCAGATGAAGAGCGATTCGAAATGAACGCCGCCTTCGACAGCCCGTTTAATTTCACGGTATCCCTCGATCAGAAAAAGCCCCGTTTCGTCTCTTGCTTTTCGGTCTTTGAGACGAACCAGCTGTTTGATTTTGGGATTTTGAGGACTGGTAATTTCTTTAAACATACCATCTCGCATACGTTCCGGAGGTTAGATCTAATGGCCCAGAAATCACCATCTCCCCCATTTCGATCACTCCTTTTCTCTCTCCCTTTGCTTGCAGAAGCAAATGGTGAAGCACCAGCGGTGTATATCCCGGGGTATGGGAAGATAAAATCACAAATTGAGGATCAGGTGTCAGCAGCTGAAAACACAAATCCAAAATCACTGGAAGATCTTTTTCAATTTTAAACACTTCCCCTTGGTTTCCTCTTCCAAACGTCGGAGGATCTAAGATAATCCCATCATAACGGACTCCCCTGCGGACTTCTCGACCTAGAAATTTAACGGCATCATCAACGATCCACCGAATCGGAGCTTTTTCAAGTTTATTGAGGGCCGCATTTTCTCTTGCCCAGGCCACGGTCGTTTTAGAAGCATCGACGTGGCAGACCTCTGCACCGGCTTTTGCAGCTGCGAGCGTCGCACCGCCGGTATAAGCAAAGAGATTTAAAAGTGAGCATTTTTTTTTCATCTTCTGTTTCATCCACTTCCATAAAAGCGCATGTTCAGGAAAAATTCCGATATGCCCGAAATCGGTGGGCATCACTTTGAAAAGCACCTCTTCGCACTTAACTGTCCACGCATTCGGCAGTGGCGGAGTGGCCACCCAGCGATTCGACGGCTCCCTCGTAAAAAGAGCATCGGCCTCTTTCCAAGCCCTTTCATCTAGAGAGGGTTTCCAAACAGCCTGAGCGCAGGGACGCACCAAGACGTAATCGCCAAATTGCTCAAGTTTATTTTGATTCCCGCTATCCAGAAGTGTGTATTGCATGGAAACAGTATACAACAACGCTCTGTTTAGAGCATCTTTTGGATGGCAGTTTCAAATAAAGAGTTTCTGTCGACGCTTTGAACATGAGTCAGCTTTTTCTGCTGAAAGACATCATGCACAGGATCAACTGTTTCATATTCAAAACCATGGATCTGATCAGTTCCCGAAAACGGTTCGGCAAGCTCCCTTTCAATCAATCCCAGCCACTCTTTGTCATGACGATGGCCCCATGTGCATACTTTTTGTTTGAGCTCTTCTGGAGTGCGGACCCAGCTGTAGTGATGGACAAGCGGCTGTCCATCTAGGCCTCGCACATGGGAGCATTTTGGGCCTTTAATTTGATCGTAAAGCCCTTTCCGCTCCAAAACATCCAGGATCATCTCGATAGAATCGATCGCCTCTTTTTTCACCAACAACGCATTGAGGGGAAACTGTTCTTTGGCCCGGTAGCACGGCTCCCGGAAATAAAAATAACTCTCTAGACGAAGCGCATTAAACTCTGCGACGTTGAATTTTTCAAGCCATTCGATCAATCGCTTCCCATCAACAATTTCATCGACATCCAAGAAAAGAACAAGGTCGCACGGTTTCACAAACTGAAAACCGACATACCGGGCTGTACTATGCCAATAGTGGGCCCAATCTTCATCCGCCGGCGTTAATGGACAGTAAATCCCATAAGGCTCTTCCCCATAGGCAAACTCCACAAACTGAACATCCAGATGCTGTCGATACGTTTGATCCAGTAGAGCCCGATTCTCAGGCTCTCCATTGAAAAAATGGGAGCTCACAGGAATCACAATCTGGGTTGAAAACGTCTTCGCTTCCTCGATGCAGAATCGAAGAAACCGGTAATCTGTCGTACAAAAGTTGATCACTGTCGCGATCTTCATGATAATCGCAACATATCTGAATGACTATTTAAGACAAGTTTTTAAGTAAAAAACCGAAGAGTTTTTTGGTCGTCCGAAGAATCACCGTCTGACGGTTTCCCTTCACATGGAGGGTGTCGATAACAGGCATTTGACTCTTTTTTCCCAAAGCATAAAAGATGGTTCCGACAGGCTTTTCAGGAGTGCCCCCTTGAGGCCCTGCGATCCCAGAAACCGCAATCCCATAATCGGCTCCTGATTGCTTCATGAGGCCCGTCCACATCTCATGGACGACTTCCCGGCTGACAGCTCCATGCTTATTAAGAGCGTCTTGCGACACTCCTAAAAGACCCTCTTTGAGGGAATTGGCATAGGCGACAACCGAACCTAAAAAGTACTCAGAAGCTCCTTGTATTGCCGTCAACTGCGCAGCCATAAAGCCTCCTGTGCACGATTCAGCAAGGGCCAATGTTTGATGGTGTTCGACCATCCAGCGCTGGATCGCCTCTTCCAACTTTGCTACAGGCAGCAACGAGGTTTTAAATGCCTTTTCAACCGCCTTTCTTGCCTCAATGACATGCGCCTTTTTAGGACCTCTTAAAATCACCGCCACTCCGCTATAAGAGGGATAAATTCCGACATCTAATCCATACTCTTTTTGCAAGTCGCGCAGGAGCGGATCGACGTCGTCTTCCCTCAGCAAATAAAAATGGATTTCTTCTCGGTGCAACGGTTTCACAGGCAGATGTTTTTTTAAGTACGGAAAAACAGAATCTTCGAACATCTGCTCCATTTCAGAAGGAACTCCTGGAAGCAAAAACAATAATTTCTTGTTCTCGGAAAAAAAATATCCCGAAGCAACTCCCACACCATTACGCATCTCATGCGGAGGTTTTGAGAAAAGCTCTTTGGCACACCCGAATGTATTGTCATCGACTGTCAACCCTAAGCCACCTGTCGCAATGACCACATCATTTCGAACGAGCGCCTCATTAAGTCCTAGTGTCAAGATTGGCTTGTCATCAGGCAGTGTTGTTTGGCAAGCAATCTCCCATCCCTCTTCCGTCAGCCTCCGACCTAAAAAAGCGGCATTGGTATTCACAATGATCCCTCGAAGCACCTCGTTTCCAATCGAGACAATTTCAATAGACATGGATAGAGATCCCTTGTTCTCTTAACTGCGCATGATTGTGGACCCAGGCAAAACAGTGTTTCCCGATACGGATCGGCGTTGAGATCTTCTTATCGCCCCAAAGAAACGTTGTCGGAACCGTCGCTGATCGGAGCCACTTTACGACTTTAGTAAATAAAGCTGTATTGGGGAAGAGTGCTTCATCGCTGACTTTAGAATAGACAGTGCCATCGAAAAAAATCTGCGGATAAGCCAGTTGCACTCCCCAGTGAATGCTTTCATGGCTCATCACCATCGGATGAATGGTTCCCGCTGTTTTCGAAGGGAAAAACCGATGCTGCTGCATCTGCACAACAGGTTTTAAAGGCTTTGCCAGAAATCTTTCTGTCCCTACAGGATGAGCATACAGACTATTAGCATCCGCTGTCAGTGCACATGATAGATGCCGTTGAATGTGTCGATCTAGGGGAACCCTTCCTGCTTTGAGGATCTCGATGTAGTCTTGATACGCTTTTAAAAAATTTTCCAAAGAAAGTTCTAGCTCTTCAAGAGGTTTGATTTCGCTAACGTTAAAAAAATGAAACGGTGTCAAATGGCTGCATAGCTCTTCCATTTCGGAATCGTCGAGCAACACTTGATGCTTGAGCCATTTAGAAACTGAAAAGCTCTGAGCTTGATTAGGTTCTAGTGATAACATTTTTTTTACGTACAAAAGAGTGGAAAAGCAGCCAGACGATTCCTAAGAAAATCGAAGTATCGGCAATATTGAACACAGGATACGAATATCCCCAAAAGAACAGATGGAACATATCGATCACATGGCCGTAGATGAAATAGTCGATAATATTTCCAAGCCCCCCGGCAATGATCATCGCCAGCGGATATCGGACTTCTTTGGCTTTAGACGAAAGGCACAAGTAGACAATAAGCCCCATGATCACGACGATTCTGATAATCAGCAGAAGATCTTGCAGACCGCTGCCGATCCCCCATGCTGCTCCTCGGTTCGTGACGTGGTGGATACAAAAATCGATACCTAAAAGATTTTGAAAGACCGAGATACCGCCGAAAGGAAAAAATGGCTGAGCGACCTCTGAAGGCTGCAGATAAAAATTGATCATGCCTTTTGAGACAAAATCAAAAACTAAGATCGCAAAAACGATGAAAAAAAGCTTAAAAACCTCTTTCCAGGTCATTGCAACAACCCTTTCTCCAGCATTTCTTGGGCTTTAACAGTCATTGTTGCATACGGGATTGCTTCTAATCGTGCCAAGGAGATCTCTTCATTGGTGATATCACAGATGCCATACGTGTTTTCAGCGATCTTTTCGAGAGCACGGTCAATTTGCCGCAAAATTTTAAACTCTTCTCCGGAAACCTTGAGGCTCACAATCCGATCAAAATCATCCGTGCCTTCATCGGAAGGGTGTTGAGAGTACCCTTTCGATTCATCGGCCGATTTGACTTCTTCGCTCACATGCTTGACCAAGCTGGTATATTGGGATTTCATTTCTAAAAGCCTTTTTCTAAACCGCTCTATATCACTTTTTTTCAATGGCATAGTTATTCCTTCTTTAAAACCTCTTCTTCAGTGGAGATACTTTGGATCTCGTCCATGAGTTCATCCATATCTTTAAACCGGCGATAGACACAGGCAAAGCGGATAAAGGCAATCGTATCCAGCTCTTTCAAATGATTCATAACGAGTTCCCCTAATTCCGTCGTTTCGATTTCCCTAACCTGTCTTTCCATTAGATCTGCCGTGATCTGAGCTGCTAAGGCCCTGACCTGATCATGGCTGATCCGCGTATGTCTGCATGCTGCATCTAGTCCCTTAATCAATTTGTCTTGCTGGAAGTCTTCATACCTTCCATCCCGTTTATGCACCTGGATTGTCAAGTCCACTGTCTCGAATGTCGTGAACCTCTTCTGGCACTCCAAACATTCTCTTCTTCTCCGAATCGCGTTTTGATCCACTGCATTGCGCGAATCGGTCACCTTCGAATCAAAATGATTACAGAATGGACATCGCATATGAACCTATCCCACTAAATTTCTCAATGACCCTTTTTATCTTCTACCTGATTTAATTAAAACCTAAAATGCCAAACTTTCCAGTAAACAGTCCATCAAAAACTTTGTTAACAGAGTGTAAATATCCAGCTGATATGCAATTTAATTTTTTAAATATACCCAAGGAATTTCAAAATTTGGTTTTTGACAAAGCTAGCGCCCCAGATTTGCAGCAGGCGCAGCCGACGCGGAAGCAGGCCATGTGCAAGCACATGGTCGATGGACGCGGCTGCAAAGGTGGGGATGCTAGCGCAGTCAAAAACCAAATTTTGAAGTTCCTTGGGTATACAAGCCATAAAAATGATTTTTTTAAGTTCGGCACCCTATGGAACTATATGCGAGAAAATGGTATACTGTTCCCTATGAATACGCCTCCAATTCAAACAATAAATTCCACGACAACCCCTCTTACTTTCCCCGCTCGCGTGGGCTCAAAACTGTGGGAAAATATGACCTGGGCTGTGACCAGTCGTCATTCTATAACTTTTAAAATTGTGGACTTGGTTGTCCTGTCCGGGCTACTCTTACTCTATTGTGCGTGTCGGGTTTATATTTCCATGGCTTCAAGAGAAGTGAACAAACCTAATCCACCGACACCATCGCTAGTACCCCTCCAACCAATCACTGAAGCTCTTCCCGATGGAATCAAACAAGAGCAAGTCGATGAAATCATTAAAATTTTTATCAGCAATTATAGAAACTGTTCAAGACCTGACGCAACTCCCACACAACCTATCATTCAACTAGGAGATTTAGAGAAGTGTCGCGAAGGGCGAACGGCTAACAATCTTAAGACAGAACAAAGACTCCTCCTTCTTGCCAGATATTTGAAAAACCAAAAAATCATTACTTCTCCCGGTGAAGAACCTTTCATAGAACTCAGAAGCTTACACTACCAATTCACCCTGCACGAAGAGTTTATCAAAAAGCTTAACACTGATTTACACTAAAAAATTGTACCACAACCTTCTTGCTTTTTCTGCATTTTATCTGCATAATAAAGCCACCTTCTCATGCAGTAAAGAGCCGTTGTTATGCCGATAAAATTTGAGCCAAATTATACCATTTCATCAAAAACCATGAATGGGCTGATTCGAATAGAATCGGAGGAAGTGGGATTCCCCCAAGTACCTATGGGGCCGGCTCAGTCGCAAGCGACCTCGCTTCTCATCCCACACGCAAGCCAAATTTTTGGCTTGCTTTCCTCCTCATTACATTCGGAGGAAGTGGGATTCGAACCCACGAAACACTTTCGTGTTTACACGCTTTCCAAGCGTGCTCCATCGGCCACTCGGACACTCCTCCAGAAAAGAGAAAGTAGAGTACCCCAGTTTTAATTAAGTGACAAGATTTTCTACTCCACGGTATGCTTCAGGGTATTTCTATGCGCAAAATCGTATTGTTTTTTGTGGTTATTTTAGCGAGCTGTTTTGCCCCAGCAAATCAATCCTCTAAACCGATTGTCTTGGTGACGATTCCGCCCTATGCCTATTTTGTGGAGCAAATCGCTGGAGATACTGTAGCAACAGAAATTTTTGTTCCTGCGGGGGCCAATCCTCATACATACGAGCCGACTCCCAAACAAGTCGAAAAATTTGCCCAGGCAAAGATCTGGTTTCGACTGGGAGATCCGATTGAACAAAAAATTTTACCCTTCCTTAGGGAAAGACAGGTCAAAGATGTCACTCTTTCAAAAGACCTTTCTCTATTGACTGGCACCCATACCTGCGGAGACCATGTCCATGAAGCAAAAGATCTCCATGTATGGCTCGATCCCCATTTAGCCTTGAAACAGATTAGAAAGATCAGCGAGGAGCTTTCTCTAATATTGCCTGAGCATAAAAAATTGTTTGAGCAAAACACTCTGGAGCTAGCTCAGAAATTGCAGGCATTGGATCAAGAGATCCAAACGAAGCTGAGGTCTTACGAGGGAATTACCCTGATGGTCTCTCATCCTGCGTTGGGGTATTATTGCAAACGATATGGATTTCATCAGCTTTCGATTGAATGCGAAGGAAAAGATCCCCTGCCTCAACAGGTCGCCCATGTCGTCAAAGAAGCAGAGGAGAAAGACGTAAAACTGATTTTTATTGAGCCGCAATACAATAATAAAGGAGCGGCGTTAATTGCAGAGAAATTAGACCTTCCTATCTATCAAATAGATCCCTATGCTTTAGACTATTTTGATATGATGAACACCCTTTCCAAATCGATTGTCAATTACTATGGCCATCAAGAGTAATAATCTTTCTTTTCAATATGAGGATATTCCTATTCTCGAAAATGTCTCATTCGTCATTGCCATGGGAGAATTCGTCGGGGTTTTCGGGCCTAATGGCGGCGGAAAGACAACACTTTTGAAGCTCTTGCTGGGTTTCTTAAAACCTCAAAAAGGATCCGTTGAGATTTTAGGTGAATCTCCTAAAGCCGCACGGGGAAAAATGGGCTATGTTCCACAAATCTCCCATCTCGACCGGCAATTTCCAATCACGGTTTTAGAAGTCGTCATGATGGGATGCTTAGATAGATCTCCGTGGCATTCGTATACTAAGGATGCCAAGGAAAAAGCGCGCGAGGCGCTGAAAGACGTCGACATGCTCGACTTTCAAAACTATTCTTTTGGTACCCTTTCCGGCGGGCAAGCTCAAAGAGTTTTAATTGCCCGAGCTCTAGTGAGCAAACCGTCTATTCTTCTTCTAGACGAACCAACTGCCAGTGTCGATGCTGCTGCAGAAGAGAGCATCTACAAATTATTACACCACCTCAAAGGCACCATGACGATTGTCATGGTGACGCATGATCTTCAAGTGATGATGCAACAAGTCGACCGATTCATCTGCGTGCATAAAGAAGTGACGTCGTATTCTCAAGCGCAGGTCTGCGATCACTTTGCTCAAGGGCTCTATCATCCCCCGCTGAGGAGATCATGACATGTTTTCTCATCCGTTTTTAATCATGTCTTTTTTGGCCGGAATTGCTGCTTCGATTACCAGCGGCATCGTCGGATCTTATGTCGTCGCTAAAAGGATCGTATTCATCAGCGGCAGTATTGCTCACTCTGTTTTAGGCGGCATGGGGATTTTCCTCTGGATGAAACGAACCTATGATATCTCTTGGATGAACCCTCTGCATGGGGCTTTAATTGCTGCGATTCTATCAGCCTTTTTGATCGGATGGATCCATTTGAAACATAAACAGCGAGAAGACACTGTCATCGCTGCCATCTGGTCGACAGGGATGGCGATCGGAGTGATTTTTGTGTCGCTCACTCCGGGCTACAATGTCGAGCTGATGAACTTTTTGTTTGGAAACATCTTATGGACGTCGACCAGCGACTTAATTTTGCTTATTTCGCTCGCGGGATTGATTGTGCTGGCGACAATGATCTTCCACGCAAAATTCCAGGCGGTCTGTTTTGATGAGAATCAAGCACAGCTCAAAGGGATCTCCGTCACAAAATACTATCTTTTCTTATTGGTCTTAGTGGCGATCTCTGTGGTGATTTTGATCCAGGTGGTCGGGGCGATCTTGATCATTGCGATGCTGGCGATCCCTGCGGCAATTGCCGGAAGCTTTAGTCCAAGACTGTCGAAGATGATGGGATGGGCGGTGATCCTTGGGTGTCTGTTTACGACCGTCGGACTGATCCTATCGTATTTCGTGAACTGGCCGCCGGGAGCCACAATTGCTTTGACGGCAGCGGCTTTCTATCTGCTCAATCTTGCCAGAGATTATAAAGCGACGTAGCGCTCGACCATCTTGCGCCATTTGCTTTTTTTAGATGGTTTTCTCATTCTTTTGGCTTGAGCATGTCGATACTGTTTTTTCATAACTTTCTCTACTTATTGTTGTTAAGGATGTCCTCAGGTTGAATATTAGGGATGTTCGTTGGAACCTTCCTCTCCTCTTCCCGGTTGGACGTTTTGTGTTTACGATGGTTCTTAGAGGTGATCTTCGAAGACTTTCTCTTATTAAAAGGTTTCATAATAATCCCCCACCCCATCTTTTCTCTTCATATAATTAACATTAATCAATAATTTTAATTATTGAAATAAAAATTTAACTAGTTAAGATCTCTTAATAGGACGCTCCTATCAAGTCTGACTTGAAGAGAATCAGCCTCTTAGATTAAGATGTTCTCTACATTTGCAATTTTGAGGTTAAAACATGTACGCAATCATTGAGACCGGCGGCAAACAGTACCGGGTTGAAAAAGACGAAGTCATTGATGTTGAGTTACTTGATTCTGAAAAAGGGAAGTCTGTCGTTTTTAAAAATGTCCTTTTTCTCAATGATGGCAAGCAGGTCACCGTTGGAGCGCCTTATATCACAAAATCTTCTGTTAAAGGCGAGCTTCTCGGAGAAGTCAAAGGAGAAAAAGTCACCTCCTTCAAATATAAAAAACGGAAAGGCGTTCGCCGCAAAGTCGGCCACCGCCAGACCTATCATCGAGTTAAAATCACAGAGATCGTAGGATAACCCACTATGGCACATAAGAAAGGTCAAGGCTCAACACGCAACGGTCGAGATTCAAAAGCGCAACGGTTAGGCATTAAAGCAACTGCTGGACAGTTTGTCACAGCTGGAAGCATCCTGGTCCGCCAACGCGGAACGAAATGGTCCCCTGCTAAGAACGTCGCAGTCGGGAGAGACGATACACTCTTTTCTTTAATCGATGGCGTTGTTTCTTACCGCAAAGGACTTAAAACTTACGTCTCGGTCACTCCGCTTCCTCAATAGACCTCGAGAAAGTTAAAGATTTTTCTTCCATTTCTTCCGGCTCAAGTTTCTGGTATATTGGAATTGTATGTTTGTCGACAAAGTCAGACTCTCTCTCAAAGCCGGCCGCGGCGGAAATGGCGTCATTGCTTGGCGTCGAGAAAAATACATCCCTAAAGGCGGCCCTTGCGGCGGAGATGGCGGGACAGGTGGCTCCATCTACATCGCCACCGATAACCAAGTCGTCTCGTTAGAAAATCACCGCAATAGACGCATTATCGTTGCTAAAAACGGTCAGCCGGGCGGGTATAATTTCTGCACCGGCAAAGACGGCGACGACGTCATTTTAAAAATCCCTCCCGGCACCCTCATTAAAAACGCCATCACTGGCGAAATCCTCTATGATTTTGTTGAAAAAGAACGGACAGAGCTCCTGTGCAAAGGCGGCAAGGGCGGAAAAGGCAACGACCGGTTCAAAACCTCGACCAACCAGGCCCCCTATATCTGCACGGAAGGTGAAGAAGGGGAAACATTGGAAATCGAGTTAGAACTCAAGCTGATTGCTGATGTCGGCCTCATTGGGATGCCTAATGCCGGCAAGTCGTCCCTTATGTCGTGCATCACTCATTTAGCCGTTAAAATCGGGGCTTATCCGTTCACCACTCTCTTCCCCAACCTCAGCTATATCCATTATCCTGACCAGACTCGCGTCCTCCTCGCCGATATCCCCGGCATTATTGAAGGGGCCCATCTTGATCGCGGCCTGGGATTTGAATTCCTACGCCATATCGAAAGATCGGCTGCTTTAATTTTTGTGGTTGATGCCTCCGGGATTGAAGGTAGGGAGCCGATCGACGACTTTAGAGTACTCCAAAACGAGCTTAGAGCTTATAAACCCGAGCTTCTAGAAAAACCCTCCTTGATTGTCCTCAATAAGATCGATATGGAAGGCGCCAAAGAACACGCGCAACTCTTTTGCCAAGAAATACCCTCTGCAAAGATCTTTGAGATTTCTGCACTTGAAGAACAGGGGCTAGATCCTCTTTTGGAAGCCATCCGAGGGCTCGTTATTAACCCGCCAGTCAAAAATGAGACAAAGTGCGCCAGCGAGACAAAGCCAGATCAAAGCGAAGCGGTCTGAATGAGGAGCTCATAGTAGAACTATGAGCGACGAAGAAGATTGATATGGCAAAGTCGCTAGCCCAGCAATTTGTCTCATTTTTGACTGGTGGGTTAATAA
>Ga0207642_10000172_pt1 | contig 18533 bp, 9 predicted proteins | sample KBSMisM22_FD_184309 | JGI IMG/M metagenome (GOLD analysis project Ga0207642, IMG submission 184309) | Miscanthus rhizosphere microbial communities from Kellogg Biological Station, Michigan, USA - KBS Miscanthus M2-2 (SPAdes) (version 2) | ecosystem: Host-associated > Plants > Roots > Rhizosphere... | reverse complement strand
AGCTCTTCCTCAAGGACATCTGCAAAGTCCGTCTCCTAACCGCTCAAGAGGAGGTCGAACTCGCCAAACGGATCGAGCGCGGCGACCTCGACGCCAAGCAGAAAATGGTCGAGTCGAACCTGCGCCTCGTCGTCTCAATCGCCAAGAACTACCGCAACCAGGGTCTCCCCTTCCTCGACCTGATCCAGGAGGGCACGTTGGGTCTCGTCCGCGCAGCCGAGAAGTTTGATTACCGCAAGGGCTTCAAGTTCTCCACCTACGCCACCTGGTGGATCCGCCAGGCGATCGCCCGTGCCCTCGCCGACAAGGCACGCACGATCCGCATTCCGGTCCACGTAGTTGAGAAGCTGAACAAGATCGGCCGTGCCGAGCGCAAGTTGGTCACCGAGCTCGGCCGGGAGCCTACCCCCGAGGAGATTGCCGAGGTAACCGGTATCGACCCCGAGGAGGTCGACTCGATCAAACGTTCCGCCCAGGCCCCGGTCTCCCTTGAGAAGCCCGTCGGCGACGAGGAGGAGTCCGAGTTCGGTCAATTCATTGCCGACGAGAAGGCCGAGTCGCCTTTTGACCGCGCCGCCGACCTGCTCACCAAAGAGGCACTGAAGGAAGCGCTGGAGAATCTCTCTTACCGCGAGCGCAGAGTGCTCGAACTGCGCTACGGCCTAGGCGGCGAGCACCCTCGAACGCTCGACGAGGTGGGCCGGACCTTCAACGTAACTCGCGAGCGAATCCGCCAGATCGAGAACCAGAGTCTCAAAAAGCTCCAGCAGCTAGGCGAAGCGCAGAAACTCCGCGAAGTGACTTGAGGGCCACTCCCAGGCCACTAGTTATGGCCTGGGAGTGGCCAGTTGAAGCTCCTACGCTGTGTCTTCGATTGTCAAATTGCCGGTTGTAGCCCGCGCTGTGAGTGTGCCCTCGTAGTAGCCGTTGACATCCGCACCAGCGCCACAAAGCGGGCCTTCCCATTCGTATTCGATATTGAGGATAAACGTGTGCAATGTGACTTCCTCGGGTTTGCCGGTTGTCTGCACGTTTGTGTAGGTGATCGATTCGAGGCCGTTTTGGGGGTTGATCCGAATGGTGCAGAGCCCACCAATGGTGATGCTTATTTCAACCCCACAGGTCGTACCTCCTGTCTGAGTGAGGTCGACCGAGCCTGTCGACGCCCCTGCCGCGATTGTACTGCCGGCATGAAGCGTATAGTGGCAAGGGGCAAATTTAACTTCCGCTTCGAGTCCTCCGACATTGCAGTTGCCATAGCTCACATCTGTCAGTGTCGCGTCGGCGGCTGTTGTCGAGGTCTCTCCCCCGGATGTTGGCTGTAGCTGGCCGGTCGCGTGGAATTCTTCGCATTCGATCTGGCCAACGTCCGTTTCGAACACCTGCCCCCCTGCTTGAGGGTGGTCTTCAACTGTGAAGGTGTCGCTGGCGTTCATTTTGAAATGCGCGCTCGTCGCTTGGGCTGCCGATGCGGCTATCGCCGACATCGCAACCACTGCGACGAGTGCGACGCCGAGGGCGTTTGGCTTGCGGGTCATCTTGGGTCCTTTCGGTTCGTTGCAGCTCGCCACGATTGCGTGCTGCGCCGACCTGTTGACCCCTCGAGGCCCGCTATCTGCTTCGCTGGCTGATTAAGCAGCCGTTAAGGAAACCCCAGGCCGCAAGCCTCGCTAGCGTGTCAATGATCATCCAAAAATGTCGGTCGATGGTCACCGAAAAATGCAGGTCGGCCTCCTTGCCTGAGCCGGTGGCGGTCGCGCCCGCGTAGGGCTCACTCTCCGGCCTCCTCGTGGTCGTCGTCCTGTTGCCCCAACGCCTCGAAGCGCCCCTTCAACCGGAACGAGGGGCCGTTGATGGAAAGGACCTCGGCGTCGTGCAAGAGGCGGTCGAGGATCGCCGCGGCGAGCACCTCGTCGCCGAAGGTTTGGGCCCACTCCCCGATCGCTTTGTTGGAGGTGACGATCGTCGAGCCACGGGTGTAGCGGCGGTTGACGACCTGGAAGAGCCGGTTGGCATCGGCGCGGTCAAGCGGCAGGTAGCCGGCCTCATCGAGCACCAGCAGGTGGGGCCGCTGCAGCTGGGTGAGCTTGGATGACAGCTTGCCCAGGGCGTCGGCTTTGCGCAGGCCGCGGACCAGGTCATCGAGGGTGGCGTAGCGGACGAGGTAGCCGCGGGCCAGCGCCTCCATCGCGAGGCCGACGGAGAGATGTGACTTGCCGACGCCGGGCGGCCCGAGAATCAAGGCCGAGACCTTGCGCTCGATGAAGCGCAGGCTGCGCAGCTCGGCGATCCGCTTGGGGTCGAGCTGGGGCTGGAAGGAGACATCGAACTCATCGAGCGTCTTGTGGTGGGGCAGGCCGGCCATCTTCAGCCGCTGCGCGTAGCGACGGCCTTCGAGGACGCCGATCTCTGACTCCAGCACCAGGTCGAGGAACTCGCGGTAGCCGAGGCCCTCATCCTCGGCGCGGTCGATCAGCCCGTCTGGTGACTCGGCGATCCCATGCAGGCGAAGCTCGCCGGCATTGAGGCGGATCCGCTCGTTCAACATCTCAGCCACGGGCCACCTCCGCGTAGGCGGCCAGCGGCCGACGGTGGACTTCGACGTCGGGCAGCTCACCTAGCACGCTGGCGAGGCTGACGGAGCGCTCGGTGGGATCGGGTAGGGCGATCCGCTCGCGACGGCGAGGGTGGCGGCAGTAGCGCTCGCCCGTGGCGATCGAGCAGACCTCGATCTCCTCGGCGCCCAGGCGCAGCTCGACCGTCTCGCCGGCCGCCGCTCCCCCGATCGCATAGCGGCGCCCCTCGAAGCTGATCAGCCCGTCGCGGGCGACCTTGCGTTGGGTCCGAGAGACGACGAGGTAGGGGATCGCAGGAACGGCAAGCAGCGCAGTGAGATCGCGCTCGGCGCGGGCGAGAACGACCTCGCCGTGGGTGCCGTGGACTCGCTTGCGGGCGATGTCGGCGTTCCAGCTCTCCCATTCGCGGTTGGCCTGCTCATAGCCGGCGAAGCCGTGGCCACGCAGGAGGCGGCCGCGAACGTAGGAGACATCGGACTCGACCTTTCCCTTCGTCTGAGGCCGGTAGGGGCGGCAGAGGCGCAGCTTGAAGCCGTAGTGGTGGGCGGAGGCCAGTGCCTCGGGGTGATAGGCGCGATCGCCATCACGTCGTTCGGTTCCGACGTGGGAGCGCACGACGGTCTTGGTGCGGTCATAGAGGATCTCCTTGGGAACGCCGCCGAAGTGGGCGAAGGCCGCTCTGTGGCAGGCCCAGAAGGTGACCAGATCCTGGGAGCCAACCAGGCCGACGAAGGCGTCGCGCGAGTGGCCCAGCACCATGTGGAAGCCGTAGAGCGGCAGCTCCAGGCCGGATGAGGTGCGGATCGGCTCCTCATGGGACCAGTCGACCTGGGCCTGGTGGCCGGGCGCGGTCTCGAAGCGCTCTGAGACCGGCTCGGGGGCCTTGGGACGAGCGCGGTCGACGTAGCGGCGCACTGTCGGGTAACTGCCCGCAAAGCCGTAGTCGCGGACGAGATCCTGGTGGATGCGGGTCGCCTGCAGGCCGACGTCCTTGGCCAGCCACTGATCGATCAGCGGCTTGAAGGAGTCGAGCTTGGAGGGCATGCGCTTGCGCCGGTAGCGCGGCTGGGCGCCCTCGGTCAGGTAGCGCTTCACCGTGCGCCAGTCGCGGCCGACGATGCGGCCGATCTCGGCGTAGGTCAGCCCCTGGCGGTGCAGGGCTCGGATGTCCATGAACTCCTCCTCATCGATCAACTCTTCCTCCTTCAGGTTCGCCCGATCGGGCGAACCTGAAGGAGCTACCGGTCGGTGAAGGAGGCCGAAGTCGAAGCTCCCTGGGGCCTACACGTTTCGGTGATCACGGAGCGACAGTTTTGCGTGACCACGGACACTCCCTCGACCTGCTGGAGGACCAGCCGCCCGCGGCGCTGGTCGAATCGGTCAATCGGGCGCTCGAGCTCGCCGGCAGCCGGCGCCGCGGCCTGCGGCTGATCCTGCTTGACGAGGTCACCGCCGCCGGACGTTGGCAGACCGCAATCAAGGCACTCTGGGACGAGGGCCAGATCGACCGCGACATCGTCGTCTGCACCGGATCTTCGGCGGCCGATCTGGCCGAAGGGGCGGCAGAGCGATTGCCTGGAAGACGGGGGGCCGGGCGCGACCTACTGGTCATGCCACAGGACTTTGCCTCCTTCGCCCGTGCGATCGACGAGACCGTCCCTCCCGGCCCCGCGCTGTCCGTTGCCGAGATCATCGGGCCTGGCGGCCGGGAAGCCATGCACGCGGCCCGGCCGCACCTACCGACCCTGCAGCGCGCGCTGGAACGCTACCTGCTGTTCGGCGGCCTGCGAGCGGCCGTCGCCGAGGCGGCAGCCGGCAGGGCGGAGCCGAGCGAGGATGTGCAGAGGATTATCTGGGACTCGCTCGTCAAGGAGGTGCAACGGCGCGGCGCCTCGATCCCCGCCGCCCAAGCGCTGCTGGAGCGGATCATGCGCTCCCTCGGCTCAAAGCTGAGCTGGTCGCGGCTGGCGCGCGAAATGGCGGTTCCCCTCGGGCGCCCGCGGCAGCGCGGCGCCAATCGCAACGATCCCCGCACGGTGCAGAGCTACGTCGAGCTTCTGGCGGTCAACTACTTCGCCCTGATCCTCTACTTCTGGAAGCCCGATTCCGGCAGCGGCGACGTCGCCAAGGACAAGAAGGTCTATTTCGGCGACCCGCTGCTGCAGACGATCGTCGCCAGCCGAGTGGGACTGCCACGCGATCGCCACGCCGAGGTAGAGAACGCCGTGGCGCTCGCTCTGTACCGCTGCTACGAGCCACGGGAACGACTCGCCGAGAACATGCTCGCCCCCGAGCGGCTGCACGTCTGGGGAACCCGCCGGGGCGGTGAGATCGACTTCGTCTGCGGCCCACGCGAAGCGATCGAGGCGGTCGAGGTTGCCGACTGGGCGAGCCTCGACCGGCGCAAGGCGGCGGGGCCGGCGCGAGCGCTCCCGGGCCGTCCCTCACTGGTCGCCAGTCGCGACGATTTCGGCTTCGATAAGTCGGCGAACCTGGTTCCCGCTGCCATGCTCCTCTGGGCACTGAGTGGGCAGCTCCAATCATCCAAAAAGCCGGGGCGGCCTGTCAACCGCCCCGGCTAGCTTGGGTCACTGCATCCCGTAGGTTTTGGCGGGCATGAAGGAGAATTTGAACGGCTCGGAGGTTCCCACATTCATCTGCGGATATTCGGTTTCCGCCCAGCCGCTCAGGCTCGAGATCGCTTTCCCGTTGTCAGCTTCGCCCTTCAGGAAAGGCTCGCCGCCAATCACGTGCAGGCTCGGCCATGCGCATCCTTCGTCGAATTTCCATTCGACGTCGTAGCCGATCTTCTCCCCCGTCGCGTCGTGCGTGGACAGGCCGACGTATCTGTGTTTGGCGGCCGTGTCTTCGTAGGCCGCCATGACATGGGGAAGGTTGGCTTTGATCGAGGTCGCTTCGCATCCTCCGAGAGAGCCGGTGCCTACGCAATTGCTCAGGTTGATCGGGTCATAGCTCACCTCGGCGTAGCCGCTGCCTGGCTCAAGAGTGGCTTTGCCGGTGGCCGGGCACGCGAACGACCAGTTGGGTCCCTGCGACAGGACCGTGGTCGCCACCCCGACGGTCGCGGCTTTGGTCAGCGCCGTGCCTTCTTTGGTCCACTGGCCCATTTTGCCGGGCTCGAGCAAGCCTCCGATACCGTAGGCGCCTGGCAGCGGCGAGTCAAGGCGGCCGGTCGCTTCGGCTTCCAGTTCGACGCCGGCGACGTAGACGGTGCCTTCGCCGGAGACGCTCAGATCGCTGAACCCACTCGGGTTGTCCGGCGTAAGGGTCAGGCTGTCGAATTCGGCTATGAGTTCACCGAACGGGCAGCTAGCGTCGTATTCCTCCCAAAGGGAGACGCCCCCTTCGACGGCGGCCGTTTCTTTGCCGGCGTTCAGGGGCCAAGGGCCGTTCTCTTCGGCCAACACCGTCTCGCAGCCCGCGAGGAAGCCAGAGCCTTGGCAGTTTTCGCTGATTTCAAATTCGCTGAGCGAGCCGCCCTGCGGTGCTTCGAGCGTCGCGGTCGCTTCGGCTATGCATTCGATCCCCCCGTAGGCGGTGATGAAGCCGATTGGACCGCCGAGGTTGAGGTGCGCCGGCTCTGAGAGGGGCGCGCTGTACTTGGTCCATGGGCCGCCGCTGGCCGAAGCAAGCGTTGGCGCTGCGAGCACCGTGAGGGCAACTGCCCCGCAGGTGAGCGCCAGCAAAAACCTAATCCGTGTCATGCCCATCCTCCTGACTGGCTTTCGACGGCCGATCGGCATCGACCGCAAGCGCCCTCCCGCGAGCGCCTGTACGCAGTCTCCAAGCCCAATGCACAAGGCGCACGGTCAGACTGGGAGGCTGGCGGTGGCAGGGTGTAACGCTCGGTAAACGAGCCCGCTCAGCGCCCGGGAGGCACGATCCGAGGGACGGCGGCGAGACTCATCTCCTCCAGGTCGAGAGCTGCCTCTAGGCCGGCTGCACAGGCGCCGAGCGGGCGTCCTATGTGCCGCTCGGCTGTGCGCAGCCGTTCGTTCACCGTCTTGCGGCTCACCCCCAGCGCCGCCGCCGCCGAGCTGGCGTTGCGCCCGGCGGAGAAGTAGGCGCGCAGGGTGCGGCACAGGCTCGTGCCGCCGTCGCGCTCCTCCGCCAGTGGGTCGAGGTAGAGCTGGCGCAGCGAGGCGGCCAGCACCTCATCCTGGGACGTCGAGGCGAGCAGGGCGACGTCGGCGTAGCGGACGCTTGGCCTGGGGCCGCGCTGGGCGACGGGATGGGCGGCGGCCGCCTGGCGGTGGGTGAGGCGCCAGCCGGCCAGCTCGCATCCGGGCTCGCCGAGCGCCAGGCAGGCGCCAGCGCTCGCCGCGGCCTCGGCGGCAAGCGGGCTGAGCGCTGCGGGGTCGAGCCGCTGCCCGGCCGCCGAGCCACCCCAGACGGCCTCCCCCCCGCCCTCGACCGCCAGGAGCCGAGCGTCGGCGGCGGCGGCCAGGGCGCGCAGGGCGGCCTTCGCCTCGCCTCCAGAGGCGACCGCTCCCAGGTGCCAGCCGTCGAGCTCATAGGCGAGCTGGGAGGAGTCGGCAAGCTCGCCGGCCAAGAGGCGGCGCACGCACTCGGCGCGGCGCCGCTCGGGTGAGGGGGGGCCATGCTCGGCCGCGCGGCGGTACTCGGCCGAGGTCGCTTCGACCAGCCGGTCGAAGAGCATCCCCTGGGCTTTGCTCAGCGCCTTCAGCTCCTCGAAGCCGAACAGCTCGCTGCGCTCTGCCTCCTGGATCACGAAGTCCCCGAGCAGGGCATAGCCGGCGAAGTAGCGCCGCAGGACTGTGTCGAGGCTGACTCCGTTGCGGGCCGCGCTGCGCGCCTGGGCGAAGAGCTCGCCCGGGATCGGGCCGGGCTCAGGGCTTTGGGCCTCGATGCCTGCCAGGGCGTAGTCAAGGCCGGCGGAGATGGCGGTGCGCAGGCCCGCCACGTAGGCGGGGTCGCCGACCGCGGTGGGGTCTGAGACCGCGTAGACGCGCTCGCGCGCCGTCGCTTCGATCTCGGCGCGGCGGGCGCGTAGCAGGGCCGCCAGCTCGGCCGTCTTGCCCACGGGCTCAGGGGTTGCGGGCGGCGCTGCGCTTGGCGGGCCCGCCGCGGGCCCGGCGGCGCTTCGCCTTCTTCCCACACTTCCCGTTAGCAAGCGCCGGGCGGGACTCGAAGGGCGCCCCGTTGTGGGCGCTGGCCCTCAGCGAGGAGCGGAAGGTCGAGGCGCAGAGGTCGCGGCTGTTGACGAAGAGGCCTTTCTGGCCGCCCTGCATGTCGAGGGTGACTTTCGTGATCGGCACATCGGGGGCGCCTTCGATCGAGGCCCTGAGGCCGCCCTGCTTGGAGTCGATCCGCACCACCGCTTCGGCGTCGACCTGGCCGTGCAGGGCAAAGACGACGTCGGGCAGGTTGTGGTCAGAGGAGCGCAGGTAGACCGGGCCTTCGAGAGGATCTGCGAGGAGCGGCGTGATGGCGGAGACGTGGCCGTAGATCGAGCCTGCCGGGCAGCTATTGGCCGCGTATTGCACCCTGGTGCAGATCGTCCTGAAGTGGCCCTGTTCGATGAACTCCGAGCGTGGGAAGCGAAGCGCGAGGTCCTTCAGGTTGGCGTCGCCCGCCCGCGGCTCATAGGTCGCCCGGAAGGCGGGGAAGGCGCCGCGCCCGGTGCCGCCGAAGAGGCGGGTCTTGAGGGTGGGCTTGAAGCCGAGCGACTCGCAGCCCCCGACTTGGAAGCGGCTGGAGAGGCTTGCGCTTTGGCCCGAGAGGCCGCCGAGGGTGGCGCCAACTGACATCGGGTCGCAATTGGTCGGGTTGAGCGTGAAGGCGGGGCGGTCGATCTGCACCCGCACGTCTCTTATGTCGAGCAGGATGCCGTGCAGGATCGTCGGGATCGGGTCTGAGACGGCCCTCACCTGGGCCGTGGCGGGGTTTAGGTAGAGGGCGTTGCGGATGACGACGTTGCCGAGGTCAAGCGGCCCTGCCACTGCCGGGGCGACCACGGCTATAGAAAGAGGCGCGCCTTTGTAGGGGCCGGCCAGGTAGGCCTTGGCGGTGTCCACGTAGAGGGGGCTCTCGCCTGCGCCTGCGCCGACAATCACCTTGCCCAGCTGGGAGGCCTGTGGGCAAAATGGGTGGTCAATCTCCGCTTGGCCGGTCCCTGGGGCATTGGGGATCGAAGCCAAGGTGGCGTCCGAGCAGTAGGGGATGCCTTTAAGGTAGGCGGTGAGGCCCGGGGGCAGGCTGAGGCTCAGGGCGTTGAAGCGATCGGTGCCGTCGGGGCGATGCAGGCGGATGTTGAAGGGGGTCGTCTGGGCGGCCAAGGGGTTGGCGGAGCCGGCTTCGAAGCTCGCGGAGAGACCTCCTGAGGGGCAGGGGCCGCCGCCCGGGCCTTCGGTCACGTCAAAGCCAGAGCGCTCGCTGACCGGCGCCCCTCCCGTCCAGGGGGTGAGCTGGGCCTCGATCTCATAGTGGCCGCACTTGGGCGGGGTCAGAAGCGGTGAGCGCGGGCCTTGGGCGAAGCGGATGCGCACCGCGGAGAAGGGCTGCTGGGGGCTGTCTTCGACCGTGGTGGCAAGCTGCCCGGTCTGCGGGTCGAAGTCGACCCGGGCCGGGACCTTGATCAGGAGGCCGTTCTCGGGCGAGTCGAAGACCAGGTAGAGGCCGATGAGGGCGCCGCCGACCGCTCCCTGCTTGGCGATGTAGACGTTGCCGGTGAGGGTGTCCTCGAGGACCGGGGTTTCGATTTCAACCGTGCCCACCTTTGAGGACTCGGGGCACTCGATCGGCAGGTTGGTGCCGAGCTTGGCCTGCGCAGCGGTGCAAGCGCCGAGGCCCTGGCCGGCGGTGGGGTTGACCGCCATCCCCTCGGGGAAGGTGACCTTGGCCGTCCTCAGGTTGGCCTGGGCGACCGCTTCTGGGTCGGGGTTGCCTTCGTCGTCTTTGCCTTCGAGGCCATTGGCCGGCAGCGAGAGGCCCACTTCGAGGCCGGTCGGCGAGTCGGCCCGGTGGGAGGTGGGCTGGATCTCGCTGGTCGGCTCGAACTTGACTTTGTCGCAGCCGGTGACCGGCGGGTTGGGGAAGGAGGTGCTCTTCCAGTTGGGGTCTGAGAGGTCGGGGGAGCCGTCGGGGTTGGTGGCGCCTGGATGCGCCCAGGAATCGAGGCGCAGCGTGGCGATCGGAGGAGAGCTGCCGCAGAGGGTCGGGTTGGTCATCAGCGGCAGCGGGTTGGCGCCTGCTTCGCCTGGCTTCTTGCAGCCGACGAATTCAGTCGAGCCCGGTTTCACCTTCGCGCCGAAGCCACACAGTTCAGGGGTGGCAAGCAGGAAGGGAATTCCCTCGGGGTTGGGCGCCGACGCGAAGCTGATCGCGTAGCCGTCGCCGGCACGCAGATGCGGCGCGAAGGTGAAGACGAGATTGGGCGGCGCGGGGAAGGCGAACTGGGCCGGCAGTCCGTGTTCGGGCTTGATCGCGTAGATCGTCGGACGCAGGGCGCCGGTGCCGCTGAATATTACGCTGAGCCCGCCGACCGCGGTGTCGGGCGGGCAGGCACTTGGGAAGACCAGCTGTTCAACAGAGGGGCAAAGTTTCGGCAACGCCCGCACGTTGCCGACGAAGCCGGGAGGCACGTCGACGACCACGTCCTTGTCGTACTCGACCGGCAGGTATTTCGCCGATTCCAATTTGTTGAAGCGATTGAGCACGCGTTTCTTGTTGAGCGCGAAGTTGGCCTTGGCGATGAAGGGGTGCCCTCCCGCCTGGGAGAAGGGGGAGGCGTCGGGGTTGAGGATCGCGGCGTCGAAGGCCATCGCGCCGAAGGGCAGCGCCGGCTCGATCGAGAGCTGGCTGGTGGCGCTGGCCGGTGAGAGTGCGCCGCCGCCGGAGACGGTCGCGGTGACGATCGCGGGGTCGGGAGCGTCGGCGCCAAGCGCAGCGGCGACAGCGAGCGGCGGGTAGGAGGCGCCGGGGGCAAGTGCGTTTGAGCGCGTGCAGGTCGCCCGCGCCGGCTGGGCCCCCACCGCCGGGCTGGCCTGGCAGGACCACCCGTTGCCGCTCGCTTCGAAGACAGAGGTCCCGAGCCCGCCGGGCAGCTCGACTTCGAGCGTCACCGGGCCGGCGGTCGGATCTGGGCCGGCGTTCCCGACGGTCGTGGTGTAATCGACGCGTTCGTCGCTGCGGTGGATCGCGGCGGTCTGGTAGGTGGAGACCTGGATCGGTGGCGTGGCGCCGCCGCCAGTCAGCGGTACCGTGCCGGCGATGGCATGCATCAGCGGAACGTCGGCGTGGGCCAAGGGGCCGCCGCTGAAGGAGACGTAGTATTCGAAGGCGCCGCTTTTACCAAATTGCCTGACCCCGACCGAGCCGCCCCCCGCCGAGACATTGGCGAGCGCGTTGAGCGCCGACTGGACCACTTCGGCGCTCGCGCCGACCGGGATGTTGGCAGTTTCGGCGACGTCGGCGCCCGAGCCGAAGACCAGCCTGAACTGCCCGGCGCTGGCGTTGACGAGCACACTCTGCACCTCGTTGGCATCGTTGTCGATCGAGGCTTCGAAGGAAGGTGCGGCGACAGCCGGAGTCGCCAGGGCCCCTAGCCAAAGGGCGAAGGCGGCGAGCGGCGCGAGAGCTAGGCGAAGTGGGCGAAAGCAGGCGGGGGGCTTCATCCCTGGCTCCTTTTGGTGGCGCTCGCGCTGTGGCGCCTGTGTTGGCGCTTGTGGGCTTGCTTGCGCTTGGCGCAGCGCCCTTGATGGCGGGCCGTGCCTTTACGGCAGGCGGCCGGCTTGGGCGCCGGGTTGCCGGAGCCCGAGAGGGTGGCGCTGGCCACGCTCGGTGGAGCCGGCGATGAGGCCGCCTGGCCCTGGCAGGCTTCGCCCTGGCAGGGGTTGGGGGGCGGTGGCTGGGCGAAGCCCCCGCCGGCGCGGGCGACGTAGACGTCAGGGCTGGTGTCGCCGTCTTCGGGCAGCAGCTGGGAGTAGCTCTGGAAGGCGGCCTCGGTGCCGTCGGGGGAGAGGGTCGGGCCGTCTTCGGGTGAGTTGGTCATATACGGCGTGCCCGGAAGGCGGTAGAGCTGGCCTTCGCGCCACAGGTAGGGGTCGGTCTGGCCTTCGACGTGGCCGGGGAGCAGCGCCTGGGGGCTGCGAAAGACAATCGCCTCGCCGTCTTCGCTCGCCCAGCGGCCCTGCTCGGCGAAGTCCGGGCCTGCCGCGTCTTCGACCCGGCGAGAAGTCACATCGAAAGGTTGGGCATCAGGCTGGGCGGCGCTCGACCCCGGCGCGCAGGAGACGCACTCGAGGCTCGGCGGGTTGGCTGCGGCGTCGTAGCGGAAAACGTCGCGGCCGTTGTCGGCGTCGTTGGCGGTGAGCGAGGCCTTCGACTCGAAGATCAACAGGTGGCCGTCGCCGCCTTCTTCGCCGCCTTCGCCGTGGAGTTCGGTAGCGCTCAGGGCGGGCAGCGGGTAGGCCTGGTTTCGCCAGGTGCCGAAGGTGCCCCAGAGGCCGTAGCCGCTGCTGCCGAGCCCCCCGCCGCCATCGCCCAAGGCGAGGGTGCCGACGAACTCGATGCGCCCATCGGGATAGGCGGCGTCGCGCTCGTAGAGGTAGAGGTTGGGCCTGCCGGCGAACAGCGACTGCTGGCCGGCGGCGGTGGCCGGGGCCGAGAGGGTGAGAGTGCCGGAGCCGACAGCGACGATCGTCGTTCCCGCCGGGATGCCGGAGCCGGATATTTCCTGGCCGGCAAGGAAGGTGCCCTGGGAAGTACTGAGGCCGGTGACTGTGGTCGAGCCAGCGGCGAAGCTCGAAGAGCCGCTGGCGCTGGCCGGGGTGGAGAGTTCAAGGGTGCCGGGGCCAAGAGCGGTGATGGTGGTCCCGGTGAGGACCGGGTTGCCGCTGACTCGCTGGCCGACGGCGAAGGCGCCGGAGCTGGTGCTGACCCCGGTGACCACTTTCGAGCCCTGGGTGAAGGTGCCACTGCCGGTGGCTGCCGAGAGGGTGCCGCTGCCGGTGGCGGCGGGGGCCGGGGTCGCGCCTTCGGGGTTGGGGCGCTCGGTCAAGACGCTCTGGGCGGCGAAGTAGGCGTGGGAGCCGTCGCCGGAGATCGCGACGGTGCCGTTGAAGGCGCGGGCTTCGCGGCCGGCCTGATGCTGGCCCGCGACATCTTCCCCAGCCGATGCCTGGGTCAGGCGCTGGCCGGCGGGCCGGGACGGCTCGTAGAGGTAGAGGTCACAGCCAGCGACGGCGCCTTCGTTGCTGCATTCTTCGCCGTCGCCGTCGAGGTCCGAGTTGGCCAGCTGGCGGTTGGCCATGAAGAAGGCCTTGGACTGGTCGAGCGAGGCGCCCTGGAAGAGGTCATCGCCGTCAGCGCTCGAGCAGGCGGGGGCGGCCCTGTTGCACTCCGAGCTGAAGAGCGGGGCGATGAAGGTGCCGTTAGAGGCCTCGACCCGTTCGAGGATGCGCAGCTTGTTGGCGCTTGCTTCGCAGTTGCCGGTGGCGGGCTGGGAGGGGCGGGTGGAGATCAGGGCGCGAGTGCCGTCGGCGGAGAGGGCGCCCTGGCTGCGGATCGATTCGCCACCTTTTTCCGAGATGTCGGTGCCGAGCCGCGCGCCGCAGTTCCCTCCCCAGGCCTTGCCGGCGGCGTCGCGGGCAAGCAATTCCAGCGAGGGCTGACCGGATGCGTCAAGCTTGGCGACGTAGGTGTTCTGCATCGCGCCCGATCCGCTCGGAATCGGGTCGCCGGGCAGGTATGCCGCCGAGCCCAGGGCAGGCTTGCCTATCTGGAAATAGAGTTGCGTGAGATCCGCTGAGGCGCCTTGAAAGCGCGCATTTTCCACCAGCTGAGGAAGGTCTTCGTTACTGACGCTGCCAGCCAGCGGCACGAGCAAGGGTGAGATCGGCTCGAAGAGGCCGCCGAGGCCGGCACGGAAGGCCTGTGATTTACCGCGCAGGGCTTGTTCCTTGGTGGCGGCTATTTGGAACCAGTGGGAGAAGTCGGGCGAGAAGCCGTTGGCTGCCGCGGACGGAGACCAGCCGATGATCATCCCGGCCACTGGCGGCGTGGTCGGGGCGCTCGTCCATCCGTTTGGGCCGCGGGTCGCCACGTAGGGGTCGCCGTCGGCCTTCAGCAAGTTCGGCGTTTCCGCCAAAGCGGCAATCGACTCGTAGCGAACCCGTTCGCCATTCTCGGAGACGTGCGGATACCGCGCGTACTGGTTGAACTTCTTGGGCGGGCTGGCCATCTCCAGCGCCATGCAGTCGGGCAGGGCCTGCACTTCAGCCCCCTGTTCGGCGCGGATCGCTTCGTTGGGGCACTCGGCCTTGGCCGCAGGCGCCAAGGCAGCGAGACAAAGAAGCGCGATAAGCAATGCAAAGCTCACGCTGGGCCTCATCAGACCCGCCCTCTCCTGTTGTGGCGCCGCTTGCCGTGCGCCTTCACGCAGCGCGCCTTGCCACGCACAGTGCGGCGCTTGAAGCCCTTCTTGCAGGTGGGCTTTGGCTTTGGCTCGTCGGTCGTGGGCGGAGGCTGCTGCTGAGGAGCGACTGGTGCGCCGGCGGCATCGAAGCGGGCGCTGACCGTCGTGTCGGCTTCCAGGATGATCGAGCAGGTGGCGCTGCTACCGGAGCAGCCGCCGCCCGAGAAGCCGGCGAAGGAAGAGCTTGGCCCGGGGGTGGCTTTGAGTGAGATGGTGACTCCCTCCGGATAGACGGCGGCGCAGGCGCCGCCGTCGCAGCTAACCGTGCCGGCGCCAGCTCCTTCGATGTGGATCGCCAGGGAGTGGGTGGCTGGGACGAAGGCGACGCCGACCGTGGCGCCTGCGTCGGGCACCTCAACCACGCATTCGCTGGGAGTCGGGTTGGAGAGGCACTGCCCTTCCTCCCACTGGGCCTGATAGTGGGGGGCAGGGTCGGCGGTGAGGATCACTTTGCGGCCCGCCTCGTAGGTGCCTGAGCAAACCGATTCGACCCCGCCCGCCTCAGAGCATTTGGAGATTGGGCCCGAGGAGGCGCTCACGGTGCCCGGGCCGATCGGGGCGGCCGCGAGGGTGGCTTCGATCCGTGCGAAGGGGGCGCTCAAGGAGCTGTCTTCTTCGAGCGCGATCGTGCAGGGCCCGGCCCCCGAGCAGCCAGCGGCAGAGCCGGTCCCCGAGGCAAAGCCGACGAAGGAGCTGTGCGGGTCGGGGGCGGCTTGCAACTCGATCACCGAGCCCTCGGGGTAGGAGCCGATGCAGGGCGAGCCGTTGCACTCGATGTGGCCGCTGCCCGTGCCTGACCCGGTGAAGAAGGCCAGCGAATGGGTTTTCGAGGTGAAGACCGCGCTGACCGAGGCGTTGGCCGCAGGCATCGCGACTTCGCAGGCGTTGGCGGTGGCGTTGGTGCAGCCACTCCAGGCGACCTGGCTGTGGAGGGCCGGGGTGGCGGTGAGGGTGACCGTGGAGGACTCGGCGTAGGGGCCCGAGCAGGTGCCCCCTCCCCCGGCTTTGCAGCCCGAGATCGCCCCGCTTGCCGCCGAGACCGTTCCCGAGCCTCCGGCTGCGTTCACCGGGGTGACCGTCAGCGTGCGGGAGATGAGATTGAAGGAGGCTTTGACTTCCTTCGCGTTGCTCATCTTCACGCGGCAGAGGTTGTCTTTGGCGAAGAGGCTGTCTTTGGTCACTTCGTCGCAGCCCGTCCAGGCGACAGGGGCTGAGTGCGGCCCCGGGGAGCCGCTCAGGTCGACTTCCTCTTCTTCTTCGTATTCGTGGCTGCATTCAGAGCCGCAGTTGATGCCCGCCGGGGAGCTGGTGACGGTCCCCGTGCCGCTGCCTTCCTTCACTACCGTGAGCGAGAAGAGGGCGCCTTCGGCGAAGCGTGCTTTGACTTCCTTGGCTGAAGTGATCGCGACTTCGCATTCTTCTTCTTTGGGGCCGATCACTTTGTCGCAGCCGACCCAGCCTTTGAACTCGGTTTTGGCGTTTTCGGCTTCCTGGGTTAGGAGGACCGCTTCGCCGTGCTCGTATTCGTGTTCGCATTCCGATCCTGCGCTGCCGCAGTCGATCGTGTTTGGCTCAAGTGCGCTTCCTCCCGTGACCGTGCCCTGACCGCCGCCTTCCTTCAGCACGGTGAGCTGGTGCTTTTCGAGCGTGAAGGCCGCTTTGACCGTGGCGTCGGCTTCGAGCGTCAGCTTGCATTCGGTGCCGTTGGCGCCAAGTACTTCACCGCAGCCTTCCCAGGCGACCTCGTGGTTTGCGGCCGGGGTCGCTTTCAGGGTTACCTGGTCTGCCTCGTCAAAGGTGGCTTCGCAGGAGCCGGCGGCTTCTTCGCAGGCTGAGATCGAGCCTGCGACCGGGCTCGGCGAGAGGCCGTCCACCTTGCCGGTGCCTTCGGCTTCGACCGAGAGCTCGTGGGTCTTGTGCGTAAAGGAGAGGTGGACGGTGCGATCGCCCGTCATCTGCACTTTGCACTTGCCTTCGAGAGTGACTTCGTCGCAGTCGGAGGCTTCCCATTCGGTGAATTCGCTGTGCAGGGCGGGGGCAGCGCTAAGCAGGACGCTCGAGCCTTCTTCGAAGAACTCCTCGCAGGTCGCGCCGCAGTCGATCCCGGCGGGGCTCGAGGTGACCGTGCCTTCGCCGCTTCCTTCCTTGACGATGGTCAGCTTCTCGCCACCGGTGCCGAATTCGGCGATAGCTTCGCTCGCTTCGGCAAGCGTGAAGGTGCAGGGGGCGCTGGCGTGCAGGCAGGGCGCAGCTGAGCCGGTGGCGCTGCTCCACTGCAGGAAGGCAGAGCCCGGGTCGCCGACGCCTTTGAGGGTGATCTGGGTGCCGGCTTCGTATTCGGCCTGACAGGCGCCGAGCACGCCGGAGACTTCGCACTTGGCCTGGCCGGTGCCGCCGCTTGAGAGGCTGCCGACGGTGAGGGCTATCTGGGCGCCGGGGGCGAAAACCTGGACCTGGCTGTTGCCGGAGTCGGTCGCGTAGACGGTGCCCGAGGCTTCGTCGATGGCGAGCTGGTTGAAGGTCGTGGTTCCAGCGGATTCGCCGAAGCTTTCCGCGCCGCCGAATTCGGCCAGCTTGCTCCCGCTTGAGCTGTACTTCTCGATGCGGAAGCCGCCGGCCAAGCCTTTGGTCTTGCCGCAGGCGCGGCCGACGAAGGCCTCGCCGGTGGATTTGTCGATGGCAACCGTGGTGACGTTGGTCAGGCCTTCGATCGGTTCGCTGCCTTCGCCGGGGAGCTTCGGCAGGGCGCCGGCGAGGTCGAACTCTCGCAGCCTGCCGTTGGCGTTGTTGGTGCAGCTGCCGACGCCGCTGGCGACGAAGAGGTGCCCGGCAAAATCGAAGGCGACAGCAGTCGGGTTGGTCAAGCCTTCGACCAGCACGGTCGCTTCGCCGCTGGGGCTGTATTTGACGACTTTGCCGACCTGGGGGTTGGGCACGTAGACGTTGCCTGCCGAATCGGTGGCCAACCCCGGGACAGCTTTGCCGGCGCTAGTTTCGACCGGCCAAGAAACTTTCTGGGCGCCGCAGCCGGCTTCGCCGTAGACGCGCATCTTGGTGTTAGCTTTGTTGCCGGCGTTGTCGAGCACGTAGAGGTCGCCGTTGGTCGGGTTGACGGCGACGCTGCCGGGGTATTCGGGGGCCGGCGTGTTAGGCGAGCAGGAGATCGAGCCGCCTTCGTGGTTGAAGCGCAGCAATTTGCCTTTTTCGAATTGAGTAGGAATGCCCAGCAACCCCACGTAGACATCACGGGTCGACTGGTTGACGGCGACGCCGCTGGCGTTCTGCGCGCCGGTCGTGGGAAGCGGCGTGCCCGCCGTATAGGCCCCCGCCTTCGTGGCGCAAAGCAGCATCGCCGCTGCCACCGCCACTGCCCCAAAAGCGCTGCGTCCCATTCAGTGCCTCTCTCGTCTCGTGTCCCAAGGCGCCTTCCCTGAAAGGCGCCCTTGCTTTGTGGCCTCTGCCCCGGGAGCCAGTTCCTGGCTCCCGGGGCTTTGGCTTGCTTCTTGATTCCTCTCTTCTTAGGCCGGGCCCCCTATTCGAACTTCGCCCCGACCGTCTTGGCTTCAGACATCGTCACTTTGCAAGCCCCGGAGCCAGTGCAGGCGCCGGTCCATTCTTTGAGCGCTGAGCCTTTGCCCGGGGTTGCGGTCAGTTCGACTTCGACTCCCGTGTAGTAGCTGGCGCTCATCGTCGGGCAGGTGGCTCCGCAGCTGATGCCTGCGAGGCTCGATTTGACCGTGCCGTTGCCGCCGCCTTCCTTGTTGACGGTCAAGCTGAATTGCTGGTCTTCGGCGAATTCAGCGCCGACCGTGTGGCTGGCGGCTATCGCTGGGAACGAGCAGGCGCCGTTACCCGAGCAGTCCCCCGTCCATTTGACCAGGTGGAAATGTTTGGCCGCGACTGCGCTCAGGGCGACTGAGGCCCCGGCTTTGAATTCGGCCGAGGTGGCGCTGCAGTTGTTCAGGCACAAGAGGCCGCCTGGGGAGCTTTGGACCTTGCCCAGGCCTGGGCCTTCCTTTGAGACGGCGATCGTGTAGCTGGGGATGAATTTGGCGACGACCGCCTTTGCTTTGGACATCGTCACCGTGCATTGGCGCCCGTTGGCCCCGCCGGTGTCGCAGCCTTTCCAGCTGACGAAGAGGTAGCCGGCTGCTGGGCTTGCCGTCAGGACGAGCGCTTTGCCGCTTTCAAAGGAAGCGGAGCAGGCCCCGCCGCAGTTGATGCCTGCGGGGTTTGAGACGACCGTGCCTTCGCCGCCTTCCTTGGTCAGCGTCAGGGCAAATGCCGGGGCGAAGTTGGCGCTTACCGACTTCGCTTCGGTCATCGTCACTTTGCATTCCCCTGAGCCCGAGCAGCCAGCTCCCGACCAGCCGGTGAAGAGGGAGCCTGGGTCTTCTGAGGCGCTCAGCGTGACTTCGGTGCCCGATTCGTATTCGGCCGAGCATTCGGAGCCGCAGTTGATGCCTGCGGGGCTGCTGGTGACGGTGCCGGTGCCGCTG
>Ga0207642_10000168_pt1 | contig 18725 bp, 19 predicted proteins | sample KBSMisM22_FD_184309 | JGI IMG/M metagenome (GOLD analysis project Ga0207642, IMG submission 184309) | Miscanthus rhizosphere microbial communities from Kellogg Biological Station, Michigan, USA - KBS Miscanthus M2-2 (SPAdes) (version 2) | ecosystem: Host-associated > Plants > Roots >... | reverse complement strand
CAGCGCCCCTGCGAGCAAAGCGTGTGAAAAGCCGTGTCGCAGAAGGGGTGTCACTGCCACCGGCCCCAGAATCTGGCCGACGGAGTACCCGCTGGTCAGCAACGCCACGGCGCCGGGGAATCCGAGCAGGCGGCCGGCCGCCAGGGCCATCGTGCTGACGCCGATGAACGTCCCGCCGAACAGGACTGCCCCGACGACGGCCGCGACGGGCCCCGGAGCCAGTGCGGGCAGCGCGATTCCGGATGCCTGCAGCAGCAGCGCACCAGCGAGCAGAGTCGGATGCGACCACCGCGCGGACAGCCACGCCCACAGCGCGGCCGACGGGACGGCGGCCAAGCCGACGAAGAGCCAGGCACCGTTGCCGAGCCAACCGGACGAATTCTGCTTGATGGCTGCAACCAGGAACGTGCCCGCGATGATGTATCCGATTCCCTCGAGGGTGTAGCTCACGAACAGCACCGCGAACCACCGGTTAGCGTGCCGCGACGATGGCGGTGGGGTCTGCGGGGCATCGGCGCCGGCATCCGATCTCCCACGCATCATCCACGCGCCGGCGCCCAGTACGGCGGCCAACGCCGCTGCTGTCCACCACGCACCCTGCCAGCCCGCTTCGACGGGCATCGTCAGGACCAGCGCACCGGACAGCGCGATGCCGAGCCCGACACCACCGAAGCCCCAACCCGGTAGGTGCGGCGGCAGGTGATCGAGCATCCAGTTGACGGCGATGACGAACACCACCGCACTGGTGAATCCCGCGACTGTCCGCAGCAGCAGCCAGCCAGTGATGTTGGACTGCAACGGCATTGCCGCGAGGCTGGCCACCAGGACGACGATAGACGTCCGCCATGCGACGGCCGATCTGGCCAGCCGGGGGGACGCGGTGCCCGCCAGTGCACCGGCGAGATACCCGACGTAGTTCGCGGTGGCCAGCGTCCCTGCGGCTTGTGGGGACAGCGCGGCCTGCGTCGTCATCAGCGGCAGGATCGGGGTGTAGACGAAGCGTCCGATGCCCATCGCGGCACCCAAACCGGCGGCGCCGCGGCCGACGTGTGCCCAGTGCGTGTGCATCGCACAAGGGTGCGTCGGCGCGTGGCAGGAAGGCCACGACCGAATTGCTCTCAGGTAAGAGGCGCCCCCTCGCAGCCGACGGCGGCACAAACTGAATGAACGATAACGCCCAGCCGTCGAAACTTGACGAACCGGTGAACCTGTGGGGTCGCTGACTTGTCAAACCTAGTGGAGTATCTGTGAGTGCTATCGATTTCACGCGAGGTCGACCTCGAACCCCACCGTCCAGTGCGGGTGCCGCGACCGCGTATCGCCCGTCGCCGCGCCGACACGTGGGCGCGGCTGGCGCACCCCGCCGATATCGCGCAGGCGCGGGTGTTCGACGCGGTTCTACTAGGCGAAATCGCCGAGTTGGCGACGCTGGTTGCCTCGATGGAAAAGCGTTGGCTGCGGCGATGTGAACGTGGCATCGACGACCCGAACCGGCCGCCCGAAGCGCTGGTGCGCATGCGGGGCCGCGTGTCTGAAGCCCAGCGACTGCTCGACGCACTGCGGGACCGGTTCCCTTCGGAATGAGCGGATCCCCACCTTGCGAAGGGGATCCGCTCACCGAGATTCAAATTGACGGCGTCCACACGCCCGTCGCGGCGGCCTCGCGGGCGTAATCGGCGAAGTCCCTGGGCTCGCGGCCCAGTGCTTGCTGCACGCCGTCGGCAAGGTGCGCCTTGCTGCCGAGCACCTCGGTGAACAGGTGGTTCAGCAGCCAGATGAAGTCTTGCGGCAGACCGTATTCCGTGAGCATCGCGGTGTAGTCCTCGATGGGCACCGACACGAAGCTGATCTCGCGGCAGGCGGCTGCGCCGATCTCGGCCACGGCATCGCGGAAGCTGAGCAGACGTGGACCGGTCAGCTCGTACAGCTGGCCCACGTGACGATCATCGGTCAGTGCGGCCACGACGACGTCGGCGATGTCGTCGGCGTCCACGAACGGCTCCAGCACCTGATCGACCGGCAGTGACACGGCGCCTGCGAGCACCTCGTCGAGCCACGCGCCCTCGTTGAAATTCTGCGCGAAGAATGCGCACCGCACAATCGTCCATCCCAGGCCGGATGCCATGACTACGCGCTCGGCCTTCTCGGCTTCGGCCTCATTGCGCCCGGACAGCAGCACGAGTCTGCTGACGCCTGCGTCGTTGGCCAGCTCCGTGAGCCTGCCGACGGCGTCGACCGAGCCGGGGACCGCCAGGTCGGGGTAGTACGTGAGGTAGACCTTGTCGACGCCTGCCAGCGCGGCCTGCCACGTCTGCGGGTTGTCCCAGTCGAACGGAATATCGGCCGAGCGCGATCCGTGCCGGACCGGGATATCGCGCTTTTCGAGTTGAGCAACGACGCGCTTTCCGGTCTTGCCGGTGCTGCCGATGACGAGAATGGTGTTGTTGGCTGTGTTGGTCATACCTCGGATTCAACGGCCCGGGTCCGAGACGATCCATGGTCCAAACGCTCGATGGCATGTCCAATCGTCTGGAAGGGGACATCGGCGATGAACAAGGTTTCACTGACCGCCCTCGCGCGGGAGCAACTGGAGGCCGCCCGCGCGGTGAGCAGCGGGCGCAGCGCGCACACGGTCTACGGCGGTCACGAGCACTCGCTGCGCCAGACGCTGATCGCGCTGACGGCGGGCAGTGAGTTGGACGAGCACGAAAGCCCAGGCGAAGCCACGCTGCACGTGCTCGTCGGCAGGGTTCGGCTCACCAACGCGCAGGTGCACTGGGACGGCACGGTCGGCGATCACATTATCGTCCCGCAGTCCCGCCATGGGCTGCAGGCGCTCGAGGATTCCGCGGTGTTGCTGACCGTCGCGAAAGCCGTTGGCCCGCATGTGTAGTAAGTGCGAATTCGGCGCGCTAACAGCCGCTGAGCGACCGTTAGCGCGCCGAAATCAGTTCGTTTGGTTATCAGTGGTGGAACAGCAGAGCGCCCGCGTCCCCGCCGAAGGGCTGCTGGTTCTGGGCGGCCTCTTGCGCAGCCGCGCCCGGCGTCGCAGTGACCTGCGCATTGCCTGGGTGCTGCTGCACGCTGACGTCGGCTGAGGCGATCGGTGCAAGTGCGATGGCGGCCGCGGAGGCGGCGATGGCCAGGGGTGCGAAATGGCGAATTTTCATTGTTCTTTCCCTCTCGGTTTCGGTTCATCGGCGGATAGCAATAAGACTCGTCGACGCGCGCGCGATTGTCGTCGCGGCTAACCACCCAAACCGATTGCGGGAAACGGTAGATCGCCTATTCCGGCTAGCTGCTAGACGGCAGGGCCGAGCAGGTCGTCGGCGTCCTTGATGACGTAGCCGTAGCCCTGCTCTGCGAGGAAGCGCTGCCGGTGCGCGGCATATTCGGCGTCCAGGCTGTCGCGGGAGACCACCGAGTAGAAAATCGCGCCGCCGCCGTCGGCCTTCGGCCGCAGCAGCCGGCCCAGCCGCTGCGCCTCCTCCTGCCGGGACCCAAAGGTGCCCGAAACCTGCACCGCCACATTGGCTTCGGGCAGGTCGATGGAGAAGTTCGCGACCTTCGACACCACCAACGTGGGCACCTCGCCGCGGCGGAACGCGTCGAACAACGCCTCGCGTTCGGCGGTCTTCGTCGAGCCCTGAATCACAGGAGCGTTCAGCTCCTCGCCGAGCTCGTCGAGCTGATCGAGATACGCGCCGATCACCAGCGTCTGGTCGCCGGGATGGCGCTCGAGGATCGACTTCACGACCGCGATCTTGCTGTGCACCGTCGAGCAGAGCTTGTAGCGCTCGTCGGGTTCGGCGACTGCGTACAGCATGCGCTCGTTGTCGGTCATGGTGACCCGCACCTCAACGCATTCGGCTGGCGCGATCCAGCCCTGCGCCTCGATGTCCTTCCAGGGCGCGTCGTAGCGTTTGGGTCCGATCAGGGAGAACACGTCGCCCTCACGGCCGTCCTCGCGGATCAGCGTCGCGGTGAGCCCGAGTCGCCTGCGCGACTGCAGATCCGCGGTCATCCGGAATACCGGCGCGGGCAGCAGATGCACCTCGTCATAGATGATCAGGCCCCAGTCGCGGCTGTCGAACAGCTCGAGGTGGCGGTACTCGCCCTTGGTGCGGCGGGTAATGACTTGATAGGTGGCGATCGTGACCGGCCGGATCTCCTTCTTCTCGCCGGAGTATTCGCCGATCTCGTCCTCGGTCAGCGACGTCCGGTTGATCAGCTCGCGCTTCCACTGCCTGCCCGCCACCGTGTTGGTCACCAGGATCAACGTCGTCGCCGATGCCTTGGCCATCGCCGCCGCGCCGACGAGCGTCTTGCCCGCGCCGCACGGCAACACCACCACACCGGACCCACCTTCCCAGAACGAGTCCGCGGCCATCTCCTGGTAGTCGCGCAGGTGCCAGTTCTCTTGGTCCAGAGCGATCGGGTGCGCCTCGCCGTCGACGTAGCCGGCCAAATCCTCTGCGGGCCATCCGATTTTGAGCAGCATCTGCTTGACGCGACCGCGCTCGCTGTTGTGCACCATCACGGTGTCGTCGTCGATACGGGCACCGAGCATCGGGGCGATCTTCTTGTTGCGCAGCACCTCCTCGAGCACCGCGCGGTCAAGGCTCACCAACGTCAGGCCGTGCGCCGGGTGCTTGATCAGTTGCAGGCGCCCGTAGCGGGCCATCACATCGACGATGTCGACGAGCAGCGGTTGCGGCACCGCATAACGCGAAAAGTTCACCAGCGCGTCGACGACCTGCTCGGCGTCGTGTCCGGCGGCTCGGGCGTTCCACAGGGCCAGGGGAGTGATGCGGTAGGTGTGCACATGTTCGGGCGCGCGCTCCAACTCGGCGAACGGGGCGATCGCGGCGCGCGCTGCGCCCGATTGTTCATGGTCGACTTCGAGCAGCACCGTTTTGTCGGACTGCACGATCAGGGGGCCGTCGGTCATTCCGTCTATTATCCCGACGCGGCGGACACCCGACGATTCAGTGTGTCGCGGCCTGCAGGGAAGCGCCCGCCGGCCCCTGGCCGGCGCCGCCGGGCAGCGGGATCTTGGGGACGCCGGGTGTGCCGATCTGGTCTGCCAGCCAGGGCAGCGCCGAGGTGAACACGTCGGCGGCCAGCGGCCAGTCATGGCGGCCCGGCTGCGCGACGACAGCACACGCGATGCCGGTGGCGCGGGCGAGCTTGCACAGCGAGTTGGCGGCATCGGTCTGATCGTTGGGCATCCCCGCGGCATCCTGTCCACCGAGCCCGGTCCCACTGGGGTTTCCGAAGCCACCCTTGCGCTGTTGCGGCGCATCGGAGGAGATCGCGAACCAACCCGAGACCCCGTGGTAGGGGCCGTGCTTGTTGATCACCGTGGTGGGGTCGTAGGTGGCCCACGCCGCGGCGTTCCCGCCGTAGATGCGGGCGATGGTCTGATCCTTGGTGCCGGCATTGGGTCCCATGTCTCCGGCGATGTCGACGAAGGTGCTGAACAATTCCGGATGCATCACGGTCAGGTCCACCGCGCACGTGCCACCCATCGACCAGCCGACGACACCCCAGTTGGCGCTCTGGACGCCGAAAGTGTTTGACACATAGGGCGGTACGTCCTTGGTCAGATGGTCGGCCACATTGCCGCGCGGCCCGTTGACGCACTCGGTGTCGTTGTTGAACGAGCCGCCCACATCAACGAAGACGAACACCGGCGCATTGCCGTTATGGGCCGCAGCGAACTTATCGATCGGGGCGATCGCGTCGCCGGTGCGCGGCCAGTCCGACGGGGTGTTGAACTCACCGGCGATCATCATGACCACCGGCAGCTTCGGCGCGTTCGCAGCGAACCAGGCAGGCGGCAGATACACCAACTCGGTGCGGTGTTTGAAGCCTGACGCCGCGTCGGGGATGGTCACCGGCACCAGCGCCCCGTGCGCGGGAGCGCCCTTACCGCGCATCGCCATCACGGTGTTCAGATCGGTCTCGTCGGGCAGTGGCCCCGCGGTCAACTCGTTCCACGCCGCCTGGACGGTTCGGAAGTAGCCAACCCACAGATTCAGCGATACGCCCGCACTCAGCAGGCACAACAGCACCGCCAGCAGTGACACCGACCGACGCCACCACTGGCTGCCGCGCCAACCGAGCACCGCGACGGCCAACGCTATGCCCGTCAGGCCCACCCAAATCCACAGCGACGACGGCGCGGGATCGCCGGCGAGCCCCTGAGAATCGATGTACCAGTGCGCCCAGGCCGCCAGGATCAGACCGACGGCGAGCGCAACCGGCAGCCATATCAGACGCCACCGTCGCGATCGCCAGCCAATCGCCACCACCAGCGCCACGGCTGCCACCGCCCATATCGTCGGCGGCAGCCATCCGTGCAGCAGCGATAGCCCACCGCGGTATCCGGCATTCGCTTGAGCTGCCGCGCTTAACGCTGTTGTCACACAGACATGTTCACCAACAGTCCTGTGAACTCGCTGTGTCGGGGCTAACTATCCGGCATCGGCCGCAACCACCGATGTGACGCGGTGGATCGCGAACTCGCGCACCCGGCCAGACGCCGGATCGTAGGCGGTCAGCTGGCCGCCGCGGACGTTGATCGGCGCCACCACCCGCTGCGTCGCCACCCCGGCGGGGTCGACGTAGCCGATCACCACCGACGACTGCATGTGCGCGGCCTCTTGCAATTGCGAGATCGCGACGGCGGGGTCGAGGCGCATGTTCCCGAACGTCGCGGACGCCACCTTGCGCAGCACCGAGACGATCGCGCCAAGCGTCTGGCTGGTGGGCGTCGGCGCGAGCCGGGGCGCGCGGCGACGTGGCGGCGCGGGCACCCTGGCGCCGCGCGCACGGATGTCGACGATCGTTCCGGAGGAGTCCTCGGCAGCAGGCGCGAAACCGGCGTCGCGCAGCGCGGCGAGCACCTCCGAGATCGGCGCCTGCGACACCGCGACCGTCGGCGCGAGCAGCCGCATCTCCAGCAGCTCGGCGGCCGGTGCCGCGACGGCCTGCGCCAGCAGCGCCGCGTCCTCGCACCGCACGAACGACTGGGCCATGCCGACCCGCAGCTGCCCGTGCCGACGGGCGACGTCGTCGATCAGATACGTGAGACCTTGCGGCACAGGCGTTTTCGAGTGCCGATTGAACAACGCGTGCAGTTCGCTCGCGGTGCGGCCGCTGTCGAGGGCGCGGCGGATCGACGCCTCGCTGATTCGGTACACCATCGCGGCGCCCGCCGATTCCACCGTCGCGACCGAAGCCAGTTGGTCGGCCAGGTCGCGCTCCAGCGGTCCCGGCACGATGACCGTCAGATCGGCCTGCAGCAGGAAGTGATCGATCGGCGCGGGCAGCACCTTCTCCATCGCCGCGATGACATCGTTCGGCTCGGCGCCGGCGAGCATCTTGCGCGTCGGCGAGGCGATCGCCCCGCGGCCGACAACACCCAGCGCATGCGCCTCGGTCAGCAGGTCGCGGACGGGGTCCGGCTGCAGACGCACGGCCCACCGGGGGCGCCGCCAGGTCATCGCACGCGACCCGGACGTGGCGTCGACACCCGCGCCCGGCGGCAGGTCGCCCAGCACATCCAGCAGCAGTCGCCGGTCCAGCGGAGCCGCGGTCGAGAACAGCGAATCCGACAGCGCCGCATAGGGTTTGCCGTCGGGGCCGCGGCTGCCGATCAGACTCGGCCTGCCTGGCAACTCCAGCCACGTCGACGCCAGCAGGTGCCACTTGGCGGCGGACGAGGATTCGACGAACCGGTCGGTGGCCACCGTCGGCGCCCAGTACGGGCCGACGCCGTCGTGCGGGTCGGGTTCCGGCATCCCGGCGGCGATCAGCCCCGCGGCCGACGACACCTCCAGGATCAGGCCGAGTCGGCCCTCGTCGATGCCGGTGACCTTGGTCAGCCGCTTGACGTCGCGCACGCCAAGACCGCCGCTGCGAAGCTCGGGAACCGGTGTGGCGCCGAGGGTTTCGAGCACCAGCTCGACCTCGCGCAGCAGATCGATCACGGCCCCGGCAGCCACGGCGTCGACGTCGGCGGCGGTCGTCGTCGACACCGTCGGATCGGGTTGCGTCAATTGCACGGGTCCGGGCTGCTCGCCGCGCATCACCTGACCGACCAGCCGCGGCAGGATCACGGTGTCGTTATCCATCTGACGCAGCAGGCCTGCGGCCAGCAGCCGCTGCACGGGCCGGTCCGGCGGGGTGCCCGGCGCGGCGTCGCGGGTGCGGCCCATCGGCGAGCCCTCGAGCAGCCGCTGCAACAGGTCGCGTTGCGGTGCGTCCAGCGCTTCCAGCCTGGCGGCGATGTCCGTCTGCCCGCTGTCCTCGAGGGTGGCCTGACCGGGATACCAGGGCAGGCCACCCGCGGCCTCCGCTGCCACGCGCACCGTCGCGTCGCCCCACACCAGCGCGCGCTCACGCAGGTCGTCGACGGCCACGGTGACCGTGCCCTCGCTCGCCCGGTCGCCCACCAGCGCAAGCAGCTTGGCCAGCGGGACCGCCGCGGTGTCCGCGTGCAATACCAGCAGCGCGTCGAGCACCGCCAGCCGCAGGAAGTCGAGCCCGTCGGTGGCCGCCTTGACCGATTGACGAGCCTGCGCCCTGGCCGCCAGCGCCGCGATCGAGCCCGGCGGCGGCTGCGTCAGATCGGGCCGCAGCTCCAGCAAACGGATCAGCCGCTCGTCGTCAAGCTCGGCCAGCCAGGCGCCCAGCGGGACGCCCGGAGTAGTTTCGGTCATTGCTGACCAGCGTAAAGCAGGCTGCCGGTGTCGCCACTGCTCGCAACACCTGCCACAATGTGCTGGTGGCTGACAACAAGGCGGAGAAGAACCGATACGTCGACCCGGGCTGGCCCGAGCTCGACGGCGATGACGATCACGCGGTCAGCGAGCTGGCCACCGACCGCACCGGTGCGCTGTCGCCCTTTGGTGAGCTCGTGTTCCCGCAGCCGGCCGACGAACTGCCGTACGTCCACCCGGTCACGGTGGTCAACAGGTAGCGGTGACCGACCCCGCCACGGCTGGATCGCCGGGCTCCGCCCGGCATCGTCTTTCGCACCTTGACGAGTCAGGCGCGGCGCACATGGTCGACGTCACCGGTAAGGACGCCACCAAGCGCACCGCCGTGGCCGCAGGCACCTTCCATACCACTGCTGAAGTCGTCGCCCTGATCGCATCGGGGGGACTACCGAAAGGCGACGCGCTGGCCACTGCGAGGGTGGCGGGCATCCTGGCCGCCAAGCGGACCAGCGACCTCATCCCGCTGTGCCACCCGCTGGCGCTGACCGGTATTGACGTTGACTTCGAGATCGGCGATGCAGATATCGCCGTCACTGCTACCGTGCGCACCACCGATCGCACCGGCGTCGAGATGGAGGCGTTGACCGCCGTCAGCGTCGCGGCGCTGACGCTCTTCGACATGATCAAGGCAGTCGATCCCACCGCCCGCATCGACGACGTCAGGGTGTTGCGCAAAGAGGGTGGCAAGACCGGCACGTGGACCCGGTGATGATGCGATCCGGCAGGGTGGTGATCGCCTCCACACGGGCCGCGGCCGGCGTCTACGAGGACCGCACCGGCCCGATCATCGTCGACTGGCTGAACCAGCTGGGCATCACCACCCCGACGCCCGTTGTGGTCGCCGACGGCCCTGACATTGTTGCCGCGCTGAGCGCCGCGGTGAGCGAAAACGTCGACGTGGTAATCACTTCCGGCGGCACCGGCATCTCGCCGACGGACCGCACCGCCGACGCCACCGCGGGCATCGTCGACTATCAGATCCCCGGCCTTGCCGACGCGATCCGTCGCTCAGGCCTCCCGCACGTGCCGACGTCGGTGCTGTCGCGCGGCGTATGCGGTGTCAAGGGCGGCACGCTGATCGTGAACCTCCCCGGCTCCACAGGGGGCGTAAAAGACGGCCTCGGCGTGCTCGACGACGTCCTCGCGCACGCGCTCGACCAACTCAGCGGTAAGGACCACACGCGATGACCGCCGTCGTTCTGCGCGTCGAACTGACCGAGCAGCCTATTGAGCTGTCCGAGCACGAGGCGCTGGTGGCGCATGAATCGGCAGGAGCCGTCGTGGGATTCGCCGGCGTGGTGCGCGATCACGACGACGGCCGCACTGTCATCCGGCTGGAGTATTCCGCGCACCCCTCGGCGCAGCAAACTTTGGCGGACGTGGCCGCCGAGATCGCGGCCGACAGTCACGGCGTGCGGGCCATCGCGGTCAGCCACCGCATCGGCACGCTACAGATCGGCGACGCAGCCCTGGTGGCAGCCGTCGCAGCCGATCACCGTGGGGCGGCATTCGAGACGTGTGCCCGCCTCGTGGACACCGTCAAGGCGCGACTACCGGTGTGGAAGCACCAGTTCTTCGTCGACGGCTCCGACGAGTGGGTGAATTCGGCGTGATGCGTTAGGCCGGCGGCAGGACCGGCGCCGGGCCCGGTGCCGGGCCGGGTGCCGGTGCCGGCAGCGCAGCCGGATCGGCGGGAGGCGCGGGGGTGACCGGCACGTTCGGGCCCGGAGCCTGGTCCGGGTACGGCGTGTTCATGCCGCGCTGGGCCAGGCCCATGATCAACGCGTCCTTGCCGCTGATGTCATGGTTCTGGACCGCTTGCCACAGGTCCTTGAGGTAGCTGACGTTGGGGCCGTCGCCGTCCGTCGCGCCCGGATCCATCGTCGCGCCTGGCGGCAGGTTGTCCGGGCTCGCCAGGTGAGGCATGCCGTCCGCAGGCACGGGCAACGCGGCGGCCGGATCGGTCATCGCCTGGTTGGCGACATCGAGGGCCGGGCCGGGGATGTTGACGGCGTTGAGCGGGGCCAACGGGTCCGGCGCGGGTGCCGCCTCGGCCCCCGGCGCGGGCGGCGCCGGGGGAGCCGGTGGGGCGGGCGGGAGCGGCGGCAGTACGGGGTCGAGCGGAGCCGGGGCGTGCAGAGCCCACGCTTGCGGCTGGTCGACGGGTGCCGGGGCGTCGGCGTTGTCCCAGTTGTCGGCGGCCGCGACGATCGTGTCCTCGATCGGCGGTGCGTCGGCAGGGGGCGGCGGAGGCGGCAGGGGCTGGTCGAACGAGGCGTCGACGACGGGTGTCTCGACCGGCGGCGCGTCTGCGGGCGGTGGCGGAGGCGGGGCGTCGAGCGCGGCGTCGACGACGGGCGCCTGATCCGGAGCGGGCGGAGGCGGCAGCGGTGCATCGAGCGGCGCCGCGGGCGGCGGCGCATCGGGCGCCGGGGCCGACAGTGCGTCAATCGGTGCGCCGTCGGGCGCCGGCGGGGGAGCCAGCGGATCGATCGGCGGGGGCGGCAGCTCGCCGTTGACGTCAGGATTGTCGAGCGGCTGCGGCGCTACGACGTTGCGCGGCGTCGCACCGGACAGCGGGCCACCGCACACCGGCCATGCGCCCTTGCCCTGCGTAGCGAGCACGCGCTCGGCGACGGCGATCTGCTCGTCCTTGGTGGCCATGTTCGCGGCAGGCGCGTACTGGCCACCTCCATGGGACGCCCAGGTGCCGGAGGAGAACTGCAGTCCACCGTGATAGCCGTTGCCAGTGTTGATGGCCCAGTTGCCGCCGGATTCGCAGCGTGCGACCTGGTCCCATTCGCCGTCGGTAGCGGCGCCGGCTTGCCCGGCGAGGGCGAGGCTTCCGCCTCCGATGACTGCGCCGGTGAAGGCGATCTTCGCGACATTTACTGCCGATGTAGTGGGCTTGCGGTGCCGTCCACTCATAGGTGCGTTAGGTCCTCTCTTGTACGCGCCCACGAGGTCAGCTGTCGGGTTCGGGCTGGAGAGGTTGCCCGGCCGTGCTGGGCACGGCTTCACCCCAAGGGGCCGCAAGCGGCTCCTGGTCCCATATATCTCGGTGGACCGGTGGGTCCCCCGCCTCCATCCAGGTTGTTCGTCGTTGTCCCGTACACCAACGGATGGAGCTCGGCGCGGTTGGGCACGGGCGGGCCAAACGATTACAGGTCGATGGCTTGGGACTGAACGCTAACGGGTCGCCTTGATCACGTCACCTTTTCGCGGATTCGGCGATTCGGCTCCAAGCAAATTCTAAAAAGCCTCTAAATCCGCAGGAAGCCAACGTGTTTCCGCAGGAGAAACTTCATAGATAACAAGCTGTGGTCATCTTGTGACCATTCCGTGATGTGATGTAAATCACGGTTATCCGCCGGCAAACGGGGGAAGAACATCGACGGTTGGATCGTCGTTCAACGTCAACCCGAAGTCGCGCACCGCAATTCCGTCGCACAGGTATGAGCATCGGCTCAGGACTTTCGCCAACTCAGCGTCACGTTCACCGAGGCTCTGCACCAGCGTTCCGACGGTGGTCCCCGGCGCGACGCCGATGATCTCGTCCTCGAAACCCGCCGCCGCTCGCGCGGCCGCGAAGTAGCGGACGGTCACCTTCACCGCCACATCAGCCGCCGATCGCGCTCATCGGGCGGTCCGGCTGCACGAAGTCCGGGTCGTTGATCCCGTGGCCCGCCGCCTTGACCCACATCGTGGCGCGCCAGGCGGCGGCCAGTGCGTCGTCGTCGGCACCTGAGCGCATGAGGCGCCGCAGGTCGGTCTCGTGCTGGGCGAAGAGGCAGTTGCGGATCTGCCCGTCGGCGGTCAGCCGGGTGCGGTCGCACGCCGCGCAGAACGCGTGTGAGACCGAGGCGATGATTCCGACCTTGCCGCGGCCCCCGTCGACATCCCACAGCTCGGCGGGTGCCGAACCGCGCGGCGCGCTGTCCGGTTGCAGATCGAAATGTCTCTGCAGGACGGCCAGCACGTCGTCGGCGGCGATGGCCTCGCCGCGCTTCCATTCGTGGCCGGCGTCCAGGGGCATCTGTTCGATGATGCGCAGCTGGTATCCGTGGTCGAGGCAGAACCGCAGCAGCGCGACGGCGTCGTCAAGCCCGGTGACCGGATCGAGTACCGCGTTCACCTTTACCGGGTTGAGCCCCGCGGCCTTCGCGGCCTCGAGTCCTTTTAATACGTCGTGCAAGCGGTCGCGACGGGTGATGTGGACGAAGCGTGCGGCGTCGACCGTGTCGAGTGAGACGTTGATCCGGTCAAGCCCCGCCTGCTTGAGTCCGGCGGCCCGCTTGTGCAGCCCAATTCCGTTGGTGGTCAACGTGATTTCGGGCCGGGGTCGCAACGCCGCGGCGGCGGCGACGACATCCTCAAGGTGCTTGGCCACCAACGGCTCGCCGCCGGTGAATCGGACGCTGGTGATGCCGAGTCTGGTGATCGCGATGCCCAGCAGCCGGGTCAGCTCGTCGGTCCTCAGCAGCTGCTCGCGCGGCAACCAGTCCAGCCCCTCGGCGGGCATGCAGTACGTGCAGCGCAGGTTGCAGCGATCGGTCAGCGACACTCGCAGATCCGTAGCGACGCGGCCGAAGGTATCGGCCATCGGTCCCTCGGTGGGCATTCCCCGGACGGGGCGCTGCACCGAAGGCACGCCGAGTTCGGTGATGGTCATGCGGCGGCCCTGGGCTGAACGGAGAGGGAACGCGCCTGGTCGACGGGCACGATCTCTTTGCCGAGCGGAACCAGCGAAACCGGGATCAGTTTGAGGTTGGCCAGCGCCAGCGGGATGCCGATGATCGTGATCGCCATCGCCGCGGCGCTGACCAGATGGCCGATGGCCAGCCAGATGCCGAACAGGATCACCCAGATGACGTTGCCGATCAGGGCGCCGGGGCGGGGTCCGGGCTTCTCGACGATGGTGCGGCCGAACGGCCAGAGCGCGTACGACGCGATCCGCAGCGCGGCGAATCCGAACGGGATCGTGATGATCAAGACGAAGCAGATGAGGGCCGCCAGCAGGTAACCCAGCGCCAGCCACAGGCCGCCGAAGATCAACCAGATGATATTCAGGATCAGGCGCATCTCTCCTCCAGCGGTCGTTCAAGCCTACCGACTAAAGGGGGTGCTGGGCCCAGCGGCGTCCGAGTAGGATCAGCTAAACGCGTCCCGGCGCAGGCGGGACGCTTTCCTTATGTATTGGTTCGTGAGAGACAAGCGGGTGAGACCAGTGCCGACCGGCCGCGTTAAGTGGTACGACGCCGAGAAGGGCTTCGGCTTTCTGTCCCAGGAGGACGGTGAGGACGTCTATGTCCGGTCCTCCGCGCTGCCCGCCGGTGTGGAGGGCTTGAAAGCAGGGCAGCGCGTCGAGTTCGGCGTGGCCGCGGGGCGCCGCGGCCCGCAGGCGTTGAGCCTGAAGCTCATCGACCCGCCGCCGAGCCTGACGCGGACCCGTCGCGAAGCCACGGCCGCCGAGCACAAGCACACACCCGACGAACTGCACGGCATGGTCGAGGACATGATCACGCTGCTCGAGGGCACCGTTCAACCCGAGTTGCGCAAGGGCCGCTACCCGGACCGCAAGGTCGCTCGTCGGGTATCCGAGGTGGTGCGGGCTGTCGCCCGTGAACTCGACGCCTAAGTCACGCACGCCGTTCGGGCCGGGGCATGCTGGTGGCATGGCATATGTCGCCGGCGGTGGCGAATTCAACCGCGACACCAACTACATCAACACCCGCATCACGGCCGACGGGCGCGACGGCTATCCCGTAGAACCGGACCGCTACCGGCTGGTCGTCGCGCGCGCCTGCCCGTGGGCCAACCGCACGATCATCGTGCGACGCCTGCTCGGCCTGGAAGACGTGCTCTCCATTGGCTTTTGCGGGCCCACCCACGACGAGCGCAGCTGGACGTTCGACCTGGATCCCGGCCAGGTCGACCCGGTGCTGAAAATCCACTTCCTCCGCGACGCCTACAACAAGCGCGTCCCCGACTACCCGAAGGGCATCACGGTGCCCGCGATCGTCGACGTGGCGACGGGTGAGGTCGTCACCAACGACTTCGCGCAGATCACGCTGGACTTCTCGACCGAGTGGGCAAAGTTCCACCGACAGGGCGCCCCGCAGCTGTACCCCGAGGCGCTACGCGGCGAGATCGACGAGGTCGCCAAGCGCATCTACACCGAGGTCAACAACGGCGTGTACCGCTGCGGGTTCGCGGGCTCGCAGGACGCCTACGACAAGGCCTACGACCGGTTGTTCACCGCGCTCGACTGGCTCTCCGACCGGTTGTCGACACAGCGCTATCTGGTCGGCGACACCATCACCGAGGCCGACGTCCGGCTGTTCACCACGCTGGCCCGCTTCGACCCCGTCTACCACGGCCACTTCAAGTGCAATCGGCAGAAGCTCGACGAGATGCCGGTGTTGTGGGCGTACGCGCGGGATCTGTTCCAGACGCGGGGCTTCGGCGACACCATCGACTTCGTGCAGATCAAGCAGCACTACTACATCGTGCACAAGGACATCAACCCGACGCAGGTCGTGCCCAAGGGGCCGGAGCTGTCCAACTGGCTGACGCCGCACGGCCGGGAATCGTTGGGCGGCAGGCTATTTGGAGACGGCACGCCACCAGGGCCGACGCCGGAGGGCGAACGCGTGCCCGCTGGGCACTCCGCCTAGCGCCACACGGTGCGGACCGACCATTCCGCGTGCGGCACGGGGAACTCGTTGCCTGCCTCATCGCGGACCAGCGTCGGCAGTTGCACCGCGAGGCCGAACAACCTGCCTCGGTGCGGATCCACCGTGGGAATGGTGACCGCGAGCTTGGTGTCGGGCCGGAACTCGTCGACGACGTCGGCGCCTTCGTAGGACCGCACCAAGACCCATGGAGCGCGGGCGATTTCGGGGGGCACCGACAACTGCACGGGATGACGTGGGTCGACGGTGAGTTGGCCGTCGGACTTCGGGGTTTCACAGTTGGTGGGGTTCAGCACGTCGCAGTACCGGTACGGCCCCACCCGCACCAGTTGCCCGTCCGAATAGGCGCTGATCTCAGGGTGTTTTGATGGCGGGTGCTGAACGAGCCGCGAGATCAGCACGCCGGTGAGTACGGACGCGACGAACACCACGATCGCCAGCGCGGCGAGGACGCGTTTCACTCCGGCGCTACCGCCGCCCGGTCCGGCCTGCCGCCCTCCTGCTCGGCGAGCACCGGACGGTTGCCGCCGAACCCCGGTATCAGCGACTCGCCGAAATAGCTCACCACGGTCTGGGCGAGCCCGACGATCAGCACCGCGGTGATCGCCGTGAAACCCACCCACAGATCGGTGTACACCAGCACGCCGATCGCGCCGCCGGCCACCCAGGCCAACTGCAGCAACGACTCTGAGCGGCCGAACGCCGACGCCCGCGACTTCTCCGGCATGTCGTCCTGCAGGGACGCGTCCAGCGAGGCCTTCGCGATCGCGGCCGCTGCGGAGGTGACAAGGGTGGCCAGCGCGGCCACCATCAGCTTGCCCGTGAGCGCGGTGGCCAGGGCGAAGGCGGTGACCGCGATCGCACAACGCAGGACCAGCAGTGCGGGATGGCCGAGTTTGAGCCGGGCGGCTGTGAAGTTGCCTGCGAAGTTGCCGATCGCCGCCGCTGCGCCGATCACCCCGAGGATGCGCAACTGCTCCCAGCCGCTGGCGTCGTGCGACTTCGCAACGAACGCGGGGTACAGGAACAGGAACCCGACCATCACCTTCACTGTGCAGTTGCCCCACAGTGCAGCAATAATGTTGCGGCCCAAGGGTTGTCGCGGCTCACCCGACGTCCCGTGCTGTTCTGGGTGGCGGCGCAACTCTCCGCTGCGGCCGTGGTAGGACAGCGTGGCAGGGACCTCGCCTGCGGTCACCTCGACCCACTTGGGGATTCGCATCGACAGCGCGGCACCCGCCAGCGTGACCGCGACGATGACGTACAAGGCGCCGGGCATGCGGAACAGCCCGAACAGATACTCGGCGCCTGCGGCGACCGCGCCGCCAACCATCGTCCCGCCGAGCAGCCCGAAGGTCGTCAGCCTCGAGTTCACCCGCACCAGGTCGATCGTCGGCGGCAGCACACGCGGAGTGACCGCGCTGCGCAGGACGCTGAATGACTTGGACAGCACCATCATTCCCAGCGCGCACGGGTACAGCACCCACGACGGATAGCTGCCTGTCACGCCGTCGTAGTTGGCGATCAGCAGCACCACCAACACGGTGCGCAGGACGAACGACGTGGCCAGGGCGACGCGGCGGCCGTGCTGCAGCCTGTCGAGGGCGGGGCCGATCAGGGGTGCGATGACGGCGAACGGTGCGATGGTGATCAACAGGTACAGCGCGACCTTGCCCTTGCTCTCGCCGGAAGCCGCGGCGAAGAACAGTGTGTTGGCCAATGCGACGGCCATCGCGGCGTCGACGGCGAAGTTCGCCACCACAGGCCAGGTCAGCGCGGTCATGCCGGACTTGTCGGCGCCGTCGGCGGTCGCCGCGCGGTGCACCAAACCGTACATCTTCGAACCCATTTCGCGGCTGCGCTGCGCGGCCGCCCGGGTGACGGTGACCCGCTGGCCCGCGCCCGCGCCGACGGTCGGCGGCGGAGTATGCGAGTGCGGCTCGCGGGCGGTGCGGTCGTCGAGCGGCGGCAGCCACCTGTTGGCGCTCGGCGTCGACGAGGAGCGACCCTGCCGCCGGTAGCCCGCGTCGACGTCGGGGTCGCTCGGGTAGTTCGCCATCCCTGGATGCTCCCGGTCGGCATCGGCCGGCGGGCGCGGCGGGTAATACCGATCTTCACGCCGCCCCGGCGGGTCGTGGTCACGCCGCGATCCGGTCACGTCTCGATTCTCCCCCATGGCGGCGGTAGCCGGTGCGCAGGTGACCGGTGTGGCTCGACGTTCGCGGGTCAGGCACTATTGATGTCGATGGACACCGTGGACACCGAAGATCGCCCCGACCTGGAGGCGGTGCTGATGGGCGCCGTCGACCAGGCGCGCGCGGCGATCATCGAGTTCAGTGGCGAGGACACCCTTGGCGAGTACCTCGGCGCCAGCTTCGAGGACCCCACAGCCGCGACGCATCGGTTCCTGGCGGACATGCCGGGCTACCGGGGCTGGCAGTGGGCCGTCGTCGTCGCCGCCTGCCCCGGTGCGACCCACGCCACGATTAGCGAAGTCGTGCTGGTCCCGGGCCCGACGGCGTTGCTGGCGCCGAAGTGGGTGCCGTGGCAGGAGCGCATCAAGCCCGGCGACCTCAGCCCCGGCGATCTGCTGGCGCCCGCCACCAACGATCCCCGCTTGGTGCCCGGCTACATGGCCAGCGGTGACCCGCAAGTCGACGAGGTCGCCGTCGAGGTCGGTCTGGGCCGCCGCCAGGTCCTCAGCGAGTTCGGCCGCGGCGACGCCGCGCAACGCTGGCACGACGGGGACTTCGGTCCCGGATCGGCGATGGCACGGTCCACCCGCCGCGTGTGCCGCGACTGCGGTTTCTACGTTCCTCTGGCGGGGGCGCTTGGCACGATGTTCGGCGTGTGCGCCAACGAGCTGGCGGCCGACGGCCACGTCGTCGAGTCTGAATACGGTTGCGGCGCACACTCGGACACGCCACAGCCCCCCGGCACGGGATCTCCGCTGTACGACCCGTTCGACGACGGCGTGCTCGACGTGGTCGAGCCGGAGAACTAGTGTCGTGAGTCGTTAGTTCATCGGCAGTAGTTGCGACGGGGTCGCCCCATACGAGCGCGCCGAGACTGCAGTTATCGTGTTGGCTACTTGCACTTTTCCGCAACAACTGCAACTTCGAGCGAAGTTTGGCAAGTGCCACGAGATTATTGACTCAGGACACCAGTGAGGCCAGCCTCGGACCGCCGAGGTGGGTGGCCGGGTTGGGTGGGATCGTTGCGGTTGGCTGCTGGTTGAGAG
>Ga0207642_10000167_pt1 | contig 18730 bp, 17 predicted proteins | sample KBSMisM22_FD_184309 | JGI IMG/M metagenome (GOLD analysis project Ga0207642, IMG submission 184309) | Miscanthus rhizosphere microbial communities from Kellogg Biological Station, Michigan, USA - KBS Miscanthus M2-2 (SPAdes) (version 2) | ecosystem: Host-associated > Plants > Roots >... | reverse complement strand
CGAGGATATTCCGGCGATCAGCAGATCCCAGTTCGAACCCTCCTGCATGTCCTTGTACGTCGACGCGGTACCCGCCAGATAGATCCTCGAGCCCTCCAACGGCGTGCCCTTGATGGCCTCGAACGCTGCGCTCTTGATCTGCGGAATGAGTTTGATGCCTTCAGGAGTCGCGGGGTCGCCCTCGTGGGAGATGATGAACCGAACGGCTTTTCCGTCCGGTGACACGAACATCTTGAGGCCGCGTTTGAAGTCCGCATTGTCGAAGACTTCCGGCGGCAGATAGAAAGAATCGTCGTTCTTCGAGTTGTCGAACGCCTGGCCCATGGCGTTCTGGTTCTCCTGCATCGCCTTGTTCTGGTCCTGCTGACTCTTCTGGCTCTGATACATCGTCCGCGTGATCTGCTGCATGCTCTTCATCGTCTCGATCTGAGCGGGCATCAGCGCGACCAGCTGCGGCATCAGCGTGTCCAGCTTTTCCAGGTCGGGCAGCAGACTCTGGATGTCGTCAGTCAACGGGTCCACGCCGTCGAGGGTGTCGAAGATGGACCTGATCGACCAGCAGATCGGGATGTCGTAGCAGTGCGGTTCCCAATAGAGGTAGTTGCGGATGGGCCGGAAGAAGTCGTCGAAATCCGCGATATGGTCCCGCAATTCCTGGACGTCGACAGCGGTCGTCTTTATCTTGCCGACCATGCTGTGCGTGGTCGCGGCCATCTGCATCGTGACGTTCTGCATCTTCTGCATGGTGTCGATCGTGGTCTGCATGTCGTTGGCCTGTTTCAGCATGTTGGCCATGACCTTGGCCATGTAGTCCTGGTTCATCTGCTGAGCGGTGCCCTGCATGCTGAGCAGGAACGGAATCGACGTGTGCTCGAGCGGAACGCCTCGCGGCCGGGTGATGGCCTGCACCCTGCCGACCCCCTGTGTGTGGGCGATTGCTCTGGCTATTCGCTCGATCACCAGCATGTCCGTTGGGTTGCGCACGTCATGGTCGGTTTCGACGAGCAGCAACTCCGGGTTCATCCGGGGCTGCGGAAAGTGCCGGTCGGCCGCGGCGTAGCCGACGTTGGCCGGGATGTCCGGAGGTAGGTAATAGCGGTCGTTGTAGGCAGGCTTGTACGACGGCACGGCCAGCAGACCGACCAGAGCCAGAACCACCGACGCGGCGAGGATCGGTCCCGGCCAGCGCACCACGGCGGTACCGACGCGGCGCCACCCGCGGGTCCCCGCTTTCCGCTTCGGATCGAAAAGACCGAAGCGACTGCAGATCGTCAGTAGGGCGGGCGCCATGGTCAGTGCCGCGGCGACAGCCACGAGCATGCCGATCGCCAGTGGTACGCCGAGCGTTTGGAAGTAGGGCAGCCGCGCAAAGGACAGACAGAAGGTCGCACCCGCGATGGTCAGACCCGAGCCCAGGATGACGTGGGCGGTGCCGTGATACATCGTGTAGAAGGCGGTTTCGCGATCCTCGCCGTTATTGCGCGCCTCGTGATAACGGCCGAGGAGGAAGATCGCATAGTCCGTTCCGGCCGCGATAGCCAGTGTGGTGAGTAGGTTGACCGCGAACGTCGACAACCCGATCAGATCGTAATAGCCAAGCGCGGCAACGATTCCCCGGGCGGCGGCCAGCTCGAGGAACATCATCACCAAGACGAGCAGCACCGTGACGATGGACCGGTAGACGAACAGCAGCATCACGAAAATGACGCAGATCGTGACCGCGGTGATCAGCTTGATGCCCTTATCACCCGCGTGGTGCTGGTCGTTCGCAAGCGGCGTGGGACCGGTGACATAAGCCTTGACGCCCGGTGGCGGCGAGGAGTTGTCGATGATCTTCCGCACGGCTTGCACGGACTCGTTGGCCAGGCTCTCACCCAGGTTGCCCGCCAGGTTGAGCTGGACGTAGGCGGCTTTGTTGTCGGCGCTCTGCGCACCCGATGCCGTCAGCGGGTCGCCCCAGAAGTCCTGGACGTGCTGGACGTGCTTTGTGTCGGCCTCGAGCTTGTCGATCAGGCCGTCGTAGTACTTGTGCGCGGCGTCGCCGAGCGGTTGGTCGCCTTCGAGGACGACCATCGCCGCGCTGTTGGAGTCGAACTCCTGGAAGGTCTTGCCGATGCGCTGCATCGCCTGCAGCGACGGCGCGTCGCGCGGGGCAAACGACACCGCATGCGCCTCGCCGACCTGCTCCAGCTGCGGGACGGCGATGTTGACGATCACGACGACCGCGATCCAGCCCAAGAAGATCGGCACCGAGAACAACCGGATGAAACGCGGGATCATCGGATGGGCGCCGACATGCGTGTTGCTCATGCCGACTTCACCAAGCAGAAGGTCTGGGCGTTCACGCCGTCGGAGGTCCTCTCGTCCTTGAGCACGCCGTCGACGGTGATGCGGCAGCTGATGCTACCTCCGCCGCTCCGCACGATGTTGTTGGGGCTCACGGTCGCTCCCGTGACGGCATTTCGAAGCGTTCGAGGCAGCGCTCGATGAATGCGGTGGCCTGGTCGTGTCCGCGGGTGATGCCGAGTCCGCGCTCGTGGAGCACTATGCGGGCCAGCCCGCCCATGATCATCGACATCACCACCGGGGGGAACAGGTCGAGGTCCACGCCGCGGGCCTTGAGCGCCAGGGTGACCACGCCTTCTTCCAGATCGCGGAATCGCATGGCGTAGGCCACGATCTCGCTGCGGATGGCCGTGCGGTGGTTGGCCATCGCGAGGAATTCGGTGAACAACTGGGCGTCGTGGGCGTTGTTGAGCTGCCACAGCGCGTGCAGGGGTTGGGCCTCGGCGATCGCTTCGCGTTGGCGGGTCAGGTTGTCTTCGGCCTTGTCGCGCAGTACCGCGACGAACAGGTCGTCCATGCTGGGGAAGTAGTAGTGCACCAGTGCGGGCTTGACCCCGGCCTTGGCCGCCACCCGCCGCGAGGTGGCCGCAGCATATCCCTCGGCGAGCATGATTTGGGCGGTCGCCTCGATCAGCGCCTCCCGCGTCGCCTCCCGGCCAACCCGTGGCCGCTCCTCAGGGGGGCCGCTCGACATGGAGGCAGCCTAACCGTTGGGCGATCGCCCAACAACCGGTCCGTGCGGATTGGAAACGCCGCTACCGGGGTCAGCTCTCCGGCGCCTGCGGAGGCAGCAGTGCCTCGAGCTGTCTCAGCGTGTCGCTGAGTGCTTCGGTGCGATCCGCTCCGTTCGCAAGCTTGCGCCCGACGGCGCAGCCGATCACGAACGCCGAGAGTGGACTCATCTTGCGCTCGACCCGATGCGCGACGTCACCGGCCGCGCTGAGCAGTTGGGTCGTCTCAGCGGATGTAAGTGGTGCCTCGCCAAGGTTGCGCGCAAGCCCGTCGATCCAGTGGCCCATCGGTCCTCCCCGGTTCGCCTCGATGTCCAGTATTCGCACGTCAATGGCCCAAGTCGAACTTGCTATTTTTGCTAAGATACGAAAATCGCGCGCCGATCGTGATTCCTTAAACGCCCAGGCAGAGGGTGAGCTCATTGACCGAAATGAACTGGACACCGCTTCCTGTTCCGTGGGCGGTCCACGCTGTGGACCGGATTCCCAAACAGCGCTATTACGACGAGGAGTTCTACGCGCTCGAGGCCGAGTTGTTCTGGCCACGGGTATGGCAGATGGCGTGCCGGCTCGAGGAGATTCCCTCGCGCGGCGATTTCGTGGAATACGAGATCCTCGACCAGTCGGTCATCGTCGTGCGGCTAGACGACGACAACGTTCGCGCCTTCTACAACTCCTGCCGCCATCGGGGAATGAAGATCGTCGAAGGCCGAGGGTCCCGTCGCAGCTTTGTCTGCCCGTTCCATGGCTGGTGCTGGGGTCTCGACGGCGCCAACACCTTCGTGTTGCGGCCGGAGGTCTTCGACGAAAACAACCTCGGCGCCGACGATCTCAGCCTTGTCCCGGTTCGGTGTGAGCTGTGGGGTGGATGCGCGTGGATCAACCTCGATGACAGCGCACCACCGTTGCGCGAGTGCATCGAGCCTTTCGCATCCAGGCATGACGAATGGAAGGTGGGCGCGCTGCGCACCGAATGGTGGAAGTCGTGCCTGCTCCCGGTCAATTGGAAGCTGGCGACCGAGGCGTTCATGGAGGGCTACCACGTCCCGCAGACTCACCCGCAACTACTGCCGTCGTCACACAGCGCCGAAGCGTCGCCCGTTCATCCGATCATCGCGACGAGCCTGCACTTCATGCGCACCCTCGGCTCCGGAATGGGTGGGATGACCCACGAGAACGACGTCCGGATCGCCGAGGGGCTGCAGAATATGTCGCTTCCTGACGATCCCGCTGCTGCGATGGCGAGTTGGCGCAGCGCGGTCAACGACGCGGTCACAAAGTGGCACCGGGCCCGCGGTTGCGACTTTCCCGACCTGAATGACCTGGACCGGCGCGGTGTCATCGACCCGATCGGGTTCTGCTTCCCGCATTACTTCATCCTGCCCACCTACAGCAGCGCATCGTCGTACCGCATTCGCCCGCTGGGACCGGAGCAGACGCTCTTCGAGATCTGGTCTCTCACCCGCTACCCGGGCGACCGCTCACTCGGGGAACCCACCCCGCCCGAGCCGCTCGCTCCCGACGACCCGAGTTGGCCGACGATCCCGGCCCAGGACTTCTCCAACCTGCCGCGCCAGCAGAAAGGCTTGCACGCCAAGGGATTCGACTACATGCGGTTATCGACGGAAATCGAAGGGCTGATTTCGAACTTCGAGCGCGTCATCGACGGATTCCTGGCCGGCCTGCCCTACGAGCGGCTCGTAGCGGCGATCCAGAGGACGAACACCACCATCGACGTACCCGTCGCCGATCTCGGACTGTCGGAACCCGTCAGGTCTCAGATCCGATGACCGATTGGGACAAGTCGGTTGATCTACTCATCGTGGGCAGCGGCGGCGGTGGAATGGTCGCAGCGCTGGCGACGCTTGACGCCGGATTGGAACCGCTGGTCGTCGAGAAGCAGTCCCTGGTCGGAGGGTCCACCGGGCTCTCGGGTGGCATGGTCTGGCTGCCCAACAACCCGTTGATGCGCAGGGCCGGCGTTGCGGACTCGCACGAGGACGGCCTTGCCTATCTCGCCGACGTGGTCGGCGAGATAGGCGCACCCTCGTCACCTGCGCGCCGCGAGATGTTCCTCACGGCAGGCTCCGAGATGATCAACTTCCTGCTGCGCAAAGGCGTTCGCCTCATCCGGTGCCCCGGCTGGAGCGACTACTACCCGAATCACAAGGGCGGCAATGCCGCGGGCCGTGGCGTCGAGGGAATCCCGTTCGACGCCGCCGAGTTGGGGGCTTGGAGCGGCAAGGTCCAGCCTTCGATGGCAAGGAATTTCGGCTTCGTCGTGCTGACCAACGAGCTGCGCTCGGTGCAGTACTTCAACCGTGCACCGCGGGCGTTCGCCATCGCAATGCGCGTGTTCGCACGCACCATGGCCGCGCGAGTCCGCCGCCGCGACATGCTCACCAACGGTGCGTCGCTGATTGCGCAGATGCTCAAAGCGCTGATCGCCCTCGGCGACGGCGAGCCGCCACTGTGGACGAACACCGCGATGGAGGATCTCATCGTGGAGGACAGCAGGGTCGTCGGCGCTCGCGTCAAGCGCAATGGCTCAACACTTTTCGTCGAGGCGCGCAGGGGGGTTCTGCTCGCCGCAGGCGGTTTCGGCCACAACGCCGACATGCGGCGCCGCTACAGCGGCGATCAGCCGAACGAGGGCAAGTGGTCGATCGCGAACCCTGGCGACACCGGTGAGGTGCTGCAGACCGCGATGCACATCGGGGCGAGGACGGACCTGCTCGACGAGGCTTGGTGGCTGCCATCGGTTTTCATCGCCGACGGCGGACCCGCCGCCAAGTCGCTCGGCTCGGGACGGCAGCGCCCAGGGGCCATTTACGTCGACTCGACCGGCCGCCGATTCTGCAACGAGTCGAACTCCTACGTCGAGGTGGGCAAGGCGATGTACGCCAACAAGGCGGTGCCGTGCTGGATGGTCTTCGACGAGGGTTACGTGGGCAGGTACGTATCCGGCGCCAATCCGTTGAAGAAACGCCGGATGCCTGAGGAGCTGATCGAGCGCGCCGCCGTCGTTCGTGGCGCCACCATCGCCGACCTCGCACGCCAAATCGACGTTCCTGCTGATGAACTCGAGCACACCATTCGGCGGTTCAACGAATACGCGGCGAAAGGCCTCGATCCCGACTTCGGCCGGGGCCAGTCGGCCTACAACGACTGCCTCGGCGATCCTGGGTATCGGCCCAATGCCGCGATCGGCCCGCTCGACCGAGCACCCTATTACGCGACCAGGGTGCTGCCCGCCGATGTTGGGACATGCGGAGGCGTCATCACCGACGAGCACGCGCAGGTTCTCGACGAGCGGGATCGGGTGATCGAGGGTCTGTACGCGACGGGCAACACCACCGCCACGGTGATGGGCCGAACGTATCCGGGTGCGGGCGCGAGCATCGCGAGCACGATGGTGTTCGGCTACGTGGCGGCCCGCCATGCGGCGGGCAGCAAGCTTCCCGGTGAGCGCTAGGAGCCTTCCCCGCCCTCGACGAAATCCCTTGGGTTCAAGCCTGACTGGATGAGTTCAGCGCGGCGGGCCTGCACGTCGGACGCTGCGCCGACCATGTTCGTCAGGATATGGCTCACCTGGAGGTGAACGCGCATGCCCATCAACTCCCACGCCCGCTTGACGTTGTTCTTCACCGCCATCAGGGTGGTCAACGGGATCTGGCCGATCTTGCGGGCCATCTCCTCGACGGTCTCCTCGAGGTCCTCGCGCGGCACCACCTTGTTGAGGAGCCCCCAATCCAGTGCTTCCTGCGCGGAAAGCGTTGGGGCCAAAAGCAACCAGTCCATGGTGCGATGCCAGTTCATCATCAGCCACGGCTCGATCATCGTGTGCCCGCCGGGCTCGCCGAGGCTCTGCGCCAGTGGCATCTGGAAGTACGCATCCTCCGACGCGACACAGAAGTCCGTCAGCAGGCCCAGGTAGATGCCGCCGCCCATGCAATAGCCGTGGATCTGGGAGATCGTCGGCTTGGGGAACTCCCACAGATACAGCGTCGGCCAGAGAAACAGATCGGCCGTGCCCTTGTACAGGTCCTCGAAGGTGTCCCCAAAGTCCGGGTACGGGTTCTCGTCAGGGCCCCAGCGCGCGACGTGTCCGCCGCAGAAGCCTTTTCCGTTCGCCTTGAGGATCACCACCTTGATCTCTTTGTCGCGGTCGGCCTCGTGGAGGCAGGCGTCGACCTCCTGCACCAGGCTCGCATCCTTCGTGTTGGCCTTGTCGGCACGGTTGAGGATGATCCGCGCGATCGGCGGCTCCCGCTCATAGATGACAGATTCGAGTTCGCGTCGTTCCGTCATTGCCCCTCCTAGAGGATCGCGCCGGCGCCCTTGGCCGCCGAGATGTCGTCCCAGTCGAGGTCGAGTTCCAACAGGATCTCCTCGGTGTGCTGTCCATGTTCAGGAGCGCGCGCGGGTTGCGGCGGCGTTTCGTCGAATTGCACTGGTGCGGCGACGATCTGATATTCGACGCCCTTGTCGTCGAGATTGGGGATCGTGTAGCCGTTCGGCTTCACCTGCGGATCGTTGAGCGTCTCCTTCGGTGTCGCCAGCGCCGCCCAGACACCCGGTTCGTCGGCAAGCGCTTCCCGCCAATGCTCGAGGTCCCCACTGGCGATGCGTTCGCCGACGAGCTTGCACGCCTCGCCGGCGTTCGCGATCAGATTGCTCGACGGCACGAAGCGTTCGTCGCTCGCGAGCTCCGGCAGCCCGATCCGTTGGCAGAAGCCGGCCCAGAAGCGATCCGGCTGCAGGAAGACCATCTGCAGCCACCTTCCGTCGCGCGTCTTGTAGCGATTGACCAGCGGGTTGATCGCCAACCCTGGCGGCGCACCCGGTATGCCGTCGATGCCGAACAGGTCGGCGACAGAGATCGACGGCGCGATGGTCCACATCGCCTGCGCCAGCAGCGACGAGTCGACGACGGACGGTGCACCGGTGCGTTCCCGATGGAAGAGCGCCGCGCACACCCCGCCCGCGAGGGTGATGCCGCCCTGCAGGTCGCCAAAACCGGGCCCCTGCACCGCAGGCGTTTCGGTGCCGAACGGCGTCATCGTGTAGGACACCCCGCCGCGCGACAGGTACGTCGCCGCGTCGAACCCACCCTTGTCACGGTCCGGTCCGCGCACTCCGGTGCCCGTGCCGCGCGCGATGATGATGTCCGGATTGAACGAGCGAATGTCCTCGACCGTCAGCCGCGCCCGTTCCAGCGCGCCTGGCAGCCAGTTGGTGAGGAACACGTCCGCCGTGGCGAGCAGGCGCCCGAAATACTCGCGGCCGGTGTCGGACTTGATGTCGATCGCGATGCTGCGCTTGCCGCGGTTGCCGATCTCGAGGATGAAGTCGACGTCGGCACGGGCGTTCTGCCGGGTGAAGCCTCCGATGACCAGGGCCCGGCCGGGGTCACCCGCCTTGACGTCCTCCACCTTGATGACGTCGGCGCCCCAATCCGCCAGCGCCGCACCGGCGGACGGCACGTACGTCCACGACGCGAGCTCGACGACGCGCACGCCGCGCAGGACTTCCGTCATTGCAATGCCCTTCCGACCTCTTGCAGATACTTGTCAGAGCCGCCGAGGAACGCGCTCCAGCCCAGCAGTCGCTTGAGATACAGGTGCGCGTCGTGCTCCCAGGTGTAGCCGATGCCGCCGAAGACCTGGATCGCGGTGTCGGCGACGCTCACCAGTTGCCCCGCGAACGCCTTCGCGCGAACGGCGGCCAGATGGCGCTCGGTGGATTCGGCGGCGTCGGCCGCCCACAGCGCGTGCAGCACGCCGCTGCGCGCGAGTTCGACGGTCTCGTACATGTCGACACAGAGGTGTTGAACCGCTTGAAAGCTCCCGATGGGCTGGTCGAACTGCCGTCGCACCTTGGCGTATTCGACGGCAAAATGCATTACCGCGGCCGCTGCGCCGAGCGCGTCGGCCGCGTACGCGATCAGGACGTCGTCCACGAGACCTTGAAGGTCATCCGGTGACAGGGACCCGAGCCGCCGCACGATGACATCGTCGAATCCGACGTCGAACAGCTTGCGCGTCTGATCGACGTGCGTCCGCTCCGTCATCGACACGCCCGGCGACGTCGCATCGACGGCAAAAACGCCTGTGCCGCCTGCGCCCTCGGCGAGCACAAGCATCACGGTGGCTGCGGCCGCATCCGGCAGCGCCTGGACGTCGCCGCGCAGCAGTCCGTTCTCGACGACGGGGCGCGCGTCCCCCAGCGGGCCGACCGCGGCGACGGCGGACCCGTCGGCGATACCGGTCAGCACGGCGGCGGCGCCGTCCACCCCGGTACCAGCCCGCGTGAGCGCACGTGGCGCGACGACCGCGCTCGACAGCCACGGCCCCGGATGCAGTGCGGCGCCGAGTTCTTCGGCCACGACACCCGCCTCGACCATCGTCATTCCGGAACCGCCGTGCTCCTGCGGTACCAGGACACCGGTGGCGCCGAGGCTCGCCAATCCGCCCCACACGTCAGCCGTAGTGCCAGTCGGATCGTCGAGCATCGGACGCACATGGGTTGGCAGGCTTGCCTTTTCAGCCATGAAGCGGCGCACGGTGTCACGCAGGGCCAGCTGTTCGTCGGTGAGCTCGAGGTTCACGGGCGCGGCAGTCCCAGCACTCGCGTCGCGGTGACGGTCTTGTTGATCTGTGTCGTACCGCCTGCGATGGTCAACGATCGCGACGTCAGGCGATACTCCGTCCACCGGCTGTGTCCGCCGAGCGGGCCGACTACATCGAAAGCCAGGGCGGCGAGTTCCTGCCCGAGCTCCGCCCACACGCTCTTGGCAAGGCTCGCCGATCCGAGCGCGTCGCCGCCGTGCAGCGTCGCGGAGATCGATCGCTGACACAGCACCTCGAGGTATTTGATCCGCACCGCCACCTCGCCGAGGCGGCGCAGCGTCGTGCTGTCCTCGAGCACGTGCCGTCCGTCGACTTGACAGTCGGCGAGGTCGGCCACCAGATCCCGCAGTTGCATCTCCAGCTGGGCACAGAGCCGCGCCGCGCCCGCCCGTTCGTGGCTCAGCGTGGTGGTGGCCACCTGCCACCCTCCGTTCAGTGGGCCCAATAGAGCGTCGGCCGGTACCCGTACGTCGTCGAAGAAGATCTCCGCGAAATCGGTGGCGCCGTTGAGCGTGACCAGCGGTCGCACCTCGATGCCGGGCGACGCCATGTCGACGATCAGACACGAGATGCCCTTGTGCTTGGGTGCGTCGGGATCGGTGCGCACGTAGAGCTGACACCAATCGGCGCGGTGCCCCAGCGACGTCCAGATCTTCTGGCCGCTGACCACGTACTCGTCGCCGTCCAGGGCCGCGCGCGTGCGCAGCGACGCGAGGTCGGAACCCGCTTCCGGCTCGGACATGCCCTGACACCAGATGTCGTCGGCGCGGACCATGCGGGGGAGCAGCTGGCGCTTCTGGGCATCGGTGCCGTACTGCATGATCGCCGGTGCGATGTTGTTCATCCCGATCACATTGAGCGGCACCGGCGCTCGGGCGTGAATCGTCTCCTCGGCGTAAGCGAGTTGTTCGAGCACGCCGGCCCCGCGGCCGCCGTACTCCTGCGGCCAGGACACCGCGCCCCAGCCCGCGTCGGCCAGTGTGGCGTCCCACGCGCGAAGCACTTCGAAGGTTTCCGGGTCGCGGCCGCGTCGGCGACCGGCGGCCACCACCACTTCGGACAGGTTCGCTGCCAACCACGCACGCAGCTCCTTGCGGAACTGTTCGACCTCCGCTGGGTATGAGAAGTCCACGGTGTCCTGTCGGGCTAGTCCTAAGTTGGTTTCTTTATAATTTTAGGTAGTATAGCGACCGCACCAGTTACAGTTGTCTGCAATGTCGCGGCGCCCAAACCGGCTGTGCTGCCGGGTCGTCCGCTTGCCGCGAATGCCATCGCTGGAAAGGACGGCCATGGGCAGGGTGACGGGCAAGGTGGCGCTGATCAGCGGAGCGGCGCGCGGTCAGGGGCGGTCGCACGCGCGGCTGCTCGCCGCCGAGGGCGCCGACATCATCGCCGTGGACATCTGCGAGGACATCGAGACCAACGAGTATCCGCTCGCGCGGCCGGAGGACCTCGACGAAACCGCGCGCCTGGTGGAGAAGGAAGGACAGCGCGCGCACACGGAGATCGCCGACGTCCGCGACCGCGCGGCGTTGTCGGCGGCGATCGATCGCGGAGTGGCCGAGTTCGGTCAGCTCGACATCGTGGTCGCCAACGCAGGCATCTGTCCGATGACCGCCGGGCTTCCGCCTCAGGCGTTCGTCGATGCTGTCGACGTGGACCTGCTCGGCGTGATGAACCTGATCCACGCCAGCATGAAACACCTGCACGCCGGCGCGTCGATCATCGCGACGGGATCGGTGGCCGCATTCATGGCGACGGCGGTGAACACCAGCGGGATGGACGGAGGACCCGGCGGCGCGGGCTACGCATTCGCCAAACAGGTTGTCGCACACTATGTCAACGACCTCGCCCGAACACTGGCGCCCGAGCAGATCCGGGTCAATGCGATCCACCCGACCAACTGCAACACCGACATGCTGCACAGCCCGCCGATGTACAAGGCGTTTCGGCCGGATCTGCAGAATCCGAGCCGAGAGGAAGCCGAAGTCGTCTTCCCGTTGATCCAGGGCTTCCCGATTCCGTACGTGGAGCCCGAGGACATCAGCGAGGCCGTGCTGTTCCTGGCCAGCGACGCCGCCCGGTATGTCACCGGACAGCAGCTGCGGGTCGACGCGGGTGGCTTCCTGAAGATCAAGCCGTGGTCGGGCGTATAGGGAGCGGCGACATGCCCAAGGGGATCATCTACGTGGAGACCATGCCCGCCTCACCCGACAGGGAGGCGGAGTACCACGAGTGGTACAACGACACGCATCTCGAGCAGATCCTGTCGGTGGAAGGGATCGTTTCGGCGCGCCGGTTCGCGCCCACCGACGGCAATGGTCCATTCATCGCCATCTACGAGCTTGACTGCGACGACCTGGATGCGGCGGCTAGGCGGATGAGCGAAGTCAAGCTGACCGGCCTCGACAACATCTCCATGGACCCCAAGCCCATTCCCCACGTGTACCGCGAGATCGGGTCGCTTGGACCATGACTCTTCCCGCAGACATTCAGCGGCGCATCTACGCGTTGATGGTGCTGATGAAGGCCGCGGACGACCGACTGTCCAAGGGCATCGGCACCGGCGAGTTCATGTGCGTGTACTGGCCGTCGCGCGGCCAGGAGGCGGTCGCTGCCGCGATGGGTGTCACGTTGCGGCGGGACGACCAGCTGGTGACCACGTACCGAGGCCTGCACGACCTGATCGGCAAAGGCGTTCCGCTGGAAGAGATCTACGGTGAGATGATGGGCCGCACCCTCGGCGCGAGCCGCGGCAAGGGCGGGACGATGCACATCGCCAAGCCGGAGGCGGGTGTGATGCTCTCGACCGGGATCGTCGGCGCTGGTCCGCCCGTGGCCGTCGGGCTCGCAATGGCCGCCAAGCGCAAGGGGCTCGACCGGGTCACCGTGGTCAGCTTCGGCGACGGCGCAACCAACACCGGGTCCTTCCACGAGGCGGCGAACATGGCAGCGCTCTGGGACCTGCCGGTGGTCTTCGTGTGCCAGAACAACCAGTACGCGGAGATGACGCCAACCGTGGACACGATGAAGCTCGAGAACGTCGCCGACCGGGCGGCCGGCTACGGCATGCCGGGTATTCGCGTCGACGGCAACGACCCACTGGCCGTGGCGGATGCGCTCGCCGCGGCGCTGGCCCGGGCGCGCGGAGGTGATGGCCCCACTTTCCTCGAGTGTGTGACGTTTCGCTTCCGCGGCCACTACTTCGGCGACCGGATGCCGTACATCCCGAAGGATCAATTGGAGGCGGCCATCGCGGCGGATCCCGTGCCGCGGTTCCGAAGGCAGCTGATCGACACGGGTGTCTGCACCGACGACGAGCTGAGCGGCATCGACGAAGGTGCGCTCACCGAGGTCGAAATGGCGCTGAAGGCGGTCATGAGCGCCGACGCCCCCTCGGTCGAGGAACTCGACAGGGACGTGTACGCGACCCCGATCTCCTACCCGGTCTGAGGGCAGGCACATGGACGAGAAAGAGATGACGATGCGCGAGGCGCTGAACCTCGCGCTGGACCAGGCACTGCGGGCCGATGACCGGGTATTCCTGCTCGGCGAGGACATCGCCGACCCCGGCGCGTCCGGACCGACGGCGGGGCTGTCGACAAAATACGGCCACGACCGCGTGCTCGATACCCCGATCTCCGAGGCCGCGATCGTCGGTGCCGCCGTCGGCGCGGCGATCGACGGCCTACTGCCGGTGGCCGAGATCATGATCATGGACTTCATCGGCATCGCCGCCGATCAGCTGATCAACAACGCGGCCAAGTTGCGATTCATGACCGCGGGCAGGACGACGGCACCCATCACGGTCCGCACCCAGGTGTACGGCGGCCTCGCCACCGGCGCGACGCATTCCCAGACGCTCGAGGCCTGGTTCATGCACATTCCCGGGATGAAGGTGATCGTGCCGTCGACCCCGCGCGATGGCAAGGGCCTGCTGACGTCGGCGATCTTCGACGAGGATCCGTGCCTGTTCATCGAGACGATTCGCCTGCAGGGCCAAAAGGGCCTTGTGCCAACGGATCCCGGCTTCTCGATTCCGCTTGGGCAGGCCGATATCAAGCGGCCAGGCGCCGACGTCACGCTGATCAGCTACGGACGCAGTGTGCACGAGTCGCTCGCGGCTGCCACGGCCCTGCAGGAGCAGGGGGTCAGCGCCGAGGTCGTCGACCTTCGCACGCTGGTGCCGCTCGACGTCGAGACGATCGCCGCATCGGTGCGCCGCACCCACCGCGCCGTCGTCGTACATGACGCAGTCCAATTCGCAGGGCCGGGAGCCGAAATCGTGGCGACGTTGCAGTCGGAGTGCTTCCGTGAACTGGCCGCGCCGATCGAGCGGGTCGGGGCACGGTTCGTCCCGACCCCCGCCGCCCCTGCGCTCGAAGCCCAGATCTACCCGTCGTCGCCGCGGATTGTCGCCGCCGTCCAGCGCACGCTCCAAACCGCGGATGCGCATGGCTGACTTCGTCATCCGCATCCCGCGCGTCTCAGTGGCCGTATCAGAAGCCGAGCTCATCGAATTGCTTGTGGCGGACGGCCAACATGTCGAGGCGGGCGCGCCGATCTACGTGATCGCAACTGAGAAGGTGGAACAGGAGATCGAGGCCGGCGCTTCCGGCACCGTCCAATGGACCGGCGAAGTCGGCACCATATACGACATCGGCGTCGAGATCGGCGTCATCAAGTCATAGGAGAGGGAATGGATCTCAACGAGACTCGCGAACGGATAATTTACGAAAAGAACGGTCCCATCGCGAAGATCACGCTGAACTGGCCCGAGAAAGCGAACGCCCAGGACCAGAAACAGGTCGAGGAGATCGACGACGCGCTGCGGGACGCCGATCGCGACTACGACATCAAGGTTCTGGTCATGAAGGCCAACGGGCCAGGGTTCTGCTCAGGTCACGCCATTGGCAACAACGCCGTCGACTATCCGGAGTTCGTCGAGGGTTTCAAGGCCACGGGCATGCCATGGAAACCGCAGACCGACCTCTTCGTCAAACCGATCCTGAACTTGTGGGAGTTCTCGAAGCCGACGATCGCCCAGGTGCACGGCTACTGCGTCGGTGGTGGCACCCATTACGGGCTGATCACGGACATCGTGATCGCCTCCGAGGACGCCTACTTCTCATACCCGCCGCTGCAGGGGTTCGGTATGCCATCGGGTGAATGCTCAATCGAGCCATGGGTTTTCATGAACTGGCGCCGTGCGGCGTACTACCTGTACCTGGCCGAGGTCATCGACGCCAAGAAGGCTCTCGAGGTCGGTCTGGTCAACGAGGTGGTCAAGCGCGAGGAACTCGATGACCGGGTGGAGGCGATCGCCCGGCACATCGCGCAGGCCCCGCTGACCACGCTGTTGGCGACGAAGGCCAACCTGAAGCGGGCATGGGAGCTGATGGGCATGCGGGTGCACTGGCAGAGCTCCAATGACCTGGTGGCGCTCGCCTCGGTCAGCAAGGATGTGCAGGAGCTGATCCAGCAGGTGTTCAAGGACAAGATCCTGCCGTCGGAGATGGCAAAGCGTCAGGCGGCCGCATCCACCGACGGCGCGGCGGCCACCTAGGACTGCCGTGCACATCGGCGACCACGCCATCGGCGCGCGCCAGGCGCCGGCGTTGATCGTCGCGGACGACCGCACGATCTCGTATGGCGAGTTGTACGCCAGGAGCCAGCGGGTCGCCGCGCTGCTGTGCCAAGCGGGGCTGAGGCGCGGCGACGGGGTCGCGCTGGTGCTGCCGAACCGTCCGGAGTTCCTCGAAATCACCTGGGGCTGCCAGCTTTCCGGGCTCTACTACAGTGCGGTGAACACCCATTTCACCCCGGACGAGGTGGCGTATGTCGTTGACGACGCCGAGGCGCGGGCGGTGTTCATCGACGCATCGATGGTCGACCTCGGGGCGCGAATCCGCGCAGGCAACCCCCGCGTCGACGTCCATGTCTGCGTTGGCGGCGCCCTGCCCGGCTGGCGCTCCTACGAGGACGCGCTTGCCGCGGCCGGTGACGCCCCGCCGGTATCCGACGGTTCCGAGATGCTCTACTCCTCCGGCACCACGGGCAGGCCGAAGGCTGTCCGCAGGCCGCTGCCCCAGGACGGCAAGGGGTCATGGGCGCAGAAGGTTCTGGAGTACTCGCTGACGCAGCGGTACGGCATGACCGGTTCGAGCGTGTACCTCTCACCGGCACCGCTCTACCACGCGGCGGGCGTCAACTACACGATGGCGGTACAACGCGTGGGCGCGGCCTCGATCGTGATGCGCAAGTTCGACGCAGAGGCCGTGCTGCGGCTGATCGAATCCCACCGCATCACGCATGCGCAGTTCGTGCCGACCATGTTCGTGCGGATGCTGAAGCTGCCGGACGCGGTCAGGGAGCGCTATGACGTCTCGAGTCTGGAATGCGTGATCCACGCGGCTGCGCCGTGCCCGGTGGAGGTCAAGCACCGCATGATGAAGTGGTTCGGACCCATTATCCACGAGTATTACGGCGGCACAGAGGGATTCGGCGGGACGACGATCGGTCCCGAGGAGTGGCTCGCCCATCCCGGCTCGGTAGGCAAGCCGTGGACTCGGGTGCACGTGGTCGCAGAGGACGGGTCCGAGTGTGCGGTGGGCGAGTCGGGGGAGTTGTTCTTCGAGGGCGGACCGGCGTTCGAGTACTTCAAGGATCCGGAGAAAACCGCGTCGGTGTCCAACGACCGGGGTTGGAGATCGTTGGGGGACATGGGCCATGTCGACGAGGAGGGCTATCTGTACCTCACCGACCGGTCGACCTTCATGATCGTCTCGGGTGGGGTGAACATCTACCCGCAGGAGGCGGAGAACCTTCTGGTCATGCACCCCAAGCTCGTCGACGCGGCGGTGTTCGGTGTTCCGAACGAGGAATTCGGCGAGGAGGTCAAGGCCGTCGTGCAACCGGCGGACGGTGTGGCCGCAGGTCGCGAACTCGAGGCCGAACTGATCGCGTATTGCAGGGCACACCTCGCCACGTACAAATGCCCGCGCACCGTCGAATTCGATCCCGACCTGCCCCGCGACCCGAACGGCAAGCTTTACAAGCGGCGTATCCGCGAGCGTTATTGGCAGGGGAGGACGTCACGAATTGTCTGACTGCCCGCGAACGTTCCTTACCGCTCGACTTTTCAGCGGAATTTCGAGCGGTAAGGAACGTTCGGCGCTAGCTGGCCCGCGTGTACCGGGTGCCACGCGGCTCGCGCCCCCACAGCTCACCGGTACCGGCGGTCGGGCCTTCCGCGGCCAACTCACGCTTGAGCACCTTGTGCGTCGCGGTTGTCGGCAGGTCGGCGGTGATGCGGACATATCGGGGCCACGCCTTCGGCGAGAGATCGGACTGCTCCGAGAGGAATGCCTCGAAACCCTCGGGCGTGAGGGTCGACCCCTCGTGCAACACGACTGCGGCCATGATCTGGTCGCCGACGTTCTCGTCGGGTACCGCATACACGGCGACCCGGCTGATGTCGGGCAGCCGCACGAGGATGCGTTCGATCGGCGCCGCCGCGAGATTCTCGCCGTCGACGCGCATCCAGTCGGCGGTGCGGCCTGCCAGGTAGATCCAGCCGTCGGCGTCGCGATATGCCAGGTCGCCCGACCAGTACATGCCGTGCCGCATGCGTTCGGCGGTCGCTTCCTCGCCGTTGTAGTAGCCCGTGAAGAAACCGGTGCCCGACGTGTTGACCAGCTCGCCGACGGCCTCGTCGGCGTTTATCAAGGCGCCGTCCTTGTCGAAGCGGGCGACGGGGGACTCGCTGAGAGTGTCCGGATTGTAGATCGCCACCCCCGGAAAGCCTTTGCCGAGAGAGCCTTTCGGCGTTCCGGGCTCCCGGGTGATGATGACCGCATTCTCGGTCGAGCCGAAACCGTCCCACACCAGCGTGTCGAACCGGCGGGTGAATTCGTCGATGTCTCGGTCGCTCGCCTCGTTGCCGAACGCGACGCGAAGCGGGTTGTCGGCGTCGTCCGGCTCTTCGGGAGTGGCCAGGATGTAAGCCAGCGGCTTGCCGACGTAGTTCATGTACGTAACGCCGTACCGTCGGATGTCGTCCAGGAACCCCGACGCCGAGAACTTCGCGGGAGCCATCGCCGCGCCGGTCGCGATCGCCACGCCCCAGCCCGCCACCAACGCATTGGAATGGAAGAGCGGCATCGACAGGTAGCACGTGTCGTCGGCCGTGACGTCGAACTTCTGCACCAGGTTCGCACCCGACATCAGCACCATGAAGTGCGATACCTTCACCGCCTTCGGATCACCGCTGGTACCGGAGGTGAAGATCAGCATGTACGGGTCGAGCGCCTCGACCTCGCGATAAGGAGTCAACTCACCGGCGGCGTCAAGCGTGCGCGCCCAGTCCTCGCTGGACACGTCGACCACCTGGACGTCCCCGAGGTCGACGCCGTCCAGCAGCGGGCGGTGCTCCGCGTCGGCCACCACGATCTGGCAGTCCGCCCTGCGCACATCGGCGGCCAGGGCCGCTCCACGCCGCGTGGTGTTGAGCCCGCAGAGTACATACCCGCCGAGGCCTGCAGCTGCCATCTGGTTGAGGAACTCAGGTGTATTGCCCATCAGCACGCCGACGTGCACCGGCCGGTCGCGGTCGACCAGCGCCAGCAGGGCCGCGGCGCGTGCGGACGCCTCGCGAAGGTGCTCGCGCCACGTCCACCGCCGGTCACCGTACTTCATCGCAATCGCGTCAGACGCTGCACGTTCTCGAAGCAACTGCTGGATGGTTTCACTCGACACCCGTTAGTTTTAGCAAACAGTCAGTGAGGTGATGTATGCAGATCATCGATGCCGACGGGCACGTCGCAGAGGGCCCTTCGCTAGCGGTCGAGGCGATGCGACGCTGGCCCGAACAAATCACGCCGCGCGCCGACGGTCGCGCGTTGGTCATCGAGGGCCGTAACTATCCCGAGGCCGACGGGCCGGGCGCCGGCTGTCCCCGTGAGCACGGCCTTTCCACAGCGGACGGCATCGACTACTCCTCCGCGGAGGGTGTGCTCGGCG
>Ga0207642_10000161_pt1 | contig 19124 bp, 16 predicted proteins | sample KBSMisM22_FD_184309 | JGI IMG/M metagenome (GOLD analysis project Ga0207642, IMG submission 184309) | Miscanthus rhizosphere microbial communities from Kellogg Biological Station, Michigan, USA - KBS Miscanthus M2-2 (SPAdes) (version 2) | ecosystem: Host-associated > Plants > Roots >... | reverse complement strand
GTCGCGGCGGTCTGGCACTGGATTGAGGCGGGAGGCGCATGCTCTGGGTCCTGTTGCTCTCGGCCGCCCCGTTCTGGGCGACCGTCGGAGAACCGGCGCCGCCGTCGCCGGCGGGCGAGAGCCTTGCCCCTGGTCAGGTCCAGACCCGCGAGATTCCTCTCCAGGTCGGCCAGCGCCTGCATCTGAGGGTCGACCAGGCCCACCTGGACGCCGAGGTCAGGGTCCTGGCTCCGGACGGATCCACGCTCGGGTCGGTGGACAACGCCATCGGCCGAGGTGACCCGCTCACGCTGACCGTCCTCTCGAGCGCCCCTGGAACGCATCGAATCGAGATCCGGCTCCGCGCGGCCACCTCCAGACCCGGAACCTATCGGCTCACCGTCGACCCACCGGCCCCGGCCACAGACGCCGACCGCCGGAGAATGGAGGCCGAGCAGCTCCGCGCGGCGGCCGCGAAGCATGGCGCCGACGCACAGACGGGATCGGCGGCGAAGGCCCGAGAGGAATATCGGCGAAGCATCGAGATCTGGCGGGGGCTGAACGACCCGCTCGAGCTCGCCATCACTCTCAGCCGACACGGCGAGCTGCTGGAGAAGCAGGGAGAGTTGACCGAGGCCAAGAAGACGTTCGAGGAGGCGCTCCCGATCTGGCGCCGCACCGGCGATCTGGCCGGAGAGTCCGACTGCGTCGCGATGCTGGGCGGCGTCACGACGGAGATGGGGGACTTCGCCGGTGGCACCAAGCTGCTCCAGCAGGCGCTCGAGATGCGCCGGCGCGCTGGACCCGATCCGACCGCCGAGCTGGGAATCGTCAACGACCTCGCCGTGACCCTGAGCGCTCAGGGCGACCACGGAACGGCCGTCGAGCGCTACACCGATGCTCTGGCGCTCGCCAGGGAGTCCGGGGACGGGTTCCTCCAGGCCAAGCTGCTCGAGAACCGCGCCACGGACCTGGGTTTCCTGGGGCAGCTGGACCGGGCCCTCGCCGACTTCGACGAGGCGGCGCGGCGATTTCACGCTCTCGACCGTCCGATGGACGAAGCGCTCTGCGAGTTCGGGATGGGAAACGCGCTCGCGCTTGCCTGGCGCCACAAGGATGCACTTCCGCATCTGGAGAAGGCGCTCCCGGTCCTGCAGCGGGCGGGGAACAAGCACTTCGCGGCGCTGACCCTGAACGACCTGGGACTCTGCTACCTGGCCCTCCGCCAGTACCCCCGGGCGAGGCGAAATTTCCAGCAGGCCATCCAGATGGTCGAGGCGACCGGCAATCGCCGAGCGGTGACGGCCTTCGAGGGGAATCTCGGCCGCGTGTTGCTGGAGGAGGGGCACCCCGGCGAGGCGCTGGTGCTGCTCGAGCGGAGCCATCAGGCGCACCGCCAGATGGGCGACCGGGCGCATGACGCGATTGCCCTCATGAACATCGGGCGGGCCGAGCGGCAGCTCGGGCGCCTCGAGGAGGCGCGCGAGCACATTCTCGAGGGAATCAGGATGGTCGAGCAGTCGAGGAGCACCGTCGTCGGTGCCACCGCGCGCGCGTCCTACTGGGCCACCGAGCACGGCCGGTACGAGGGTCTGGTGAATGTCCTGATGGATCTCCATGCGAGATCGCCATCTGCCGGATCGAGCGCTCAAGCTCTCGGTGCCAGCGAGACGGCTCGAGCGCGCTCGCTCCTCGAGCTTCTCGCCGATGCCCGGGCGGACGTTCGCGACCAGGTTCCGCCGTCACTTCGCGAGGAAGAACGCGCCTTCGACCGGCGCCTCGAGACCCAGCAGCAGGAACAGGCAAAGCTCCTGCGTCGCGCCCATACCCCGGCCGAGGCCGACGCGATGGAGCGCTCGCTGGAGAACCTGAGGATCGAAGGCGAGGAGATCCAGGCCCGCATGCGCGCGGCGAGCCCGAGCTACGCGAGCCTCACCCGCCCCGCACCGCTCACACTCGAGGAAATACGAGCGCAGGTTCTCGATCCCTCGAGCGTCCTCCTCGAGTATTTCCTCGGCGACGAGCGAAGCTACGTCTGGGCAGTGTCCTCGGACCGCCTGGTCTCGGCCCAGCTCCCACGACGATCGGTGGTGGAGGCGGCCGTCGCCAAGGTGTACCGGGCCTGGAGCAACCCCTCGGCCGTGGATGATGGGCGGGCCGCGGCCGAGGCGCTCGCGAGGATGGTCCTGGCGCCGGTCGGCTCCGGCCTTTCCGGCAAGCGCATCATCGTCGCCGCGGACGGGGCGCTCGCGGAGATTCCGTTCGGAGCGCTTCCAGAGCCGGGGACCTCCCGTGCCCTGCTCGAACGACACGAGATCGTCGCGGTCCCTTCGGCCTCCGTGCTCGCCGTGCTCCGCGGAGCGACGAAGGCGCGGCCGCCACCAGCCATCGAGATTGCGGTTCTCGCGGATCCCACCTTGACGCCAGGAGACGGAACCTCCGCCAGGCCTCCCGTCGAGGTCGCCTCGCTCTCGGGCGACCTGGCCCGTTCGCTCGACGACAGCGGGCTCCGCCATCTCGAGCCCCTGCCGGCGACCCGACGCGAGGCCGCGGCGATCGCAGCGCACGCTCCGCCCGGGCGGGTCTTCATGGCTCTGGGCTCCGAGGCGAGCCGGGCGACGGCGCTGGGCGAGAAGGTGGCCCATGCCCGGGTGGTGCACCTGGCCAGCCACGCGCTGCTGGATGCCAAGCGGCCCGAGCTGTCGGGCGTGGTCCTCTCCATGTACGACGAATCGGGGAAGCCGCAGGACGGCTTTCTCTCCCTCGCGGACGTGTACCGGATGCGGCTCGACGCCGAGCTGGTCGTGCTCTCGGCGTGCCGGACGGGTCTGGGGAAGGAGCTCCGCGGCGAGGGGCTGCTCGGTCTGACCCGCGGATTCATGAACGCAGGAGCGCCTCGGGTGGTCGCGAGCATGTGGAAGGTGTCCGACCAGGCCACGGCCGCCCTGATGGACCGTTTCTACCGCGCCCTCCTCGAGGAGAAGCTGGCGCCGGCCGCCGCGCTTCGTCAGGCACAGCTGGAGCTTCGGAAGGAGCGCCGATTCTCCTCACCGTTCGCCTGGGCCGGTTTCCAGATGCAGGGAGAGTGGCGGCCGATCCCCGGCGACTGAAAGCCGGCCGCGCTCTCCGAGCCCCTCGCTCCGGGTGCGATCTCTAGAATCGTGCACTCATGCCGAGGGAGAACCCCATCAGCTTCCCGCCAGCCCAGCAGTGGGGGCTCGAGGTGGTGTCGCCCGAAGCGGGGAGACCGCCATCATGGCAGTCGGTCGTCACCCCGCGACCTCCAGCGCCTAGGTCGTAGTGAGCAAATTGATTGTTGATGGTATACGCCCAGGCAAAATACACCAAAATATCGTGACCGAAGTTGTGCTTGATCGCAGCCGTGAGCATGTTCGCCTCGTTGTCGGCGTCCAATCCACCAGCAAATCCTCCGTTCCCGATGTCAGTGATCGCGGTGTTGTGCTGTCCCGGATCGCCGGGGGTCTTGAAGGCGTGAGCCCAGCCGAAATGCAGGGAGTCCGCCTTGGTCAACGACTGGCTGGCTGTCACCCAAAAACCAAGACGCTGCCGCTCGTTCTGGAACATCAGTTCCTGCGCAACGTATCGGTGAAAGTCCTCGAAGAATCCGCCCACCGTGGTGCGCGTCGGCAGGACCACCTGCGCGCCAATCCTCAATGCGTCTTCGTCCGCAACATCGAGAGTGTCGTAGTTACTGATGGCGGCAGGAAGCGGAAATCCGTAGATCCCGTAGATGTCGCTGTTTCGATTGACCGCCCAGTGCCGCTCGTAGGCAGCCGTCACGTAGAAGTTCCAACCACCCGATGCGTACTCATAGGACAGGCTGGCGCTCAGGGCATCTCCGAAGCCGCCATCGTTGCAGGAAATCGGAGCACCGCCCGGAACTCCGGTGCCACCGCTCCCGGGAATGTTGCCACCCCTGCAATCGGAACTTCCCGCGGGGATGTTGTCGCTCTCGATCCCTCTGTTCTGGCCGGGCGAATAGAGCACGGCGAGGCTGAACCCGTAGATCTTTGGCGATTCGTACCAGATGGAATTCTCGAGCCTGGTACCGAACTCGACGCGATTGTCACCGCCAGTATTGCCCATCACCACCGAGTAGTCGCCGATCATGCCCGAAAACGGATTCATCCGGAATGTCGAGTTCCTGTACGGTGTATGCGTCTTGCCGAACTTGAGGGAGCCCCAGGGCGTGGAAAAGCCGACGAAGGTGTCGCGATAGGTGAGGCCCCCTTTCACCACATTGCTCTGGTTGCTGCTGGTCTCGGCGATCCCGCTCGACGCGGTGATGTCGATCTGTGTCTCGAGCTGCCACACGAAGCGGAGGGGCTCGCCAAGCTTCACGAACCCACGCCCTCCGAGGTACGACTGGTTGGTCGACAGGGCGGGCATCCAGCCGACATGCCCCGTTGGACCGTTGCCGTTTGAGTCTTTGAAGTCAGAGATGCCCTTGGTCGTCACGTCGACCGAGACATCCAGATAGCCGTAGAACGTGAGCTCTCCCCCTGGCGTGTAGAAGGTGACGTCCTTCCCCTCCTTGGGTTCGAAGAACCTGTGCGCTTCTGGTTCAGCCGACTGGGCCAACGCTCTCCCGGTAAAGCCGCACCACGCGTAGAACAAAACAAAAAGAGTTCTGCTCAACCGTTTCATGGGGTGCTCCCTCCCGCGATCGCGAAACGAGACGCGAAGCCAGCTCGACGCGCGCGAGCGTCGCGATCTCCCGCCCACGGAGGACGACCGGACCGTGGTCGAGCCCCCGTCGCGCCGGCGAATCGGGGACACATCGCGAAACGCCCGGCAAGCGACAGCGGCTCGCTGGAACCGCATTGCCGCTGCACCTGTGCTTCAGCCGAGTCGGAGCAGCAGCAGAACGTGCGTGGCGTCTACGATCGCAATGCGGCTGCGCGTACTTGCGTTGCAGAGGCGATGACTAATGTGCTGCGAATTCGCTTCTACGACCTGCGACCCAGCACCGCGGCGCTGCTCTCCGCGGGGGCGCGCCGCCGCTGTTCAGACATTGCTCCGCCACGAAGATGCGGAGCTCTCCGAGGGGCTACGGACGTCTCGAGAAGGACTTCCTCCTCGACGCTGTGCTCCGAGGGCATGCTGGTCGCGAGCCTGGCCCCGTGGAGCGCCGTCGCAGGCGCCCGTGGGACCCTACCGGGACCCGACCGTCAGTCGTCCCACGGCGGGCCGAGAGCGAGGGACCTGCGCATCATGAGGCGGTCTCCGCCGTGGCCAGCGCATCTCACGCCGTCCAGCCGGCCTCAGCGCACCGCACTGGATTCGAAAGATCCCGCCTCTCCGGTCCCCGGCGACCGGCAGGCGTCATGACTGCGGATCGGCCGCGACCTGCAGCACGATCTTCCCGGGCGAGCTGCCGCGCCGCTTGGCCGCGAAGGCGGCACCCCCTTGGGTCAGCGGCATGACCGCACCCACGACCGGGCGCAGCTCGCGGGCGGCGAGGCGCCGGCCGAGCTCGCTGAGCTGGGCCCGGTTGGGCTCGACGACGAAGAACAGCCCCCGCGCCCCGCGACCATCCCTCCTGACGGGAGGCGTCTCGACGACCGACACCGCCGTGGCGTCGTCCCTCAGCGATGACCATGCGCGCGCGAACGCCTGCCCGCCGACGAGGTCGAACACGAGGCTCACTTCCCTCGCGGACAGTGCGACGTCGTCGCGATCTGCGTCGATGAAAGCGTCCGCCCCGAGCCCGAGCACCAGCTCGCGCGCCCACGCCCGTCCGCTCGCCACGACCCGCGCGCCTGCTGCGTGCGCAAGCTGCACCGCGAATGTACCGACGCCGCCACCGGCGCCGAGGATCAGCACGGTCTGCCCGGCCGCGAGCCGACCATGATCGAACAGCGCCTGGACCGCCGTCAGGCCCGCCATCGGTATCGCCACCGCCTCACGGTGATCGAGCGTCGCGGGTTTGGGCGCGAGGTTCCGCGCTTCGACCGCGAGGTACTCGGCGGCCGCTCCGTCGCGGTACCAATCAGTCAACCCATAAACGGCGTCGCCGATGGCGACGCCGGTCGTGCCGTAGCCGAGCGCAGTGACGACGCCCGAGACCTCGTGCCCGGGGATGACCGGGCGACGGTCCTTCCCCGCACGGTCTACCCACGTCGACGGCCAGTCCATTTCCGTAGGCGTGAAGCTGGCGGCGTGAACTTGCACCAGCGCGTCCCCGATGCCGGGTACCGGGTCTGGCGCCTGCTCGTACCTGAGGCCCTCGGCCCCTCCTCGCTCGTGAGCTCGTAGTGCGTTCATGGGCGCTTGATGTGGCGGGTGGTCGTCCGCCGTCAAGGTGCCGAGCCGCGGAGCGTGTGGTGGAAAGCTCCTGAGACGTTGAGTGCGGATGGACGCCCTGGACCCTCCTGGACGGTTCCGAGGGGACCCCCGTGGGACCCAGCCGAGTGCTTCGAGCCGCGGTGGGGCAGGACGGTTGCTCTCCGTCCGCGAGGTGATAGCCCGCCTGGGGGTGAGCACCGCAAGGGACTCACGATTCCCGCAGCGCCACCATTGGATCCACCTTGGTCGCTCGCCAAGCCGGAACGTAGCTAGCGGCAATCGCAACCACGAGCAGAACCAAAGGCACCATTAGAAATACGGCCGGATCATGTGGGCGAACGCCATAGAGCAAACTTGCCATCATCGAGGCCGTAGAAGCGGCAAATATCACGCCGGCCCCAATTCCGAGGCCAGCCAGGACTACACCTTTCCCCAGGACAAGTCGCAAGACATCCGCTCGCTGTGCACCCAACGCCAACCGCAGACCAATCTCGTGTGATCTTTGGCCCACCATATAGGCCAGCAAGCCGTAGATTCCGATCGAGGCCAGCAAGAGCGCCCCCGCCGCAAATCCCGTCACCAAGTTCGCCGAGAACCTGCGCGATGCCAGCGATGCATCCAGTACCTCATCCATGGAGCTGACCTTGAACACCGGCAGCTCCGGATCCAGGCTCTGAATCGCGCGGCGAATTTGCGCCTCCAGCGTACCCGCCGGCAACGAAGTTCGCAGCGCCAAGCTCAACGTCCGCCCGACAAATTGATTCAGCGGAACATAGAGGTGCGGCACGCCATCGACATCGAGCCCGTCGTGCTTGATATTTTTCACCACGCCCACCACGGTGCTCCATTGATTCAGAGGGTTCCGCCCGAAACGCAACCGGATACGCAGCCGCCGGCCTACCGGATCATGATCCGGCCACCAGTAGCGCCTTGCCGTCGCCTCATCGATGATGACCACGGGTAGTTTGCCGTTCTCGTCGGCTTCGGTGAAAACGCGGCCTTCCACCAGCGGTGTTTGCATCACCCGAAAATAGTCCGGACTGATTCGAATGATTTCGACGTTCAAATCCCCCGAGAGTTCCGTAGGCCGGTCTTCGATGGCCAGCGAATTCTGGTTGGTAGCCCCGTAGGCCGACGAATCGCTGTTGATTGTGTCGGCGGCCGGCAAATTGGACGTGATCGCCGCCAACTCGACGCCGGGAATCGCGTTCGCGCGTCGCAGCAGTTCGCGATTGAACGGAATCTGCTGCGCGAAGGTCTGATATGAATCGAGTTTCGGGTCGTTCGGGTTTGGCAAATAGATATTCGCCGTCACAACTTGCGACGGATTGAAGCCCGGATTCTGCCGCAACAGATCGCGAAGCGTTTCCAATAGCAGCCCCGCGCCGACCATCAGCACTACGGCAAAAGCCAGCTGCGACACCATCAGCGCATCGCGCATGCGCCCGGCCTTCGCACTGTAGCTCGAGCCCTCGCGCATCGTGCTAGCAAGTCCTGCCTTCGAGGAATGAAGTGCGGGAGCCAGTCCAAACAGTAGCCCGGTCGTGACCGAAATCAGTAAAGCAAATCCCGCCACCCGCCAATCAATGTTTACTTCGCCTAGCCGCGGAAGGTTCGCTGGCACAAATCGCAAGACGGCTTTCAGCGTGATCACCGCTGTCGCGAGCCCTGCGATTCCCCCGATGAAAGCCAGCAACAGCGATTCGGTGAGCATCTGCCGAATCATTCGGCCCCCGCTCGCGCCCATCGCCGCGCGTACGGCTATCTCCTGCTGTCGACCCGAGGCGCGCGCCAGAAGCAGGCTGCCAATGTTGAGAGACACGACGAAGACAATTAAGATGACGGCACCCATTAGTACGACCAGCATCGGTCGAACCTTACCCACCAACGAGTGCTGCAGCGGCACAATCTCAATCGTCCATCTGGCTTGCGCAGGGTAATCAGTCGAAAAGTCGCGACGCAAAGTAGCAGTCATGGCATCGAGGTGCGCCTGAGCTTGCGCCAGGGTGAGGCCTGGCTTGAGACGACCGATTGCCGCTGGGAGTATCCGCAGGCCACGCGCTGGAGCCGGGAACGGATCGGCACTGAATCCGCAGGTAATCCACACTTCCACAGCTGGAATGTTCGGTCCGGGGTGGCGAAATCCGGGAGAGAGTACGCCTACGATGGTGTATAGATCGTTATCGAGGCGCAGGCTGCGGCCGAGGACGCCAGGGTCAGCCCCATAAGAGCGGCGCCACAAGGCATCGCTGATCACGACCACAGGCGCGAAACCGAGCGCGAAGTCCTGGTGGCCAAATAAGCGTCCTAGTTCGGGAGTGGCCCCCAGCATGGAAAAGTAGTTGGGAGAAACCTCGACCATTTCCAAATGTTCTGGCTGTTTGGTTCCGGTCAAGTTCGTGGGGCCAGAGACGATGACACTCACATCTTCGAACACGTCGGTCTGTCTTCCAAGGTCTTCGAATTCCGGTACGGAGAACGGAACGGCCCGTAATCCTACCCCTGGGTTGTTAAAGTAGATCCTTACAAGACGGTCGGGGTCGGGGAACGGAAGAGAACGGAGCAGCACGGCGTTCACGATGCTGAAAATGGCCGTGTTGGCTCCCACGCCCAGAGCCAGCGTCAGGACAGCCACGATCGTGAACGTGGGCTTCTTGACCAGCATGCGCAAGCCATAGCGAACATCCTGAAGTAAAGTGCCCATGAAGACGCTCTTTTCGGTCCGACTTAGACCAGGGCGGAACCTCGCCGTTGCTGCGCGCGTAGGCGATCGACTGCCCCAGATGCTCGTGTTGATCTTCGCGAATGCATCAGCGCGCCCTGCTCTAACGGAGAGCCAACAATTCCACCAGTGCATTATGATCACAATGATGTTGCCGGTGACGCACGATGCTGCTAGTCACTGGGGAGGTTTCAGGAGTAGTCCAGGAGGCTCCCGTGCTCGATGATCTGCGCGCCCTCGTAGAGTTTGCCCAGGCCGGGTCCATCGCCGGTGCAGCCGGTCGTCTATACCGGACGCCATCCGCTGTTACCCGGCAGCTGCAAAGGCTAGAGGCTGCATTGGGTGCCGAGTTGCTCGACCGCTCGGTAAAGCCCCCGCGCCTGAACTCGCTGGGCTCCAGGGTGCTCGAACAGGCGCGAGATCTGTTGCAGCGGACGGAAGCGATAAAGTCTGTTGCGGCGCGCGACGCCGAACCTCACGGCCTCTTGCGCATCGGGCTCGCGCATGCGTTGGCCGAGGGAACGCTCATCAAACCCATTCGCGCGCTGACTGAAAAATACCCCAAGGTCCGGCTGCGACTGTTGAGCGCGCTCACCGGTGAATTATTCGACCGGCTGCTCGCCGGTGAGCTCGACGTTGCTGTCGTGTTTTTGCCCGAAGGCAAAACCGCGCCTTCACCGCTTCTGACGAATATCGTCGCCAGCGACCGCATGGAGATCGTTCAAAGCAGCGCAGGCAACATTGACGGTGATTGGGAGAGTTTGAGCAGGGCACCCTGGGTGCTCAACCCGTCTGGGTGCTTGCTTCGGGCAAGCCTCATCGATCAGATGGAACGTGCCGGCTTCACCCCCATGGTTGCCGCTGAAATCCACTACAACATACAGTTGCAGCTAGCCCTCATTCAGTCGGGATATGGAGTCGGGTTGCTACCAGCGCGGTTCATTGCGCGGAGCAATGCTCTCGACGCGGTTCAAGTGTTGCGCCCCCCATCATTTGACTTGCGCCTGTCCGTGGCGATAGCGCGGATTGGACAACTGGGCGCCCTGGAGAGGGCCGTCGAACTGTTGGAACACGGTATTCGGCAGTTGTTTGAAGCAGGAAGCACAACCAAGCCCGTATCGAGGAGCCGAAGGGGTGTGTCCGCAAGTCGGCGGGCTTCGCGATCGCGCAAGTAGTCGCCGAGTGGCTGGACGCTCCGGGACCGTTCCGCGTGGGACCACCGTGGGATACAGCGCGAGACTCGCAGTCCTGCGGGGCGGGGGAGGGCGGTTGCTCACGGTGCCGGAGGTGGCGGAGGAGCTCCAGGTCTGTCGTGCCACCGTCTACCGGATCGTGGAGTGGGCGAGCTGCCTGCTATCCGGGTGAGCAACGGCATCCGAGTTCGTCGCGAGGACTTGGACTACCTCCTGAGTCGCGGAGGCGGTCCGCGCGTTCGTCGTCCAAGCGCTTCAAGGCGGGAGGAGGCGCACGCTGCAGGTCCTGTTCGGAGACGTCGGATACACCGACCACACCCACGACGTGGACGGGTTCGATCCGCGGACCTTCGCCAGCCTCACGGACTCGATGCTCGAGACCGGGATCTCTCGTCTCTATGGCGGGATCCACTACCGCGCGGCGAGCTTCAATGGCTTCGCCCAGGGACGCTGCGTCTCGGGCAGGGTCAACGCTCTGCCCTGGAGAAGGGGCGAGCGCGAGCCAGATGACGATGACGACGATCCGGGGAACTAGGATTCGAAGCTACGATTCGAGGAACCGTCCTCGGCGGAGGAGATGCGGCTAACCACCGGCCTGCTCGAGCGCCCAACGGAGCAGATGCACGATGGCGTCCGTTCTCCTTCCCCCGTGGCGCGCGGCGTAAGCATCGAGACGCGCCAGGAGATCCACGGGCAGACGCAGGCTCGTCCCCTTCCTCGGAATGGTCGATTTCCTCGGCAACGGCGGCACTTTGGTGCTCCGCTTTTGCATGTGCGCAGTGTACCACACGGGTGACCCTTGTCGGGTCCCTGTATGTGGTGCAGTCTGTACCACGTTTGCACCACATCGGAGGAGCGATGGCGACCAGTTGCGACGGATGCGGTCATCCATGGCAGCGTCACGGTCTCCTGGCAGGCTTTCACTGGTGCCCCGCCGAGGAGGATGCCCATGTCGACGACGAGCGTGGTGCCCTTGTTCCGCCCCTCGCCCCGGGACCAGTGGTTGAACGAGCTCGAGGAGGAACTCCGTGGATTCCTCAGGTGCCTCCCGACCCGTCCATGTCAGCAGAAGCCGCGGTCTAGAGCGAAGGCGTGGCGCGCGGCCGCAAAGCTGCTGATGCTGCGCGAGCTGGGAGCAAACGAGTTCGGCGCCAGCTACCGTGAGGCGCTGTGGAACGCCGTCGAGGGGTTCGCCGAGGGACGGGTGACGGGGTCGGGGCTCCGGGCCATCCTGCGGCGCGTGGACCTGCTTGCCTCGGAGCGGCCGTTGCGACGACAGACGTAGCGACGACGTCGTGAGCTCGACCCGAGCCGATGCTCGACGCCACGGCGCGGGCCGTCGAGCTCACCGCGAGCAGGCCTGCGGCAGGACGAGGCTGGATGCTCGGAGCGTGGCGGGCGATGGGACGGGCACGTCGCGACGGTGCGGGCAAAAGAAAGGGCGGCTTGCGCCGCCCTGGAACACTGCTCGGACAACCGGCTCAGCCGCGGGTCGTGATCTTGGGAATGGTCGAGCTGCACACCTCGTAGCTCAGAACTTCCGGAGTCCCTTTGACGACGTTGCCCAGGGCCTTCAGCACTTCCGGGTACGCTGCACGGCCGTACTGCTCGGCCTTGTCCTTCGACTCCCAGAAGCTGATCGCGTAGGCCTCGTTCCCGGTTGAGCCGATGAAAGCGATCTCCTCCTGAAACCCTGGCTGCTTGCGCAGAAGCGGGAGAACTTCCTTCTCCAGCGTCTGGGTGAACTGGGTAGCGGTGTTGGGCTTCAGCTGAAGATGCACGTTGCGAGCAAACATGGAAGACCTCGGATTCGGGTGACTAAGCATTTACGAATCGAAGGCGTCTGACCTAGTGCAGATGACTCGAGCGATGAGCGGGAACGTCCAAGCGCGTCCGTAGGGTAACCGCCGCGAACGGAGGCGCCAGCAAAGGCGTGAACTCTTTTGCGTTCCTCGCTCCGGGAAACCCATCTGCCGCGTTTCCGTGCAACGGCGGCAGCTTGGTGCTCCGACTTCGTCCGGACAGGCAGATCTGCGCGATGCGTGGGTTGGTGTGCCCCGTCGTTTTCATCGGTCGCTTGACTATCTCCAGAAAAGAGTCGCCTTGTGGTCGTGCAATCAAACCCAGGAAAGTGAATCCATGAATCGAAACCGTCTGACGTTCGCGCTGTGCCTATGGGGCGCAGTCGCGCTGGCGAGCCCGCCAGCTCCGGAGGCGGTCGCCAAGCGACTCGTCCAGAGTGCTGGCATCGCCCAGGGAGATCTGGTGCGGATCTCGGGAAGTACGAAGGACCTCCCGTTGCTCGGGGCGATCGCCCTCGAGGTGACGAAGGCCGGCGGGGCGAGCTTCTTCGCCCTCAGCAGCGATGAGCTGGTTCGCCGCACCTGTCATGAGGTTCCCGCCGAGCGCGACGCGGGGAACGCAGCCGCCACGCTGAAGCTCATTGCCGCGATGACCGCAGACATCTCGGTCTCGTCCGGCAGCAATCCGGGGCTATGCAGCGATGTCGATCCCGCTCGCCTCGCGGCGCGTGGCAAGGCCTTCCAGGAGGCGAACGAGGCCTACACCAAGCACGGGATCAAGGCGATCAACCTCGGTAACGGGATGGAGCCTGCCGACTGGCGAGCGAAGCGGTTTGGTATCACGCCAGCGCAGCTGTCTTCCCTCTACTGGAACGGGATCAACGTCGAGCCAGCCAAGCTGAAGGAGGCCGCGGCTCCCATCGTTCGCGGGCTCGCCGGCAAGCGCCTCACGGTCTCCGCGGTCAACGGCACATCGGTGTCGATGTCCATCGAAAGTCGGCCGGTGCTCTTCAGCGACGGGCTGGTGACATCGGAGATGGCCAAGAAGGGCCAGACCCTCGTCGCCTGGTTGCCCGCAGGTGATGTCTACCTGGTGGCGGTCCCCGGCAGCGCCGAGGGAAAGGTGGTCGTGGACCGCTTCTGGTACCACGAGAAGCCGATCGACGGACTGACGCTGACGGTCAAGGGCGGGAAGATCGTCGAGATGCAGGCCAAGAGTGGACCCCTGGAGGAATTCAAGCGCGACTACGAAGGCTCGGGCGGCGCGAAGGATGCCGTGGGGGTGGTGAACATTGGCACCAATCCCAACCTGCGCTCACCAGCCGGCAGCAAGGTCAACGCCACTCCGGTCTGGGGGACGGTGAGCATCATGACCGGCGACACCAGCTGGGCCGGTGGTCCCGACGTGAGCTCGTGGAACTTCATCGGATTCGTCCCGGCAGCGACCGTGACGGTCGACGGGAAGGTGCTCGTCGACAAGGGAGAGCTCAGGGCCCCTGCTGCCTGAGCAGGTGAGCCAACCTGGTCGAGTCGGCCTCGGGACCGATGTCGAGCCCGAGGCCGACGCCCTGGCCACGACTTGCTGCCAAGCACCAGCCACAGCATCACCAGCAGCCGCGGGCCAGGTCGTTCATCACGTTGAGGGTCGGGACGGCCTCCGGGCCCAGCACCCGGCGCCTGCCGTCCAGGGCGCGGCGGTACAGCGCCTCGGCGGGAAGGCCGTCGAGAGCACTTCGCGAGTGTGGGATGCCGTCAGTGCTTTGTCGCGTCGTCGGCCGGCGCTGGGCAGTGGTGGCGGACGATGGCGAGCAGATCCTCCGGCCCGAACGGCTTGGGCAGCAGTCCGGTGACTCCCGGATAGTGCACGTGCTTGGCGATGCGCACGTGTGCTGAGACAAGCACCACGGCCATTTCGGGCGCCAGGTGCCGCTCACGGAGCGCATCGAGAAACTCGATGCCGTTCATGACCGGCATCATGACGTCGAGCAGGGCGAGGCGTGGTTCGGCGCCCTCCTCGAGCAACTCCAGCGCCTCCATCCCGTCGCTGGCGGAAGCGACGCGCAGCCATGGCGTTTCGGCCTGGAGGAGGCCGACGACAGCCTCGCGGATGTCGGGGTCGTCCTCCACGACGAGCACCTGGGCTTCCATGACGCAGAAGACTCGGGTCCGTGCCGACAACGAGCAACGTAGGGAAGTCTGCTCGTTCCAGAAGCGGATGGAGGCCACGGCCACGTGGACATGCCCTTCTCTATTTCGAGAAAGCAATGCGCGGCGGCATGGCTTCACCTTGTCGCAGCTTTGATGACAGGTGTAGCGAGTTGTAACGATGCCGAAGTTGCCTCCAGCCGAGCCCTGGACTCGGACCACGCACCGGGGACGGTGTGACGGAGTTGGACCTGATGACCCGGACCAAGGGGGAATCCCGGAAATGTTGCGATGTCCCCGGATGGTACGAGGTCCTCCTTACGGCCTTTCGGACGCCGGGGCTTCGACGTGGGCCGCTGGCCGTCTAGCCTGGCGAGGATGCGCAGGCGAAAGGGCCCGAGTGGAAGGGGCGGCTCTGGACGGCCTGCCGACCTCCTAGGCGGGTCATTCGAATCGATGCAGCGGACGCGGTCTGCTCGGGTGAAGTGCGTGGCGGAGGCGCTCGGTGTTAGTCGAGCCACGGTCTTCGGCCTGATCGAGCGCGGCGAGATTCCCCACGTTCGGCTGACCAGAAACGGAATTCGGATCCGAGCCGCGGACCTGGCGGCCTTCGTCTGCCTCGTCGCCAGGGGCTGGGAGCTGGGCCCCGGTGTCCTCGCGGGTGGCATGGCCCTGGACTTCGTTGCCCGTATGTCTCCGGGCCGCGAAAGACGCGGGGTGGCCGTTCGCCCCATCGGGGAGAAATCCGCTTCAAGGGGCCGGCTACGCCCCGGAAGACTCTCCATGCCGTCGTGACGGCCTACCAGACCGTGACCTTCTTCCGGTCTTCGGTCCAGCGGTATGCTGACGGCGGGGGATTCGACATGAGATGGCTCGCACTTCTTGCGGGGTTGGTCGTCCTTGGGTGCGGTGAGTCGGCCAGGGCGGGCTCGTCGGGGGTGAAGATCGCCCGTGACGGATGCATCGATCTTTCCACGGCCGCGTTGGGACTCGCGGGGACGTACGTCGGCAGAGCAGAGGAGAGGCTGGTCAATCCGGTCGATGCGGGCGTGTGGAACGCGGACGCACCCGCGCAAATCGAGGTCGTGTACTCGGGCTGCGACTACCTTTGGGTGGCGGCCAATTTTGGAGCCGCCTGTGGGCAATTCGGCGCTCTGCATTTCACGACAGCCATTCAGAGCAATACAACCTTCGTTCTCGCAGAGCTGGCTCCTCTCGTGTGCCGGCGACATGCCAAGGCGTGCGACGGGTTGGCGCAATTCTTCATCGCGTACGGTTCGGTGACTGGCGAGCAACTGACGCTCCAGGTCAGCGGAGGCGTGTACTCCGACCCTGGGGGCGTGGCGGGATGCGGTCCCCACGACGCGTGGCCCTATTCGTATGTCTTCACGGGGACCCGCAGCGGTCCGTGATCTCTATCGGACGGTGTTGAATGAGGGTGAGGAGCGTTCCCGGCCCTTGCGAGCCTGTGCAAGGCTGCCAAAGCCTGACCTACCAGCTCGTGACCTTCTTCCCGTCCGGCCCGAAGAGCGTTGAGGGCGCTTCCTTGTAGACGAGCCCGTCCGGTGTCGCGTTGAAGTGCTGATCCGCGTCGATGAACTCCACGAGATTGTCTTGGCATCGGACTTCCAGGTGACGATCCTGCGGAACAGCTTCGGGAACTGCACCGGGCCCTTGTCCTGGGCTTCGTCGTAGCAGAAGCCGGGCGGCTCTTTGTGCGGTGTCTGGAGCTTCGGGTCCCAGAATGAGAGGTCTCGAGAGTAGTCGTTGAGCAGCTTGCTCTTGCCCTTCTTCGCGGCCGCAAGGAAGGCCTGTAGCTCGTCGTCCTGGAGCGAGTTGTAGAGTGCGGAAAGGCCCAGCCGGCGGCGAGCATCCAGTGGTTCAGGTTCGTGACGTCGGAAAGGAGCAAGTCCCCGACGAAGCGCCCATACTTGTCGAAGACATCGTTGGGCTTGCTCACCCGGGTCGTGACCAGGACGTCGATCGTCGCCACTCCCCTGGCCTTGTCGGTGAGGAAGGCCGCCCCGAGCATCAGGAGAACTTGTTGCCCGCGGCGGAGGCGGCAAAGGCTGCGGACAGTGCTGCGCTGGTGCTGCGGGGGCTCGTGGACGAAAAAAAAGCCGCCGGAGCCCGCCGAGATTTCCTCAGCGACTCCGGCGGGTTTGAGTGCGCGCGATACAGGATTCGAACCTGTGGCCTTTGGCTCCGGAGGCCAACGCTCTATCCATCTGAGCTAATCGCGCAGGACGACGAACCGGACCGCTCTCGTACCGGCAATTCAGGTCCGGCGCAAGCCTCGATGCCCGGCGAGCGGCTCTCGAACCGGCGTCATTTCAAGGAGATGTGGCCTCCCCAACGCCTGCTTGCTTGCTCCCCGAGACCCGGGTCATCGTTCGGTCCATGCGCCCCGCCGAGCTCGTGCCCGCCCCCGCCGTCCCCGCCCGCGAGACGTTCTCGGTCGGCTCGGCGATCTCTCGCAGCCTCTCGATCTGGTCGAAGAACATCGTGTTCTTCGTCGCCGTCTCGTTCGCAGCCTACGTCCCGATGTTCGTCCTCGCACCGGTGACGCCCACGTCGCTCTCGGCCTGGGGTCTGTGGTTCCTCGGCATCGTGATCAGCAGCATCCTCGGCTACATCGTCCAGGGGCTGGTCACGTACACCGTGCTCGAGCAGCTCCGAGGTCGGAACCCCTCCGCCGCCGAGTCGCTCGCCCGCGGCTGGTCCAAGGCCGGTCCTTTGTTCGTCGCGGCGTTCGTCACCGGCATCCTCCTCTTCGGCGCGGCGCTGGCGCTCGTCATTCCCGCCATCATCCTCGCGGTCCGCTGGAGCCTTCTCGCCCCGGTGGTGATCGCCGAGGGGGCGGCCAATCCGAGAGCTCGCAGCGCCGAGCTCACCGCGGGACACCGCTGGAGCATCTTCGGCCTGATGGTGCTCTTCCTCGTGGGCAGCGCGCTCCTCGGAGGCATCTTCGGAGTGATCTTCGGACGGAGAGGCGGTGTCCTGGCCACGCTCATGGGGCAGATCATCCCCAGCGCCCTGGCGCTCTCCGTGACGGCGGTCGTCTACACCGTCATCTACTACCAGCTGCGCTCGGAGAAGGAAGGCGTCGACATCGAGCAGCTCACGTCGGTGTTCCGCTAGCGGCCGCGCGCTTCCGCTCCCGCCGCTCGCCGAGCAGCAGCCGTTGCTCCAGCCGCGCTCGCTGCGCAGCGTAGAACGCGCCGAGGAACTCGAACGGGCTCACCCGCTCCGTTCCCGGCGTCCAGTCGATCCGCTTCTGGATCTGCTCCGCCACCGCCGCGAGCGCCGGGGAGTTCTCGAGCGTGTTGCCCAGCCGCAGCACCGCCTCCAGCGTCTGCAGCTCGTACGCCCCGTAGATGTCCAGCTGCTCCACCCGGAACTGCAGCCCCGGCTGCCCGCGCGTCGCCCCGAGGTCGTCGAGCAGCAGCATCGGCGGCGCCCGGACGACGAGCGTCCCTCCCACCAGATCCCCCGCCCGGAGATGGTCGCGGTTCACCAGCGGGAGCACCGCGAAGACCAGCACCCACAGCCCGGCGATGAGCCCCACCCAGGCCGGAAAGCCTCCGGAGATCGCCGCGGGCGCCAGCAGGATCGCGAGCGGCTGGAACAGCTCCAGCTCCCTCAGGAGGTTCCGCGCCACCACCGCCTGCGCGGTCAGCGGTCCGCCCGTGCGCGAGATGACGCGGATCTTCGTCGCCCGCTTTCCGGGCGTCTGCCCCCGCCAGCGCAGCTCGAGGATCGGGAAGTAGAAGCAGCGGACGACGAAGAACGCCACCAGGATCACCGCGGCGGCCAGCTCGAGCCGCCCGCGAGCGCCGGTCAGCATGACGATGATGAAGAGGACCAGCCCCAGCACGTTCATCAGCATCAGGTCGATCATCACCGCGACCAGCCGGTCGCCCACGCTCGCCAGCTCCAGCTGGATCGGCACGCCCTCGGGCGTCTCGAGCCCGCGGAGGGAGCTCACGGCGACCGCCCCGCGAGGCCGAAGTACACCGACCAGAGCACGAAGGTGCTCCCGGCCACGGTCCAGCGGATGCCCGGGTCTCCCACCGTCTGCCGGAACACCCCCTCGATGAGGCCGGCGAGCAGGAACATCGCCACCGATCCGAGCGCCACCACTCCTGCGGTCTCTCCCGCTCTCCGCAGACTGGCCAGCCGCGAGAGCCTCCTCGGGAACACCAGCGCCTGTCCCATCCGCAGCCCCGCGGCGGCGCAGAGCAGCAACGCCCAGATCTCGGTCACGCCGTGCGGAAGCGTCCAGGCCCAGAACTCCGGGCCGAGGCCTCGCGCGCCGTAGAGCCAGCCGAACGCGCCGACGATCAATCCGTTGGTCAGGAGCAGGAAGGCGGTGGGGACCCCTGCGGCGAAACCCAGCCCCAGCGAGGCGAGCCCGATGGTCGCGTTGTGGGTGAAGAGGAAGCTGCTGAACTTGATGAGCGAGGACCGGGGCGTGTCCTTCTGTTCCAGCACCGACCTCAGATCGGCGTCGCTCGCATCGGGACCGCGGCCCTGGGCGTAGGCGGGGGGGATGAAGTCCGACCAGCGTGCCGGGTCCCGGGCCAGCTCTCGCCAGGCCACCGTCGCGCCCAGCCCGGTCAGGAGGATCGCCACCAGGAAGTGCCAGCGAAGGGACCGCGCGGTGCGGGGGAAGGTCCGGACCCAGAAGCGGCGGAAAGCAGGCGCGAAGGGCTCCCGCCCTCCGTAGAGCACCACGTGCGCCCGTGCAGCCAGCGCGTTCAGGTAGGCGAGCAGCGCCGCGTCCAGGGCGATGGCCCGGGCCACGCTCAGCGAGGAGAGCGCGGCACGGTAGAGCACCGGGAGTCGCGCCAGCTCGTCCGCCGACAGAGACCGGAGCCCCGAGCGCTGGACCCGGTCCACCAGCGCCTCCAGGGTGCGCCAGCTCGCCTCGCGCTCCTGACGGAACCGTACCGACGGCATGCGGAGTTCTCC